>Ga0335072_10003467_pt1 | contig 23758 bp, 21 predicted proteins | sample Lox_Sample_21_FD_206725 | JGI IMG/M metagenome (GOLD analysis project Ga0335072, IMG submission 206725) | Soil microbial communities from Loxahatchee National Wildlife Refuge, Florida, United States - Lox_Sample_2.1 | ecosystem: Environmental > Terrestrial > Soil > Wetlands | place: USA... | reverse complement strand
GACCGTCATGTCGTGTGAAGCCGATGCCAGCAGCGCGCCATCCGGCGAGAACGCGACCGATCCGACCCAGCTTGTATGGCCCTCGAGCGTCTGTAGCGCTGCGCTCCAGTCTTTGTAGACCTTAGGAAATCTTTTCATCCACTTAGGTATCTTGTCTTCGAACTGCTTCCTCACCAAGCTCTTATCCGGTGCGAATATGAGCGCACTACAGTATGTTTGTAAGGGAGCTTGTTCGATCGCTGACCGGCAGTTAAGGGCGAACCGCTTCACGTCGTGAATGAATGCTGACAGTTGGGGACTGTCACAAGTCTAGACGAGAGGTTAGTTGCATATCCTTGGCGAGCTGGAAGTAGACTCACAATAGTAATAGACTCTAGAGTTCTGGTGGCGAGGATCCCCTCAGATATCCTCCGCATCCAGCTGAGCGCCTGAAGCCAATGGAGCAAGTGCTGCTGTAGAAATTGATGGACTTGGTCGTTATCGTGAAGCTGAGCACCGCTCTTCTGAAGATGCTCGATCCAGTAGAGACAAGCGTACTGAACTTCGGGAGGAAGATTCCGCTCAATCCGACTTCTCTCGGCATCGGCTACAAGCATACCAGGAGCATCTACTCCACACATGTCTTGCTTGAGCGATGTCGACATGAGTTGCCTACACCCGTCGGCTAATGCTTGATGCGCTTGCTTCTCGTCCACCCAAAACTCTTCGCTTCTCGCCTTTTCGTAAAGGAAATCTCGGAATGAGGGATGATGTAAACGAAGTGGAAGGGTGGGATCTTTTGGAATGCTGAGAATGGCATGCAGATCATCCAGTGTCTGGTCCACTTCGTCTTGCGCGGTGCTGAGTAGCTTGCCCAAAGACTGCGTCGAAAGTGGAGAGAGCAGAGTTACAATGCTTCCAAGCAACCTTTTTAGCATCGATTGCAGCTTTTTTGCCTCATCTGGATACAATTGAATGCAGTGGCGAAGAACAGTGATATATATCTCGTTGAGATGCTTCTCTGGCGCATTGATTGTGGTGCTACTGCCCACTAAAATCATATCGAGGCTCGTTTTTGCAAACTTGCTATTGCTTATGAATCGACAGGCAGTGTCCGCCCAGATAAACAGCCCGCTGGCACGTTGGACAAGGCGACTGATGGTCTCATCTCCTGGCCAGCCGGCGGCAAGGAACCGTTTCTTGGCGATATTTTTGAGGTTCTTTTCCAGAAAGGTGCGGATGTCGTCATTAACAACTGACGAGGATATATCGTGGAGGACAAAGTCTTGGTGGTCGGCAGCTGGTAATTGTTCAAAGCCATATCGGATCGGAGGTTCCGGTCGGCTCGTCAGGAAGATTCGAAGGCGAATCTTCTTCAACGATCGAGCTTCACCAAAAAGCTTAATGATGATCTGGATGTTCTCGTCATTATCGCACTCATCAAGTGCATCAACGACAAGAACGTATGTGGCCTTGCTACTATTGTCGCCTAGCTTCGACAGCGGGTGTAGAACAAGTTGCTGCCACTGATCGCGAAGAGACTGGTTCACAATGTCGCGGCATTTTTTCATGGAATCGCAAATATGCTGCTCGAGAGAGGGTACGCTGTCCGCTAGCTGCTTCGCAATGCTTGTGACGAACTTGCTTGCATTGCTAGTATCTCCACTGCCGCGTGAGAAGAAGAAACTTGCGCCTAAGCACTGCTTTTCGAAGGATGTGCGCGCGAGAGTGCGCGCAATCGTCGACTTTCCCGTGCCAGCCAAGCCGCTCAGCCAGAAGATGCATCGATTGTCTTGTCCATCAGCCCAGCTGTCTACGTCCTGGAGGAGGCCGGTGCGAGTATTGGGGAGGCAGGTAGGGTCGCTTTGTCGATGGTATGCATTGAACGGTGCGTCTATAGCGGCAGGTAAGGAATTAAGCACATCGTTCAAGTCTAACGCGCCTGTCAGCTTCCTATCGCTTCGGTTTCAAGATAGAGAAATGCGGCTCACTTCTGCTTTCGCCAATGTACACATCTCGGAATTGGCCGGCTAAAAGGTTGGAATTGTTGTTCGCGGACAAGCCGCTGATGAACTGCTTGCCTAGCGATGGCTCCGGCAACAACGGCGGGCCTTCTTGGTAGGGTAAGGGCTGGTTAGCCATCAGGCGCTAGTGCCGCCGTCCCTGGATGCGATAGCTTCAAAAACAGTGTAGGATATTGATGTTATCTTCACCTTGATCCGCGATGGTGTTGCGCTCACGGGAGTGCTTTGCAAGGCTTACGGGAACGGCGGCGCCAAAGCATCTTCGCGATGATTTGTTGCAACCCCTCAACACCACCTCAGCTGCTCTTTCAGCCGAAGCGGATCTCCTTCAACCTGCAATACAGCCAGCCAGTTGCATCCCTCATAAGACGCCTTCTCCGCGCTTGAGTTAAAACACAGTTGAATGATTGTGTTTGAATCGCGCTTCTTCTTGTAATGGACCCTCTCAGCATCACCGCTTCTGTTATAGGCATCACGACGGCAGCTCTTCAGAGTGCTCAGTTCCTCGTTAAAACCATCGACAATGTCAAAGATGCCCCAGCCACTATCAAAGATATCAGCGCCGACCTTCGGGCTATTGAGTCCGTGCTGCAGGATCTGAATGCGAGAGCACAGGGCGGTTCCTCGCAAATCATTCGGAGCAACCAAATCGGGCCCGCTGTCGAGAACTGTGACAGAGCATGTAAAGCATTTCAGTTGCAAGTCGAGCAGTGGATGAAACATTCCAAACAGGACAAGATATTCTGGATATCTCGATGGAAGATTGGATTGTTCGGGCAGGAGAGGATCAAGACATTCAAAGGGCAGCTCAGTGACTGTAAAAGCACCCTCAACGTCGCACTGACTACGGCGACACTGTTTGTCCCACCGCAGAACCACCCTTATTATGCAAGTGGCTAATCGATTGAATAGATTAGCGGTAGCCAGTGAGAAGGAATTGACGAAAGAGCAGAAAGACAGCATACTCGAAGCAAATGAGGCCGACCTTGAGCAAGAGCTCACCAGGGCAGGCAAAGAGATGCTCGAGATTGAGCAGAATCTGCAACAACTCAAAGTGCGTGGGAGCAACCGGTCAGATGAGGAGTCAGATCAGAGTAAACAGGAGCTTCTACAGGAGCTTGAAAGGCAGCGAGCTGCTAGCACTGCCTTGCGGGATATGTGCGAGGAAGCCCTCTCGCGAACAGTGCATGAGCGTACTGGGCAGAAGATCAAGGGCATCAAAGCAACAAATGATGGTGTGGCTCTGGCGGGATTCATCAACACTTCTGGAGAAGAGTTGAACCTGAATCTAGACATTTCGGATGTAATTGCTGACAATAGGGGCTTTGTTGTTGTTGGAGTTGCCAAGAATGTAGACCTCAGAGACTTGTATCCTCGGTAGGCACATTGTGCTGGTGGATGCTGGGTGGAAAAGGCTCTGAATATGACCAAGTGTTCATCTCGTCATTGATTTGACTCAATTAATTTTTATATGTATTTTCTAGAATCTCTATTACATAGAGGGGTTCGGGGACAGATGCCTAAATTATATAGACAATGGTCGTTCGATTCACGATTATTCTGGAACGACTCCTGTGCTCCTGTGCTCCAAAGTGCAAGGCAGCAACACACACCCAGGCGCCTAACGTTACGAGGGAAGGCGACCTTGCAAGCCACTTCTTCTCATGTGGCGAAGCTCGACCCTGTCTTTCCGCTATACTGTTTTTGGACGCATCGTAGTTGTGATCCCTGTCCATCAATCGCAACTCGTTGCGACAACAATGACTGCAGCAGCGCGAGCACTGTGGGATCGAGGCAGGAAATCTCGGGATAGCTTCTCCATCTACGTTGTGGAAGATTTTGGGGAAATCAGTCGACTGCTCGACGGCTGAGGCTGGCTAGAGAGATGAGATTCAAAATGCACTGATTCTGAAAGCGGTATTGTACGCACTATTTATTCCGAGAATATCTTTGGTCTCAGCTGAAAATTGGCATTGTTATGGGGCAAGATGCTAGCGAGTTCTCTGTATACAGGGATTCTCGCAGGGTAGGGACGCACGTTACATAGTTCTAGCCCATTAATGATACAAATGTCCTTTTTACTGGGCTGCTTTTGTCAAATCCCGATTCAGCCGTTCACCATAGAGGCACCGACGACGCCACAAACACCATTGAATCCACATCAGATGCCTTAGCCCCATCCGAGTAGAGTTCTCATGCATATACACCGCTGACAATGCCAGAGAAAGCCATCGAACGCCTCCTAGCGACTACCGCCATTGCGCCTCACGTCAATGCGGGTCGACGCGCCTGACACATCACCCAACGTGAGGCCCACAACATCGTCCCTAACCTGGCCAACCCTGCTAGCGGAACGCAAAATGGCGTCCTCGAAGTCGCGCAGCGTGCCGACCAGCGCGCGCACCTCGTCGTTGTTCCAGTCGCCAGGCCGCGCGCGGCGGTACAGCAGCTTCTCGAACTGCTCGACGGCACGCGCCTCGACGATGCCCATGTGGTCCTCGATGTCGGCGAGCTGGGCGGTGGCGCGGCCGAGGCGGGCCCGCAGCTCCTTGGCCTTGGCCTGGAAGTAGGGCGCCAGGTCGGAGGCGCTGCCGGCGGGGGTGGCGTCGGGGTCGTCGGCGCCGCTGCCGCCCGCTGCGGCCAGCCCCGCCGCCGCCGCCGCCGCCAGCCCCGTGTAGTGGAACTGCGCCGGCAGCTTCAGGTTCTCCAGCGCGTTGAAGCAGCGTCGCGCGTCGTCCTGGTCGCCCGCCAGGTCCTCCTTCGCCCGCTTGATGTCTTGCGCGTCCGTGTCCAGCGCCTCCTCCACGATCTCCGCCCGCTGCGTCAGGTATTCGACGTCGGCTGGGATCGTTTCGAGCGCGGCGCCGCGTGCCGGCATGCTCTCTTGGATTTCCGTCGCCCACTTCATTTGCTGCTGGATAAAGTTATCAATCTGGATGATGGTGTTCTGCAAATCTTCGTTCAGCTCAGAGAAGCGGGTAGTGGGTTTGATGTTGGAGAGATCGATTTTGACGCCCGGTACAGTCTGCTGTTGGGGTTGAGATGAGGCACCGAAGAGCGTAGAGCCTTGCTGCTGTGGCTGAATATTTGGGATGTCAAACAATGATGGCTTGGCTTGTGCTGGGGCAGGGTTGCTTGCACCAAAGAGAGGGTTGCTCGACGAGTTAGTTTGTTGCTGGCCGAAGTTGAAGCCAGAGAACGGGCCAGGTTTTGGCTGAGATAGTGCGCCTCCGAACTGCGCGCCCTGTTGCGGTTGTGTAGAAGTAGATGCACCGAACAAGCCCGTAGCTGGTGCTGTGGTCGCAGTAGACCCAAAGCCACTACCGCTGGATTGATTGCCGAAGCTCCATCCTGTACTCTGTGTGGCCGGAGCTGCACCGAAGAGACCGCCCGTTGGCTGCGAGGAGGTGGTAGTCGTATTTCCGAATGGACTGGCACTTGGTTGGGATGTAGTCGATGTCGTGCCAAAGCTGAGGGTGGGTTTAGAGACCTGTGCAGATCCTCCAAACAGTGTACCAGCCTGAGACTGCTGGTTTGTCTGGCCCAACCCACTGTGAGAAAGATTAGCACTCGCTAAGTTCATGCCGGATTCATATGATGGTTGATGTGCGGCCGGGAATGGAGAGAAATTGATGTTTCGGGAAGCAGTGTCCTCGTCCGGTAGGATTTGGTGGTGTCCAGAGGGATCGCTCAGGACGAATCTCGGAAGGCCCGCCATGGAGATCCTCACCTAGGCTGAGCGAGGTTGAATGGATGTTCGGGATCGAAGCGCGAAAGCTGGCGCGCCATTTGAAAACGGTGTAAAGGTTGTTTGGTGGAGGAAGGAGTGGAGGTGGAGAGAGTGGAGAAAAAGGAAGCGGGCTCACTTACAACAGGCTGCTACCCCCGGAGCCAGTATTTGTTTGGAGAGAGAGTGACCGGTTAAGGCCAGCCATGACAGACGCGTCGGTGAGGCCGCTCAGCTACGGTGTCCGGGCGGTGTTGTGAAGTTGGTGTTGGTCAAGTAGGCAACGCATCAGCAGCTCATGTTGACCGGATTGTAAAAGTCGCAAGAAAATATCTTTGAGCTTCTTAATAAAGAATATTAATGGCCCTCAGACATGGAGGACTTCGAGAAAGTGAGAAGCAAGAGTGTGATAGCGTTCTCTGCAGTGAAAGACGCGAGTCGCGAGTTGAAGTGCGCTTGAGTGAAAACGCGGCAAGCCGAGCCGAAAACCGCAGAGCTTCAACGACTTCCTAATAATCTACCAACCGCACAGCTTCATTTTCTGTCAACCACCCAAATTCCGCTTAATTCAACTGATATCATGTCCGATCCTGAAGGAAGCGAAGGTTCCGTAGCTATGGAGGAGGACCAAGACGACGACTTGTACAATCCTAGCGCAGCGCGCAGTAATGGGCAAGCAATCTATAACGCAAATCAACATGGCGGCGAGCAAGAGGACGACGATGGAGACGAAGACGAAGATGACGATGATGATAGTGACATGGTAATCGTTTCATACGGTCTTTGAGCTGCAGATGCTAACTGGAGTATGTAGGATATCAACGTCGTCACGGAGCGCGAAGAAGCTCCAGTCGAAATACCATCGTTAGTTCACCGCGCTGTTACTCCCTCACCATTGAGCCTAACACCTTACAGCACAGGCACGCGATATGCTGGCGCAGAACCGAAGTCTCAAAGCACACCTGTTATAGCACCCTCTCGCGACTCTAGGGCCGCAAGCACTTCGCAAGTAAAATCCGATTCCCAAACCTCCCGCAGCTCAGCAGCACCAACCCTCAAACCCGGCACATCCTACCCGGAAGTCCATACTTCCTCAGTCGACGTCAACGCCATTCCAGAGTACACGCTGCCCGATGGCACGAAGAAGCTAATCACGGACATTGAGATCGACGCGGATCTAGCAGAGCACATCAAGCCGTGGCGAAGACCAGGCACCGACATAACCGACTACTTCAACTACGGCTTCGACGAATTCACCTGGAGCATGTACAAAGAGAAGCAAAAGACGATGTCGAGCACGCTGAAAGAAATCAAAGAGCAGGACGAGCAGTTCAAGCTGCTGATGAGCGGGGGGTTCCCAGCGCTGCCGGGCATGCCCACGATGGCGGGCATGGCTGGCGGCAGCAGCAGCAGCGGTGGCGGCGGCAGCGGCGGCGGCGCGCCTTCGGCCAACGGCCAGGCCGGCCCGCCCCCCCAGGGCATGCCCGCGCCCGACCAGATGATGGAGATGATGAACCAGATGATGATGCAGCAGGGCACCTCCGACCCCGGCCAGCTCGACTTTGCTGCCTTTATGCAGCAGATGCAGGGCGGTGGTGCGGTGGCGCCGCCGTCGGGCCCGGCGGCCGGCGCGCAGAACTTTAGCGGGAATCAGAATTGGCAGGGTGGAGGTGCGGGCAATTATGGAGGCGGTGGTGGCAGAGGAAGAGGCGGTGGGAGGAGGTGGTAGATTTCGTTTGCGCCTTGTCATTGTGCTGATGCTGGAAAGTATGCATGTGGGAGGCGTTTCGGAAAGGACTTAATGCTGGTCTGTAAAGTGCTTCAGGACTTGTCATGGTCAAATGGTACACGAAACGTAGGAAGAAATCCGCGTCGAAGAAAACCGCTGGACTCGAAAGACTCCTTGATATATCCTACTTAGTCAAATACTAGTAGCTTCCGCAGTCTACTTAGTGGCGATACAAACCCATGCATTTGCACGAAGTCTTTTATCCCCCCTCTGCTCGTCGGTGAACTGATTCAAACACTCCTGATGCCACTTGGCCTTATCTTCGTCTGTCCAGTCCTTCTTAACAATGTTCCAAAACGGGTCATCGAACAGCTCTGAGAACCTTTGCTCGCTCTCGATTTCCCAGTAGTTCTTAACCTCCTTTACCTCAACCTTTGAGAAGCCCGCCTCCTCCATAACGCTCCTCACCTTCCAGTCGTGGAACCAATCCGGACTGGCCGGGTTGAAAACAGGCAAATCCGGTCTGATGGCTTTCTGCGCTCCGTGGATGATTGCCAAATTGTCCATCGAGCTCCACACCGTCACCAAAGCCACGCCACCATCTTTCAGCGTACGTCGAATCTCCCTCGCGCCTTTGGCAGGGTCGGGTAACGTGAAAATCGCAAAGTTCGTGATGCTGTGTGTAAACGTGCCGTCTTCGAAGCAGCCCAGATCCGAAGAGTCCCTGATCTGCGCGTTCACGGTGTTCCAGCCGTTCTTGAGGATCTCGCTCTGCAGGAGCTCGATCATGCCCTTTGCGACGTCAGTTGCTTCGATCTTGGGCGGCGTCGTTCCCTTGGCGGCTGCGTCGCGAAGTATTGTGGTCGTCACGATACCCGGGCCGCATCCATTGTCGTGAACCACCGACGAAAAGGTGATAGGTGACAGCATCTGTAACGCCTTTTCAGCGACCTTGCGGGTTATCCCTCCAGATTGCCTCTCGTAATTTTGTGCAAAGGCTGAGAAGGCTGCTTCTAATTCAGCCGTGTCTCTTGGTGTGCCTTGTTGGGATTGTCGAGCGGCCATTGTTGGAACTTGTCAAAGTGTGAAAGGCGAAAACTAAATTGCAAAGAGCTGTAAATGATGTCTTGTGAAAATTTATCATTCTCTTTCAAAAATGCTAAGATTTATATACGCCTGAACTGGGAGACATTATGGTAGCTGTACTTGGAAAGTCTCCGACCAAACTCTCCGTGTGGCCTCAATTACCACGGATTCGGCGGACTTCAATCACATAATGCACTATAGAGCAAATTTCTAAAGGAAGTGATTTATAATGGAATAGCAGTCGTATCAACACTTTTGCGTGACAAATTGTTTAGAAAGTTAAATGAAACGACGGGTGAAACTTGTTCAAAGCAGTACTTATGGAGACTGGCCCCTAGACACGAAAGAAACGAGTTCCAAAGAAACAGATTAAATTAGATGGGTGAAGAGAATGAAGAAACTAAATTCTGAAAGGGCATGATATATCGTTCTCGATTTCTTACCTAGCTGCGTCTATATCGCTCTTATGCAACCAGCTGCCAGATTACAATGATGTCCGCACTGGCATGTCTCTTTTCGGTGTCTTGCTATGTCCATCTCTGACCTCAGTGGACTGATATGGCAGAAGGCAGATAAGGATGCTCAAAACGTGCCAATAGAGTAGTATCTCTCGTTCGAGATATCTCGCGATCTGAAGAGCAACCACCGGCTCAGCTCTCGCTTTTCAGCTTCTCCTCGATGGATTCTAGATCCTCCGGAGTATCAATATCAATGATTTTTCCAACCTCCGACGTATTCCTCATCAACTCTTTCGCGCTGGCGTAAAGCATGCGCAGTTCTCCGTTTGCTGTGGACGGAAGGTAGTTGAGCATCACGTATGGCACCGACAGACGCCCCGATGGCTGTGGCGCGATGATCAGACTATGCTATGCTATACATAGAGCGCCAGTGGAATTCTCCGAGAACATACAAGGGTAAGGGGATAGCTAAGCAGGATGAAGCGTGGTTGATGTTCGGGAAGCTCATCCGCCAACTCGCTCATGTCTTTGTAGACTTCGTCATCGGCCTGTTTGATTTCCATTGTCTTCTTATCGATTTGATCTTCCTTGAGTGGTCAGGTATCAGCCCAGTTGTGCTCGCAGAAAATTTCATTAGTAGGTAGAGCTTCGAGGAGAATCGGACCGAGAGAGCAGCCGCTTGACTGTGCCGCACGCCACCAAAGCGCTACATGTAGGAGAACTGTCACATACAGATCACGGCTTGGGCATCGCTAGAACGCGAAGTCCCCAATCGGAACTTTCGAAGCTGTTGCTTGGTGTCGTCGGAGAATGTGTACAGGCGGGATTCGGAAGCCTGGCGTGAGATATTAGCCTTGTGTGCTTGCATGCGGCGGCTACGCATCGGATCGAACCATGGCTGCAAGTAATTACGGAGGAATTGCTCTCAGGAGCTGCTTTGAAGCGACAGGTAAAGGTTTGTCAACAGATCGGACTACGGGTGCAGTGCCAAAGTTTCAACCATCGTGGGGCGAGGTTAAGGCTGAGGGGCCTGCAGGGCCAGGCAAGCGGGCATGCGACGTGAGCAAGCTCCAATGCATCATCGTCTTTAAACCCGTACTTTTCGGACGAGATTACAAAGAGTCACAACTCCCCTCCTCTCATTCCCAACTGGTTCGCCATCCTTCTCTATGTTCAGCCGGCTCAACCAGTTGGCAAGACACCTCACGCGGCCTCTGCCCAATTACGCACACCGTTCGGCCGCATACTCTCATAGCACGACCGTCTCACGACCCGCATCGGCGGCATCATCACCACACATGGCGACGGACAAGAAGTTGATACAAACGGCGGGCTGCATAATAATTGGCGACGAAGTGCTCGGTGGCAAGGTATGAGCAGAACCAGCTATCACATTGTAGCTGAGCAAGGCAATTGGTCTTCCAAGCGCGCAGAGCTGACACCCCGTGCGCCATCACATTTAGACCTTCGACACCAACAGTGCATACTTTGCCAAATATTGTTAGCCCATCCCCCGTATTCGATGGGAGACCGAAGCCAGACATAATTGACGAGGAAAGAGCAGGTTTCTCATTGGGCATAGCCTTGAAGCGAATAGAGGTCATTGCCGACGATGAGGACGAAATCATCGAAGCGGCGAGGCGAATGTCGCAGAACTACGACTTCGTCGTCACGTCGGGCGGCATTGGACCAACGGTAGGACTGGGTTGGGGAGCGCTTTTTTGAACCCGTTCGCTGAAGGCCCACTAGCACGACGACATCACCTACCAGTCGATCGCCAAAGCCTTCAACCTGCCCATCAAGTTGCACGACGAGGCGTGGGCCAGGATGAAGAGGCTGTCGCGACCGCACCCGTCGCAGCCCAACTTCGATTGGGACACGCCGTCCAAAGCGCTCGACGCGAAAAAGCGCATGGTCGAGCTGCCGTTGGACGACTCCAAGGGCCTGCCGGAGCAAGTAATCTTCGTCTCGGACGACCTGTGGGTGCCGCTGGCCATCGTGAACGGCAACGTTCACATCCTGCCGGGCGTGCCAAGGCTCTTCGAGAAGATCTTGGAGTGCTACAAGGCACAGCTGCTCCCGAGGCTGGCGGATCCCGATGGCAAAGGTGCGTACAGGATTTTGATATCGACGCCAATGGCGGAAAGTGCGGTGGCCGAGCACCTCGCGGACCTGGCTCAAGAGACCGAGCCGAAAGGCGTCAAGATCGGTAGCTATCCACGGTGGGGTAAGCCGAGAAACACGGTGACACTTGTTGGCCGGGATCGAGAGTATATGGATGGCCTTGTGCCTAGAGTGGAGAAGATGGTGCAAGGGAGACGAGTGAACTTTGAAGGCGAGGACGATGATGCGGGATCGGATAAGGACAGCTAACCATCCGGACCGGGAACATGCATGATGAGATCGGCTATGCTTGCGAGCGTTACACATCGCACATGGGATAATACGAATCCTTCGGATTATCAGTTTCCATGCTTGTACATAGAATTAGGTCTACATGGTAGAAGAGAGAGAAAGCGGGACGGAATGCTAGAGTGGAACAGCGAAGCGAATGATCCAACCAGACGTGCCGGGCTAATCGAACCAGATCATGGCGTATGACTTTGTGGTTTCAGACGCGACAAACAAGGAAAGCTTAGCAGAAGAGATGCAAGGCTGCTCGGCAGGCTGAGGACACAGAGATTTTGCGAAAGTTCTGCGTTTCAATTTCTCAGCCCACCTCACGCCAGCCAAGCAAAACTCACAACAACCAAGGTACGAACCTGGTCCCTCGTAAAAGCGGACGAGTCGAGAAGCATTGAGCACTGGCGCAGGAAGCGTTGAAGACGGTGACGCTTTAGGCTGGGAAAGCACGTACTAGTAGGCATTCAATACGCGGTCGGAACGAAGGGCCGAGGGCGGGTTGAGCGGGCTGGGCGGGCTGAGCGGGTTGAGCGGGTTTAGCGGGTTCGGCGACTGCCTGCCAGCCAGCCAAAAAGCAACAAGCAGGCCCAGAAATGGCTGTTACTTAGCCTGTTGAGCACTGAACAAATGGGCCGTCCCCCTGGGAAGTGAAAGTGGCATAAAAAACGTGATTGCGAGAGGCTGCAGGCCCATCGGCCACGCTCTATTTTTCATGCGAACGATAAGCCTGATCCTTGCCAGCCGCCAATGTTTCGACCTGCAACGCGGGAAGAGCGGACGGATGAAGCTCCATGGAAATTCGACCAGCGAGGAGATGGGTGTGACAGTCGCATGTGCCCGCAAGCAATAACACAATAAGTTGATACCTCCGATGAATTTGGAGCACAATTGCGAGCAGTCGCTTCTTTTCCGACGAATCGCCGCGACCAGCGCAATATGGCTGATAACCTCTTGCCGCCTGGTGGGTGGCTGCCGTCGGCGAGCGAGCAGACACGCGAAAAGACTCTCTGACTGGTTTTGAGAGTAATTAGTTGGATAAGGCAGGTAGGCAGAGAGATAGCGAGCATGTAAAAGCTCCCTTCCGTTCAAGTACGTAGCAGGTAGGCGGGTGGCTGCTGGAAAAAAAAAGGGTTGACTTGGCGTCAAGGCAAGACGAACCGCTCGATTTTTTCCTCCCCGACGCTGTGGTAAAGGGCTGTAGAACAATACACTGCTACGGAACAGCACGGAGCAGAAGCGCAGGCCGACAGAGGCCTCCAATGGGAAGGCTAAGAATTAATGAAATATTTGGTTAACCTGCACTGTTATACCGAACCAGCATACTGCAGAGGGCTGGCGTTGTTAACTTTGGCGCTGTTCGACTCACGATAGGCCCGTCCGGCCGAATGAAAATGGGCTAGTCGGCTTGGATTGTGAGAACGAGTGCGAGCGAGAGTAGAAGCGCAGCAGCAGGCCGAGAAAGAAAGAGCAACAAGCAGGGAGGGAAGGGCAAACGAGGATGGGGATGGGGATGCGGATGGGGTGCGGTAGCGGTGCGTCGCGTTAGGGGGTTTTCGCAGCCCGGTCCAGCTCAGTGTTCAGTCGACTCCCAAGCCCAAGGCACTTCCGTGTGCCGTCGTCGCAGCTGCTCCAACCAACCTCTTTCCCGCGCTTTACTCGCAAGGCACTGCTTTTTGTCCATCAAACCACTGTCATCCCCATCTTCTCCACGTCGTCGCATTAATTGACTGCTCTTTCATCCCATCTCCATCCCACACTACTCCTATTGCCACCGTATTCGCCTCCTTTGCCGTGCCATCTCAACCCGCGCTTGTCGTCCCTGCTCCCTCTCTGCTAACCTCCTCGCTTCGCTTCCACTCACCCCCGTCTGCGAAACAACCGCCGAACTCTCCACCAAATCCGCCAAGATCCGGGGCACAATCAGCGTCCATAGGCATATAGTTGCAAGAGATTGGAAGTCCGATGGCTTCAAAGGTGAGTCTACGCTGCACCGCTGCTGCTTCAAGGCTCCGGAACCAGGCTAACACGAATCTTGGCGACAGTTTCTGCGGGAATACAAGTTGGTGGTTGTAGGAGGAGGAGGCGTTGGTAAATCGTGCCTGACGATTCAGCTCATCCAAAGCCACTTTGTGGACGAGTATGACCCTACAATTGAAGGTTGGCCGATCCGTACTGTGTTCCGAGCCTTGTGCAAATTGGTGCTGACTTCATGCTCCCAGACTCGTACCGCAAGCAGTGCGTTATCGACGAGGAGGTTGCTCTTCTCGATGTGCTTGATACGGCCGGACAAGAGGAGTACTCGGCGATGCGCGAGCAGTACATGCGGACCGGCGAAGGATTTCTGCTCGTCTACTCGATAACGTCACGGCAGTCGTTTGAAGAAATCATTACATTCCAGCAGCAAATCCTACGCGTCAAGGATAAAGACTACTTCCCTATGATTGTTGTTGGTAACAAGTGCGACTTGGAATCAGAGAGAGAAGTATCTACAGCAGGTACGTAAAGCGCACGCCCCAAAACCCATCCGAATAGCCAGCCGGAGTGGAAGCAAGTCTTTTGCGCAACGTGTTCTTGCTCGACTGGTCACTGTCCAACATATCCTAGACTACTACTTGGTATCTTGGTGGTTGGACCCGGTGGGACGGTTGAGCACCGATCTTTCGGATTCGGTGGAGGATTGATGCCAGGCATCCAGGCCGATAATTATCGGCATGGTCTTCAACGCATCCAACCGACTCCTTATTTCACTCCTACTAGCCCTGATTGCTCCGAAGATCATTGCTAACATACTGTCTTCTCCAGAGGGCCTGCAATTGGCGAGACAATTCGGATGTAAGTTCATCGAGACTTCGGCAAAGTCGAGGAAGAACGTGGACCAGGCCTTTTACGACATCGTCCGAGAGATCCGCAGATACAACAAAGAGATGTCATCGTATCCCTCGGGTGGCCCCACGCAGGCGCCCAAGGAGGGATTCCAGATGGATGGCGAGAAAGAAAGCAAGTCGTGCGGTTGCTGTGTGGTCATGTAGGAAAGCAAGGTGGCTTGAACATGGCGCAGGTGAAGGCGGATGCACCATTCACCACGCTTGCGGAAGACTGGGGAAATTATTGTGTTCATCCTTATTTGCGAGCGGCTCGTCAATAGGGCTGCAGACTACATGCATGCATCCATTCTCAAAAAGCCTCACTGGGTTAGGGAAAGAGAGGCACCGAGGACAACAAGTACTTATTATCGGTCGGGCTGCTAACAAATGCCCGTCTCTGGCCGGGCCGTCGGCCACTGCTCATTTTTCTTCGTCGCTTGCGTTTTTTTTTCTTTTCCGTTGGGAGAAGGGGAAGGGGGGGTTTCGGTGTCTTCGTTTGAAGGGTTTGAAGGGCTTTCACCGTCCGACCCGTTCGTCTTCCGTGAACAGGAGTAAAGTTGAGAGTCAAGAATGGAACCGAAGTGTTTTTCTGCTCCACAATATGTGTTTGACCGTTAAGATTGGCAGTGGGGTGTTTGCCTTCTGCCTTTTGTGGCTGTTCGTTGCTTGTGCAAATGTCACTGTGCCCCACCTGGCAAAATGCGGATTGTTGCCGGACCGGGACTTTACAGCTTTCGCGGCTTGGCTACGAAAGAATGTTCGAAAGAGATGCTGCATAGAGACCGATGTCCGCAAGTTCCAATCCGGCGGAGAGGTTTGGCTACGCCACGATAGGAAGTTAGTCTTCTCCCCCACGGCGTAGGCCATGCAGGTCCTGGGTCGGCCATTCAAAAGGCACCATGCCTCACGTCACCGCACTGCAGCTAAGCGCACGGCCTGGTCGTTCGAGCGGCTTTTAGTAAACCGTGGACGGAAGAGTGTTCAGCGCTGGTCCGGGAGCGGGCGACGTGCGGCGTAAAAGCTGGCTGCAGCCAGTTGGCTCGAAGCGCCTCATCCCGCGAAGGCATGGTGAGGGATGGCACAGGCAAAGACACCACCCAAAGGCAAGCAAGCACGCGCACACGCTGCTCGTCCACACAGAGAAAGACTCAGGGCCACAGGCCACACCACATGATGCAATGCCGGACCAGGGCCGCTTGCTACTTGCTGCTGGCAACGCGCATTGGCATTTCGCTGCTCGCACCCTGCCCGCTTAGGCGCTGACGACAGCCTCTGCCCACCCACAGGCCGGCCCGGTAGCGGATTACACACGGGATGTGCCCATATCTGACAGAGCCTCCCGGCCAGGTTACAGCCCCGTCAGGCCCGAACAACACGACGATAAAAGCGAACGGGCTTGGATCCAGTCACGGCGGGAAGTAACCACATCAAACTTAGGCAAAACGAGCCAGTGGCCGCCGGGGAATGAAACCGTGGAATGGGCGCACGTGCGTGAGATGACGGCAGCACACCGACTTCCACCAGCAGCAAAAGAGTCTGCGAGGTGGCCGCCATTACGGGCAGCCCTTGCCGACGCCACGCTGCTTTCCGGCCTAGTGTTTACTCGGCCGCTGCTTGACTGGCGCAGCACTTGCCTCACTGGCCACTCCATCCTGCAGATGCCGCTCAAGGATTTCGCCTCGTGTTGTGATCTATGGCCCACTCAGGCAGGTCCTATCGCACCACCGCTCGCGCACCCGTCGCCAGGAGCACAAAGCGTCAATACGACACTAGATGCATCCTTCTAGCGCCCTTCGAGAAGACTTCCAGAAACTTACTACTTGTAGACCATCCCCGGCAGCCTTCCCTCACTCTGCTCGCCGCCCATCCTCTTCTCTCCCAGCTCCGTCCTCTCCGCCGCGACTGTGCACGCTTTCTGCTTTTTATCTCATTCATGGCCCGCCATTTGACGTTCTACAACATCAATCTGACCCGTGGTGCTCTGCAAATCACTTCCTGCCGACCCTCCACTGCTTGATCGCAGCTATGACTGGAAAGACGACTGCCTCGGTAGCCTGCCCTAACCATCCTTGTCGCCTTGAGGCTCTTGGAAATGCTAACGAATCTCGTCAGAAGGCCAATTTGGCCAGAATCCGCGACAACCAGCGCCGTTCTCGCGCCCGCAGAAAGGAATATCTGCAGGAGCTCGAGACCAAATGGCGAGTGTGCGAGCAGATGGGAATCGAGGCCTCGGCGGAGATGCAGACGGCCGCACGCAAGGTTCTTGATGAGAACAAAAAGCTCCGCATCCTGCTGAACCAGAAAGGCGTCTCCAACGACGAGATCGACGCTTTCGCTTCGTCTGCCTCTTCATCCACGCCAAACAGCCCTGGCCCGCATGACATCCCATCGCCTCTGCCCAGCGTCTCTCTGGCAAAGCTCCTCAGCTCCAGGCGAGCCGTTAGTTCCACTCCAATGTCGCGACGACAGCAGTCCGAAGAAGTACCTCCACCACCGCCGATGCCACTTCCCACACCGCAGCTGCAGACCGCGCAACTAACGCCACTCATGTCCATGAGCGCCCTCTCGCCCAGCCCAGGATCGGTGACGAGCTCAGTCTCGACACCGACTACCATCCTGTCGCCCGAAACCTTCCCAGCTGTCCATATTCCGCGTGCTCCGTCGAGCGATCCCGGTGGTGAACACTACTCGCCTCATCACAGCTTCGAATACGGTCATCAATCGTACACCTCCAACATCGACCCGTCCTCCTGGCAGCCGTATCAGAACCCCAATGGCGTTACGAGCGTGCCGGTGACGAGTTATCCAGACTACGGTTACACCTCGTGCGTCGACGCAGCCAACATCATCCGGAGCATGAAGGATGATGCCACTGTAAACCTTGAGAACGCACTGGGCTGCGATATTCCTGGAACCGATAGCCAAATGGACAATACGAGGGTCTTCACCGTCATGGATAAATACAACCCTAGCATGTCGCCCTGGGGCTAACTCGAGCGCGACTTCACACTCATTTTTTTCACTTCTGCTGTTCATATTATCCTTGGATGTAGCATCTCCCTATCCATGGACCGGAGATACCCATTGCAATCGTTTCTGCTTTCTGCAAGGTGTTGAGGTGGTGGCCTTTCTGGTTCAGAGTGCGCATACGGTTTCGGTGGACTCCAAGGCGTAAATCCAATCCATTGACGGCCAATGCGGCGGGTATCATCCCCGAAATAATGACTTTCGACCCACTTACCGACGAAGATTCAAGCTACACGACAGTCGGATTTTCGCTTTTTACCGTGTCGGGACGTCCTGAGCTTTTGCTCCACTGGTGGTTGCTGACGACAATGACCATGGCTTTCGACGACGGACAACAATGAAAATATTGAAAAACATAACATCAGCGAATCCATTTTCAGTGTTGCACGAAGTTTTGCTCAAACAAGCAAATGATTCGATTCGGGCTCGGATGTTGGCGGGTATGCGACACCACCCAAAGCTGACAACGTGTCATTGAGAACCGCAGCTTGTCAGCTTTAATCTATTCGCAACAAGGTTTGCAATGGATGGTTTTGACGAGATCCGTAAGCCTGGAATCCTTCAGCCAATTCATGACGACACTGGAAGAATTCGAATCTGTACATACTTGTATCATATTAGCTGTACATAACACGGCGAATTCCCAACATACAAATGCTCCTGCCAAGACTCATCTGAATAAGCTGCTGAAGATGCTGGTGAGTCCGCCACCTCCAGCGCCTCCTTGACCTCGTCTTGCTGCCTCTGTTTTAAGCCATTGCACGAGAAATTGACGATCTTGGAGTTGCTCAAGCCGGGTGACTTTGGTGTCAATTTGTGCCTCTCCACGACTGAAAGCTAACAGTGTTGGAATGGAGTTGATCTACGTGGAAGTCAGTGAACATGCGCGCCATTCAATCTCAGCGTCGAAAAACGTACCATGAATTTAAAAGGAAGGTCTTCGAGCAATGTTGAATCCATTTCGACTTCTGTGAACCCAAGACCCCCTTCCTCTTCTCCCAAACCTTCATTTTCTATCAAACCTTGGACAAGGGGAGCGACAACCCTACACGAACTACAAGTCCTGCTAGTCCACAAGGTGATCAACGGACGGCTACTACTCGAGGAGAGAAGATTTAGCGTATGAAACTCATCTGGAGTCCGTACGCTCGTATAGATGCGGTTCTTCGCTGAACTTTGTAGCGATGTCGACGCGGAGAAGGATCGCTTGGTCACTGTTGAACCGAGCGAGGCGGAAATGATGAGCCGTGATAGCATGAACCTGGACATGATCGAAAATGGAGCCTTGGAGATGTAGGATGCTCTATTCCCAGCGGATGAGACCTATCGCATTTGCTTGTGTGCTGCCGGCTTCGGCGCAGCGCGGCCCGAGATCAGGTATGACTTGAAGATCTACCTCGACTTCTCCACAAACTGATCATCTCGATATATTTCCCGCCAATCAAAACGACTATAGGAAGGAGATTGGGAAGAATTGAGCGTTCTAATTTTCCACAGACCTCATATAAACATGGCATCGACAGTAATGGCAACTCTAGAACCAACGGCGCGTTCGAAGGCAGCTCCAATATGGCAACGATACTGTCGATTCTTTTCGTAGCCCTTCAATCTTCATTTGTTACTGCAGCACCCGGTTTTGGACCTTCACCGCTACCAGGTAAATCAGGATGTGAAATTACACCACCTAGCTTCGGCAAACCGAAGACCTGTACTGTGTGGCCTCTCCCGGGCACTGATACAGACGACACTCCAAACATCATTAAGGCTTTTGAAGAATGCAACAATGGCGGCACTGTTGTCTTCCCGGAAGGGCAGAACTACTGGATTGACACCAAGCTTAATCCTGTCGTGAAAGACGTAGGATGACTCCTATAAGATTGCTTGCTTCTCTGACATCGCTCTAAGATCACCATTGAATGGCGGGGCGTATGGTATCTCAACGACAACATCACATACTGGGCAGAGAACGCCTATCCAATTGCTTTCCAGAATCATCACGCAGCATTCATCCTAACCGGCGACAAAATTAATATTGATGGTTACGGAACAGGAGGAGTCAATGGCCAAGGAAATACGTGGTATAACGCACAGAAAACCGTCACGCAGCCTGGTCGACCGATGCCGTTTGTTCTGTGGAATGTTTCAGAAGTCGTAATGAGGAATTTCTTCATCAAGGACCCTCCTCTATGGAGTCTTAACGTGATGAACGGCACCAACCTACTCTTTGAGGACATCACCTGCAATGCAACTGCAGTGAACGCGCCGTTCGGAGTCAATTGGGTTCAGAACACCGATGGTTTCGACACAATGGACGTCAATAACGTCGTCATGCGTAACTTTGTTGTGCAAAATGGCGACGACTGTGTAGCGATCAAACCGCGATCTTACAACATTCTGGTTGAGAATGCCACATGCCACGGAGGAAACGGTATGGCGATTGGTAGCTTGGGTCAATACTTTGATATCGACGCGTCCGTTGAGAACGTAGTTATCAGGGACGTCACTCTTATCAACTACAATAACGACCTGCACAACTCTGCCTACATCAAATGCTGGGTTGGCATCCCCGTCAATCAATCTTCGTACGAGGCTGCCGACACTTCGTCGCTTGGTCCCGGCGACGGCGGTGGTTATGGTAAGGTGTCTAATATTACCTTTTCAGACTTCCTTGTTTATGGAGCCGCTGCCGGACCGGCCATCACCGAAGATAGTGGTGATAATGGCACCGTTCCTGGCACATCGAAGCTTGCCGTCTCCGATATCTACTTCACGAACTTTAAGGGATATCTTGCCGGCTCGACCACTGAAGGCTCTGTATCGTGCTCTAGTGTTTATCCATGCTACAATATCTTCTTCGAGGATATCGAACTCAAGTCGGAGGAGAATAGTACAACGTACTTGAGCTCCGGCAAGTGTTCTTACATTCAGCCGGGAGGTGTATATGGACTAAATGGAACAACTTGCACCTAAGCAGTTAATTATAGTGTTAATGTCAAAGCATGATTCGTTTTATCCATCAGTGCACACTGAAGTTGAGCCATTGAGACTTTGATTGCCATCACGACTTAAACATCTACTAATTCATCGCACATCAGATGAGCACAGCATCGTTGTCCGTTGTTGAATCAGCATAGCATCTATTGCATTTGCTTCGCCAGAAACTACAAATCCTTGTGAGTTTCTCTATTCTGTTGCTTTGGCCTCCGTTCTCCTTCTCCTGTCACTTGCCCGCTCTATCCTGACATCTGGTAACCGTCCCTCACTGCGGTCAAAACCAAGTACCTGGCCCACCAAGCCTCCAGGTTTCGGCACAGGACACTCTCTCCCTCTGCTCTCCGGCATGACATCTTCAGAGCTTTGGTCTACTCCGGATTCGTCTTGAATTGGCTTCCTTCTCCTCCTCCGTCTCAATTCTTCTGGAACTTCACCATCCGCAAACACTCGCCGAGGCACCGGACATGGGGTGAGGTGTGGCAATGCGACAACGAGAAATGATACCGCGAGCGTTCCGGTGAATATTGACATTGTTGCGCGCGAGCGCGGATGGAGATGTGGCGGCATTTTCGGAGTCGAGTTGGATCTAAGAACGCTGTTGGCGGACGGGCGGGTGGTGGTGTGCTCTCATTAGCGGTCTAGAAGATTGTCAGAAGACTACTACAAGGTAGTCAAAGCTAATACTGGCGTACCGAGAGAGCAACACAGGGCCAAAATGGCCAATTGAGATGGTGGTGGAGACGTTGAAGCCCGTAGAATGCAAAGATGCTCCTCATTGATCTTCCGAATGAAGCTCCGGCCAAGACCCACCGGATCTCCGAACGTGGATTTTGTGGCGTTCGTCGCGATGGCCAACGGCTTCCCTCAACTACAATTAATGAAATTTTAATGCATTATTTATGAGCTCTGATCATCTTTCGCTATACGCAAGAATCTATACGCTCTCTCTGAGTACTGAATCCAGCCTTCCTTCAAAGAAACCTCCATTCGCTCGCGCTTCCATCTCTGACCAGCATAAGCGCGTGCCACTCTGACCCGTTGCGATCGCGACTACATCCTCGAAGCCAGACCTCGACTGTACAAGATATTGTTACTGTCGCTGAGCAAGGACGTTAACTTGTCGCGGTCACCTTGACCGTGACTTTTGACGATGTTGAGCAGCGATCTCGACAGGTAAGATCCAAAGGAAAGTTGAGAGTCTAGCGATTTGCTTAGAGTTCGCGCAGACACATTGCGCAACTTCGCGCCTGTCGTCCTATCCCCGAAGCAGACGTCCGCGAACTATGCTACAAAGCGCGCGAGCTCCTGATAGAAGAAGGAAACGTGGTGGGCGTCGACGCGCCGGTCACAATATGCGGTGACATTCACGGGCAGTTCCATGACCTCATGGAGTTGTTTCGCATAGGAGGCGACGTACCTGAGACCAACTATCTTTTCATGGGCGACTTTGTCGATCGCGGATTCTACTCCTTGGAAACGTTTCTTCTTCTCCTCTGTCTCAAAGTCCGCTATCCTGATCGCATCACACTGATAAGAGGCAATCATGAGTCGCGACAAATCACCACGGTTTATGGCTTCTACGATGAATGCGTGCGCAAATATGGCAACGCGACTGTATGGCGGTACTGCTGCGAGGTCTTCGACTACCTTGCTCTCGGCGCACTTGTGACAGGTGCAGCTACAAACCTGGAACCAACAATCGCTCCATTTGCGGGCGATCCTTCATCGCAAGCTACTATACCAGGAGAAGATGAAGAGATAGAGATGGAAATCTTGAACTCAGACGGCCAAGTCATAAACCGCTTTCCCCGCTCATTCACCGCACCTTCTGTCGAGAAGCCAGATGTCTTACCATCCTCGCCTCTCGGTGAACCCGCCGAATCTCCTTCTCAGTCACAGGCGTCGCGAACTGGTCCACCAGGTACAGGTGCATCCGGTGTGTCCAACGGCTCGGCCAACTATCACTCAGGTGCGGTGCTGTGTGTTCACGGAGGCCTTAGCCCGCTGATCGACACGATCGACAAGATCCGGCTGCTAGACCGCAAGCAAGAGGTGCCGCACGAAGGCGCGATGTGCGACCTGCTGTGGTCGGACCCGGACGAAATCGACGGGTGGGGGCTGTCGCCGCGCGGCGCAGGCTTCCTGTTCGGCTCGGACATCGTCAAGTGCTTCAACCACAAGAATGAGCTGTCGCTGATCGCGCGCGCCCACCAGCTCGTCATGGAGGGCTTCAAGGAGAACTTCGAGGGCTCCATCGTCACCGTCTGGAGCGCCCCCAACTACTGCTACCGCTGCGGCAACGTCGCCGCCATCCTTGAGCTTGGCGAGGATGGCGCGAGTCCCGTCGCCCGCAGCAATGGCGTCGTTAACGGCGGCTTTGGTGCCCCGCTCGCAGACTCCCACATCGTGGGGCCTGGCAGGCGCTATCGCATCTTTGAGGCTGCGCCTCAGGATGGCCGTGGCATGCCCGCGAAGAAGCCCGTCGGCGATTACTTCTTGTGAGAGTGGGGAGCTTCGCTTCGTATTTGGCTGCGAGAGCATTTGTGATACCCATGTTTACGGTTCATGTAAGGATGACGGAATCTCGGTGCGGTTACATCGGCTTAAGGCCTCTGTCTTGCTCCTTGTGGGATTGTAGCATTACGGACGGTGTTGATGCCCGACAGATCCACCTACGTGGCCCTGCGCCCGACATATCCACAGTTCCTACATGGCACGCGGTTACGGGCAATGCGATGAGAACGAAAACGGAAGCCGCGTAGGCCTTCTGCCTTGGAAAAATGTATCTCGAAGGACACGAGCAGGGAGGCAAGGCTGTGGCGCAGAAGAGGCTGTGCTTCAGGCTATCCAGGTACCGTCTACGATCGAAAGACCTCAGACGGAGATGATGGTTCCGGGTTACAAACATGAGACCAATCTAGTAGATTATTACACACCGCAAGCACATATTTTAAAGAATTTGCAATTCATCTCGCCGAGGACACGATTTAGGTTATCTATCTTACGTCACGCATTGCCATGCTCGCAATATTTCCTCCAGAATCCCTATTCGCTGTTTCTCAAAAAGCCCGCAAATACTGGATCAAGAATTGCATCCCCCTGGCGTTCAGACAGTCAGCTAAAGCCTATCCCGGCATCACCGGTGTGCGAAGCCTGAGCTGAGGCAGAGAAATGCTCCGGGATGTAAGCTGCCAGGCTGTAGAACTTGAAGTCGAGCCACTACTTATCGATGCATCATCTAAACCAAAGAGTGTTCGCTCCAATGCCCAGATTAGGGCAACAATAAGTAGAAAAGCATTATGAGGCCTGGATTACGATTGATCCCTGATCGTATGGTACGTACGGAGACGAACGTACGAGAATGCAGTGGCTCAAATTTATCATGGGACGTACGTTCATCTCATTACCGCGGTCCGGTCAGAGTTTTACTACGAGGAGCACGGTAGATGAATGCGCTGAATCGGAAT
>Ga0335072_10003466_pt1 | contig 23759 bp, 18 predicted proteins | sample Lox_Sample_21_FD_206725 | JGI IMG/M metagenome (GOLD analysis project Ga0335072, IMG submission 206725) | Soil microbial communities from Loxahatchee National Wildlife Refuge, Florida, United States - Lox_Sample_2.1 | ecosystem: Environmental > Terrestrial > Soil > Wetlands | place: USA... | reverse complement strand
GCGCTCGCCTCCGCTTCACCAGCCGACACCATCTTCACGGAATCGGCTGCAACTGTAAACCTTCACCATGGCTGGGTGGGGGAATTTTCGACCGGCGAAATGCGGAAATTTCAACCGGCGTTGACAATTAGGACCTTCGCAGATTTCGCACATTGGCTTCTGTCTGTCACAGGAAGATCCGGCTCAGGGTACGACGTTCAGACCGCGCTTGAGATCGTCAGCGTCGTCGGGCAATACCTGGGACCTTTCCTCGAAGGAACTGATCCGGCCGGACTGGATGATGAGACAATCACAGATCTATATTTCCAGGCTATGGAAAAGGCACGGATGTTTGCCTGCGAGAGGCATCTTGCTAGCAGATCTACGCCTGCGGCGAGCAAAACGGAGCATCGTTTTACGCGGAAAGAGAGCGGCGGCCCGACCAGATCGGTCTTGTCATCGAATTCAGTATGCCTGTCAGCGATGTGCTCGTCGACGGCCGGGATTTTCTTTACAACTTCGTTTTTGAGGCGCCCGCGCTTTCGGAATCACAACGGATACTGGTAAGAAAGGTCTTCGGAGCCAGAATGGATCACTATATTGACCGCGCATATGCGTCGGCATTTCGACGTGAATTGTCGATACCTTGACTCAAATCTGGATTGACTACCGGATAAACCCCTGCAAACTGAGCAAAATTATTTGGCTCCCCAAATGCCTCTCATGAGGCGGCAGAGCTAGTTGCCGATGCGGCCGTCAGAGGAGAAGCGATATATTTGCAGACTGCAGCCAATCGTCTGGCCGCAGAAATGGAGAAGGACAATGGGGGATCAAGATAAGTCGTTGGAGATCGCAGAGAATCCGTCACGGCGGGCTTTCCTGGGGGCAGGATCTGCCGCGCTTGCCACGGCAGCGTTCGTTGGGCTGGCAGCAAATGCACAGCAGCGAGACGATACGCGGAATGCCGAAAGGGATCATTCGTCAAGCGATCCCGGGCAGGAAAACATACCGCTCCTGGATGAGAATCCGAATTCGAACATGCCGCCTCCAACGGATCATGGAGACGTCGGTCCCATCTGGTACTCATTTGACCTTGCACACAAGCGCATAGAGGAAGGCGGCTGGACACACCAGGTGACGCAGCGTGTGCTTCCCTCCTCAACGGACATTACCGGCGTCAACATGCGGCTCACTCGCGGCAGCTTTCGTGAATTGCACTGGCACACCGCGGATGAGTGGGCAATGATGCTTTATGGCAATGCGCGCGTCACGTGTCTGAATCCCGATGGAACGATATTCATTGACGATGTGACCAAGGGCGACCTGTGGTACTTCCCGGCAGGATTTCCCCACTCCATTCAAGGCCTGGGTCCCGAAGATGGCTGCGAGTTCCTGCTGGTTTTCGATCAGGGCATGTTCTCGGAAGACGATACGTTTCTCATCTCCGAGTGGGTCGCGCACACACCGCCGGAGATATTGACAAAGAACTCCAATTTCGACAAGAGCGCCATCGCCAAACTGCCCACCGACCAGCTTTATATCTTTCCCGCTCCCCTCCCCCTTTCCCTTGCCGCGGACAAAGCAGCCGCCGGCGGCTCGCGCTTCGCAAGCCCCATCCAGTACACCTTCAGGATGGAAGCGATGGCTCCTACCAAGAAGACCGCCGGCGGCGAGGTTAGAATCGTCGACTCGCGAAACTTCCCGGCCTCGCAGAACGTCGCGTCCGCCCTGGTCACGGTCAAGCCGGGAGGCATGCGCGAGTTGCACTGGCATCCTAACGCTTCCGAGTGGCAGTTTTACCTCGCCGGGAAAGCTCGCATGACGGTATTCATGCCCCCTGGAAACGCGCGCACCATGGACTTCAACGCCAACGATGTTGGCTTCATTCCACCGGTTGCGGGCCATTACATCGAAAATACCGGTGACACCGACCTGATTTTCCTCGAAATGTTCAAGGCCAATCAGTATATGGATTTCTCGATGAATAACTGGCTCAGGCGCCTCCCTCCGGAGATCGTCACCGCGCATTTGAACATCGATGACGCGACTATCCGGAAGATCCCCAGCACCAACCAAGGGGTAATCGCGGGGTAATCAATCACATTGTGCGGTACCGAGGGATTCTTCGGAATCCTACGGCCCCGCACGCCCTGACAAGGACGTTCAAACTCCCAGATCGATAAGAAAGGTGTCACGAAATGGAAACGCAAACGTTTATGTTGGCAAGTTCTCCCTTTGCCCCCATTGCTATCGGGTTTTTCGGCTTGGGCACGGGGTACTTCATCTGGGGTGGTCAGGCCTTGTTCAGCTTTCCCAAAACCAGTCCTGAAGTCAACCGCAGCCTTGGGCTATGGGGCTTCTGGATGCCGGGCTTCATGCAGTTCCTTACCGGCACTTACCTGCTAGCCGGCTTGACGTGGTTCTACGTCTTCCGCAATGCGGCCCCTTTGTATATGGCGGGCCTCGCGTTCACCGCCTACGGCATTCACTGGTTCGCGATGGCCCACCGGCGCTATATCGATTCCAACATCCAACTCGACGGATGGATGGCCATCGCATTTTTGTTTCTCAGTCTTCTCGGCGCGGATGTTTTTCGCCGCGCCGGAGACATCCCGGTCATGATCATCTTCGTCGGCCTGACCTTGATCTATGCCGCCGAGATTCCCACGCGCCTATTTTCATGGCGCGCCGGTGTCCGCATCATAGGGCTTCTTCAGGTCATCACCGGTATCTGGCTTATGTATTGCACCTATGCGATAACTGTCGATCTCGCATTGGACGCCAAAGCATGGATTTGAGGATTTAACCTCCATGGAGGGCAAATCGATGAAAGCGTCCATATGGACAGTCCGGAGCTTCATCGGGGCGGTATTTACCGCGCTTCTTGTCGCTCCACTCGCGTCCGCGCAATACCAGTATCCGCCTAACGCGGCGCCCGCATTCGATCAATATAAGGATTACCCGCAGTTGCGCGGGCAGTTGCAGCCCTTGACCGAAGGGAAGTTACCTTCCTGGATGACCCTCGATGGCGATATCCGGTCGCGCACCGAGGACCAGACAGCGATCAATCTGCATCCCGGAGAAGACAAATTCTACGAGCTCGAACGCATTCGCGGTGGCATGGAGATTCGGCCTACCTCCTGGATGACCGCCTATGTTCAATTCCACGACCTTCATGCTCTGGGGCTTCCACTCGAATACACCGCCTCAAACATGCGCGATAACTTCGATTTTCGCCAGGCCTATATAAACTTTCACTACAGACCCGCCCAGTTCTTCGTGGGAAGGCAGTTGTTGATATTTGGAAATGAGCGCGTGATTGGTATCAGCAACTGGACCCAAACCAGCCGCAGCTTTGATGGATTCGACCTCCGCATCGGAAACAAGAACCGCGTTGATATATTCAACGCTTCGGTTGTAGTTATCCATCCTACAAGCCTTGACATGCATGCCGGAGGGCTCAATTACAGCGGAATCTATGGCTCCATCAATAGCTGGGTTCCATATACCACCGTGGAGCCCTTTCTGCTCATGAAGCGCTTGCCGAGCGTATTGAGTCAGCAGAATATCTACGGCACGGAAACAGAGGTAACTCCCGGATTGCGGGTCCAGGGACTGCCGGGATGGAACATCGACTACGACGTAACCGGCACACTGCAACGAGGCAGTTACTCGAACGATTCGATCCGTGCTGGATCTTTACTGGCAAAAGCCGGATATTTGGCTCCTTACCTGCCCTGGAGACCGCATATTCTGGGCGAGTACGATTACGCGACCGGCAACAGCCACCGCGATCCCGAAAGGATCGGCACGTTCGATCAGCAATATCCCAGCGATCACAATGCATTTGGACTTGTCGACCTGTTTGGCTTCCAGAACATCAAGCAAAGGCGCATCAATCTCGACCTCAATCCGCAACGGGATCTGACTCTGCTGTTCCAGGCGGAGTCCCTGCACGCCGCCACCAGGTTTGACGGTCTTTACAACGGCGCGGGATCGCTCTTTGTGAAAGTCCCTTCTGCCGGCTTCACGGGCGACGATATCGGCGCTGGGTTCGATGCGTCGGCCAAGTACGTCTATCACAAGTACTTCGTAATCGAGACGGGCGTTGGCCATTTCTTCCCGGGTCGGATGATGACGCAAGCCGGCCAGGGATCGCCTTTGACCATTTCATGGCTGCAGCTAACCTATCGCTTCAAGATGAATTAGGTTGGGCCTTTACCGAATGATGGCTTCCGCTCCTGGGGAAAAAGGGAAGTTCACCTTAGCTTGAGGATGTCGCTGCTCTTTCGGGGCGCTCTTACGCCAATATTAGCGCGACTCAAATGCCGATGAATATCTGTCGATGCGCTCGCTGCCGTGATAGATATTGAAATGACCCTCCCGCAGGAACCCGACAAGGGTCATGTCAAACTCTTTGGCAAACTGCACCGCAAGGCTCGATGGAGCGCCTACGGCCGCCACCATTGGCACCCCGCCCATCAGGGCTTTCTGCAGCAGCTCAAAGCTGGCGCGTCCGGAGAGCAGGAGCAAACGATCCCGCAACGGGGTGCGGCCGGCGATGAATTCGGTGCCAATGAGCTTATCCACTGCGTTGTGGCGGCCTACATCTTCCCGAAGCGCCAATAGATTTCCAGTGGAGTCAAAGAGCCCAGCACCGTGCAAACCACCTGTACGATCAAAGACCCCCTGCGACCCGCGAAGGAGGCCGGGGAGCTGATAGAGCATTAGCGCGCCCACTCTAAATGTGTTAGCCGCGCGCGGCGGACAGACTGTGCGCAAGGCGAGCAGAGACGCTTTGCCGCAGACGCCGCAGCTCGATGTTGTATAGAAATTGCGCTGAAGACTGGCCATACTGACTACGACATCCGTTGCCAAATCCACTCGAACAATATTTTGTTCGGCATCCGGTCTCGAGGTGTCCATGAACAGAGGGAATTCCGCCGGCTGACTGGAAGCATGTGCCGCGTACGCAATATGTTCGATGTCGTCTGCGTTTCGGATTACTCCTTCCGTCATGAGAAAACCGGCGGCAAGCTCAAAGTCATGGCCCGGCGTGCGCATGGTGATAGAGATCGATTGCGTCTGCCGCGCGCTGGATGGTCCATAGGTGAGTTGAATTTCGAGAGGTTCTTCAATCGCAAGATCGTCCAGCACCTTTCGCGATGTTTGCCCCGTTACCTTTTCGACAGAGGTCTGCAACATGGGGTCGTGTGACGAATGCTGCGTTGCGAAAAAGAGGGACTCTTTCAAGAGGACGTTCTCCTTGGCTCTGTTTACCCGTTGGCTGTGCCGCTCATCAAATGAAGAACTCCCGCAGCTATTGCAACAGCGGCGGACGCTCTGCCATCCGCGGCGGCGGCTCGCTCATTTCAAGATTGCGATCGAGAGACGGCCGGGCAATCCCGTGCCGTTGCATCTTGTAGATCAGCGTAGTGCGCTTCAGGCCAAGCCGGGCGGCCGCTCCATCGCGTCCTCCGATAACCCAGCCGGAAGCTTCAAGCGTGCGCAGGATCAGGGCGCGCTCGGAATCGACGAGGGTGGTGGGAACTGGGGCATTGCCGATGTGGTGCATTCCGGCGGTAAGCAAGGGATTCGGGAGCACGCCATCCTCGGACAGGATCACGGCGCGCTCGATCAGATTCTGCAGTTCACGAATGTTGCCAGGCCAGTCATACGATGCAAGGGCCGCCATGGTCTCCGGTGGAATGTAGTCGATCTGGCGGCCTATGCGGCGGCCGAGGATCTCGACAAAATGCGCCACCAGGGCCGGAACGTCTTCACGGCGCTCGCGAAGGGGCGGCAGCATGACCGGAAATACATTGAGGCGAAAATAGAGGTCGCTGCGAAACTGGCCATTCCTCACCATCTCCGCCAGGTCGCGATGAGTTGCAGCTACGAGCCGAACATCCACCTGGTGAGTTTGACTGCTGCCCAGGCGCTCGAACTCCTGTTCTTGCAGGATGCGCAGCAGTTTAGGTTGCAACTGCGGAGGAATGTCGCCCACCTCATCCAGGAAAAGGGTGCCTTTATCCGCCAGCTCGAAGCGGCCAAGTTTCTGCGCTATGGCTCCGGTGAACGCACCCTTTTCGTGGCCAAAGAGCTCGCTTTCCAGCAGGTCGAGGGGAATGGCGGCGCAGTTGAGCTTGATGAACGGGCGTCCGCACCGCGGGCTGACATTGTGAATTGCGCGCGCGATCAGTTCCTTGCCGGTGCCGGTTTCACCCTGGACCAGCACGGTGGAGCTGGTGGGCGCAACGCGCCTGACGCCGTCAAGCACCGCATCAAGCGCAGGACTGTTGCCAATGAGTTGCTCGAATTTGCGGGGGCGCGAACCCTGATCGCTGTCGTCACAGCAAGCGTCGGATGGCCCCACGGTAAACTTCATGCTCATCGCGTACCTTCCCTTTCGCCTCAGCGCTCGAGGGCTGCCCGAACACTTTCTACCAGAACATCATCGTCGAAGGGTTTGGGCAGGAACTCCACGGCGCCCGCCCGCAGCGCGCGAAACCGCATTTCTTCATCCCCGTGCGCAGTAATAAAGATGGTTGGAATCCTGCAACGCTCGGCATTCAGCCTGGCCTGCAACTCGAGGCCGGACATTCCTGGCATGCGAATATCCGTAATCAGGCACGCCGTCTCCCGCTGTAGGCCCGAGCCGAGAAAATCCTCTGCCGATTCAAATGCCCGCGAAGAGAAACCGGCTACCCTCAGCAGCGCCTGTAACGTGCCGCGCACGGAGTCATCGTCGTCGACTACTGCTACGATCTTTCGTTCCTCATTACAACTCATAAATACACTATGGTCCCCGGCCAAACATCACACAATCATACGTTGGTATAACTTCCGATAGCCTTGCACAGTTTATTCCTGCGCTTCCGTCGGAACAGGCAGTGTGAAGTGGAAGCACGCGCCGCGCGGAGAGTTATCCGTTGCCCACAAGCGTCCGCCGTGCGATTCCACGATGGAACGGCTGATACGAAGCCCCATGCCGATGCCGTGAGGCTTGGTGGTAAAAAATGCGTCGAATATCCGGCCGGTCTCTTTCTGGGGCAGCCCCACGCCTGTATCGCTGACTGAAATCGTCAGTTGCCCATCATCGCTGAGCCGCGACCGGATAGTGAGTTCGCGCGTTTGGTCGACCTCCTTCATCGCATCGACGCCGTTCATGATGAGGTTCATCACTACCTGTTGCACTTGCACCGGGTCCGCCATGATCTTGGGAAGACCGGCGTCAAGTTCCGTGTGGACCGAAACGGAATACCTGTTAGTTTCGCTTCGCAGAAGCGCGATCATCTCTCGAATCAGTTCATTGACATCGGCCAACTGCCGCTTCGATTCGCCTTTCTTCAATATGGAACGGATGCGATTGATAATTTCTGCCGCACGCTTGGCATTTCGAATGGCTCCCTGCGCGGCCTCGCACGCCTCTCCCAGGTCGGGTTCGTCGCGCGTAAGCCACCGCACGCAGGTGCTGGCGCCCATAACAGCGGCGGTAATCGGTTGATTTACCTCGTGCGCCAGAGACGCGGTCAATTCTCCCATAGTAGTAATGCGGCTGGTGTGAGCCAGATCCGCCTGCGCTTGCCGCAATGCTTCCGACGACAATGCGTGTTCTGTCAAGTCACGAGCGATGACAAGCGCCGCTTCCACTTCATGGGAGTCTGACCGCAGAGGCGAATAAGTCGCAGAGATGAATCTGTGACCCCGCGCGTTGTCGAACCAATCTTCAAATCTGACGCTTTCTCCTGCCAAGCAGCGGTCCAGAAATGGCCGAAGCCTCTGCTCGAAGAACTCCGCGCCCACGAGTTCGGCCATATGCATTCCGACCATGCTCTCGGCCGGCCTTCCCCAATTCCGCGCATGCACCGGGTTAACTCGCTTATATCTGTAATCTGTTCCGATAATGAGCACGGCGTCGGGGGAGCATTCGAAGACCTGGCCGGTCAGATATTCAGCCTGGTTGCGGTCGGCAATTTCACGTTTGAGGTTGTCATTTGATCGGGTCAGTTCGGCGGTTCGCTCTGCAACCCTTCGTTCGAGCTCATTGCGCGACCGCACCACCTGCGTCATGAGTAATGCAAAGACCAGAAACACAAGATCAAATAGAATCCGAGACTCGGTGCTGGTATGGACATTGAAGAGATAGTCCCGAACAATCGACGATAACACTGCGGCAAATATTCCAGGCGCCGTGCCGGCGTACCAAAACGTGACTGCGATCGCAGATAGCGCAAATGCGCCGAAGGTTTGCGGCAGATGGAAGTATATGAACGCACTGGCCATGCCCAGGGCGGCAGCGACCGAGACCAGGGCTAATCCGTAACGCCACGCTGCGGATGCTGCTGGTCCTCTGGTCCACTTCACATTTTCTGGATTGTTCATATTCGAAGTCACTTTTCTTTGTGAAGATCCATCGGATAGATCAGAAGGAAGCCGTTGCATTCGGTCCCGGGTCTCAAGTGATCGTCATTGCTCTCCAGCCGCGCTATTTCAGCAGTTCCTGTCAGCCGGAAGATCGAGCTTGGCCGCCATTCTAACTAATTCGGCGAGTGAATCCGCCTTCATCTTCGCCATCACCCGGCCGCGCTGAATCTTCACTGTAATTTCACGGGTCCCGAGTTCGAAAGCGACTTGCTTATTCAGCATGCCGGAGACGACCATGCCCATCACCTGCCGCTCCCGCGCGGTCAGCGACTCATAATGCTTTCGCAGTTCTGCAAGCTCGCCCTGCTGGCTGCGCGACGCGCGGTCGCGATCGAAGGCCTGCTGGATCGCGTTCAATAGTTCTTGGTCGACGAAGGGCTTGGTCAGAAACTCTACTGCGCCGGACTTGATGGCCTTCACAGTCATCGGAATATCGCCATGGCCGGTAATGAAGATGATGGGAATGCGCACACCCGCGTCAGCGAGCTTCCGCTGAAGCTCCAGGCCGCTGACTCCGGGAAGCGATACATCCAGAACAAGACAACCCGGCCCATCGACTTTCTCGTTGCGCAGGAAGTCTTCTGCTGTCGCAAAGGCTTCGGAATGCAAGCCTGCTGCCTTGAGCAGCCCCTGGATGGAGGCGCGCAGCTCGGTGTCGTCGTCGATGACGAATACCGTTGGGGCACTCGGAGAATTCATTTCGCGCCTCCGGTCCGAAATCTGTCGAAGGGTAGACGCCACGTCGAATAGATGACACGTGAAGCCGGTTCCGGGAACCGCTCCCACCCCCCGGTTGAAGTATATCGCTGAAATAACACGGCTAACCCCGGAGGGGCTGTTTGGCAGGCGGCATGCATTAAGTGGTGCGCAGGGAGGGGCACAGTTTACATGCAGGCGCCGCAGGCACACATCGAAGCTGAGCAGAACCCCGCGGTCAACGTTCGCGACCGGGAGCTGGGGGAGTTTCAGGACGCGGTTGCACGGCAACTGCCGTGGCTCTATAGGCGGGCCTATCGCTACGTGGGCGACCCTCACGACGCCGAAGACGCGATTCAGGATGCGCTCCTGTCGGCCTACAAGCACCTGGACCAGTTCAAAGGCGAGGCGAAGATGACGACCTGGCTAACCACAATCGTTACGAATTGCGCTGTGACGCAGTTGCGAAGAAGGCCACGCGTCTCCCAGGTCTCCCTGGATGAACAACTGTTTAAAGATCAGGACCATTCCATGTCAGACAGATTGGCGGACGCGAGGCCAAGCGCTGAAGACAACTGCATCAGCACGGAGTTGCATGAGCACATCATGCGCTTTCTGATGGAACTTTCACCCGCGCTACGCAAAGCGGTCCAATTGCGCGATCTGGATGGGCTGACGACGAGTGAAGTGGGCCGGATTCTGGGAATACCTGATGGGACAGTAAAGGCTCGTGTGTCACGGGCGCGCACCAGGCTGAGAGATCTGATGCGCAGAATGCTGGAAGGAGAGGATTATGCAGATGAGTTATGTTCCGAACGAAAGGCGGTATAACGACGCCGAGTTCAGGCGGTGCGGACGATCGGGGATTGTTCTACCCGCGATTTCGCTTGGATTGTGGCAGAACTTCGGGGGCGTGAATGTGTTCGAGACAGGCCGCGCGGTGATTCGGCGCGCCTTCGATCGCGGCGTTACGCACTTTGATTTGGCCAATAACTACGGGCCGCCCTATGGGTCGGCGGAGGAGGACTTCGGGGAGATTCTGCGCAGGGATTTTCGCGGCCTCCGCAACGAACTCCTGATCTCAACCAAGGCGGGATGGGACATGTGGCCCGGACCCTATGGCTTGGGCGGCTCGCGCAAGTATATGCTTGCCTCCCTTGACGAAAGCCTGGAGCGGATGGGACTGGAATATGTCGACATCTTTTACTCTCACCGGCCGACCTCCGATGTTCCCCTCGAAGAAACCATGGGCGCCCTGGCTCAGGCCGTGCGGCAGGGCAAGGCGTTGTATGTAGGCATCTCGTCGTACGGCCCGGAGCGGACGCGCGAAGCGGCAAAGATTCTGAGGAGCGAAGGAGTGCCGCTGCTGATTCATCAGCCTTCGTACTCGATGTTGAATCGCTGGGTGGAAAAGGAACTGCTCGACACGCTGGAGGAACTCGGCGTAGGCTGCACCGCATTCTCTCCGCTGGCTCAGGGACTGCTGACGAACAAGTATCTGAACGGCGCGCCAGCGAATTCGCGGGTCAATGACGGGCTCTGGTTCCCCAAGGAGTTCCTGAGCGAAGAGAACTTGAAGCGGGTACGGGCGCTAAATGAAATTGCACGGGAGCGGGGACAGTCGCTGGCCCAGATGGCGATCGCGTGGGTCCTGCATGACAGGCGGGTAACCTCCGCGCTGATCGGAGCGCGCAACGTGGAGCAGCTTGATAACTCGCTCGATGCACTGAAGGGACTCCAGTTCACCGACGCGGAGCTGACGGAGATCGACCGCTTTGCGCAAGAAGGGTCGATTGACCTTTGGAAAGGTGCCAGGGAAGGCGTCGCTTAGAGTATATAGCTCGAAGTCAGGATAAAAAAAGGGCCGAGGGTTAGCTGATGCCAGCTAACCCTCGGCCCTTTTGTCTTAACCGATGACAAACGGAGTTATCGCGGACAAGTCCAGGTCACCGCCTTCGGGGGCATTGATAGCAAGCACAGCTCGCGTAGCAGCGGCAGCTGGCAAATCGGCGCCAGTCGCTCGCGCGGCATCCATCACCAGATCCATGTCCTTGCTCATCAGCCGGAGCGGAAACTCCGGAGAGTAGTCGCCATCCTTGATCTTGCGGATCTTTCCCACCATCGCGGGAGCAATCACCGCCGTCTTGGGAATAACATCGAGCAAAATATTCCGATCGATCTGAAGATGCTCTCCCAGCGAAATAGCCTCCGCGATTGCCTGCATGTCAAGGCCGAGAAGCAGGTTGACGACCAACTTCATTTTGACGCCCGACGTCCCGGGCCCGATCAGGAACCACTGCCTGGCAATCGATTCGTAGATGGGTACACACTTCTCGAAGGTCTGTTTGTCTCCGCCGGCAAGCAGTGTGACCGTTCCCGCTTCGACCGCTGGCGTCGATCCGGAGATGGCGACGTCGAGCAGGCTCACACCTCTCGATCGCGCCTCCCGATGCAGCTCACGCGATAATACCGGTGAAATGGTGCTCATTTCGAGGATGACGGTTGCCGGCGTTGCCGCGGAGAACACGCCCCCTTTGTCGAAGTAAACGGAACGAACCGCCGCATCGTTTGCCAGGGAAGAAAGAATCACATCTGAATCAGCCACGAGTTCCGCGATGGACGCAGCGTTGGCTACCCCTTCTTTGGCGATCTCCTCCGCCGGCTTTGGGCTGCGGTTCCATGCCCGAATGTTCCAACCGCCAGCATGCAAGCGGCGCGTGAGCCGGCTTCCCATGAGCCCAAGGCCGATGAATCCAACCCGGACCGTGTCTTTGTTGAGTCTTGTTACTGGCATATGAATAACTACCTCCCGTATACTGCCTTTCCCCTCCCCCATTGTTCGACCTTGTTGCGGCCTCGCCCGGGAACCACCTGCAGCTATGCGTTGCATGTTCCCTTCCATCCAGGATGGGTTCAAATCCATCTGGAATCACCGCTAACGACATGCGTTTGCACCCGATACGGCGAACGACTGTCAGGCATTCGACACCCAGTGACGAATGGACGACCCCAGCTGCGATACCCGCGCCGAAAAACCTCTTTGATTCGGGGTTTCGTCATCAAATCAAATGGTCCTCAAACTGCTCGTCACACAAGTTAGAACCGATAGCAGTTTGGCCGGAGCAGCGAAACACCCAGGGGTCCGCTATCCACCCGAGCTCACGGCCGCGAAACGTAAGGTAAAGGGCTTTACGAAGTCCGGCCGTCAGGAGTAACATCCAACAATCAACCGCGGGGGTGAACCGCAAATGATCGCTACCGTTGACGGCAGGGCGCAGGAGATTCAGCCTGGAGAGCGGCTGATCGAACTGATCAATCGTTGCGGGATCCAACTACCCCAGGTTTGCTATCACCCCCAGCTTGGGCCCATCCAATCCTGCGACACGTGCATGGTTGACGTGGATGGGAAGCTGGCGAGAGCATGCGGCACCCTGGCCGTGGATGGCATGAACGTGGTCACATCCTCGGCGCGCGCGGATGCTGCGCGGCGCGAGGCCTTCGATCGCATCCTGGGCAACCAAATGCTCTACTGCACGGTCTGCGACAACAACAACGGCAACTGCACTGTACACAACACCACGCGCCTGCTTGCGGTTGAACATCAGAAGACCCCATACAAACCCAAGCCCTACGAAGTGGATATGTCCAATCCCTTCTACCGCTACGATCCTGACCAATGCATTCTCTGCGGGCGGTGCGTGCAAGCGTGCCAAACGCTCGAGGTCAACGAAACGCTCAGCATTAACTGGGAGGATCCCCACCCACGGGTGTTGTGGGACGGCGGAGCGCCGATCGGGGAATCGAGCTGCGTCTCGTGCGGGCACTGCGTTACCGTCTGCCCCTGCAATGCGTTGATGGAAAAGTCGATGCTGGGCGAGGCCGGCTACATGACCTCCCTGTCCAAGTCCGCGCTCGATGGCATGATCGATGTGGTCAAGGGCATCGAGCCGGAGATGGGCTATGGCTCGATTCTTAAACTTTCCGAGATGGAATCGCACATGCGCGAGTCGCGCATCGAGCGAACCAAGACCGTCTGCACTTACTGCGGGGTCGGCTGCAGCTTCGATGTCTGGACGAAAGAACGCCATATTCTTAAAGTCGAGCCAGCCGAGGGCGCGGCCAACGGCGTCTCCACCTGCATCAAGGGCAAGTTCGGCTGGGACTATGTGAACAGTCCCGACCGCCTGACCAAGCCGCTTATCCGCGAAGGAGACACGTTCCGCGAAGCGTCGTGGGACGAAGCTCTTGGCCTTGTGGCGCGGCGCTTTACCGAGATCAAGACAGCGAACGGCCCCGATTCGCTGGCCTTCATCTCTTCGTCGAAGTGCACCAATGAAGAGAGCTATCTCATGCAGAGGCTGGCCCGCGCGGTGATCGGCACCAATAACATGGATAACTGCTCCCGTTATTGCCAGGCGCCGGCTACCATGGGACTTTTTCGAACGGTCGGCTATGGCGGCGACTCCGGATCCATAACGGACATCGAGAAAGCGGGACTGGTGCTGATCGTCGGCAGCAATACCGCCGAGAGCCATCCGGTGCTGGCGACGCGCGTCAAGCGCGCTCACAAGATGCACGGCCAGAAACTGATTGTCGCCGATCTGCGCGAGAACGAGATGGCGGAGCGCGCCGACATTTTTTTCCGCCCACGGCCCGGCACCGACCTTATCTGGCTCTCCGCGGTGACCAAGTACATCCTCGACAACGGACTGGCCGATGAGAAATTCATCAAGCAATGGGTAAATGGCGCGAAAGAGTTCAGAAAACATCTGGAATCGTTCACCCTCGAAATGGCCAGCGAGCGGTGCGGGCTCCCGATTGAAACCCTGAAAACGGTTGCCCGCATGATCGCGGAAGCGAACGGAGTCTGCGTCCTGTGGGCCATGGGCGTCACACAGCACAGCATGGGTTCCGACACCTCGACGGCTATCTCCAACCTGCTTCTGGCAACCGGCAATTACATGAGACCAGGAACAGGCGCATATCCTTTGCGCGGGCATAACAATGTGCAGGGAGCCAGCGATCATGGCGCCATGCCGAATTATTTTCCCGGTTATCAGGAAGTAGCCGATCCGGCGATTCGCGCGAAGTTCGAGAAGGCGTGGAAGGTTTCATTGCCGCCCAAGCCCGGACTCGATAACCACATGATGATCGAAGCCATCCACGAAGGCAAGCTCAAGGCGATGTACGTATTCGGCGAAGAGATGAGCCTGGTTGATTCCAATGCTAACTATGTGGGTGACGCTCTCGCTAAACTTGATTTCTTTGTGATGCAGGAGATCTTCTTCAGCGAGACCTGCCGCTTTGCGGATGTCATTCTTCCGGCTACTCCGAGTCTGGAAAAAGAAGGAACCTTCACGAGCACGGAGCGGCGCATTCAGCGTCTCTACCAGGTCTTCGAGCCTCTGGGTGACAGCCGCCCCGACTGGATCATTATCCAGAACATCGCCAATCGACTGGGCGCGGGATGGAAATACGAACACCCCTCTCAGATATACGAAGAAATTGCCGCCCTTACGCCGTTGATGGCCGGCGTGACTTACGAACGTCTCGAAGGATACAAGACGCTGCAGTGGCCTGTGGCTGCGGACGGCAGCGATCAGCCTTTGCTGTATACCAAGGAATTCAACTTTCCCGACGGCAAAGCAACCTTCTACCCCGTTCCGTGGTCGGAGCCGACCGATCAGCCGGATGCCGAGTATGACCTGCACCTGAACAACGGGCGCTTGCTCGAGCACTTCCACGAAGGCAACATGACTTATCGCACCGAAGGGATTCGCGAGAAGACTCCGTGCACCTTTATTGAAGTATCGCCGGAGCTCGCCGGCGAACGCGGCATCCAGACCGGCAGTTGGGTGCAATTGATTTCGCGTTACGGGAAGGTGCGCGCACAGGCCGTCATTACGACCCGGGTGCAGGGGAACGAGCTGTATATGCCCATGAATTCCTCGGATGAGCCGGTGAACCGGCTTACCGGCAGCCATACGGATAAGGCGACCCACACGCCGGCTTACAAGGAGACATCCGTGCGACTTCGGGTATTGGGAGAGGTAGGCGACGACCCGTTGCCGCGGACGAACTCCCGCCACGGACACCCGACACCGCAGACCGGCGTGGAGGTTGAACGTAAGTGGAAGCGCAAGGATTACCATCTACCCGGCGATCAGCTCGTGCAGATTCAAACCCGCTAACTCCGCCGGCAAGGAGAAAAAGATGGCTCTGCCTATCTCGCTTGAGTTACCGCCCCGCGATCCGCGCGAAGAACTGCGCAAGCGGCTGGAACGGGCTCCGGTCGAACACGCCGCGGCGCTGCTCGACTCCTATGAGCTGCTGCAGCAGTTACACGAACACGGCGTCTTCGAATTGCTCCGTGGCGCGCTCGCCGCAAGCGGCAATTTGATTGAAACCGCAGTGGATGTCGCGAAATCGGATGATTCCATTCGCGCCATGCGTAACGCGCTCATTCTCGGCAAGACACTTGCGGCCATCAATCCCGACGTGCTCCAGTGTGTCGCGCTGGCGGCAAGTGAAACGCTTGGATGCTACGACAAGCCGGTCATCGAGCCGCCGGGACTTTTCTCGCTTCTCAGTCAATTTCGCCACAAAGAGCTACGCAGAAGTATCGCACTCATAAACCGTTTTCTCGAAAAGCTTGGAAATCAGATCAAGCTGCGGGGAAGCTGCGACTGACAGCAACCGCAAGAAAGCTCTCCTGTCCGATCCACATGATTCGTCACTCGCTGTCGGCTCTCTGACACAAGCTGGGCAGGCCGGACCGGTTTGCGCTCCGCAGCCGGTGAATCTAAAGGCGAAACCAAATGGCACCCGTCGTGCAGTCGCCTGGGTGGACCCGGCCCACCGTACTGCAATGCGGATGAAGGCTGACGATGCCGCGACTGCGGCAACAGGGAGCGCGAACAAGCCGTATGTGGATCGTCAAAGTTGCACTCAATCGTCCATACACGTTCATCGTGCTCGCGCTGCTGATTCTCATCGCCGCGCCGGTGGTCATCCTGCGCACGCCCACCGATATCTTTCCCAATATCAACATCCCTGTCGTCTCCGTGGGATGGACGTACACCGGCATGAATGCCGAGGAACTTACGGGACGCCTGACCACGCCTTATGAAAAGGCCCTCACCAGCCTGGTCGACAACATCCAGCACATCGAGTCGACAACGTATGACGGAACGGCCGTCGTCAAGGTATTTCTTCAGCCGGGAGCATCGCTGGCCAGCGCCAACGCGCAGGTGACCGCCGCGTCGCAGTTCATGCTGCGCCAGCTTCCGCCAGGCACGCTGCCTCCGGAGATCATCAATTTCTCGGCATCGAGCGTGCCGGTTCTGCAACTGGGGATCTCCGGCGACGGGCTTTCCGAGACACAACTGAACGACTACGCGACCAACTACATCCGCACGCAGCTCATCACCGTGCCGGGCGCGGTGGTGCCGTCGCCCTACGGCGGCAAGCAGCGGCAGATCACCGTCAACATGAATCAGGCGGCGATGCAATCCAAAGGCATCGCGCCGAGCGACGTGCTCAATGCGCTGGCGCAGCAGAGCGTGGTCGAGCCTTCGGGCACCATCAAGATTGGCCAGACGGAATACGACGTCCGCACCAACGGTGCGCCACGCACCGTGGCGGCGCTGGCGAGTATCCCCATCAAGCAGGTAAACGGCGCCACCATTTACCTGCGCGACGTGGCTAGCGTCAGCGACGGGTTCCAGGTGCAGACCAACGTGGTGCGCCTGAACGGCCGCCGCGGGGTGCTCATCTCGATCCTGAAGAACGGCAACTCGTCCACGCTCAGCGTCGTCAAGGGAATTCGCGACATCCTGCCGCGCGTGGCGGCCACAGTGCCGCCGCAACTGAAGATGACGCCGTTGTCGGACCAGAGCATTTTCGTGCGCGCAGCCGTCGAGGGCGTCATCCGCGAGGCCATTATCGCCGCCGGGCTTACCGCGGTCATGATCCTGATCTTCCTAGGAAGCTGGCGCTCCACGCTGATCATCGCGGTCTCCATCCCACTCTCCATCCTTTCGTCCATCATCATTCTCGGGCTGATCGGGGAGACCATCAACACCATGACGCTCGGCGGCCTGGCGCTGGCCGTGGGCATTCTGGTCGACGACGCCACCGTCACCATTGAAAACATCGAGCGCTATCTCGAACAGGGCTACGGCCTGCGCGAGGCCATCCTTGAGGGCTCCGCGCAGATCTCCGTGCCGGCCCTGGTCTCGACGCTCTGCATCTGCATTGTGTTCCTGCCCATGTTCTTCCTCGGCGGAGTGGCGCGCTATCTCTTTGTGCCCCTCGCGGAGGCCGTGGTCTTTGCCATGCTCGCCAGTTATCTGCTGAGCCGGACCCTGGTGCCGACGCTGGCCATGTATCTGCTGCGGGCCAAGGAGCACGCCGCCGGCGCCAAAGGCTTTTTCGCGCGCTTTCAACAAGGATTCGAACGGAATTTCGAGCGCGTCCGGAACAAGTATCACTCGCTGCTGCACGGGTTGGTCATGCACCGGCGCATGTTTATCCCCTCGTTCCTCGGCCTCTGCATCGTAACCTTCGCCCTGCTGCCTTTTCTGGGCGAGGATTTCTTCCCGAGCACCGACAGCGGCCAGTTCATCCTGCACGTGCGTGCCCCGACGGGGATGCGCATCGAAGATACGGCGCGGCTGTTCGACCTGGTGGAAGATGAGATTCGCAGGGAGATTCCGCCGTCGCAGATCGACAACATTCTGGACAACATCGGCCTCCCCTACAGCGGCATGAATACGGAGCACCTGACCGACGGGACGCTTGGCGCCGGAGACGGCGACATTCTGGTCACGCTCACGCAGAAGCATAGCCCGACCGCCAACTATGTACGCGCCCTGCGCAAAAACCTGCCGCGCATCTTCCCCGAAGACACGTTCTACATGCTCCCGGCCGACATTACCACGCAGATTCTCAACTTTGGAGAGCCCGCGCCTATCGATGTGCAGTTTGAAGGCAACGACGCGTACGCCAGCCTGCTCCAGGCCGACAAGATGCTCCCGCAATTGCGCCAGGTTCCCGGCATCGTCGACGTTCGCATCCAGCAGCCTTTCAACTATCCCACGCTCCAGGTCAACGTGGACCGCACCAAGGCCGCTCAGGGCGGCTACACGGAGCAGGACGTCTCCACCAGCGTGCTCAACACCCTGAGCGGCAGCTTCCAGGTCACGCCCATGTTCTTTCTCAACTGGCACAACATGGTGGCCTACGACATCGTGGCGCAGACGCCGCAGTACAAGATGGACACCATGCAGGACCTCCAAAATATTCCCATCAACCGCACCAATGGCACCGCCGCGTCCCCTACTGCGCCGGCGAACCCCGAGATCCTGAGCGACCTGGCAAACATCAGCCGCGGGCACGAGATGGAAGTCGTGAACCAGTACAACATCCGTCCCGTGGTGGACATTTATGCCAATGTCCAGGACCGCGACCTGGGCGCCGTAGCTCGCCAGGTGACCAGGATTATCAACGCGGACCGCAGCTCGCTGCCGCGCGGCACCTTCGTCACGCTCAGAGGTCAGGTTGAAACCATGCACAGTTCCTACGCGGGCCTTCTCGGCGGCCTGCTCTTCTCGATCGTGCTTGTCTATCTGCTCATCGTCGTCAACTTTCAGAGCTGGGTCGACCCATTCATCATCATCACGGCGCTGCCCGCGGCGCTGGCGGGCATTGTGCTGTTCCTCTTCCTCACCCGCACCACGCTGAGCGTGCCCGCGCTGATGGGAGCCATTATGTGCATGGGCGTGGCCACGGCCAACAGCATCCTGGTCGTCGCCTTCGCCAAAGGCCGTCTCGACGAGCACGGCAACGCCGTCCGTGCGGCCATTGAAGCCGGCACAACGCGTTTCCGGCCCGTCATCATGACCGCGCTGGCCATGATCATCGGCATGGTGCCCATGGCTCTCGGCCTCGGCGACGGTGGGGAACAGAATGCGCCTCTCGGGCGCGCGGTTATCGGCGGATTGCTTTGCGCCACCATCGCCACGCTGCTCTTCGTCCCCAGTGTCTTTGCGCTGATTCATGGATCGGAAAAGAGCGAGCAGGCGCGGCAGAAGAAACGCCCAGCGGAGGAATACGCATGAGCACCGGCACCCTCGACGACAAGACGCAGAACCAGGAAGAGCAGAAGGGCGAGACGGATGTGGTTCCCGCGCATACGGCGGCGCCCCACGCGGATGCGCCGGCCGAAAATTCAATCGGCCTGCGTGCGGCAGCTGTCGCGGTCGTCGTGGTGTCTGTTGCTCTACTGTCGGCGATTGCATACGGAATTCACCTGCGCGCCGTAAGCGAGAAGCGTTTGACCATCGCTACCTTAGGAGCCGCCATTCCCACGGTCAATGTGGTGCATCCCACCGCGGGCACCGAAGACGGCGACCTCGCTCTGCCCGGCAATGTAGAAGCCTATATCGATACGCCCATCTACGCGCGCACGAACGGCTACCTGAAGGCGTGGTACTTCGATATCGGCGCGCACGTGCGCAAGGGGCAGCTCCTGGCGGTGATCGAAACGCCCGAGATCGACCAGCAACTGGACCAGTCGCGCGCTGAGCTGGAGCGCACGGAGGCGGATGCGCAGCTTGCCGGCGTGACCAGCAACCGGTGGCAGGCGCTGCTGGCCAAACATGCCGTTTCGCAGCAGGAGGCGGACCAGGCCCGCAGCAACTACATTGCCGCGCAGGCCGCCGTGGACGCGAGCGAGGCCAACGTGCGCCGGCTCCAGCAGCTCCAGAGCTACGAACGCGTCGTCGCGCCCTTCGACGGAGTGATTACGCAGCGCAACACCGACGTCGGCGACCTCATCGACGCCGGCTCCGGCTCCAACAATCCTCGCCAGCTCTTTCACCTCGACGCCATCAACCGGCTGCGCGTCTATGTCTCGGTGCCTGAAGTGGACGCGGACGCGATTCACGACGGCGACACCGCCACGCTCACGCAGGACTCCGATCCCGGCGAGAAGATTCGCGGAACCATCGTACGCAACTCCGACGCCATCAACGAGTCCACGCGCACCCTCAACGTCGAGGTCGATGTCGACAACTCCAAAGGCTTGCTGCTTCCCGGAGCCTATGTCTTCGTCCACTTCCACCTGCCGCCAATTGCGAACGCGGTTACCATCCCTTCGAACACGCTGCTCTTCCGCTCCGAAGGCCTCCGCGTCGGCGTAGTCCGCCATGACCGCGTGCAGCTCGCGCCCATCACCATCGGCCGCGATTTCGGCAGCTCCGTCGAGGTCACTTCCGGCCTCACGGCTACCGATGAAGTCATCGTGAATCCCTCCGATTCGCTGGCCAGCGGCGCCAGCGTCTATCCGCGGCTGGTGACCGCGGGAGGACAGTCATGACCACGGTCGCGACGCATGCCCCCACCGGCCGCGCGGCCGTTCTGCTCATCGCGGCGGGACTGGGCCTCGCGCTCTCGGGCTGCACCGTCGGGCCCAAATACGTGCGCCCGTCCACCCCGCTCGCGCCGGCATTCAACGAGCCGCTGCCGCAAAATTTCAAGCCGGTAGACGGATGGGCGCCGGCCGACCCCAGCGACGCACAACTCAAAGGCGACTGGTGGACCCTTTTCGACGACCCGCAGCTCAACACGCTCGAGGCCCAAATCGATCCGGCCAACCAGACACTGCAGGAGGCGACGGCAAACTTTCAGGCTGCGCGCGCCGCCATCCGCTTTTACCGCGCGTCTGAAGCGCCGACTATCGGCGCGGAGCCGAGCGTTGGCGCCGTCCGCGAATCCAATAATCAGCCCTACCTGAACATCTCAGGGTCCAACAGCGGTGAAGGCGACTTCGTTCTGCCCTTCGACCTCGATTACGAGATCGACCTGTGGGGGCGCATCCGGCGGACCGTGGCGCAGTCGCGTGAAGAGGCGCAGGCCTCGGCCGCGGACCTCGCCACTGTGCGGCTTTCTCTTCATGCCGAGCTCGCGATCGACTACTTCGGTCTGCGCTCGGCCGACGCCCAGCGCAGGCTCCTCGACGAAACGGTCAAGGCTTTCGAGAGCGCGCTGCAGCTTACAGAGGACCGCTACAACGGCGGCGCTTCGCCGCTCTCCGACGTGACCCAGGCGCGCACCCAGCTCCAGGCCGCGCAGGTGCAGGACACGGATGTCGCCATCCAGCGCGCTATGTACGAACACGCCATCGCCGTGTTGATCGGCAAGCCGCCGGCGCTGTTCACTCTGCCGCCCGACCCCATCACGGTCGACGCCCCGGTGATTCCCGCCATCCCCGGCATGCTTCCGTCGCAGTTACTGGAGCGCCGTCCGGACATCGCCTCAGCCGAGCGCAGCATGGCCGCGGCCAATGAGGAGATCGGCATCGCGCGCGCGGCCTACTATCCCACGCTGTCGCTCTCGGCCGTGGCCGGCTTTGCGGGCACATCGGCGCTCAACTGGTTCTCGTGGCCCAGCCGCTTCTTCGCCGTCGGCCCCACCATGTCGCAGACGCTCTTCGATCACGGCCGCCGCAAAGCGGTCTCCGACATTGCCGTGGACCAGTACGATGCCACCGTCGCATATTACCGCCAGACCACGCTCACCGCATTCCAGCAGGTTGAGGACAACCTCAACGCGCTGCATAATCTTGAGATCGAACAGCGCCAGCAGCGCAACGCCACCGCCTCCGCGCAGCAATCGCTCGACCTCTTCAACATTCGCTATGAAGACGGCGTCGATACCTATCTCCAGGTGATCACCTGGCAAACCGCGCTGCTCGAAAACGAGCGCAACGGCATCGAAATCACGCAGCGCCGCTTCGAAGCAAGCGTGTTGTTGGTCAAGGCGCTCGGCGGAGGCTGGAATGCATCGCAGCTTCCACAGCAGCCTTGAAAATGGATCGCCTCTTATGAACCATCCCGTTCCACGCTTTCCAATCTTCGGGCTAACGTGACTTATACCTAAGGAGACTTCATGCAATATCACTCGATTCGCGTAGTCCGTCCGGAACAGTTAGATTCCGCGACCGCTCAAACGCCCGGGTCGCAGCGTTTTGCCGCTATCCATGCCGGGGCCGGCGTTGAATCGCCCATCTGGGGCGGCCTGTTCGTGGTCGAACCGGGAGCCCGCACCGGCATCCATCATCATGGAGAGCAGCACACCATTGCCTATGTGCTCAGCGGCCGTTCGTACGTTCGGTGGGGCGAGCACGGGGAGTTTGACGCAACGCTGCAGGCAGGAGATTTTCTTTATGTCCCGGCGTGGCTTCCGCACCAGGAGATCAACCCCTCCAGCGACCTCCCCTTCCAATGGGTTGTTGTCCGCAGCACTTCCGAACCTATTGTTGTGAATCTGCCTGACAGCTTTTGGGGTGACACCGGCTTGTCCTGATAATGAATCTAAACAGAAACAAATTCTTCCGGAGGATCCTATGGACCTGAAGCTCAACAACAAAATCGCACTGGTAACCGGATCCACAGCAGGCATTGGATTCGCAATTGCCCGGTCGCTCGCAAGCGAAGGGGCGCATGTTTACATAAACGGGCGCACACAGCAACGCGTGGATGCAGCTGTGGCCGCGATTCGGGAGCAAGCGGCTCAGGGAAATGTCGATGGCATCGTGTCGGATTTCTCGGGTTCATCCGGCGCCGAGACGGTAATTGCGAAGCTGCCGGACGTGGACATTCTGGTCAACAACGTCGGCATCTTTGAGCCGAAACCGTTCGCTGAGATCCCTGATGCGGACTGGTACCGCTTTTTCGAAGTCAACGTGATGAGCGGAGTGAGGCTCTCACGGCATTATCTCGCAGGAATGTTGAAGAAGAACTGGGGACGCATTCTGTTCATTTCGAGCGAGTCCGCGGTGCAGATCCCTGCGGAGATGGTGCACTATGGCATGACGAAAACTGCTCAAATTGCCGTGGCTCGCGGCATTGCGGAGTCCGTGGCTGGAACCGGTGTCACAGTGAATAGCATTCTGCCGGGGCCGACCGAATCGGAAGGTGTAAGCGGCTTCGTTGGGGCAATGGCCAGACAGCAGAACAAATCGAAGCAAGCGGTGGAGAGAGACTTCTTCGAGCATGCGCGGCCCTCGTCCTTATTAAGGCGTTTTGCCAGCGTGGATGAAGTTGCGGCAATGGTAACGTACGCGGCCAGCGAACTTTCTTCAGCAACCAACGGTGCGGCGTTGCGCGTCGACGGAGGCGTCGTGCGAGCAATTCTCTAAGATGCGCTTCTCGAATTAATCTTCAGAGAACGAATCATGAGCTCGGCCCATGGCCGGCCTCCCCTGTAGCGTGCCGAAACAAAGCATATGAAATCGAGCGGAGATACGTTTACGATGCACGCCTACTGAAGACAGCGCGGGATCTGCGAACGAGGATTCAGCAGGATGACAGCCACATTGGCGACATTTCGCCGCCCGCGGCAAGCGGTCGTCTCGCTTTCCGCGGCTTAGAAAATAGCGGAGTCTCATCGCGAACGCGCGTGGCATCGATCTTTACGGGTGAAATGCACCAGGAGCGAACAAAGCATTGCCAGAGCAGAATACAGCACTAGAACTGGTTGCATAAATGCCTCAAGGCGATGATCAGACAAGCGCAATGAAAAAAGCCCTGAAACACGGTGAGAATGCGGTCGTAACGCACCTGGATGCGGCGGAAGTTTTGCAGCCAGGCGTT
>Ga0335072_10003465_pt1 | contig 23765 bp, 18 predicted proteins | sample Lox_Sample_21_FD_206725 | JGI IMG/M metagenome (GOLD analysis project Ga0335072, IMG submission 206725) | Soil microbial communities from Loxahatchee National Wildlife Refuge, Florida, United States - Lox_Sample_2.1 | ecosystem: Environmental > Terrestrial > Soil > Wetlands | place: USA... | reverse complement strand
GGGCAACTCTGGCCCCCAGACCCGCTCACCGCAACCGCACCAGGTTAAACATAGGTAACTGCTGATTGCGCACAGCAACATGACCGGCTTCCCCGGGAACCCGCCAGGCGAGGTCCCCCAGTGAGCGAACCTTGGCCTGAGCGGCGGCAAGGCTAGAGGACGGCGTTGGTTGCCCGGCGGGAATGGCCGGGGTGCGGGGTCGGCGGCGGCTCCGGGGTTGCGGGAAAGGGCTTGGTGGTTAAGGGCCGGGTGCTAAGGCGGTCTCCGGCGGGCTGATGGTGATGGTGATGGTGGAGCCCGGGTGCAGCTTTTGCAGCTGGCGCTCCAGCCAGGCCTGCTTGTGCTCGGGTGATTCGCGCCGGGTGTAGAAGTCCGCGCCCAGCTCCTGGTAGGGCACCCCGCTCTTGAGGACCTGGTAGGCGATCTTGAGCAGGGTGTGCGCGATCGCGATGATGGCCTTCTTCTTCGCGCCGGGGTTCTTGTCGCCGCCGAACCGGCGCACCAGCCGGCTGTACCGGGCCTGCAGCCGCCCCCGGACCCGGATCGCGTTCCAGGCGGCCTGCACCAGCATCGGCTTGATGTAGGTCCCGGCGTCCCCGGTCCGGCTGTGCTTGCGCTTGCGGGCGCTGATGTTGTTCCCCGGGCAGAGCGTGACCCAGCAGGCCAGCTTCTCGCAGGTGGCGAAGTGCCGGTGCGGGGCGGGGCCGATCTCGCCCAGCCACGCCTGCGCTACCACGTCGCCGAAGCCGGGCACGGAGGTGAGCAGGCCGGCCTCGCGCTGCCAGCGGGCCGCCTTGCCCGCGATCCGCTCATCCAGCCCGGCGACCGCGGCGTCAAAGCCGGCGATGCGGTCCTGGTGCAGGCGGCACAGCAGCGCGTGGTGCTCGGTGAACCGGCCGGTCAGCGCCATCGACAGGTCGGCCAGCTTGCCCGCAGTGCGCATCCGGCCGATCGCCAGGTCCGCCAGCACGCCGCCGCGGCGTTCCCCGTCGATCAGCGCCTCGATCATCGCGGTGGCCGACGCGCCGGTTATGCTGCTGGCTACCGAGCCGAGCTTGATGCCGGCCGATTCCAGCGCCTTGCCCAGCCGCTGGATCTCCGAGGTACGGGCCTGGACCGTCTTCATCCTGTACCGGGTCAGGTCCCGCACCTCTTTCAGCTCTGGCGCCCGGATGTAGGAGCCGTGCAGCAGCCCGCACTCGAACAACTCCGCCAGCCGGGCGCAGTCCCCGGCGTCGGTCTTGTGGCCGCGCAGCGCCTTGGCGTGCGCCGGGTTGATCACCGCGACCTCGGTGAAGTCCTGCTCGCACAGCGCGTAATACACCGGCTCGGTGTAGACCCCGCTGGCCTCCATCACCACGTGCGTCACGCCCCGCTTGCGCAGGCCGCGGGCCATCTGCTGGAGCACCCCGTAAAACGTCCGGTACTCCAGGATCTCGGTCTTCCGGGTCCACGGCTTGTCTCCCGGGGACCGGATCGCGACCTTGATCATGTCTTTGTGCACGTCGATTCCCGCGACGCGCTCGTGCAGCACTTTCATGCGCCTGGCCACCTCCTGCAGCGGCACCCCCCACCGATGGGACAAGACACGCCGCCCGCCAGAGCCCCGGATCAGTACAGGAGACTGACACACGCGCACGCAGCAGCAACGGGGGTTACCCGCCGAGGGGCTCCGGCAGCAATCTAATCAACGGCCTCGAACGGTCCATGGCTAGTCGGTGACGACGGACGGCGCGCCAGCACAACTGTGCACCTTCCGCCCCGCCCGCCGCCAGCCGGCCACCACCGAAGGCCCCGGCCACCTGCGATCCGCACACACCACCGGCGCGGGACCCGGTTTTCGGATCCCACGGCAGCGCCACGCCAGCGGCGCATGATTTCTAATCAGGCAGCCTCCGGGGTGATGCTCTGACGGTAGGAGGAGCCTGTGAGCTGGGACATGGGCGCCGATCACGAAGAAACAAGAACAACCAGTCAGCCTTTGTGCTGTCAGTCCGATCAGCCGGGCGTGACCGTGCCGTGCTCGATGCGGTCAGCGGCCGGCGGGCGGCGGCTGCAAGACGGCCGAGCCCATCCAGCGGCACGCCGACAGTGCCAGCTCGACATCGAGCCGGCTCTCTTGCAGCGGACCGCCCCGGATCTCCTCGGCCTTGCGGATGCGGTAGTGCACGGTGTTCTTGTGCAGCATCAGTCGTTCGGCGGTCGCGGTGAAACTCCCGCCGGTGGACAAAAAGACGCGCGCTGTTTCCCGCAGCCGCGCCTGCGGCTCGTCGTCGATCGCCAGGCCTCCCAGCGTGCTGTGCACCCAGGCGCGCGTGGCATTCAGATCTGCGCACAGCAAGGCCACCGGACCGGTCTGCGCAAACGCCGTCGTCCGGGGACCGGCCGGGCCCGCGGTCAAAGCCAGCTCCTGCGCCAAGCGCGCCTGATGATGCGTCAGGCGGAAGCCCTCGACGCCGGCAGCAGGAGCCCCGGCCGCCACACGCGTGCCCGGATCGGCGTCGTCGACGGCCTTGTGAAGCAGCTCCCAGCGGACGTTGCCGTGCCTGCCCAGCGGCAGCCACGCCCAGACGCTGGCCTCATCCCGTGGCACCAGCAGCGGCCTGCCGGGGCAGGCCAGCGCCTGGGCGGCCGCCATGACCAGCCGCTCGATCCGGGCCAGCCCCGCGGCCCCCGGGGCCGGGTCGGGATCCCAGGCAATGAGACCGACGTGGTGCTGACGCAGCCGGTAGCCCAGCTCGGCCTCGACCGTGCCGAGGTCGACCCGCTTGTCTTCCAGCAGCGCCCTGACCCGGCCCGCCCGCATGGCGGTCTGAGTGAGCAGCCAGCGGTCGCGTTCGTGTTCGTGGACGCTGAACACCTGTTCGGTGACCCGGTCGATGTACCCGGAGCTGAGCTCCACCATGCGGCGTGCCGCGGCCACGACAAGAGGTACCTCCCGGCCTTGCCGCGCCAGCTCATCAAGACACCATTGCAGGAATCGCTCGTGGCCGACCCGGTAGGCGCGGATCAGCGCGCCGGCGGGCACGCCACGCTGGGCCAGCCGCCGCGCGTACTCGATCGCCGCCGACGGCGCCTCGATGGTATCGACCGGCACCCCGTGTTCGAAGACATGAAATATCGCTGTGATGTTCTCCGTGACGCTGGCGCGGAGGACCCCGAGGATGCCGGTATCGCCCCGCAGTTGCTCGATCCCGGCGGCGAGGTGCTCGGTCACATCCTGGGTGACCTCGGCCAGACGACCGCTGAGGCTTGCTGCCACGGCCGCAAGTAGCTCATCGCCAGCATGGCCGCCTGGGTCCACAACGTCATCCTAAGTACGGCAGTACCCATTGGCTAGTTGGGCTAACGGGCGCCGAGGAAGGTGAGGACGGCCAGTACGCGCCGGTGCATATCGTCGGTCTCCGGGAGGGATAGCTTCATCAAGATGCTGCGCACGTGCTTTTCCACCGTCCCTTCGGTTACCCAGAGTTCTGTCGATATTCCGCTGTTGGAGCGCCCTTCCGCCATCAGCGCCAGCACCTCCCGCTCCCGGGGGGAGAGCACCTCGAGCGGGTCATCTGCGCGGCGGGCCGAGACGAGTTCCGCGACGAGCGCGGGATCGACGACCGAGGCGCCCCGGACGAGACGTTTCAGCGTCTCGATGAAGTCCTCCACGTCGATGACCCGGCTTTTCAGCAGGTAACCACTGCGCTGGCCACCGGCCAGCAGATCCATTGCGTGCTCGACCTCGACGTGCGCGGACAGGACCAGGATGGCGATGTCCGGGTATTCCGAGCGGATCTGGCGGGCCGCATCAAGGCCCTCGGTCGAGTGGCCGGGCGGCATCCGGATGTCCACGATCACCAGCTCTGGCCGCTGCTCACGGACCAGCGCGAGCAGGTGCGGAGCGTCCTCGCACTGCCCGACGACCTCGAAACCCGAACGCTCCAGCAGGCTTGCGAGGCCCTCGCGTAGAAGAACGTCATCGTCGGCCAGCGCGACCCGGATCGGCACCCAGGTCACGTTACGGTTATCTTCCTCACCCGGTCAACCACGCCCCGCATCGGCCACCCGGGCCGCAGGAGCCAGCGCCACTCAGCGGGGCCACGTGACAGGTATCTACTGGCTAGCCGTGCTACTGCGGGTCTGCCCGCTGGTCGGCTGACCCGTAGACGGCGTGGCGGCGCCATGGCCGGAAGCGCCCGCGCCGGCCTGCCCGGCGGCGCTGGCCTTGGTGCCGGCGGCAACGCTGAGGTTGCGGCCGGTGGCCGGGTCGAAAACGTGCAGCGACCGCGCGTCGGCCCACAACTGCGCGTTGTCACCCTCGCTGATCCGCGTGGCGGGATCGAGCCGGGCGACCACGGTCTCGCTGGTGGCCCCGGAGTCCGCCCGGCCGGCATCCTTGGCGAGTTCCTCAAGTTCAGTCACGTACTTGGTCTTCCCGAGGTCCTTGTTGAAGTAGACGTACTTCTCCGCGCCCAGGGATTCAAGGACATCGATGGTGGCCTGGAACGTGATCCCGTGCGGCCGGGCATCGGCGGAAACGAGCGCGGGGTCCTGGAAGTTCTCCGGCCGGATGCCCACGATGACCTCACGGCTGGCCGTGGACAGCTCCTGGCGCAGAGCGCCGGAGACCGGCAAGTCCCCGAGCGCTGTGTGTAGAGTGCCGCCGTCCACTGTGCCCGACATGAAGTTCATCGAGGGCGAGCCGATGAAGCCGGCCACGAACAGGTTCAAGGGCCGTTCGTAGAGTTCCTGCGGCGCCGCCGCCTGCTGGAGCACGCCACCGCGAAGGACCGCCACCCGGTCGCCGAGCGTCAGCGCCTCGGTCTGGTCGTGCGTCACGTAGACCATGGTGGCGCCCAGTCTCTTCTGGAGCTTGGATACCTCCAGCCGCATCTGCACCCGCAGTTTCGCGTCGAGGTTGGACAACGGCTCGTCCATCAAGAACGCGGCCGGACTGCGGACGATCGCCCGGCCCATCGCCACCCGCTGCTGCTGGCCGCCGGACAGGTTGGCCGGCTTACGATCGAGCAGGTCGGTCAGGCCGAGGCTCTGGGCCGCATCGTTGACCTTCTGGGCTATGACGCCCTTGGGCGTCTTGGCCAGCTTGAGCGAAAAGCCCATGTTCTCCCGGACCGTCATGTGCGGGTACAGCGCATAGCTCTGGAAGACCATCGCGATGTCACGGTCTCTCGGCGTCTTGTCGTTGACGACCTTGCCTCCGATCCGCAGCTCGCCTTCGGAGATGTCCTCGAGGCCCGCGAGCATGTTGAGCGTCGTCGACTTGCCGCAGCCGGACGGTCCCACCAGGATGACGAACTCCCCGTCGGCAATATTGAGGCTCAGCTTGTTGACCGCCAGCGTCCCGTCCGGGTATCGCTTGGTCACTTGGTCCAGAACCATGTCAGCCACTGGTCTCTCCTTAATCCGTGCCTAGATGTCCGCGCTAGCCTTTGACCGCGCCGGATGTCAGCCCGCTGACGATCCTGCGCTGGAAGACCGACACGAAGATGATGATCGGGATGGTGATGACGACGGCCGCGGCGGCGATGGGCCCGGTCGGGGTGGTGAACTGCGAGCCGCCGCTGAAAAAGGCCAGCGCGGCCGGCGCTGTCCGTGCGCTGGTCGTCGAGGTGAGCGAGATCGCGAACAGGAACTCGTTCCAGCAGAACATGAACACCAAGATGGCGCTGGTGACCATGCCCGGTGCCGCAAGCGGGGCGATGACCTTCGTGAACGCCTGCCACGGCGTGGCGCCGTCGACCTTTGCCGCCCTTTCCAGCTGCCACGGGATCTGCTGGAAGAAGGCGGCCAGGATGTAGACGGCCATCGGCAGGCCGAACGCGATGTACGGGATGATCAGCCCGGGCCAGGTGTTGAACAGGCCTATCGATCGCTCGATGCTGTACAGCGGTGTGACCAGTGAGATCTGCGGGAATATCGAGATCAGCAGCGCCCCCGCGACGATCAGGCGCTTGCCGGGCATGGTCAGCCGGGCGACCGCGTAGGCGGCCATGGAGGCGAACACCACGGCGATGAACGTGGCGATTAGGCCGATCCCGATCGAGTTGAACAGCGGCCGGACGAATGTCGAATTGGTCAGGATTCCTCTGTAGTTTCCCCAGGTCCATTGCGCGGGCCAGAAGCTGGGGTCGGCGATCGCCGCCGGCGTCTTGAACGACAGCGACGCGATCCACAGCAGCGGGATCGCTATGACCACGAAGGTGACGGTGTTTGCCGCTCCCCAGCCCGCCTTCTGCCTGGTAGTAGTAGCCATCAGTGCCTCACTTCGCCAAGTCCGCGCCGGGGGCCTTGACGCCAAAGCCCCAGATGAACACGCCCGCCATTATCGCCACGCAGATGAAGATCAGGATCGAGATGGCCGACCCGATGCCCAGGTTCAGCGCGCTGAACAGGTTGTCGTAACCGAGGATGGAGACCGAGTAAGTGTTGTGGCCGCCGCCAGTCAGGACGTAGATGTTGTCGAAGATCCGGAACGCATCCGCGCTCCTGAACAGCAGGGCGACCAGGATGGCCGGCTTCATCAACGGCAGCGTGATCCGGGTGAAGCGCTGCCACCAGGTCGCCCCGTCCACCCTGGCCGCCTTCTCCAGGTCCCCGGGCACCTGGGCGAGCCCCGACAGCAGCAGCAGCGCCATGAACGGCGTGGTCTTCCACACCTCGGCCAGAATGATGATGGCCAGCGACGGGACCGTCGAGGTCAGCGGCGCGCCGTTGTTGAACAGCGCCGAGAGGTAGCCTTCGTTCGGGGTCCACGCGTACAGCCAGCCGTACGCGGCGGCGACCGTCACGATCCCGTACGGGATAAGCGCGATCGTGCGCATGAAGCCGCGACCGAATATCGTCCGGAACATGACCTCGGCCAGTGCCATGCCGAAAATCAGCTCGAAGAGCACCGAGAAGATAGTGATGATCACCGTGACCTTCAGCGCCTGCCACCAGTACGGAGAGCTGAGCACCGCCCCGTAGTTGGACAGCCCGACGAACTTGACCGCGTTAGGGAACGCCAGGTTGTATTTCTGCAGGGACAGGTAGACGGCGTAGCAAATGGGGTACGCGGCGACGCCGATCATGACGATGACGGCCGGGGCGCAGAGCAGCAGGCCAAGCTTGCGTTCGGCCCGCGCGCCCTCGGATAGCGGTGGCTTCTTGCGCCTGTGCCTGGCCGGCGCCTCGCCGGGCGGGGCGACGGTCACCGTCTGAGTGCTGGTACTCAGCCTGGAAGTCGAGGTTGGGATACCTGGAGTACGCGCTGACCGCGAGGTCGGTGCCGCCGATGGTCACGTGCGCCGGCGTGCCTGGGACGAGCTGGGGGTAGGGCGCCCACTTGAAGTTCTTGAACATCTGCGGGTTGTCGGCCTTCATCGACGGATAGACGAACGGGTAGTTCAGCTCGAAGGCCGCGGTGCCTGCCTCCATCTAGAGCCGGTTCTCGTTCTCCTGCTGGACACCCAGCGACGGGTCGGCGGCCACCGACGTCGCGAGCCGCTTCATCATGGCCAGTGCGGTCAGCGCCGGCGCGCCCAGCGACACGCCTTGCGCGTTGGGCGTCAGCACGCTTCCTCTGGCGCTGGCCAGCATCGTGTTGAACCAGACGGTCGCGCCCTCGTACTGCGCGCCCTGGATCTCGATGTAATGCGGCTTGCCTTCCTTGGCCAGCTGGATCGAGTCGTCGATCATCTGGGCCCAGGTGACCGGCGGGGTCTTGACCAGGTCGGACCGGTACCACAGCAGCTGGGTGTTGCTGAAGTCGGGCACCGCGACGAGCTGGTTGTGCCAGATCGCCGTCTCCAGCGCCGGCTTCAGCGTCCCGGCCTCGGCCTGCTGCTGGTAGCTGCCGGTCCACGGCACGATCCACTTGGCCTGGGCGAACTCGGGCGCCCACGTGACGTCGAGCATCATGATGTCGATCGAGCTGTCACTCGCAGCGAGCCGTCGGATGAGCTGCTGACGCTGCTGATCGGAGGCATTGGGCAATACCTGATAGGAGATCGTGTACTGCCCGTGACTTTGTGCGCTGCAGGCGGCAACGATCCTCGCGGTAGCGCCCGAGACATCGGGGTTAGCATAGAAATTCAGCGTGACCGGGCCGGTGCTCGCGGCCGCGCTAGTACAAGCTGCGAGCACAGACGACAGCACGACGGCGCCGCCTACTCCCGCGACAATGCCGCGAAACCGGGACCGTACGCGCCGCCCGATTCTGCTGTGGCCAAGAAACTCGCCCATGTGCCCCTTCTGCCTTCCATGCGCCGTTGGCCGGCTCTAGCCTCGTTGATTGCTTATCTCGGTGACGATGCTGCCGCTCGTTCGTCAGCCCAGGTGCGGGCGTCTACGGCATCAAGGACGGCCAGTTGGGCCTGGTCGACGGCCCAGCTGGCGTAGTCCAAGGCATCGGCGGCGTCTTGCTCCGCGACGTCGGCGTCTCTTGCTGCCTCTTTGACGTCATGCTCGTCGCGCTTGCGGTCAACGCGGTCGTGCAAGGCTTGCACTTTCGCGGCGGCATCGGCCTTCATTGACTTCCACTGGCTTTGCGTGCGGTCGGCGGCCTGCTCGGCCTTGTCTTTCGCGGCGCTTTGGCGGGCATCGATATCTGCCTTAGCGTGGCTAAGGCGTGCCTTGACCTGCTCGTTAGTTTCCTTTCGGCTTTTGTCGAAGGAACTCCTCAGATCGGCTGCCCGCTTTTGCAGGGCGTCTATCTGGTCAGAAATGGTCATCGTATTACTCCTCGATCTGGATCAACTTCCATGACAACCGGCCAGAATCATCTCCCTAGCCGGATGAGACGGCGGATGGCCCTTCATCAGCCAGTCCACGCCATAGTCACGCCGTAGAGAAGTCGATGCCGGCTCTGCCGAGATTGAGCCGCTCTATCGGGACAGGGCCGCCGGGCCGGTCAGTAATCCCCGCCTCGGAAGCCAGTAGGGACTACGCCTTTCTGATCGCTTCCGCTGTGGTCGGCTGTAAGCGTCAAGACCGACTTGGCGTGCCACGTGAGGCACCGGCCGAACGCGAGACAGGAAAGTTGAGATGCTGGAAGACAGTGGGTACGGGACGCTCCGCAGGCGCCGAGGCAGCGGCAGCTGGCTGACGCACACCATCGTGGGCGTGCTGGCGGCCGGCCTCGCGGTCGCCGTTGTCCTATTGTTCTTCACCCCCGCGTCGGGCAGTTCGCTGCCCGGCGGCGACGCGGTGCCTGCCCCGGCTCCCTCGGATGCCCCGCTGGCCAGCGGTCAGCAGGGCATCGTCAACAAGGTAAAGCCGGGCCTAGTGCTGATCAACACCACGCTGCAGTACGACAGCGAGGCGGCCGCCGGGACCGGCATGGTGGTCAACGCCGACGGGCTGGTGCTGACGAACAACCACGTCATCGAGGACTCCACCAAGGTGACCGCGACCGTGATCTCGACGGGCAAGACCTACCCGGCCAGGGTCGTCGGCTACGACCAGACCGGTGACGTCGCCCTGATCCAGCTGCAGAACGCGTCCGGGCTGACGACGGTGCCGATCGGCAACTCCTCCTCGGCTAAGGCCGGAGAGGCGGTCGTGGCCATGGGCAACGCCGAGGGCCAAGGCCACATCACCGCGACGCCCGGCCATGTCACGGCGGTCAATACGGTCATCACCGCGAGCGACGAAGCAGGCTCGACCACCACCGAGACACTGCACGGAATGATCCAGACGAACGCCGACATCGTGCCCGGGGACTCCGGCGGCCCGCTGGCGAGCTCGGCCGGCGTCATCGGCATGGACACCGCGGGAAACGACCCAAGCGACCAGGAACCTGCCGCCGGGTTCGCGATCCCGATCAACACGGCGCTGTCGATCGCCCGGCAGATCGCCGTCGGCCACGCCAGCTCGGTCATCACGGTCGGCTACCCGCCCTTCCTGGGAGTCTTCATCGGCTCTGGCTCCAGCAGCAACCCGCAGACGCAGGCACAACAGCAGGAGCAGCAGAACGGCGACTCCGGCGATTCCGGGAGCACCCCGGCCTGCTACACCAGCAACGAGGACCTGACCGTGCCGTCGGCTATCGCGCCGGTCAATTCGGGCGCCCTGATCGACGGGACGATCTGCGGAAGCCCCGCGGCCTCGGCCGGCATGACCGGCGGGGCGGTCATCACGGCAGTGAACGGGCAGGCGGTCGGGTCACCCGACGGCTTCGCCAAGTTCATGACACGATTCCACCCCGGCGACACCATCTCCGTGACCTGGGTGAGCCCATCTGGGCAACGCACCACTAGCAGCCTGCACCTGACCGCCGGCCCGCCGCAGTGACACCCTCGACGGGCGTGAAGCAGGGTCAGGACGTCGAGCTACTCCGGGATAAGAACGTCGTCGCGCGAAGGTCGTCGCCGACGTGCAGACCGCGTCAGCGTTACCCTGCCAAAGGAGTAGATGCCACGGATAATCTCCCAGTTCCGTCCCGGCGCAACAGCTCACGACGCCCCGTTCGCACCTGCTCTAGCTAGACGCGGCGCTGCCGCCGCGGGCTGCAGCTCTACGCGTGCTCTGTGGTTGATCGGGAACAGTGGACGAGCGGGCGAGCCGGTCAAGCCTGGGCACGACGTGTGTATCGCCAACCTCACGGATTGGTAACATAACCCGGATGATAGGCGATACGCACGTAGCCCAGTGCACCATCTTTGGCCGACCTGCCTTCCTGCATTTCGGCACTGAGATTGCAGACGGGGCGATCGTCGAGAACACCCTGCGTCACGGCCATCGCCGGCTGGAGTCGCAGGCAGCCTTCGCGCGCGGACGCATGACATGGGTACGTCCGTCGAATGCTACGGCAGAAGAACGAGCCGAAGCTGCCCAGCGCGCCGAGTCGAAGATCGGCCATCGCGCCTACAGCCTGCTCTGGAACAACTGCGAACACTTCGTCAGCTGGTGTGCCACGGGTGTCGCAGCCAGCCAGCAAGTGATCGAAGTGGCGCGTAGGGTTCCCGGCGCAGCGGTCATCCTGGCCGGACCGTTCCTTGCGTGGACAGGGCTCGTCGCCCTGAAGACCGCCTTTGGACGGTTAGCGGCGTCCGGAGCCGATCCGCATGCCATGGCTATATCGCGAACGCCCGTGCGTTGGAGGTGCATACATGGGGGCAGGCGAGGTGCCGCCGGGCCGGGATCCGCCTGACCGGGCGGAGGTGGTGCACGAGAGCGCGCGCACGCGCGTGACCCGGCTGTTCTTGCCTGGGTGCACGGTCATCCGCAAGGAGCCGCTGGGGCCGGACGCGGACCGTCGGCTGCGGCACGAAGCGGCGATGCTGGAGCGGCTACGCGACGTCAAAGGGGTCGCGCAGCTGGCGCGGGCGCCGCGGTATGCAGGGTCGCTCGTACTGGCGGACGCCGGTGGCACGAGCCTGGCCGGGGTGGCCAAGCCGCTCGCTGTCGATGAGCTGGCCGGGCTGGCGGCGGGGCTGGCCCGGGCGGTGGCCGGGATGCACCGGGCGGGCGTGATGCACCGGGACATCACTCCGGCCAACATCGTGGTCTCCCGCGGCGGCGTCCCGTGCCTGGTGGACTTCGCGCTTGCGACCTCGCTGGCCGAGATCCGTCCCGGGTTCACCCATCACGCCGAGATCGCGGGGACGCTGGCGTACCTGGCGCCGGAGCAGACCGGGCGGACCGCCCGGCCGGTGGATCAGCGGGCCGACCTGTACGCGCTGGGCGCGACGCTGTATGAGCTGGCCACCAGCGCGCCGCCGTTCGGCACCGGGGACCCGCTGCGGCTGACTCATGATCTCCTGGCCCGGGTGCCGGTGCCGCCGGACCAGGCGAACCCAGCCGTGCCGGGGCTTCTGTCGGCGATCATCATGCACCTGCTGGAGAAGGAACCGGACAACCGGTACCAGACCGCCGAGAGCGTGCTCTATGACCTGGAGCGGCAGCCGGATGCCCGGGCGCTGGGAGCGGGGGTGCTGCGGGTCGGTGAGCGTGATGTTCCGCTGCGGCTGGTGCCGCCGTCGCGGCTGGTGGGCCGCGAGGAGGAGGTGGCGGCGCTGGCGGCGGCGTTTGAGGAGGCGCTGGCGGGCCGGTGCCGGGGGGTGCTGGTTAGCGGGGCGCCGGGGGTGGGGAAGACGGTGCTGGCCGATGAACTGCGGCCGCTGGTGACGGGCCGAGATGGCTGGTTCGTGGCGGGAAAGTTCGACCAGTACCAGCGCGATCTGGAGTTCGACGCGGTCAACCAGGCGTTCCGGGCGCAGGGCCGGCTATTGCTGGCCGAGCCGGAAGAGGAGCTGGCCGAGGTCCGCGAACGGATCTTGGGCCGGGTCGGCCCGAACGTGGGCCTGCTTGCCGCGACGGTGCCGGAGTTCGCGGCCCTGCTGGCGGTGCCTCCGCATGGAGGGGATCCGCTGACCGCGCAGGTCCGGGCGCAGCGGGCGGCTGCGGAGGTGTTGCGGGCGGTGGCGTCGCGGACACGGCCGCTGGTGGTGTTCCTCGATGACCTGCAGTGGGCTGGACGGACGCCACTGGGTTTCGTCGACTTGGTGCTAAGCGAGGAGCCCTTCGACGGCCTGCTGCTGGTGGGCGCCTACCGGGACGGCGACGTGGATGCATCTCACCCGCTGGCGACGCTGGTGTCGCGGTGGCGGCAGCAGGCGGGGCTGCAACAGGTGCACCTGGAGAACCTGCCGGCTTCCGGCTTGGTCACCATGGTCGCGGAGATGCTGCACGTGGACCGGGCCACGGCGGCCGGCCTGGCCGAAGTGATTCAGCCGCATACGTCCGGCAATCCGTACGAGACGGTGGAGTTGCTCAACGCGCTGCGCCGCGAGGGGGTGCTGACCGCGACGGCGGCCGGGTGGCGATGGGATGCGGCGACGGTGCGCGCTCACCTGGGGCAGGCCGAGGCCGCCGCGCTATCGTCGGCGTGGGTTGAGGCCATGCCGGCACAGTCCCGGCAGATGGCAGAGGCGATGGCGTGCCTGGGCGGGCGAGCCGAGCTGAGCCTGCTGCGGGCCGCCACCGGCGAGTCGGCGGCCGTGGTGGACCAGGCTCTGGCGCCCGCCCTGGACGAGGGTCTCCTGGTGGCAGAGCCCGGGACGCATCAGGCAGTGCGGTTCCGCCACGACCGCATCCGCGAGGCGGTCCTGGGCGGGCTGGACCCGCGGCGGCGAGGCGCCCTGCAGCTGGCCATGGCGCGGCGGCTGGCCGGGGTGCCGGAAATGTTCGCGGCTGCGGCCGGGCAGTACCTGCCGGTGGCCGATGCGGTCGACGAACCCGCGGAGCGGCGTGTGGTGGTGGGGCTGCTGCGGCGCGCCGCCGGCCAGGCGGCCTTGACCGGGGACTACGCGCTGGTCAACGCGCTGCTGGCCGCCGCGCTGCGGCTCATCGGCCCGGGCGAGACCGCCGCGCTGATCGAGGTGCACACCGCCCGGCACGCCGCACTGTTCAGCATGGGGCGCCTGGAGGAGGCGGACGAGGAATACCGGATCATCGAGGGGCTGTGTCCCACCGCGATGGACCGCGCGGCCGCGACGGCGGTCCAGGTAACCGGCCTGACCCACCAGAACCGTCTGACGGAGGCGATCGGGCTCAGCCTCGAGTCGCTGCGGGAGCTCGGCATCGCCGTACCGGCCGCTGACCGGCTGCCCGCTGAGCTCGATCACCAGTTCGATTACCTATACCGGTGGCTGGACCACGCCGATGCCGCGGATGACCTGGCTCGGCCAGAGATCACCGACCCGACGCTGCTCGCCGCCACTCGTCTGATCGATGCGGTCCTTACGGCGGCCTACCTCGTCCCCGACGTCTCCCTGCTTGCGTGGCTGAGCCTGGAAACGGTGCGGATCTGGATCGAGCACGGCCCGGCCCGCACCCTGGTCGGTCCGGCCAGCATCGTGGCCTTCGCCGCTGTGGCGCTGCGCGGCGACTACGCCGCCGGGTACCGGGCGATGAGGCGGATCCTGGCGCTGGGCGAAGCCCGTGGCTACGAACCCGAGACGTCACGGGTGCGTGTGCCGTTCGCTCTAATCGCCTGCTGGTTCGAGCCGATCGAAAACGGTGTCCAGGTGGGTCGGCGGGCCAGGGAAGGGCTGCTCGCCGGTGGCGACCTGCCCAACGTCAGCTACAGCTACTACACGACCGTGCATTACATGCTGGACTGCGAGCCATTGCTGGACGCCTACGTCGCCGAGGTGGAGGCGGGGCTGGCCTTCGCGCGGCGTACCGGCAGCGAGCAGACTATCCAGTGGCTCGAAAGCTGCCGGTGGCTGGCTGGCGTGCTGCGCGGCGAAATCGTCGCCGCTGCTGACGAGGCGGTGCCCGTCGACAGGTACGCCGGCAACCCGGTGGCGCTTCTCCACGCGCATCTGAGCCGTGCGGTCGTCGCCGCCATCTTCGGCGATCAGGCTGGCCTGGCGCGGCACACCGCGGCGGCGATGCCGCTGCTGCCAGCCAACGTGGGCAACTACTCCATTGCCGTGGCCCGCCTGCTGCGCGGACTGGCCCTGGCCGGGCAAGCCCGCGTCACCGACGGTGACGAGCGCGGCGGCCTGCTGTCCGAACTGGACGAGGTGACGCGGTGGCTGGCCGCACACGCCGTGGACGCGCCGGACAACTTCCTGCACCTGCTGCGGATGCTCGAGGCCGAGCGGGCCTGGGCGACCGGGGACTTCCGCGCCGCGGCCCTGGCCTTCGACGCCGCCCGGCGCGGGGCCGCCGGCCGGCAGCGGCCATGGCACCGGGCTCTGATTGCCGAACGCGCCGCCCGCTTCTACCTCGCCCACGGCCTCGACCATGCCGGCCACGACCTGCTCGCCCAGGCCCGCCACGACTACCTCGCCTGGGGCGCCACCGCCAAGGTCGCCCAGCTGCACTGGGCCTACCCGGCCCTGCAACCGCGGGCCGACGCGACGACCGGGCAACGCGGCGACGATCCCGGCAATCTTCTCCATGGCGGCTCTACGGTTACGACCGGAACCATCGACATGCTCGGCATCCTGTCCGTCTCACAGGCGCTGAGCTCGGAGACCAGCATCGGTCGGCTGCACGCCCGCGTGGCCGAGGTGGTCAGCGCGATGGCCGGCGCCACCGGCGTGCACCTGGCGCTGTGGAGCGAGGACCGGCACGACTGGCTCCTGCCCGCCCCCGGCGGCGACGCCGGTGCCGCGCCGCTCAGCGGCAGCGACCACGAGCACGCGGTGCCGATGTCGGTGCTGCGCTACGTCCAGCGAACGGGTGAACCGCTGGTGGTGGGCGACGCTACCCATGATGACCGCTTCGCCCGCGACCCCTACTTCACCGATGCCGGCTGCTGCTCGGTGCTGGCCCTGCCGATCCTCAGCCGCGGCACGCTGCGGGCGGTGCTGGTGCTGGAAAACCGGCTCATCCGCGGCGCGTTCACCGCCGAACGGCTCGACGCGGTCCAGCTCATCGCCGGCCAGCTCGCCGTCTCCCTGGACAACGCCCAGCTGTACGCCGAGCTCACCACGTCACGTGCGCGGATCGTCGCCACCGCCGACCAGGCGCGTCGGCGGATCGAGCGGGACCTGCACGATGGCGCCCAGCAGCGGCTGGTCTCCCTCGCGCTGCAGCTGCGCGCGGCACAGGCGGCAGTGCCGCCCGAGCTCGGCGAGCTCGGCGCAGACCTCGCCCGTGCTGCCGCCGAGGCGACCGGCGCGCTGGAGGAGGTACGTGAGATCGCGCGCGGCATCCACCCGGCGGTCCTAGCCGAGGGCGGCCTGCGCCTCGCCCTCAAGGCGCTCGCCCGCCGTTCCCCGATCCCAGTCGACCTGCAGGTGCATGCGGACCGGCGGCTGCCGGAGCCGGTCGAGGTCAGCGCGTACTATGTCATCGCCGAGGCGCTGACCAACGCGGCCAGGTACGCGCGCGCCTCGGCCGTCACCATCACCGTCGAGGTCGCCGGCGACGTCTTGCGCGTCGCGGTCCGCGACGACGGCGCCGGCGGCGCCGACTTCGCCCGCGGCACCGGCCTGGCCGGCCTCAAGGACCGCGTGGAGGCACTCGGCGGCCGGCTCTTCCTCCACAGCCCGCCCGGGGCGGGAACCAGCCTGCGTGCCGAGCTCCCGCTCGCCACGAACGGCGGCGTCATGTCCCGCTAGCCCAAGGCCGGATTGCTGGGTCACCCAGGCCGCCACCGTCCTCGGAGGAGGCCGCGGCAACGGGCGTACCGGGCAGTTCAGCCGTCGGCCGGAGTGCGGTGGCCTCCTGGCGAGGGAAATGACCTTGGTAACGTGACCGGCGGCGGTCGCGTAGCAGCGGCCCGGTGAGGCGGGCGACGACGTAGATGGCGAAGCTGAAGCTGGTAATGAACACGCTGGCCTTCACGTTGCTCTGGAAGCTGGCGAGCAATCCGCCATCGGCGGCGACCACGGCGAACACGATCGAGAGCCCGGCGACGATAAGCGGGCTGGCGGACAGGCGCTGCGCGGCGGCGGCCGGGGTAATGGCCAGGCTGAGCACGAGCAGGGTGCCGACCACCTGGGCGGCGCCGGTCACCGTGAGGGCGAGCACGACCAGGAACAGCAGCCCCAGGCCGCGGACCGGGACGCCGCGCGCTCCGGCGGCATCGGGGTCGACCGAGGCGAACAGCAGCGGCCGGTACCAGATGCCCATGACCGCCACGACGATCACGCCGATGACGAGCAGGACGATCAGCTGGTCGCCGGAGACCCCGAAGATGTTACCGAACAGGATGTTCGTCGCCGCGGTGGCGAAGCCGTGGTAGAAGCCGAGCAGCAGCACGCCGATGCCCATCCCGAAGGCGAGGATGACCCCGATCGCCGAGTCACGCTCGCTCTGCCGGGCGCCGAACAAGGCGATGAGCCCGGCGACGACAACGGAGCCGATCAGCGCCCCGACGACGGGGTTGTTCGCCACGAGCAGCCCGGCTGCGGCCCCGGTGAAGGCGAGTTCCGCGGTGCCGTGCACGGCGAAGGCCATTCCCCTGGTCACCACGAACGGGCCGATGAGCCCGCAGCTGACCGCGACGAGCGCGGCCGCCACCAGGGCGTGCTGGGCGAAGGGCTGCTGAAGCAGAAATCCGAGGCCCATCAGCGCTGGTGTCCTTCCGGCGGGCGGCCGTCGTGCAGATCGTGGACGTGGTCATCGTGCCGGTGGTGAGGGCCAACGCCTGTACCGTCCCCGCCGACGATGACGATGTGGCCGTGCACCCGGATCACGTCGATGTGCGTGCCGTACAGGACGCTGAGGCTCTGCGTGGTGAGCACGGTGTTGGGGGACCCGGCCGCCCAGCGGCCCGCCGCCACGTAGAGAACCTGGTCGACCACGTCCGCGATGGGAGTGATCTCGTGAGTCACGTACACCACGGTGGTGCCGTGCTCGCGGCGGTGCCGGTCGATGACCGCGACGATCTCTTCCTGTGCGGCCGGGTCGAGCGAGAGCAGCGGCTCGTCACACAGCAGCAGCCGTGGCCCGCCCGCCAGGGCCTGGGCGATCCGCAGCCGCTGCTGCTGCCCGCCCGACAGGAGCCCGATCGGCACGTCCGCGTACGACTGAGCGCCGACCGCTTCGATCACGGGGTCCACCTGGCGGGCCCGGGTCCGCGGCAGGCCCAGGCGCTGGCCGTCGACGCCGAACTGGACCAGGTCGCGGCCGCGGATCGGCAGGTCGGGGTCGAAGACGCGCTGCTGGGCGACGTAGCCGGCCTCGGCGCTGCCGTGGCCTGGCGGCCGCCCGTCGATGGTAATCGTGCCGGCCGACAACGGGAGCAGCCCGAGCAGCACCTTCAGCAGCGTGCTCTTGCCCGCCCCGTTGGGCCCCAGGATGGCCAGGCACCTCCCGGGTGCCACGTCCAGGTCCAGCTTCTCCCAGATCACATGGTCGCCGAACCGCACCGTGGCGCCGCGCAACGCGATCGCGGACCCGCTGCTGCCGTTCATGTCATCCTCCCAGCGCGTGCAGAATGGCCTGGGCCTGGGCGAGCTGCCAGGCCTGGTAGCTGCGGTACGACGGCGGCATGGTCTCGGTGACCCCCACGACAGGGATGTGGGACTGGCCGGCGAGGGCCTGCACATGCTGGGTTACCGCGCTCACCACCTGGGCGTTGTAGAGCAGCACCTTCACCTTGTGGCCGGTGAACAAGCCGTCCATCACCACGGTGTCATCCGGGCTCGGGTCGGTGCCGTCCTCGATGGCGGCGGCGAACCCGGGCGGCGTCAGCACCCTGAGCCCAGCGGCCGCCAGCAGGTAGCCCGGCACCCGCTCGGTATAGGCGACCGGCGCGCCCGGATAACGCCGCCGGATCTGGCCGATCACCGCCTCGATGGGGCCAAGCGAGGCGTCGAAGGCCGCCAGGCCGGCGGCGAACACGCCGGCGTCGCGCGGTTCCAGCCGCGCCAGCGCAGCCTCGATGGCACGGGCCACCTCCGGCACCCGGGGGATGTCATACCAGAAGTGCGGGTTCACGTCCGGCCCGGTAGCGCCCAGGACCTCCTGGGCCGAGACGACGACGCGGCCCGGGTGCCTGGTGGCGCCGAGCAACTGGGAAAGAAAATCGTCGTAGCCGGCGCCGTTCTCGACGACCAGTCCGGCCTCGGCGACGGCTACGGCGTTGGCGACGTCAGACTCATACAGGTGGGGGTCGGCGGTCGGGCTGGTCAGGATCGAGGTGACCTGGACGTGGTGGCCGCCGATCTGCGCCGCGATGTTCCCCCAGAAATTCTCTCCCGCGACCACCCTGACCACCCCCGGAATCGCCGGGGGCTGCGAGCTGCCGCACCCCGCCAGCGCGGTTACGGCCACGGCGAGGACGGCGAGGATGGCGGGTACGCGCGGCATGCCGACGATTCCTCGCCCTCGTCTGTTCCTGGTACTCATCGGTCGTTTCTCGAGAAGATCTGCAGGAAGAACTGGAACACGTTCAGCGCGTCGAGGAAGATCGATGCGGCCATCAGCGGCGCGGAGTCAATATTCTTCGAGCGCCGCAGCCGCTGGAAATCGGACATGGTCAGGCCCGCGAAGATCACCAGCCCGAGAATCGAGTAGGTCAGCGAGCCGCCGGGGATGTTGACGAAGATCATCAGGACGCCGAACATGATGAGCGCGACGAGTGCCCAGAAGCCCATGCGGGCGACCCCGGACAGATCTCGCCGGGTTGCGTAACCAGCCGCGCCGCAGCCGGCGATGAACAGCGCGGTGGCCCCGCCGGCCTGCCAGAGCGCCTGCGGGTTCACGCCCGCGTAGTACACGAGCGTCGGCGACATCGCCAGCCCGAACAGCAGGCCGAACCCGAACAGCAGGCCGGCGCTGGCCGGCCCGGACTGCCGCGTGAAGTTCATGGCGATCAGGCAGGCGAGGGCGGCGATGAACCCCACGAAGGTCCACCCGGAGGACAGATCACGGCCCGCGTAGGCGCCGAGCGCGAAGAACCCGGCCGTGGCCGCGACGTACCCCATCGTCTGCCCGAACAGGGCATGCGTGTCGTCGCCGCTGGCCGACCCGGCCCCGCTGTAGCTGGGTGAATCTATCATCGTGCTCTTTTTCCTTTCGTGCCCCTACGTCGCGCGCCTGCGGTGGCGATCGCATCGATCCGGATCGTCTGAGCCCGCAGGCGCGAGACGGCGGGGCCTACTGTTGCTTGCCCAGGTGCCTTTCTGCCCGGCGGGCGAGGTGCTGGGCGGACTTGGCGATGATGGCCGTCTTGACGGCCTTGCGGGCGATACGACGTCGGCGCATGGTGCTGGTTTCCTTTTCGGTGATGGGGTGGTGGTGTGGGTCGGAACGGGTTATAGCCCGGCGATGGCGGCGTCGGCCAGATCCCGGGAAATCCGGGCTCCGTCGAGCATGAAGCCGCCGCTGCGGTCCAGCGCGTCGGCCAGGGATGCCGCCCACAGGTCCTCTACGAGCAGGACGGCGGCCGCCGAGCCGGGGTCGAGATCGTCACCGACGAAGTCGATGTCCTCGGCGCTGATCAGGCCCCCGACCTCGGCGTCGATCTCGGCGAAGCAGGCGAACTGGTCCAGGTCGTCGAACTCGGCGACGGCGACGTCGCCGAAGGTGTCCTTGGTCAGGACGACGAGGTCCAGGATGCGGATGGTCTGGTTGTCGACGAGCTTGGCCAGTTCGGGGGCGAGGTCGTCGCTCACGGTGCCGTCGGGGAACCCGACGACGAGGTACTCAACGGGTCCAGTGGTCATAGTCAGTCTCCTGTCGGCCGATCGGGGCGGTTCCCCGATCGCAGCTTCCGACGGTATGGGCGACGGGCCTGGGGTCGAATCCCTGATCCGCGTAGTCCGCGCTCAGCCGCGCTGCGGACGATCCTGGCCGGGCCGCCTCATCCGGTAGCTTCACCCTGCGGGCCGGCCAAGATCCCGGCGCTTGAGCTGCGTTGACGCAGGCCATACCGGTATCGCATCGCGGACTGCGTATTTCCCTGATGCGAAGCGCGAGCCGATGTCCGTAGCCTCGTGGACACGGAACGAGTCGTGGGCACGGACGGAAAGCCGTGGCCACCGCGGCTTGATGGCCGGTTGGACTTCGTTCCGATCCGAGGGCTACACAGCCGCGGATCAGGCCATCACGTTACCGGAGCAGCTACTCCTGAGAGGGGTTTGGTATGTCCAGCGCTGCAAGCGCCGCGCCGGCGCCTCAACAGCCGGACCGTCCGGCCCAGCCGGTGTCGTCGGCCAGCCAGAAGCAAGGCGGCGGGCTCGGCCTGACATCCGCGACAGGGCTAGTGATCGGCAGCATCATCGGTACTGGGGTGTTCACGATGCCGGCCGTGATGGCCGCGGCGGGCGCCAGCTCGCTGATCGTGCTGGCCGTCGTCGGGGTGGCTGCGATGCTGCTGGCCGTGCTGTTCGGCCAGCTGACCAAGCGGGTGCCCAAGGCTGACGGCGGGTTGTACGCCTATGCCCGGCACGAGTTCGGCGACTTCGCCGGCTACGTCACCGCCTGGTCCTACTGGATCTCCTCATGGGGCGGGAACGCGGCCATCGTGGCATCGTGGGTGTTTTACGTCGACGCGCTGTTCGGCTTCAGACACCCATCGGGCCTGGCGAACTGGGGCATCGCGCTGCTGGGCCTGTGGGTGCCGGCTGCGCTGAACCTGGCCGGGGTGCGGCAGATGGCGTGGTTCCAGAACGTCACGGTGGTGCTGAAGTTCCTGCCGCTGCTGTTCGTCGGCGTGGTGGGCTGGTTCTTCGTCCGCAGCGCGAACTTCGGCCCGTTCAACGCCTCCGGCGGCAGCTTGTACAGCTGCATCGGCATCGCCGCTGCAGTGGCACTGTTCTCCTTCATCGGCGTTGAGGTGGCGGCCATGACCGCCAAGCGGGTGAGGAATCCCCGCAAGAACGTGGGCCGTGCCTCGGTGATCGGGACCGGGGTCAGCGCCATCTTGTACCTGCTGGTGGCGGCCGCGGTGATGGGCCTGGTGCCGCACCACGCGCTGGTGGGCAACGGGGCGCCGTTCGTCAATGCCTTCCAGACGATTTTCCCCCACGGCACGTGGGCAGGGAAGCTGATCGCGGCCACTGCCGTGGTATCCGGCATCGGGGCGCTGAACGGCTGGACGCTGGTCACCGCCGAAGTGTCGCGGGCCCCGGCCGACGATGGCCTGTTCCCCAAGGCGTTCGCCTGGACCGACCGCAACGGCACCGCCTGGTTCGGGGTCGTGATCACCGCCGTGCTGCCCTCGCTGCTCATGCTCTGGCGGTACACCTCGAGCTCCGGGCTCACGGTCTTCACCTACCTGGTCAACCTCACCGTGGTCACCGTGGCCGTCCCTTACCTGTTCTCCGCCTGCGCCCAGCTCACCTTCCTGGTGTCGCGCCGCCGCCGGGTACAGGGGTGGCTGCTGGCCCGGGACCTGTTGGTCTGCGGAGTCAGCGTGCTGTTCTCGCTGTGGATCACCTTCACCGGCGGCTACCAGGCCGTCTACGAGGCCCTGGTCGTCGTGCTGATCGGGGTCATCCTCTACGCGTTCCTCAACGCCCGCCGCGAAGATAGCGGCCAGATCCCGGACCCGGTCGACAACCCGCCCGATGACGCCGCCGCGCAGGCGCCCGCGCAAGCACCCGCGCTGCCGCCCGCGACCGGGCCCGCGGCCACGGACGCCGGGCCGGAAGCGGCCGCTGCCTAGCAGCCCGTACCCAGCCAGCATTCAACCACCTACCCAGACAAACCGACAGGAGATAGTTATGAGCAAGAGCGTGCAATCGGAAGTGGGCCAGCTCCGGCAGGTCATCGTGCACCGACCGGGACTCGAGCTGGCCCGGCTGACCCCGTCGAACATCGGCGACCTGCTGTTCGACGATGTGATGTGGGCGAGCAAGGCCAGGGAAGAACACGACGCGTTCGCCGATGTGCTGCGCGACCGGGGGGTGCAGGTGCACCACTTCGGCGAGCTGCTCACCGAGACCCTCATGGTGCCCGAGGGCCGGGCGTACGTGCTGGACCAGATATGCAGCCCGGAGATGGTGGGCCCCGAACTCACCGGCGAGCTGCGCCGGCTGACCGACGACGCGGATGCGGAAAGCCTGGCCGGGTACCTGATCGGCGGGGTGCTCAAGGCCGACGTGCGGCCGCTCCGGTCCGGGAGCCTGAAGTGGGAGATGTTGCGGGCTGATGACTTCTTGCTGACCCCGCTGCCCAACCACCTGTTCACCCGGGACAACTCCTGCTGGGTGTACGGCGGGGTCTCGGTCAGCCAGATGGCCAAGCCGGCCCGCCAGCGCGAGACCGTGCACGTCCGGGCCGTCTACCGCTATCACCCGCTGTTCGCCGGGGGCAGCTTCGCCACCTGGTATGGCGGCGATGACGCCAGCTATATGCCCGCCAGCATCGAGGGCGGCGACGTGCACGTGATGGGCAACGGGGCGGTGCTGATCGGGATGGGCGAGCGGACCACCCCGATGGCGGTGGAGACCCTGGCCCATGCGCTGTTCGCCGCCGGCCAGGCCAGCACCGTGATCGCCCTGGAGCTGCCCAAGTCGCACGCGATGATGCACCTGGACACGGTGATGACCATGATCGACCGCGCCACCTTCGTGCTCTACCCCTACTTCGACAAGGACCTGCGCTCGTGGACCATCACCCCTGGCCAGGGGCCGGGCGAGCTGGCGGTCAGCCGCAACGCGGATTTCTGGGCCGCGCTGGCGCAGACGCTGGGAGTCGACGAGGTCACCGTGCTGACCACTGACGAGGACATCCGGGCCGCCGAACGCGAGCAATGGGATGACGGCAACAACTACCTGGCCTTGGCCCCTGGCGTCATTGTCGGCTACGAACACAACGTCGCCACCAACACCATGCTGCGCAAGCACGGCATCGAGGTGATCACCGTGGCCGGGGAAGAACTCGGCCGGGGCCGCGGCGGCCCGCGGTGCATGAGCTGCCCGATCGAACGCGACCCGGCGTAACGGCACCGGGACCGGAAGGACGAACCATGGACCTGCACGGGCGCAATCTGCTGAAAGAAATCGACCTCACCGCCGGGGAGTTCCTGTACCTGGTGGACCTGGCCGGGAACCTGCGCACCGAGAAACGCCTCGGCCGGCGAGAGAACCGGCTCGCGGGCCGGAACATCGCGCTGATCTTCGAGAAGGCCTCGACCCGCACCCGGTCGGCGTTCGAGGTTGGCGCGCACGACGAGGGCGGGCAAGTCACCTACCTCGGGCCGGACGAATCCCACCTGGGCTCCGGCGAGTCGGTCAAGGACACCGCGCGGGTGCTCGGCCGCATGTACGACGGCATCGAGTTCCGCGGGTTCACCCAGGAGTCCGTCGAGATCCTCGGCAAGTTCGCCGGGGTGCCGGTGTGGAACGGGCTGACCGACA
>Ga0335072_10003464_pt1 | contig 23770 bp, 18 predicted proteins | sample Lox_Sample_21_FD_206725 | JGI IMG/M metagenome (GOLD analysis project Ga0335072, IMG submission 206725) | Soil microbial communities from Loxahatchee National Wildlife Refuge, Florida, United States - Lox_Sample_2.1 | ecosystem: Environmental > Terrestrial > Soil > Wetlands | place: USA... | reverse complement strand
GCGCACAGGGAAAACAAACGCTGCATGGCAACTCTTGTACGGCTCGGGTCGGGTTTCAGGTAGGGAACATGCCAGCACAAGGCAGGCCAAAGCATGGCAGCGGCCGATCAAACATAGATGATTTGCACTATGCCGTGCAGGACTGAAGTGTGGCACGGCTGTTGCGTGATCCGGGCACGTGGCGAAGCAAAGGTTTCATCGCATGCGCTCATTGGCGATTCGGAGGGCGGTACGGCTCGGATGGGTGGTCTTGCTGGCAACCGGCGGCGGGCCGGCTTTCGCGGCGCCTTATTGCATCCAGAGCCAGGCGCTGCCGCCGCAATGCAATTACTACGACCCGTCGCAATGCCAGGCGGATGCGAACCGCCAGGGCGGGGTCTGCGCGGCGAATCCGCACGAAACGGCATTGCAGCCTGGAATTGGACAATACTGCGTGGTGACCGCGGGCGGGGCTTCGAATTGCTCTTATGCAGATCGCGGGACATGCGCCGCGGAAGCGCATCGGGAGCAAGGTGCCTGCATCGAAGCGCCAGCTCTTGCGCCCGCCAAGGCCCCGGATCCGTATTCGGCGGTGAATGGGCTGTAGCTGGATTCCAAGTGCCGGGCGCAATTCTTGCGCCTGGGCGGCACCAACGGTTCGTTCGCCATCAAGCTCGGATCTGGTGCCCGCTATCAGAAGCGCGGCCCCGCCGTACCATGTCATTGTCGTACCATGTCATTGTCGTACCATGTCATTGCGGGGAGCAAAGCGACGAAGCAACCTCGCTCAAGAAAATACCAGCTTGTCCGAGCGCCAGGATGACCGAGGTTGCCTCGTCGCCGCGCTCCCGGCAAGAATCGTCCCGTCCTGGCCTGCTCAAGCCCGGCCATGACGAAAAACGTGTGGCGCGCACCGCACTTATGACATGGTAGCCGTTATGCCACCGTCCTCCGATCCCCCCGGAACGCTAGCTGGCGACCGCACCGGACGGGCGCGGCAACACGAAGGCGTCCACCAGGCGTAGCGCGCGGCGGCTGGCAGTCAGCAACGGGAGTTCTATCAGCATGTAGCTCACCCCGCTCCACACCAGCGCGGCGGCGAAGCACAACGTGAGAAACGCCAGATGGTTTAGTGCGGCCGGTCCGGACAGCAGCCGGTGCCACAGCCACCCCATCGCGCCGAGCACCAGGACGTGGGACAGGTACAGCGAATAGGAGGCATCGCCCAGGCCGACGAGCACACGCGGCGCGAAACGCACCGGCGATTCCCAGCCGAGAGCGCCGGTCAGCAGCAGCATCGCACCTGTCCCGTAGATCAACACCCGGGACCAGGCCAGGTTGGGATCGAGCACCGGCGCGGAACCAAAGTATGTGGCGCCAAGAGAGATCACAGTCACCGCGGCAATCAGGCAACAGCTTGCGGCGATCCGTCCAATTCCGGTGGCCAGGCGGGCGACGAAGCAGCCCGCGATGAACTCCAGGTTCAGCGGATTCAACAGCAGGTACAGCACGGGTTGTTGCGTGGTCGGGTGCAGGCCCAGGTTGCCGGCGGCCACCGCCGCCCCCCAGACCAGCAGCGCGATACCGCTTTGCCGGCTGTCCAGCAGGCGGAACAAGCAGGCAAACACCAGATAAAAGTACAACTCGTAAGACAGCGTCCAGGCAACCAGCAGCAGCGGCAAGTGCCGGTCCGGCAACAGCAAGAACGACGTGACCAGATCCGGCCGGCCGTGGGTACTGTTCACCATCTGCGGGTCGAGCAAAAACAGCGGCAGGATCAGGAAGAAATAAAACCAGTACAAGGGGTAGATGCGGGTGAACCGGCGCAGCAGGAAGCGGCGGCTGTCACCGGGGCGCCTGGGCCGGTTGATTGTGACCGAAGTCATGATGAACCCGCTGATCACAAAGAACAGATCGACGCCGCTGGCACCGATCTGCAGCCCGGGCGATGTCAGAGGGATGCCGGGGAGATATCTACGTTCCACGGCAACGAGATGGGTCAGAACCACGCCCGCTGCAGCGAGTCCGCGCAGGATTTGCACGGAACGGAGTTGTTGCTCAGCCATCGAGGCGAAAATGTCCGGCAGGAGTGGCGACCGCGAGGTGCGTCATGTCAATGGGACCGTTTCATGGAGCGACCGCCTTGGACCAAAAGGATGTCGAAAGCGACGCGACGGCATCGTAAAGGCTAACGCCGTGAGAAGGGGGAACGACGCCTTGAAGACGGTCACAAGAATGCGGGGCGGATACCGGCAAGGGAATATGGCGGAAGAACGAGAACATGTTCGTTTGGTGGCGCAGCGAACCGGCCAGTTGCAGCATGGCGACTGATCTTGGGCCAGGTGCGCCAATCGGCGAAGCATCCTTTCTCACGCCGCGGCAGCATTCGATTCTCACGCCGCGGCAGCATTCGATCGGATCGCCATCGCGGTTTGAACTGAAGTCCTGGCGAGCTGCAATGCAGCGTAATGCTCCAGATACGCGTCCACCATCGTTCCGATGCCGTGCCGCGCCGTCACCGCCGCGGCCTCTTCCGCCAGGCCATGCAACGCGACCGCCCCGCTCGCGAGACCCTGCATGATAGCCGCGAGGCCCGCGGCATCGCCGGGTTGGGACAGCAGGCCGGTTCTGCCCTCCGTCACGAGTTCGGGAATGCCACCAATCCGGCTGCCGATCACGCCGATTCCATAGGCAGCCGCTTCGACAACCGCGACCGGTGCGTTCTCGTACCAGAGCGACGGCAGCAGCAAATGGTCCGCCTGCGATAGCAGCGCGTGCTTCTCCTCGCCCTGCACGAAGCCGGCGAAGCGGATGCGCGGATCGGCTTCCGCCGCGGCGCGCGCCACCGGCTCCAGCGGACCGCGCCCCGCGACGGTCAGTTCGAAGCGCAGGTCCGACGGCAACATACGGACGGCATCCAACACGACGCGAACGCCCTTCTCCTCGGTCAGGCGGCATAAGAGCAAGAAACGCATGCCAGCGTCCGGCGTTGCCGGACTGCGTTCCAGGCGTGGTGGCGGATGAGGAATTCCGTTCCGCACCACCGCCGCGCGCGGCGCGGACAGCCCGGCCTCGCGATGCTTGTCCAGCAGAAACTGCGAGGGACTGACGAACAAGTCCACGTCCAGCGCAGTATGCAGGTGCCAGGCACGATAGGTGCGGCAGGGCAGCGCAGGATGCGTGCACAGCTTCCAATTGCGTGTCAGCAGAAACGCGCGCGGGCACAGCAAGTGGTAATCATGCGCCGTGTGCATCACCGGCACGCCAAGCCGGCGCGCGCGCCGCCAGATCGAAGCGGAAAAGCCGTCGATCACGTGCGTATGGACAATGCCGGGCCGCGACTGCGCCAGGATCGCCTGAAAGCGCCGGGCGGCATCGCGATTCCAGGCATCGCGCAAATGCCACAGCGCATGACTGATCTTGCCGTGGCCCTCGCGCGTGAAACTCCAATACATGTTGCGGGGGAAAAACCGCACCACTTCGACACCGTTGCGGGTCTCCGCCGGGTACGGTTCCATGTCCGGGCCGCAGGTCGAAACGACCGTCGCGCGATGGCCGCGTGCGACGAGACCTTCCGCCAGGTAAGCGACCACCAGCTCCGCTCCCCCCGCGTTGATTGGCGGGTAGAGGTTGTTCACCAGCAGGACGTGCATGCGTCCGTCAGAACCAGCGCTGCAGAAACTTTGGAGCTGCGGAACGGTAGCGCGTCAGCACCGCGCCGACGACCATGCCGCCGGATGCCGTCAGCGAGTTGCGCAGCTCCGTCGCGACAGGCGCGCGAGTCTTTCCGGCTTCCAGCACCAAAATATTGCCGTCCACGAAGCGCGACAGCAGCACACCCATCGGCGCATCGGTCGCGGCGGGCGAGGCGATCACCACAAGATCGAACGCCTCGCGCAAGCGCCCCAGGAAGTCGGGCAGCCGCTTTACCGTCGGCGCCAGATCCAAGGCGCCGCGCATGCTGGGCATTGTCATCCGGTACAGATCAAGCCCGACCACGCGCGTGATCGTGCTCTCCACATCGTCGAATTCCTGGTCATGCGTCAGCGACGGTTCACGGCGGCGCGTGGCATAATGATCCTTCGGATCGATCTGCATGCCGGTGCCGTTGACGAACAGGACGCGCTTGCCCAGCCAGGCGGCACTGATATAGGCGAGGTCGTAGACCACATCCTCGGTGCCCGCCCCGCTCTCCGGTGCGATGAACTGGCACACCACGCCGCTGCCGGTGTTCATCGCTTCCGCCAGCGTGTGATGCAGTTTCACCAGCTCGCCGGTGGACAGCCCATGCGGCCGCCCGTCGCGCAGCTTCGGGACCGCGCGCCTTGTGGGCACCGGCAGACTGCGACTGTTGGCGGATTTCCTCAGCGCTGTGCGTGTCATTTTCCCCGTCTCCGGCCGTACGTCGTGGCGATCCGCTTTCGAGAAGGCGTTCATGTATCCCCCCCGAACGTCGCCAGTACCGGCAGACGCAGTACTTGTGCCACGTCATTTGGGCTACGCAGCCGATCATCAAAGGCCTCGAAGCCAAAGATCGCAGCACTGGCCAGGATAAATCCCGCAATCACGGTGCCCAGCGCAATCAACTTGCGGCGAGGCCGCGCCGGAAGCTCCGGCAGCGTTGGCGCTGTGATCACCGCGGCGGCAGAGATCTTCTGCGCGTTGCGGTTCGCTTCGACGGTCGCTTCCTCGGAACGGATGGCCAGCGTGCGATAGGTATCATCCTGAATGCGCACGGTCCGTTCCAGGTCTTCATTCTGGGTCCTGAGCGAATCGAGCTTGGCCAGCCGCTGATTGATATCGTCGAGCTGCGTGGCCAGGATCTGCACCGGCTCCTGGGCACCCTTGGCCTCGGCGGAAGCACGCATCAGATCGGTCTTAATGTTCTCATACACCAGGCTTGGCGTGGTGTCGGTACGCTTTCGGGCTGCCGCCTGGTTGGCTGACGCGGAATGTTCCAAAGAGCGCAGTGATGCATTGATGGAATTGAAGATCGGGCTACCCGGCCGATACGTCGCCGCCATCTGGTCCCGTTTCGCCTTCAACTGCGCGATCTGCTCTTGCACGACGTCGATACCCTGGTAGGTGTCGCCATTCGCCGTGGTGGTGACCAACTCCGGCACCGACGCGAGCAATTCCTTGTATGCCGTCTCCTTCTGCTGCGCCTCCAGTACTTGCGCCTTGGCCAATGCCAGCTTGCTCTCAACCGTGGTGCGTTGCTGCAGCAGCTGGTTGATCTGGGCGTTCATGTCGGAAATCTGGTTGGTTTGCCGGAACTGGCTCAGCGACTGCTGTGCAGCGGCCAGCCTCTGCTGAGCCTTTTTCGCTTCGTCTTGCTCGAACTTCAGTTGCGGATTGGCGTAGATCACCGCTTCCGAGGAGTAGAAGCGGCTGAGCAAGGTCTGGATCGTCTGCTGGGCGACTTTGGCGCTCGGGTTGAGGAAGGAGATGTTGATCACGTCGCTTTGCAGGCCGACATCAACCAACATGTCGGTGGCAAAAGACCGGACGGCCGCATCCATCTTGCTGCTCTGGCTGTGATCGCCCGCAGCGATCTTCGGATAGATGCGCGCCAGGCCGACGGCGTTGATGGTATCGCGCGCCAGGTCCGGGCTGCGCAGAATATCCGCGTCGGAATACAGGACCTCCCGCCGTTCGTTGGAGCCGAGCGGCTGCTGCGGCGTGCGCGTGCGGTCGATATCCGGCACGGTCTGCTGATCGAACCGCAGCACAAGTGCTGCATCAGACAGGTACATTGGCGTCTTGATCAGCAGGTAACCCGCACCGGCGAGACACACCGCGCCGAATACCAGCAGGAAGGTGAACTTGCGCCGAAAATACGTAAGGATCGTCTCACGGAAGGAAGGCTGAACGATCATCTGATGGTCCCCGGTGTTTGGCTGGTGTTCGGCGCTGCGGTCATGCGTCAGGCGTCATGCGATCCGGCTGCGGACTACGGAACAGTGGCGGCAGATGGCGTGGTGATGACACTGGTGGCTGGATTGTTCACGATATACGAGAAGCCGAAGCTCGGGTTCGCGAACTGCTGAATGTATTGGTTATACCATTTGTACACCTCGGCAGCACCGCTCTTGGGCACGTACACGACATCATAAGGTGCCAGGCGCACATCCGCCGCCGGATCTTCGCCATGCTGGATGTCGTTATACTTCACGGAGAGGAATTCCGGCCTGTCGTCCGCGCCGCGGCGGATGATGAAGACATCGCCATCGTCGCTGCTGAGCTTGGTACCGCCGGCGCGGGCGATGGCCTGCGACAGAGTCAAAGCCGGGCCAACCGTTATGAATTCGCCCGGATTGTTGACCTGGCCACCGACATAGACGCGCGTCGGCGCGAAAGAACGGACGACGACCGACACGCGCGGGTTCTGAAGGGTGCTGGAATAGTCGCGCACCAGCTCCGCATCGAGTGCAGGCACCGTAAGTCCGGCTGCGTCCGCATGGCGGACGACCGTCGTGGAAATGCTGCCATCGGGCAGCACAGTGACTTGTTCGTTCAGCTCGGGATTCAACAGCATGCGGATATCGAGCACATCACCGACCTGAATACGGTAGGGCGGCAACGGCAGGGATGGGCCCAGCGCAACCGGCTCCGGAGGCGCCGGCGGCAGATTGGAGGTGTTGGTGCACGCCGCCATGCCGATTACGGCGGACAGCGCAACGACTCCGCGCAGCGCAGTCGAGCTTCGCAGCCGTTGGCGCACGCCCTGTGAAGCGGCGGAACATCCTGAAAGTGTATCCATTTCTTGTCATATCTCCCGTTTCGACCACACGGTAGTTTGTCTCTGCGTTAGCTGGGCTGGGCGGAGGGCGCGGCGCGCTATTGCGCGCCACGCTGGAGGAACACAGCGGGGATGGTCTTCAACAGGATCGCGATGTCATGCCAGAGCGTCCAATTGCGGACGTACCACACGTCGAGCCGTACGCGACGCGCGTAGGACGTGTCGCTTCGGCCGCTTACCTGCCAAAGGCCGGTGAGGCCTGGCTTGGTCTCGTAGTAATAGTCGATGTCGTCGCCATACCGGGCGATTTCCGACTGCACGATCGGGCGCGGCCCGACCAGGCTCATCTCGCCCTTCAGCACGTTGAAGAGCTGCGGCAACTCGTCGAGACTGGACCGGCGCAGGAACCGCCCAAGCTTCGTCACGCGCGGATCGTCGCGCAGCTTCTGGGTGGCAGCCCATTCCTCCGCGACGGCAGGATTCTCAGCCAGCACGCGCTGCAACACACCGTCGGCGCCCTGCACCATCGTGCGGAACTTGATGCAGCCGAAGGTGTTTCCGGCAGCTCCGATGCGGCGATGGCGAAAGAAGGCGGGGCCGCCGTCCATGCGCACCAGCACACTCACCGCGGCCAGCAGTGGCGCCAGCAGGACCAGCAATACCATCGCGACCGCCTGGTCGAACGCCGCCTTGATGATGCGGCTGATCGGGCGAGCCAGGTTATTGCGGCTGACCAGCATCACCACGTCGTGACTGAAGAAGTGGTGCTGCCGCAGACCCACCACCGGCAGGCCTTCCAGCGCCGGCATCAAGGCAATAGACCGGCGCGCACGCCGCAGTGCGGAAATCACGTTGCGCTCGGCAACGATGTTACCGGTACCGATGCCCACCACGACGAATTCGGCGCCGCGCTCATCGATCAAATCGGCAAGCTCGTCGTCACCGAGATTCGCCGCTGCCGCGAGATCAACCGCGCCAACCAATCGATATCCCATGCTGCGGTCGGACAGCAGGGCCGCCTGCGCCTGGGCGTAGACGCCGGCATCGGCGATCACGACGGTGTTGATCGTCCACAGCTTGCAGACGCTCAGCGCTTCGCGAACGCCGGCACGCAGCAACAGCAGGCAGGGACACAAGAACACCCAGCGCAACAGGCCTTCCACGTCGACCGGGCGGCCATAGACCGCGATGGTCAGGAAGGTGTCGCATGCCAGTGCGATAGCGCACCCCATGACAACGTCGCCGAGCAAGGTCCAGAACGGCACGCGCGACGTGTACTGGCCGCGCGCGGCAAAGAAGCCAAGCAAGCTCACGAGTACGAGAAGCGTGCCCCAGCCGTGCCAGGCGGTACCGAACTGCTGGAGGTTGGCGATTGCGCGCGCCAACGGTGACGGGACCGTGGCGATAACGGCCGCGAATGCCAGGAACACGGCAAGGGTGAACGCCAGCACGTCCGAACTGGCCAGCGCAAAAGAGCAAACGCGCGTCGCCAGCGGATTGCGTGGCGCGCAAATCGTCTCGGACATCATCTCGCTGTGAGCGTCCGCTGCCAGATATCCCATCCGGTCAATTCGCCTCATTGGATACATGCGTCATCCTTCGCAGAGTCCCGGCGGTCGGGCGCGGCATTGGCGCATTTACCACAGCAATCCGCGTGCCAATGGAATGACGCTGGCAAGCAGTGACATAGTCATGCGTCGCGACATCCACGACGCGGTTGCAGATGGCTCTGCGGTTGGCAGGGTGCTGAAAGGGACGTGCCTGTTTACGTACCAAGACTGTTAAGCCCTATCCGCCGTTTTCGAATGCGACATGCACACCACGATTCGCTCTCATAATAGCGAGGATCTCGCGCGCACCAATGAGTGAAGCGACATTGCCTTCGCTGCCCGCCTGAAGCCGCGATGTGCGAGCAAGGGCCAGATCGAGGGATGGTGAAGCAACTCGCGCGCCAGGCGCGCGGGTGTGGCACCGTCGGCACGCAGGCGGCTGACCTGCTGCAGCGAATGCAGGCGCTGGAATGCACGCACGCGCCGTTGCAGCAGCGCGGCAAGATCGGTCTCGCCGGCTGCGCGCATGGCTTTCATCACATCGGCATTTGCTTCGGCGGCCGAGAGGAAATTGTACCGCCAACGCCCCGCGCCGGTTTCGGTCCAGCGGCGCGAGATCGTGCCGAATGCCTGGGACCAATAGTAAAGCGGCCGTGAGATCAGCCAGCCGCGCCCGCCGGCGGCAAGCAATTCCAGCATATAAAGAAAATCCTCTGACAGCCTGGCATTTTCGCGATACGCAAGGCCGCTGCTGTGAATGAAATCGGCCAGCACGATCGGCTTCAACATTCCGAAATCGAAGTCCGAGTAAGGATCGCTGCCCGCGATGAATGCGGGCTTGTCCAACGCCCGGTCGCCGCCGCGTTGCGGCAACGCGGTGCGAACGATTTGCCCCGCTCCTTCGTCGTAGAGCAACTGATTGTCTGCGACGACCTGCACCCGATAATGCTCGGCGGCCTTGATCAGAGTCGAAAGCCGATCCGGCGCGTACCAATCATCGGCATCCAGCACCGCAATCCATCGTCCATGCGCCTCGCCGATCCCCAGGTTCATCGCCGCGGGCTTGCCGCGGTTACGCGGCAGCGAGATGGCGCGAATGCGAGGATCGGCACTGGCAAAGCCCGCCGCCACCTGTGCGGTATCGTCGCGCGAGCCATCGTTCAGAATCAGGATTTCGAAATCGCCCAGATCCTGCGCCAGCACGGACTCAATCGCGCGCGGCAGCGTGGCCGCGCTGTTATAAGCAGGTACGAGAACCGAAACACAGCAACCCGACGTCATGATGCTTCTTTACCGTCTGCGCTGCCAGGCTAGTGGTCCGGCGAGACCATGCCCGCCGGCCGTGTCCACAAACGCCGGCTGCCGGACATAGGTTCGTGGGCAGAGGCGGGCTTTCAACACCACTCACGCGCGCGTGTCAGCGAAACGGCAAGGCGTGTTGCAGCAAAGCGGCGGGCGAAGTCGGAAACATAAATCGCACCCGGATCGGTTATAATATCGAATCGGTACGGCTGCCCCGCCCGACGGTGTTTGGCACGGTGCCGCAGACGCCGCGACAGACAAAACTCGCCGGGACGGTCAGGAAAAGGATCCCCAGCCCGCATCGCCGGGGGCGAGCCGTCGAGCGACAGCGGAAGAAGAACCTCGAAGGCCGCGAAAGAAATTTGCAACATTTGGGTCGGCGGCAGCGCCGGCGGAAACGGAAGTATCTGCACCGAATCAGCCGGCCAAATACCTGCCGGGCTCAGTCCCGCACCGCGGTAACTCGAAGCATAACAGGAATATACATGAGATCCGTAACGTAATCCGACAGTAATCGCTGACGTCGAGGCAAAAGTCTCTTTCCTACAGTGCATATATGCAATTCATGACAGAAAGTTAATCCGAAATTACTTTCGCGCGCTCTCGCAGATGTGAGAGTAACCGAGCGGCGAACGAGACAATCGCGCCAGACGCAAAGTTACAGGAGTCTTTCAATTCTCTCGGAACCGACCCGCCTGACGGCCCTCCCGGCCGCCAGCCCTCCGACTCGTGCCGATCGCATCGCGCTGCCGCCGATCCGGTTCCGTACCAAAACGACCACCCTCCGACCCGCCCCGCCGATCCTGTTCTGATCGCGGAAGATTTCTGCCCCATCCCTCTCGCTGAAAGCTCTCTCGCAATGGCAACTGCTATCTCCGCGACCGACTTCATCGACACGCTCGGCGTCAACACGCATCTCGGTGATGCCGGCGCGTATTCGGATACGTCCATGGTCGAGCAAAACCTGGCATATCTCGGAGTTACGATCGTCCGCGACAGCGTCGACAGCGCCAGCGAGGCTGCAGTCTGGCAGCAGGTGTCGCAAGCAACCGGCGTCAAGTTCGACGACTACATGCCCGAGGGCGCGCCGGCCTGGGATCAATCGGCCCTCGCCCTGGTGCCGCAAATGGCGCAGGAGGACATCCTCGCCTACGTCGAAGGCGGCAACGAAGAGGACGATTCTTACGCCCAGGAAAATGGAAACTCGCTGGCCTGGACAGCGCAGTTTCAGCAGCAGGTCTATGCGATGGGGCAGGAATACGATCTCCCCGTCATCAACATGAGCTTCGGCTCGGGCTGGACCGCCGCGAACAATTGGGAAGGCGACTATCCGGACGTCGGCAACCTCTCCACCTATACGGACTATGCCAATGCCCATACCTATCCGAATGTCGGCCAGACACCGGATAACGCCATCGAGGCGCTGAACGCGGATGCCAAACTCGCCGCCAGCTCGCGCCCGGTGATCACCACCGAAATCGGCTGGCAGACCACCCAGTTCAGCGAAACCCAGATCGCGCAGTATGTCGTGGACGCCACCTTCGACGGCATCGCCGATGGCGATGCCGGCATGTGGTTCTACGGACTCTACGACGACGGTTCCGGCGATTGGGGCTTGTTCAATTCCGACGGCACGCCGCGTCCGGCAGCCACGGCACTGCATGACGTGACGACGCTGCTGGCAGATCCCAATGCGCCCGCCGGTTTCACGCCCGGCTCGCTCAACTACACGCTGTCCGGCACGCAATCCGGCGACAATTCGATCCTGATCGAAAAATCGAATGGCTCGTTCTGGATCGGCCTGTGGACCGAAACCGGCACTCAGCACACGGTCACGGTGACCCTGCCGAGCACTGCATCTGAAATCGAAGTCTACGACCCCATCACCGGCACGACCGCAATCAAAAGCGCCAGCAATGCCTCCAGCATTGCCGTGAGCCTCGGCAACGATCCGCTGCTGATCGAAGTCGTTCCTGCCGGCACCGGCTCAAGCACGGGCAGTGGCAGTTCCGGTTCGGGCAGCGGCAGCACAGGCACGGGCAGCACAGGCACGGGCAGCAGCGGCAGCGGTACCGGCACCACCACCAGCGGGTCCGGAACCGGCGGCAGCGCGGGCAGCAGCGGATCCGGCAGCTCCACGACACCCACCGGCCCTTCCATCGCTCTTCCGGCAAGTGAAAGAGTTGCCACGGGCTCGACCACGGCCATTACCGGCGTCTCGATCACCGACGCGTTTGCCGCCAGCAATCCCGGCACCTTGGCGCTGAACGTCAGCACCACGACCGGTGACATTTCGATGAAGGGCGCGAGCGGCACCGCCGTCTCGGGGTCCGGTACGCACACAATCTCGGTGTCCGGCACGCTGGCGCAGATCAACGCCGATCTCGCCACGCTCACCTATACCGCCGGCAGCAGCGCCGGCTCCGATTCGATCAGCATCGACGTGTGGGACCAGGCGGGGTTGGAAGCGGACAAGAGCATTGCGGTCTCGATTGCGGCGGCGACAACCACGACGACAACAACCACGACGACAACAACCACGACGACAACAACCACGACTCCGGCCGGGCCTTCCATCGCGCATCCCGCCAGCGAAAGCGTCAATGCCGGATCGACCACAGCCATTGCCGGCGTCTCAATCACCGACGCTTTCGCCGCCGGCAATCCCGGCTCGATGATGCTGAACATCAGGGCAGGCACCGGTGATATCGCCATGACCGGTGCGAACGGCGCGGCATTGTCCGGCTCCGGCACGCATGCCATGTCGGTCACCGGCACGCTGGCGCAGATCAACGCCGACCTGGCCACGCTGACCTATACCGCGGGCAGCACCGACGGCAGCGACACGATCTCGGTGAATGTGTGGGACCAGGCGGGGCTGCAATCGACGGATACCATTGGCGTGACCGTGTCCGGCAACCCGCCGGTCACGATCGCCTCTTCTACCGCCGACCCCGACGAACTGGTCAGCAACACCGTCATCTCGGCGACGGCCGGCAACCACGTGATCTTCGTCGGCGGCACTGGCGACACCGTCACCGCGACCGGCGGTACCGAGACCGTGCAGGCGTTCGAAGGCCATAACACGATCACAACGGGTGCGGGCAACGATACGATCAGCTTCGGCGGCAGCGGCAATACCATCAACGCCGGTGCCGGCACCAACACGTTGCAGGACAGCGGCAGCGACAACACGATCGTCATGCCCGGCGCGGGCCAGGGCTTCGACGATATCTTCGGCTATGTGCTGCAGAACGGCGATACGCTGGACTTCCGGGCAGCGCTCGCCAAGACCGCGTGGACCGGCACGTCATCGACGCTGGGCAACTTCATCCACCTCGGCACGTCGGACAACAACGCGATCATTTCCATCAGCAACAGCAGCAACGGCGCCGCGTCGCAGATTGCCGAACTGCAAGGCTCCGGCGCGGTGTCTCTCTCGACGCTGCTGGCGCACGCGTTGACCTGACGTTGGCGCCCGCCGCGCGCGGAAACGCTGTTACTGTTGAGGGCCGCCGTAGCCTCCGGCATAGCCGTAGTACTGCGGCGGTGGGGCCGGCTCCGGGGCGCTGGCGGGGTCCACCTCCGCCATCGCGCGATCGACGTATTCCAGTGCGCCGTTGGTGTCGCCGGCACCCAGCATGTTGAGGGCGGAGGCGACCTCGCCGGCGACTCGGCTGCCGCCGGAGGGATCGTTGTCGGTCGGCGTCACCGGACGGAACACGAGCTGCAACTGCGCTTCTTCCAGGTACTGCCGGGCCGCGTCGATATTGCCGGCGATCAGCGCCGCGCGCGCCATGCCAAGATGCCGGCGGGGTCCCGGCGGCGCCGGCTGACCGTAGGCGCGTCGCTGCGCGGCCGCAGGCTCTGACGGTGGCCCGGGTTGTTGATACCCGGCGTATGGCGACTGGGCACTGGCATATGACGGCGGCGCGCCGGCATTGGGCGCCTGGGCGGGATCATAATGCTGGCGCAGCCGGGCGATCACAGATTGTAGAGCCTGGCCCTGGTCCGTCTGCCGCGCATAGTCGTCGGGCGAAGGCCGGCCCCCCGGATAGTTCGCCGCGGTCTGCACCGGAACACGCGGCCGTGGCAGGGGTGGCGGCGGCGGGGCAACCGGCGGGGGCAGCGGCAGATCAGGATTGCCCGCCTCGGCGGTTTGCACCGGCGCGGCAGGCTGCGCCGGCACGGCCGGCTGCGATGCCGGTTGCGACTGGGCCACGGCGGGAGCCAGCGATGTCTGCGACGCAGCGGGCGCCGGTGGCGTCTGGGGTGGTGTTTGGGACGCGGTTGCCTGCGTCGGAGAGGCCGGCGGCTTCTGTGTCTGCGCCACCTCCGCCTTCACCGCCGCGACCTTTGCCTGCGCTGCATGCAGCCGATTCACTTCCTGTTGCTCCGCGGCATGCTCTTGTTGCAGGGCGTCAAGATCCTGACGTTCCTGTGAAGCCTGGTGGCGCAACGTGACGACGCTCTGTGCGGCTTGCTCCGTCTCGGCTTGCAGCTTCTGCAACTCCTGCTGCAGCGCCGCACGCTGGGCTTGCATGCCGGCATCGGCTGGCGGGGCGGAATTGGCAGCCGCGGACGCTTCGGGTGGCGACGGCGAAGCTGGCGGCGGCGATGTCTGCGCTTTGGGCTGCGGCGGCGTCTGGACCTGGGCCTCTATTTGCGGCTGCATCGCTGGCTGCGTTTGCGCTTTCTGCGTGTCCGACACCGCTGGCGGCGCAGGGTTCTGGACAGCCGCCGGCGGCGCGGATTGCGGCTGCGTTTCCGCGGTCACATCATTCGACTGGCTTGGGCCGACGAACGGCAACGTCGTCTGCGCCCAATGCAGGACGGCCGCCGGGTCGCCGAAGGAGGCGACAAACAGCAGCACAATGCCGGCCACCGTAGCCAGACCACCAAACAGGAACCGTAACAACGTATTGCACCTTTCGGTCTATTGCTGTCGGCCGCTTGGCTTCCTCCTCGCAGGTAATATGAGGGCCACGGCAGTCAATCGCATGCAATACACGCCCACGTGCGTATTCGCCCCAGTTACGGTCTTTGCCGGACATAGTAGTTTCGGGCAGGATTCTGCACGTTTTGTTGCCGTATGGCCTTCTTCAACCTGCCAGAACGACCTTAAAGTGATCTTCCAGGATCAAGCATCAACCTCATGTCATTCGACTTGCTGGCGATCAATCCCCACAAAAGTGTGGCAACGATGATACATTTTCTAATCCGGAGTCCCCCCGATGCAGCACCAGGATTTTCAGGAGCAGTTGATTTCGTTCCTGCCGAAGATGCGGGTCTGGGCACTCGCCCTGACGCGAAACCGGGCCGCCGCGGAGGATCTCACGCAAGACGTTGCCACCAAAGCGTTGGTTGCACGCGACTGCTTTATCCCGGGAACGAATTTTTCCGCCTGGGTACATCGTATCATGGTCAACCACTTTATCAGCAGCGTGCGCAACAAGCGCGAGTTCACGGACATGGATAACATGCCGGACCTGCCGGTACCGGCGGCGCACGAGGACCGCACCGCGTTGCGCGAACTTGGGTGGGCGTTGAACAGGCTGCCGACGGACCAGCGCGAGGCGCTGTTCATGATCGTATTGCAGGAAAAGTCGTACGAAGACGCCGCCGAGGTGACGGGCTGCGCCATCGGCACGTTGAAGAGCCGCGTGCACCGGGCACGCTTGCAGTTGCGCGCCTATCTCACCGGCGAGCAACAGGAACGCCGGGCGGCGTAGTTCCTGACGGGTGATGCCATCGCGGGCGGAGCGACGAAACAATCTTGTGCGGACAGGCACACGGACCGTTCGTAGGCCTGTGCGGCAGGCCGTGGCGCGTTTGTTCGATTCTGGGTCTTGGCTCAGGCCGCGCTGTCAGGACGCAGCAGAAAGAGTGCGAAGAGTTGCGCCGGATCGGTCCATAATGCGGCGCACTGCCACCCGGCACCGGCGGCAATCGCAGTGAACCTGTCTTTGGTATATTTGTAACTGTTTTCCGTGTGAATGGTCTCGCCGCGGCGGAACAAGATGGTCTGGCCCGCAATCACGGCGGTCTGCATCGTGCGGCTGACCAGGTGCATTTCGATTCTGCTCTCCGCATCGTTCCAGACGGCGCGGTGAGCGAACGCTGCGGTGTCGAAATTCGCACCGGCCTCGCGGTTCAGCCGCACCAGCATGTTGCGGTTGAAGGCCGCGGTGACGCCGGCCCCATCATCGTACGCGGGCAGCAACAGCGACGGATCCTTGCGCAGATCGACCCCGACGAGGAGCTGCGCGGGGTTTCCCAAGGTGCGGCGCGCGAGCGTTAGAAAACGCGACGCGTCGTCGGGATCGAGGTTGCCGATCGTCGATCCCGGAAAGAAGCCCAGGCGTGGCATTCCCGCCAGGGCGCGCGGCAGAGTGACCGGATCGGTGAAATCGGCCGCAATCGGATGCACCGCGAGATGCGGGTGCGACAGCGCCAACCGTACCTGCATCCGCTGCAATGAAGGCATCGCAACGTCGATCGGTGCGTATGCCTTGATGCGGCGCTCGTCATCGCCGGTCAGCAGAAATGCCGCCTTGGTCTCCTCGCTGGCACCGTATTCCACCAACACGGCCTGGGCTGGCAGCGTTGCCAGCACCGCGGCGCCGACTCGCGGCAACAGCGCAGTTTCTGTTCTTGTCAAGTAATATTCTGGCAGCTCGGTGATGCGATAGAACAGGCGGCAGCCTTCTTCGTCGTAGAACAATTTGGCGGGCAGGGTTTTCTGCGGGCGCGACAGTCCGGACAAGGCCAGATCCACCAGGGCGCGATCCACCCTCCGGGCGGCAAAACCGGAATCGTTTGGCATCAGGCAGGCCTTTCCGTATCAGCTGTCGCGCGCGAGCCGCAGTCCGGAGAATTGCCAGCGCTTGTCGGGGTGGAAGAAGTTGCGATAACTGGGCCTGGAATGGCCGGCGGGCGTGGCGAGAGAGCCTCCGCGTAGCACCATCTGGTTCACCATAAATTTGCCGTTGTACTCCCCGACCGCACCGGGCGCAGGCCGATAACCGGGATATGGGTGATAGGCGCTGGCAGTCCACTGCCAGACGTGGTCGCTGGTCTCATGGATGTCGGGATGCGCACTTGCCGCTTCCCATTCGGCTTCGGTCGGCAGTCGCGCATCCGCCCAGCGGGCGAACGCATCCGCTTCGTACCAATTGATGTGGCGCACGGGCGCATCCGGGTCGAGCGGTTGCAGGCCGCCCAATCCCATCTGCCACCAACGGCCATCGCGTTCCTGCCAATACAGCGGCGCCGACCAGCCCTGCGCCTGAACCTGAGCCCATCCGTCCGACATCCACAGCGTCGCGGTGCGATACCCGCCGTCGTTTATGAAATCCAGCCACTCGCTGCTGCGGACGAGACGCGTCGCCATCATATAGTCGTGCAGCAGGACGCGATGGGCGGGGGTCTCGTTATCGAAGCAGAAGCCGTTGCCCTGATAGCCGATTCGGGCAATACCGCCGCTGAAATCGACAAACCGCGTCGGCGGCGCAGCGCCGGAGGGTGCTCGCCAGTCGGGCAGCACGGCCGGACCCAGCGGGTTCTGTGCAAACCCGTGCAGCATGTCGGTAAGCAGAAGCTCCTGGTGCTGTTGTTCGTGGTTGAGCCCCAGCTCGATCAGCGCCGCCGCATCGGCATTGATATGCTGCAACAACTGCATCATGGCAGCATCGACATATGCTCGATAACGCGTCACGTCCTGATTTGGCGGACGGGTGAGCATGCCGCGCATCGGCCGCGGATGCCGTGCGCCGACGGCTTCATAATAGGAATTGAACAGATAGGAAAAGGTGGAATCGAAGGGTCGGTAATCGGGGGCGAAGGTCTGTAATACAAATTGTTCGAAGAACCATGTCGTATGCGCGCGATGCCATTTCGCGGGGCTGGCATCGGGCATGGACTGTACACATTGATCTTCCGCGGACAGCGCTGACGCGAGCGCCTCGGTGTGCGCACGAACAGCGGCGAACCGCCGCGCCATGTCCTGGCTGCCGGTCGGCAGGTCTGCACGAAAGGCGGCCACGTCCATGCCAATGCTCCTTGGCGAGTGAACAAGATAGGCGACGGCAGGTGCGCCGCAAGTATGGCAGGGCGCCGCACGGGTCGAAAGGTTAGGGAAAAAGCGGTGGGGCGACGAGGGTGGGCGACTTGCGTCGCCCACCCGGCCCGGCGAACCGTCCGTCGACTGACGTGGTCGAAAGCGTCAGCCGACAGGACGCCTGCGCCAGACGCCATGAGAGCATGCCGCAGCATGCTCCCGTCACGATCATGATTTGCAGTACTTACACGATCATGCGTTGTTGTACTTGAAGGCCGGCATGCTGCTGAGCGACTGTTTGGTGGCGCCCGGCATCACAATCTTGTCCTGCGTGATCTTGAGCTGATCGAAAGGCACTGACACCAGCTTGCCGCCGACGCCCAGGAACCCGCCAACGGAAATCACCGCGGTGGTCGCCTTTTGGTCCTTGCCCATCAGCACGTCGTCGATCGATCCGACGGACTGGTTGTGGCCGTTATAGACGGTGGCGCCGACGATCTTGCCGAGACGCAATTGGTCGTCGGCGGTGGTGAAGCGCGGCGTCGTGGGCTGGTTGGCGGATGTTGCTGCCGGCGTGGCCGGCCGGGTGCTGTTGTGGGGCAGCCCCGCGGCCATGTTGTTGGCCGGCGGCGGCGCGGCGTGGTCGGCCGTCGCGGGGGCGCTGCCGACGGTCTCGTTGCTGGTCGCCGCTAGGGCCGGTGTGGCGAGAATCGCGGCTGTGAGGATCATCGATCCGATTGCATGTTTCACCATGTCATGGGCTCCTCCCAAGATCGGAACATCCCCCGGGCAACGCGCCGCCCGTTGTGGCGTTGCGCCAGCCGCGCAAGTGTGAAGCCGAAATGGTCGGCGGGGCCGGGTCTCGCGGACGTGATGCACCGGGTTCGGGCGGTGATCGCCCGGCTGACGGCCGCGCCTTGACGGTGGCTGGCGTCGCGCCAATTGTTCCGTTTTACCGCCCGGAGTGATGCCATGGCCTCGCGACCCATTTGGCGCGGACATCTTCGGCTGGCGCTGGTGAGCTGCCCGATCGCACTGCACAGCGTGATCCGTGCCAGCGGTGAGCTGCACTTCCACTTCATCAACCCGAAAACCGGCAACCGCGTGCGTTCGGTGATGCTGGATGCGGAGACGGACGACGAGGTCTCGCGGCGCGACCTGGCGAAGGGCTACGAATTCGAAAAAGACCGCTACGTGCTGCTGGACGATGAGGATTTCGACAAGGCGAAGATCGATTCGTCTTCAACCGTGTCGGTCGACAAGTTCGTGCCGCTGGAAGCGATCGATCCGGTCTATTTCGATACCAGTTACTATTTGGTGCCGGACGGCGATGCCGGAGCGGACGTGTTCGCCGTACTGCGCACGGCGATTGCGGCGGCTGGCCAGGCGGCGCTGGCGCGGATGGTGATCGCGCGGCGTGAGCGCGCGGTGGCAATACGGCCGATGGGCAAGGGCCTCGTCTGCCACACGCTGCACGAGCCGCGCGAGATCAACGATGCCCAGCCATTGTTCGACCCGATCCCGGATGGCAAGCCGGATGCCGAGATGGTGAAGCTGGCGACGCAGCTTATCGAGCGGCAGGAGGGCCGGTTCGAACCGACCGATTCGGAGGATCACTACGAGGCTCGGTTGCGCGAGGTGATCGCCGCGAAGCTGAAGGGTGAAGGAATTACGCCGGAGGAGACCAAGGCACCGGCACGCGATAACGTGATCGATCTGATGGCTGCGCTGAAGGCGAGCCTTGGGCGTGGCGGGGAGAAACGCGGGGAAGAGAAAGCGGCGGAAAAGCCGGCGCCGGCGCGAAAGGCTGCGGCGGCGCGGAACAAGGCGCCGGCGAAACGCGGAGCGCCGACGAAACGCGGGGCGCCGACGCGGAAGCGGGCGTGAGGCGGGGTAATGGCGCGGTGCTGGGGCGTCCCATGTCATTGCGAGGAGCGCAGCAACTGAAGCAATCCCGGCCGCGCACGGACGGTCCTGGCACTCCACCGCAGGAGACTGCGTCGTCGCTGCGCCCCTCGCAATGACATGGGGTGCGTTGACCCACGCTTCACCGATAGTGGCTCCTGAATAACGCCGCTACTCGCGCGTCCACTTTACCGTGCGCTGCGGCGGATGTGCGCGGACTGCTTCCTCGTTTACATCTGCTCCCCAGCCCGCCCCCGTGGGGATCAGCAGATGTCCGTCCTCGATCGTTGGAGGCATCGTCACCAGCGAATCCTTCCAGGTGACGTCCTCGATATCGATCTCCATGACGCGGAAGTTCGGCACTGCGGCGGAGAAATGCGCGCTCATCAGTGACCCGATGTGGCCATTGAAATTATGCGGCGCGACGTTGATTTCATACGCATCTGCCATCGCCGCAATCTTCATGGATTCGAGGATGCCGTTCCACGCCACGTCGATAATGGCCACATCGACCGATTGGTGTTCGAAGAACGGACGGAACTGCCGTCGCCCGTACAAGGATTCCAGCGAGGCGATGCGCGTGCGCGCGCTGCGGCGGATGGTCGCCAGGGCGGCCGGGTCGTAGCTGTCCACTTCCAGCCATACCAGATCGAATTGTTCCAGCGCCTGGGCCAGCCGGATATAGCCCTCGGTCTTGAAGTTGAAATTGAGATCGAGGTGCAGCCCGACGCGCGGTCCGGCACCGCGCCGGAACGCGGCCATCTGCGCCACCAACCCCTCGACGATCTGCGCATCGATGTTCAGCTCCGGCCAGCCGGAGCCATTGAAACCAGGCATGTGGATGTACGGCTTGCCCACATCGAAGCGCATGATGTTGGTCTTCAGGCCTTTGAAGCCGCGCCGCGCCACGTCCGCGCCGGCAGCCTCGACATCGGCCAGCGAACGAATCGGTGCAAAACCGGTCCAGCGTTCAATCTGCTCGGCGAAGCTGACGCGCCAGGTGCCGCAATGCGACCAGTAAAGCTGCAGCTTCTCCCGCACCGGCCCGCCGAGCAATTCATAGACCGGAATGCCAAGCGCCTTGGCCTTGATGTCCACCAGCGCATTTTCGATCGCCGCGATCGCCTGCTGGTTCAGCCCGCCTGGAGTTTGCCGCGTCAGGCCATGCAGGAATGCGGTGATGCGTTCGACGGGGCGCGGGTCCATGCCGATGATGCGCTCGCCCAGGCGCTGGATGACGGTGCTGAGGCCCTCGGCGCCGAAATTCTCCAGGAACTCCGACCAGCCGACCAGGCCGTCATCGGTGGTGATCTTCAAGAAAGCGAAGTCGCGCCAGCCGGCGGCACAGTGCAGGTCTTCGATCCTGGCGATGCGCATGGCGGTTTCCTCCGTTGTGGGCGGCCATCGCCGCGAAAACCGCGGATAATTCTGCGCGCGCACCGCATTCCCACGCAAGCCCGGGCCACAACGCGGCGGTGTGATGCTTGTGTGGTCCTGACTGATCGTCCCGGCAACCGAGTTGCGCCATGAACGTCCGCAGGGGCCGGAAACGCTCGTCAAGCGGCATTGTTCCTGGCTGCTTCGCCGGTAAATAGAATCGGTTCTAATCTCTCAATGCCGTTGGCCCACCAGGGCAATCCGGCAACCAGGATTCGCCTCGCCGATGCGCACACTCATGTCGTGCAGCCCGGCGACCGCTGCGACAAGCGCCAGTCCAAGCCCGCTTCCCGGCGTATGGCGGCTTTGCTCCGCCCGATAGAAGCGCCGCAGGACCGCGTCCCGCTGGTCGGCCGGGATCCCCGGGCCGGTGTCGGAGACCTCGACTCCCTGCATGTCATCGCCGGCGAAAACGCGCACGCAGACCTCTCCGCCGGGCGGCGTGAACTTCAGTGCATTGTCGATCAGGTTGCCGAGCGCCTCGAACAGCAGGCTGGAATCGCCTTGCATCGGCATCCCGGCACCGTCGGCCAAACTCAACGCCACACCCTTTTCTTCCGCCATAGGCTCGTAGAACTCGATGGCATCGGCAGCGACCTGCGACAGGTCAATGGCGGTAAAGCCGGCGCGCCGGGCACCGCTCTCCACTTCGGCGATTCGCAACATCGCGGCGAACGTCTTCAACAGCCCGCGGATTTCCTGGATCGCCTCATCGACCGCCGTGCCGTAATCATCCATCGATCCGGCGCGGCGGCGCACGCGCTCCAACCCGGCGAGCAAGCGTGTCAGCGGCGTGCGCAGGTCGTGCGCCACGTTGTCACACACGCCTTTCACTTCCAGCATCAGGCGCTCGATCTCGCCCAGCATGAAGTTTATCTCGTGCGCAAGCTGGTCGAGTTCGCGAACATGGCCGCGCGTCGGCAAGCGACCGGACAGATCGCCGCGAACGATGCCTTGTACCGCCCGGGTGATGCCTTCGATATGGCGCACGGCGCCGGCGCCGGCCACGACCGCCCCGATCAGGCCAAGAGCGATCGTGGCCAGCCCGCCCGAAAGTACGGAGTCCAGCAGCAAGCTGCGGAACGCTCGGGCGCTGGCCATGTCCTGTGCCACCAGCAAAAGCTGGCCGTCCGGATAAGTGCGGGTCACGCCGCGGAACGGCACGGTCCGGCCATCGCGTTGCAGCAAGAAGGTGAAAGGCCGGTCGATCGGCCTGGCCAGGATCTGGAACTGCGGTGCTCCCAGCTTGCTGCCGGCCAGATAGGCTCCTTCAGGCCCGAACAGGGTGATGGGCCGCTGCGAATGTGGGTCCATCGCCACGTGAGCGGCGAGCAATTGGTGCAGCTCGGTCTTCCCCACGGCGTTGAACGGGGCCATTTCGGTCAGAAGTTCTACGTCCGCGCGCCGGTCCAGGTAGTTTCGCGTTTGCATGTATAGGAACGCGCACAGCAATGTTGCCGACGTGCCGAACAACAGCAGGAACAAGACCGCCAGCCGAAAGCTGGTGGTGCGGCGGAGATCATTCAGGCGCACGGAGAATGAACCCTGACCCGCGCACTGTCTCTATCATCGGCCGGCCGCCCTCGGTGGCGAGCTTGCGCCGCAGCTTGCCGATATGCACGTCGATGACGTTGGTCGCCTCGACGTAGTGGTAGTTCCAGACCTCCTCGAACAACATGGTGCGGGTGACGACCTGGCCGGCGTGGCGCATCAAACACTCCAGCAGCCGGAACTCCCGCGGCAGCAATTCCACCGGCTTGCCCGCATGGGTGACGGTGTGCGTCAGCAGATCCATCTCCAACGGGCCGACGTGCAGCGTCGTCTCACGCTGTGGCGCGCTGGAACGTCGCCGGAGCAAGACGTCCAGCCGCGCGGTCAGCTCCAGGAAGTCGAACGGCTTGGTCAGATAGTCGTCGCCGCCGGCGCGCAGCCCGCGCACCCGCTCGTCCACGCCGGACAACGCGCTCAGGATCAATACCGGGGCTTCGATGCCTGCCGTGCGCAGCGTTGCCAGCATGCGAAGGCCATCGATTCCGCCTGGCAGCATGCGGTCAAGCACAATGGCATCATAGTTTTCGGCCGCGGCCTTCAGCAGTCCCTCCCGGCCGGTGCCGGCAGAGTCCACGGTGAAGCTATGGTCGTTCAACGCGGCCATGATTTCCTTCACCGTTTGAGCATCGTCTTCCACGATCAGTACGCGGGTCATGGGTCGCACCTTGGACATGGGTCGTTCCGCAGCAGCCGCGGCGCCACCAAATGGATCATTCGTCATGTGGCTTCTGACAGCGGGTTGACAAAACCTGCTTCGCATCAAGGTAAATTTTTATCCAGAATGCAAGCTGCGCCCCACGTGCCGGCCGATCGAGCTACGACAGGCTCCCAACCCGACGCATGAACACCGCAAACAAGAAACGTCGCGCGCGCCTTGCTCTCGGGTTCGGGCGCAATATGGCGCGCCATATGGGATCTGGTGCGCCGCGAGGGAAGCTGGCAGACTTGCTGTTACCCGGCCGCCGCGCCGGTGCTGCCAGCTCCGGTGCCTCCCAAAAGTTGCCGATCAAGCTGCTGCACAATCTCCGATTCGCGCCTTCGCTCTCGCGCGCTTGGAGCGATGCCCTGCGCCCGTTCAGCGCTTTGCACTTCGGCTTCGGTCGGCTGGTGGTCGAGACCGCCCCATATATTGTCAATGCGTGGCAGCGGTTGGTTTGGCGCATGTGCGCGCTGCGCGAAAGCGGTCCCGCCAGGAAATACCAGCACACCAAGCGCGACAGCCAGCACAACTCGGGATGCCAGGCG
>Ga0335072_10003463_pt1 | contig 23772 bp, 21 predicted proteins | sample Lox_Sample_21_FD_206725 | JGI IMG/M metagenome (GOLD analysis project Ga0335072, IMG submission 206725) | Soil microbial communities from Loxahatchee National Wildlife Refuge, Florida, United States - Lox_Sample_2.1 | ecosystem: Environmental > Terrestrial > Soil > Wetlands | place: USA... | reverse complement strand
AGCCGGATTCGCCGACCAGGCCAAGGGTTTCGCCCGGACCGACCGACACCGATACGCCGTGGAGCACCTCGTGGGCCTTCCTGCCCCGGCCGTACGCGACCCGCAGCTCGTCGGTTACCAGCAGCGGCCCCGCGGCTGCCTCAGGCATCGGCCACCTCCGCCGGCACCACCGCTCCCCTGGGCTCGGCGTCGTCGAGGATCGAGCCGAGCAGCCTCTTGCTGTAGTCATGCTGAGGATCGCGGAACACGCGAGTCACGGGTCCTTCCTCGACGATCTTTCCGCTCCGCATCACGAGCACGCGGTCGCACAGGTCCGCCACGACGCCGAAGTTGTGGGTCACGATGAGCATGCCCATGTGGCCTTCCTTCTGCAGGCTGCGAAGCAGGTCGAGTATCTCGGCCTGGATGGTCACGTCGAGCGACGTCGTGGGCTCGTCGGCGAGCAGCAGGCGAGGCTTGCACGCCACCGCCCCCGCGATCAGCACCCGCTGCGCCATGCCGCCGGAGATCTGGTGGGGGTAGCAGCCGAAGGTGCGCACTGGGTCCGTGATCCCGACCCGATCCAGCATCGATAGGGCCAGCTCTCTCGCCTGCCCGGCCCGCATGCCTGTCTGCGCGCGTATTCCGTAGACGAGCTGGGATCCCACCGTGAAGGACGGGTCCAGGTTCGACATCGGTTCCTGCGGAACGTAGGCCATCGTGGCGCCGCGGAGGCGGGCCAGGTCCTTCTCCGGCATGCGGAGCAGCTCGGCACCGTCCAGCCAGATCGAGCCACCGACGACGATCGCCTCCTCAGGGAGGAGTCCGAGAGTCGCGAACACCGCCTGGGTCTTTCCCGCTCCTGACTCGCCGACCAGGCCGACGACTTCGCCCTCGGCGACCTCGAGCGAGATGCCATCAACCACGGTCGCGGCGCCATTGTCGCTGTGGTAAGCAACAGTCAGGCCGTCGATGCGAAGCAACGGGGCGCCCGGCTCGGCCGCCTTCCGAGGGACGGTGGTACGCCGCGACCCGGTTCGCAGGGTCAGATCCGCTGCCTGGGCACCGAACAGCGCCTTGATCTCGCGGCGCCGGCCGTGTGTGCCCTGCCGCACGGCCGTGCCTTGCGATGCGTCTCGCAGCGCATTGCCCAGCAGCACGAACGACGCGGTGACCAGGCCGAGCGCGAGCCCGGGCCAGACCAGCTGCACCGGCGCGACGTAGACGTTGTCGAACGCGTCCGACAGCATGCCGCCCCAGGACGGGACGGCGGGATTGCCGAGCCCGAGGAACTGCAGCGCGGCCTGAACGCTGATCGCCGCCCCCGCCAGGAAAGCCGCCAGGATGATGACGGGCCCGCGGATAGTGAGGAAGACGTGGCGCCCGACAATCCGCCAGGCCGGAAGCCCGGACACGCGTGCCGCGTCCACGTACAGCTCGGCGCGCACCGTCCTGGTCAGCGTCCGTACCGGCCAGAAGAAGCCCGGAGCCGACAGGACGCCCAGCACGGCCATCGCCACGTTCGGCGAGGCGCCGACCACCGTGTAGAGGGCGATGAGGATCACGATCCCCGGGCACGCCATGAGAACGGCGAATACCCAGGACCCGAAGCTGTCGAAGAGCTTGCCGAAATAGCCGGCCACGAGGCCACCGGTGACGCCAAGTGCCGCCGCGACCACGGTGAGGATGAGCGCCGCTTCGGCGGCGCCGCGGGTCCCGGCAATGAGCCGGCTCAAGATATCGCGGCCGGTGTTGTCTCCGCCCAGCAGATAGCCGCCGGTGAACGGCGGGGCATTGGTCAGCTGCAGTTGGACGGCATTGGGCGGATTGGGCTGGATCCACGGGCCGATCACGGCGACGACGATCATCGCGATGAGGATGACGAGCGAGGCCACCGCGAGCGGGTTGCGCAGGATCGTGGCGACCCGGCGGCGCCGGGCGCCGGGAGCGGCCGCGACCTCCGGCAGCCCGGCGGTCACCGGATCCTCGCTTTAGGGCTCAGCCAGCCGTTGATGATATCGACCATGATGTTGACCGCCACCACGACGACCGTCATGAACGTCACTACGCCCAGCACTACAGGCACATCGCCCTGCGCGCCTGAGTTGACGGCGACGGTGCCGACACCGGGCAGCGCGAAGATGCGCTCCATGATGACCGTGCCGCCCAGCGTGTAGATGACCTGAAGTGACAGGACGGTCAGCCCGGGCGCCGCGGCGTTACGCAAGGCATGGCGCAGCACCACGGCGCGGCGGGAGATTCCGCGCGACCGCAACGTGCGGATGTAGTCCTGCCGCAGCACGTCCAGCATCGCGCCGCGGAGCTGCTGGCCCACGGCCGCGACGTTGGCGACCGCGATAGCGATCGAGGGCAGGATGATGCTCGAGAGCCAGCCACCGAACGAGACGGTGATCGGAATGTATCCGGTCGCCGGCACGAGCCGGAGGGTCACGCCGAACACGGTAGCGAGGATCAGCGCCAGCCAGTAGCTGGGGATCGCCAGCGTCCCGACCGAGAGGAGCTGCAATGCGCGGTCGATCAAGCCACCGCGCATCGCAGCCCCGAGGCCGAGCAGCAGACTGAGCGCAACGGTCAGCAGCAGGCTCACTATCACCAGGCTGAGCGTGACTGGGACGTGGATGGCCAGAATGCTGTTGACGCTCTGGCCGTTCTGCAGCGAGCGGCCGAGGTTCCCGGTGAACAGCCCTCGCAGCCAGTCAGCGTACTGAACCGGAAGCGGCCTGAGCAGGCCAAGCGACTGCGCCTCCGCCTGGATGGCCTGGGGGGTGATGTACGTCGGGTTCCCCAGCACTTCCCTGGCGATGGTCAGCGCGCCTGGCACGAAGATCAGTGCGAAGCTGATCGCGGTGACGGCGATGAACGTCGCCACCCCGGTCGCGACGCGCCGGGCCACGTACCATGCCATCTCGGCGTGCCCTTCGATGGGATTCGTTACTTCGCGGGCTGGATGAGCGAGAGCTCAGGACCAGCGTCGTCACCCAGCTTCGGCGGCAGCTGAATGCCAGGGGCGCTGGCAAAGATCGTCGGGGCCCCGTCGATCACGGCGAACCACGCGTTGTCGAGGACGAAGCTGCCGAGCTGGGAGTAGGCACTGTTGAGCGCGGCGGGCGTGTTGGCGACGTCGATCTGGTGCATCACCGAGGTCAGCGCCGGGCTCGTCCTGTGCCAGCCGTTGAGGAACCCGTCGGGAACCAGCGCGTCCGTGATGAAGTGCAGGTACGGGTCATCCTCGAAGAACACGATCGGATAAGGGTGCGTGTTCATGTCAGAGATGTACTGGTTCAGCTCGGTGGTGGTGTCATCTTTGGCTGTCACCTTGATGCCTATGGCACCGAGTTCCTGCACGATGACTGGCGCGTACTGATACCCGGAACCGAAGAACGGGATCGTGACACTGAAGCCGTTGGCGTAGCCGGCTTCCGCCATCAGCTTCTTAGCCTGGGTCACGTCATAGGGATACAGCTGGCTCCCGTTCGCCTGATACGCGGGGCTGGAGGGTGCGAAGGTCTGATCGCTCGGCACTGCCTGGCCGTCTTCCACCGCTTTGACGATAGCCGGACGATCGAGGGCCATATTGATGGCCTGACGGACCTTCAGGCTGGCCAGCGCCGGTATCTGCTTGCCCGCGATGTCGCCTAGCATGAGCCCGTTCCAGCCGGACTCGTACTCGGTAACGTTGTATCCCGCCTGCTGCAGGGACCCGACGGCGGCCGCGTCCTGATAGATCCATGCGACGTTGATCTGTCCGGACCGTAGCGCGTTCACCATGGCAGTGGGGGCGCTGATGACCTTGTAAACGATCGTGTCATAGGAATAGGCGCTCGCATCCCAGTAGCCGTTCCTGCGTACCGCGGTGTACTGAACTCCCGGGGTTGTTCCGCTCTTGTCGAGGACGTAAGGACCTGACCCGTCAGGGTCCTGGGCGAGATTCGAGCGGTTGAACGCCGCCGGGCTGACAATGGGCTGAGACAGCCCCAATGGCAGCAGCAGGGCGTCAGGCCCGGACAGGTTTACCTGAACGACGTAAGGGGACTTCACCACGACGCTGGTAATGGGGGCCATCCAGGGAGCGACGAGAGACCCTGATTTCGGGTTACGTCCCCAGTCGATGTTTTCCTTGATCGCCTGGGCGTTGACCGGTGTCCCGTCGGAGAAGGTGACCCCTTTCCGGATGTTGAACGTGAGTACGGTCCTCGTGGAGTTGTAGCTCCACGAGGTAGCTAGCGCCGGCGTCACGTCATAGGTCCCCGCCGTCTTATGAACAAGCGGGTCGTAAAACGCGTCGTAGGTGAGAGCCGCGGAACCGTTCTGGTACGGCTTTGACAAGTCGCTCCAGATTCCGATCGTGAGCGTCTTCGAACCGCTGCTGGAGCTTCCGCCGCCGCCCCCTCCTCCTGAGGAGCAGGCGACGACCGAAGCGGCGGTTATGGCGGCGATACCGAGTCTTATGAAAACCCGGGTGACGATCTGGCGAGTATGCATATGAACTCCTTGGTTCCCGTGTGGCCGTCGTTAGCGGGCGTGCGAACGCAGGGTGAGGTCGACGCACTGGGCGTTGAAGGCGTAGTAGGGCGCCATGGCTGACCGGTGCGCCTGAAACTCCCCGAAGGAGATCTGGCCCTGGCGAAAGCGCGCGATGTCCTCCTCCAGGTCCTTCATCGGGTCACGGTCGGCAGGTGCCTGGAAGTCGGTCCAGACGAGCCAGAAGGACCTGCCGTCGGCGGCGATCCATTTCGGCGCGATTTGCGGCTGGTAGGCGCGCGCGGCCATATCTCCCGCTGGCGTCCAGACGGTCTCCTCGTGGAACTGCTCCCACGGGCCCCAGGGGGTCGCGGCCCACCACAGCCCCAGGTAGCTGGGCCTGGTGAACCACATGTCCCCGTCGGTGCCCATGCCCCAGTTGGCCATCAGGTACAGGTCCAGCGGCTCGTCGTACACGACGCTGGGATGCCAGGCATACGGGTGACTGCGGACATTCACCCAGCCCCGCGGGAAGGTGTGCACCACGCCGCGCGCCTGGATGTCCTGGGTCCAGCGGGCGCTGCCATCCGCGTTCCTGGCCTGGAAGAACTCGTACCTGGAACGGTCGAGAAGCTGGCCGACGGGTACGCGGAACAGCACCATTTCGTTCATCGTGCCGTCGGTCTCTCCGTTCGGAGCGTAGCCGTAGGCGTAGCCGTCACGGTTGGCGCGGTAGTCCTGTCCCATCTGAAGCATCGTGATCAGGGAAAAGGCCCGTTGCGGCTCTTCGAAGAACACGAGCGTGTCCCTGGAGCGCTCGCCCCATCCCGGCCAGCTCACCGGCGTCGTGCCATCCTGGTTCCGCCAGGTCGCACCGCCGTCGGCCGAGTAGATCAGCTTGGCTCCGTTGAAGGTCAGGCCCGCCGCCGCACCAGACAGATCCAGCGGCGTGTTGAAGGTGCTGAGGTACTGGTACACGTGGCCACCCGCCGCCAGGGTGCCGAAGCCGTAGTAACGGGCCCTGTCGAACAGCGCCGGATCGGCGAAGTCATCGACCAGGTGCGGATAGCCGGCGACCTGGGTGAACCGCAGATCGAGAGGGTCTCCCTGGATCCTCAGCAGGCTCGCGTTGTACGTCGCCACGGGCGGGTCATCGAATCCCGCGCCATCGCAGAGCGCGGAGAACTGCGTGTCGTCCGGCGCCCAGGTCATGTGCCAGTTGTCGCCGTTGCCTCCGGCGCCCCACCGCTTGATCGTCTCGTCTTGCCGCGACGCCCTGGCGATCCCGGTCACCTGCCCACCTCCTGGCTTGAAAAGGGGTCTCTCGCCGCTCGTAGGGTGCGGGCGCACTAAGTCCGTCCGCGTGGCTCGACCGCGCTCCGCATGTGAGCAATTGGTCAGTTGCCGAATTTTTGCACACCCACGGCGGGCGCGCAATACGCGCGCAACATGCAACGGGTACGTTTCCTGGCTGCTGGATGGGCTCAGGCGTACGCTAGGTCGCGGTCTTCCTGCTTGCGCAATGGCTCAGGATGGCTGAAATTGCACATGGTGAGACGATGGCCCGGCGCGGCCCGGCCGCGGCCGGCTCGTGCGGGCCGCGGCCGGGCTGGACCCTCGTTATGCCCGCCCAGACGAGCCGTAGAGGCGCAGCAGGGAGCGGACGGTCTCGGTGATCGCCGGCTGGCCGGCGGCCAGGAAGTCGGCTTGCTTGTGTGAGCCGACCACGTCGTGCACGGACTCATTGCCGGACCAGGACCGCGTCCGCTCCAGGACCGCGTCCAGGAAACCGCGCTTCAGTCGGGTGCCTACGTTGAACTTCGCCACGCCGAAGCCGATCGCCGCGGCGACCGAGTCAGGCGGGAACCCGGTCCCGCCGTGGATGGCCAGCGGCACGTCGACGGCGGCCTGGATGGCCTGGAGCCGCTCAAGGTCGATCTCCGCCTGGTAGGCCGTGAGCAGGTGCACGTTGCCGACGGCGACCGCGAGGCAGTCCACGCCCGTGGCCGCGACGAATTCAGCCGCCGCGCCGGGGTCGGTCAGGTAGGCATGGCTGTCATCGACTGCGCCGTCGAGGTAGTCGGGCAGGCTGCCGAATTCCGCCTCCACGGCCACACCGGCCGGGTGGGCGGCGGCCACCAGTTTGGCCACGGCGTCGCGGGCCTCCGGCACCGGCCACCGGTGGCTGTCGATCATCACGAAGTTGAATCCGGCGTCCACGCCCCTGACCGCCTGCTCAAGCGTGTGGGTCTCGTTGAGCAGGAAAGCTACCGGTATCCGGCAGCCCTCGATGAGGGCGCGGCCGCTCGCGCCCAGGAACTCGATGCCGCCCGCGTCAAGCCACTCGTCTGCCAGCATCGTCGCGCCGAAACCGACGATGGCGGGGGCGTTCTCGGCTTCGGCCGCCGCCAGCACGGCCTCGAGAGAGTAACTGTCCCAGCTCTCGAAGTAGCCAAGGGCGTAGCCGCCCGCGCGTGCGGCGGCGAACATATCCGGAGCGGGGACCAGCGGCATCAGGAACTCCCTTGCTAATGACTGGAAAACGGTGGTCAGGACACGGCGGCCAGTTGCACGCCGTCCGCCGCAGCGAGCGCCTCGTCCCTGGTGAAGACTGTGCCCGTGCAGCCGAGCCCGCGGCACACCGAGGCGCCGAGCGCGGCCGCGAACCGCAGCCGCTGTTCAGCGGGCCAGCCTTCGATCAGGCCGAGGATAATCCCGGCGGTGAAGGCGTCCCCGGCGCCGGAACCATCGACCACCTCGACCGGGACCGGGCGTGCGTGGATCACGCGAGCGGGGTCGGCGTACACGGCGCCGTCGGCGCCGCAGGTGACGACGACCGACGCGCAACCCCATTCCAGCAGGGCCCTGGCCTGGTCAGCCGGGTTGTCATGGCCGGTGACCAGGCGTGCCTCGTCCTGGTTCGGCAGGAAGCAGTCGACGTGCGGGAGCACCGGCCGCAGCGCCTTGACCGGGTCGTCCGCGCCGCGGGGCACGACGATGTCGAGCAGTGTGGCGGTCCCGCGCGTGCGAGCCGCAGCGAGCAGGTCGGCGGCCGCTGGCGGATCCAGCCCGGGCAGAGCGAGATAGCCGCCGATCGCCAGCACGCTCACACCAGGCAACACGGGCGCTATGTCCGCGACGGCCAGTTCGGCATTAGCCCCGGGAACATGGATGTACCGCCGGTCCTCCCCGTCGACGGGCAGGATGACCGTCTGCGACGTGGCGGACCGCCGCGTGGTCGAGACGCCGTCAACCAGGATCCGCCCGCGCGCCAGGCTGCGCCGCAGCCAGCCGCCGTACTCATCATCGCCCACCTTGCCGACTAGCCCGGTGCGGACACCGAGGCCAGCCAGGATCACCGCGGTGTTGACCGCGCAGCCGCCGGCGTCCAGCAGAAAGCCGTCGGAAACGACAAGTTCTCCGGGCCGGGGTAGGCTCGGGAGCGGCGACACGAAAAGATCGGCGATGATCAGCCCCGCGCAGACGACCGCTGGGGCTTCGGGCTGAACGGAGGCCGAGGGCGCTTCGCCACCGCTCACGGCCACTCTCCGATCTGATCGAATGCCCAACGTGCGAGAATATGATCAGTTTGGCCTGCGACGTGGCCGACGTCAACCACTGCGACGGATCGCAGGAGGCCGGCTACGTCACTGAACGCTCCTTGAGGGGGAAAGCCCTCAGGAAGGGACCGGCGCTACATGACCGATGCTTTGCCAGCCCACACCACACAAAGATCGCCAGGTCGGCAGCCGGTGTCAACGGAAATGCTCGCCAGGGTCGCCTCGATGTACTACCTCGAAGACATGACCCAGGACAAGATCGCCAAGCAGCTGGGGCTGTCCAGGCCGAAAGTCTGGCGGCTGCTGCGGCAGGCGAAGGAGACGGGCATCGTCGAGATTACCGTGCACCTGCCCCCGTCGCTCGCAATGCCGGTGGAGACCGAGCTCACGTCCCGTTTCGGTCTGTCCGCCGCCGTCCTGGTGGCAGACCAGCACGACGAGGCGGCGATCCGCGCCCAGGTCGGCCGGGCGGCGGCCGGCCTCCTCGACCGGCTCCTGCCCGACGGCGGCACGCTGGCGATCGGGATGGGGCGCAACGTCAAAGCGGTCAGCCAGCAGGCCAAGGGCCTGCGTCCGCGCCGCTGCACCGTGGTCAGCGGGATCGGCGGCTCGGCCCAGGTCGGCGAAGGCCTGAACTCCACGGACATCGCCACCCAGTTCGCCGATGCCCTGGGCGGCAAGGCTGAGGGGATCTACGCGCCCGCGTATGCGGAGAGCGAGGATGTGCGGGATGCCTTCCTGACCCACGGTGAGATACGCAGGACCATCGCGCACGCCCGCGGCGCCGACCTCGCCATCGTCGGCGTAGGTGACGCGGTGGACGATTCCCTGGTCGTCAGCCTCGGCTGCATCACGGCGAAAGACATGGCGCGGATGCGCAAGGACGGTGCCGTCGGGGACCTTCTCGGCGGCTTCTTCAACGTCCGAGGCGAGCCGGTCGCCGAGTGGATCGAGAACCGCGTGGTGGGCCTGACCCGCGAGGATCTCCGTAAGATCCCGGCCGTGATCGCCGCGGTGTCGGAGGAGGCGAAGGCGGCCGCAGTGCTCGGCGCGCTGAACTCGGGCCTCGTCCACACCCTGGTCACCTCGGTCGGTGTGGCGCGGCAGGTGCTGAAGCTCGCTGACCTGACCGGCTGACGCTTTGGGCAATTGCCCGACCGATGAAAATTTGTTAACGTGACCGTGGAGTTGCGAGAGGGCACGACAAGGACCTGCCGCTGGGAGGCGCGATGCGCTTCGGCTTGCTCGGGACAGGCTGGTGGGCTGACCACGTGCATGCGGCGGCGCTAGCGTCGCACCCTGTCGTCGAGTTCGTCGGTGTCTGGGGCCGCGATGCCGCCAAGGCCGCCGCGGTCGCCGGCCGTCACAGCACCATCGCCGAGCCGGACCTCGACGCCCTGCTCGGTAAGGTCGACGCGGTCACGGTGGCCGTCCCGCCGGACGTGCAGGCTGAGCTCGCCTGCCGGGCCGCAGCGGCTGGCTGCCATCTGCTGCTGGAAAAACCGCTCGCGCTTTCGCCAGCTGCCGCCGGCCGCGTCGTCGTGGCGGCAGAGCGGGCTGGAGTCGCCTCGCTGGTCGCGGGCTGGGGATTTACCCGCGGCGAGCCGGTGGCGAGCTGGTATCGCGATGTGGTCGCTCCGGGCCGGTGGCACGGCGGCAGCGCTTACGCGGCGGCGAACCTGTTTCAGGCCGGAAACCCGTTCGGGTCCTCGCCCTGGCGGGCGCAGCACGGCGCGCTGTGGGATGCCGGCGCGCATGCCGTGGACGCGCTGCTGCCCGCACTAGGCCCGGTGGAGGAAGTGGCAGCCGAGCGCGGACCCGGCGATACCGTCCAGCTCCTGCTCAGGCACGCGCCTGGCGGCGTGAGCTCCGCGACCGTCAGCCTCACCGCGCCCCAGGAGGCCAGCGGGATGCACGTGGAACTATGGGGCCAGGAAGGCATCGTGCGCTCACCGCAACCCGACCATGGCCGGGCGCCCGATGCTATGGCGCAGATGTCGAGGCAGGCCATCGATGACCTGGTGAGCGCGAGCGAAAGCCGCGGGCCGCACGAGCGCGACGTGCACTTCGGAGACGCGGTGGTGCGTGTGCTCGCCGCGGCCGAGCGCTTCCTGGAGCGGCCTGCCGAGCGCCGCGGCGAGCGGCCATTACCACCATGACCCACCGTGGCAATAGGGAGAAGACTCATGGAGGCCATGACGGACGGATGCGCTGACCGCATCGACGTCACCGAGTTGTCCGAGATCACCGAGTTCCAGCAGCTGGCCGAGGCGCGGATGCCGGATGCGGTACGCATCAATGTGCAGTGCGAGGACACAGGCAACGCCTTGCGGGCAAACGTCGACGCCTGGGGCCGGTGGGGGTTGCGGCCCAGGGTGCTCGTCGACGTCGCCGGATGCGATACGGCGACGACCGTGCTCGGCCAGCCCGTGGCAATGCCCGTGCTGATCGCCCCGTTCACCTGCTCCGCGCTGTGCCACGCCGACGGTGAGCTGGCCAGCGCGCGGGCCAGCGCCTCGGCCGGGACGATCATGACGCTGAGCATGGGCGCGACCCGGTCACCGGAGGACATCGGCCAGGCGGTGGACCGTTTCTGGATGCACCTTGGCGCGACCCCTGACCGTGGCCTCATGGCCGAGGTCGTCCAGCGAGCTGCCGCCGCGGGTGCGACCGCGCTCTGCCTGACGGTCGACCTGCCGGTCTTCCCGTGGTGGCCGAAGGTGATGATCGACGGCCTCGCGGCTCTCGAGCTGAACTCCTTCGTCGTGGGCGACACCAGGACGCTCTGGGACAAGAGCGCCGCGCGCGGCGCCGGTGCGGATAACGGAGGTGACAGCGGCCGTGTGCCCAGGAGTCTCAAGGCATACCGCAACAGCTTCACCTGGGCGGACCTTGAATGGCTTCGCGAGCTGAGCCCGTTGCCGCTCGTGCTCAAGGGCATCCAGAGCGGTGAGGATGCGCGACGCGCGGTCGAGCATGGCGCCGCGGGCGTGGTGGTCTCGAACCATGGCGGGCACGCGCTCGATCAGGCGCTTGCCACCGCCGACACGCTGCCCGAGGTCGTCGCGGCCGTAGCCGACCGCATCGAGGTTCTCGTCGACGGCGGGATCCGCTCGGGTGCCGACGTCCTGCGCGCGCTGGCGCTAGGCGCGCGTGCGGTCATGATCGGCCGGCCCGCGCTGTGGGGTCTCACGCTGGGCGGCGCCGAGGGCGTCAGCAGAGTCCTCAGCCTGCTGCGCGAGGAACTCGAGATCCTGATGGCTATGTGCGGCGCCCAGCGGGTCACGGAGATCGAGCGGCCGATGATCACGCCGCGCTGTTCCTGCCGTCACGCGAGCGACTGGTAGCCGCCGGCAGCCGTGGTGAGCTCGCCCGGGTCAGGGAGTCAGGGCGGCGACACGCGCGGCGAACTGGCCGATCGCCTCGGCGCCGGCCAGCGCGCCGAGCTCAAGCTCGTAGCGTCGGCTTTCTCCGGGGGCAAGCTCGATGAGCTCGCCGCGGGCCCGCGCGTCGTGCCGATCGGTGGGCCGGTTGGTCGCAGGCTCGATGCCGACGACATAGGTGCCCTCGCCGAGCATCCGCCAGACGAAGTGATGCGGCAGCTGGTCGCGACGGAAAACCTGGTACGCACCGAGGTCGGCGCGCCTGTTGACGACCGCGATCGGCACCCGGCCGTCGGCCTCGGCGGCGAGCTCGTGCTCGAAGACCTGCTCGACGTAACCCCGCTGCGGAGCGTGCATGCGCCGGTAGCCCTCGGCCGGGTAGTCGCCTCTCGTCTGCACGGACGTCACCGGAGCGAGCAGCTGCGACCCGTCGTCGACCACCGGCCAGCCGAGGTTGACGTGGTAGAGGAACATGTGCGGCGTCGGGTCGTAGCCGACGTTGACCACCTCGTCGCGGACCGAAAGCCGCGACTCGCCGAGACGCGCCTCGACGCGGCGCCGCAGCAGCAGTTGCTCGCCGAAGACCGCCGCCTGCATCACCTCGCCCTCGGCATAAAGCACGCATTCGTCGCCGCGCCACTCGTGCCCGTACCCGGCGAGCCGGGCGGGCAGGCCGGACAGGCGGCCATGCAGCCCGTAGGCCTCGGTCGGCTTGGCCGGGTAGTGGTACTGCGCGGCGGTGTCCTCGGCGGTCGCGAAGGCGTGGTCCAGGCCGCAGGTCGTCAGCAGGCCGGCTCCGAAGCCGCGCAGGAAGCCGAGCCCGGCTGGCTCGTAGAACCACGGTCCTGGGAAGCCGGTCGGAGACTGCCAGGCGAGTGACCGGCCGCCGAGCTCGCAGCGGCCGATGTCGAAGGCACGGTCAACGATCAGGTCGAACTCGAACCCCGTTCCCGTCCGGAACTCCAGAACGCGCACCCCCCGCTCGGCGCCGTCCTCAAGGGCGACGAGGCGGACGCCGGCTACCTGCTCGGCACGCCCCACTCTGCGCAGGAGGTCTTCGCGTGAGTACCGGATGCCGTCGAGGTCAGGCAAGACCTGCTCCCTCCGATCTGGCGCGGGCGGCGGCCGCGTGCATCGCGGGCAGGTTGACGGCCGGAGCTTTCCCCTCGTAGACGGCGCTGCCGGTGACGATCACGTCGGCGCCTAGCGCGGCGACGTCCTGGACGTTCGCCTTGGTGATCCCTCCGTCGACGGCAAGCGCGATCGGGCGGTCAGCCAGCAGGGCGCGTGCCTCCGCGACCCGCCGACAGGTTGATGGAATGAACGACTGACCGCTGAAGCCCGGGTTGATCGCGAGGAGGACCAGCAGGTCGACCTCGTCCAGAAGCGGCCCGGCCGCACTGACGGGAGTGCCTGGGTTGAGCGCGAGGCCACGCACGACTCCGCTGCCTGCCAGGCTCTGGAGTACGCGATGCGGATGCCGGGTCGATTCGAGGTGGAATGTGAGGATGCCGGCTCCCGCGTCGATGTAGGCTCCGACCTTTGGCAGCGGTTCGTCGATCATCAGGTGCACGTCCTTGACGAACCGGTCGGGGATCGCCTTGACGAGCGGCGGTCCGACCGTCATGGCCGGGCAGAAGACGCCGTCCATCACGTCGATGTGCACAACCTCGGCTCCCGCCTCGGCGAGAACCTCGAGCTCCGCGCCGAGACGCAGGAGGTCGGCGGCGAGGATGCTGACGCTCAGCTGCGGAGCGCGCTCCCGCAGCAGGAGCGGAGTCGTCCTCAACTCCCCGCCAGTACCGCGTCGGCGGCGAGGTCCTGGAAGTACTTGTAGGCCTCGTCAGGGCGCATTCCGTCGTGGACGACCTTGCCGACCGCCTGGATCATGGCCGTGGGCGACCCGGACTGGAAGATATTGCGGCCCATGTCGACGCCGGCGGCCCCTTCCTGCACGGCACGGTAGGCCATCTCGAGCGCGTCCCGCTCGGGGAGTTTCTTGCCGCCGGCCATCACGACGGGCACCGGGCAGCCAGCGGTCACCATCTCGAAGCCGTCGGCGCAGTAATACGTCTTGACAAGCTGCGCGCCGAGCTCGGCACAGATCCGCGTGGCCAGGCCGAGATAGCGCGCGTCGCGCGTCAGTTCCTTGCCGACGGCAGTGACGCCGAGGACCGGGATGCCGTACCGGTAGCCCGCGTCGACGAGCCTCGTCATGTTCTGGACGGACTGCGTCTCGTGTTCGCCGCCCACGAAGACCTGCACCGCCACCGCGTGGACGTTCATCCGCGCGGCGTCCTGCATGTCCACCGCGACCCGCTCGTCGGACAGCTCGGAGAGGATGCTCGGCCCGCCGCTGGCCCGCATCACGATCCCGCCCTGGTAATCCGGGGGGATGGTGGAGCGGAGCATGCCGCGGGTCAGCATGAGCGCGTCCGCGAACCCGGCGATTGGCACGATGGTCAGGTCGACCCGCTCGAGCCCCGTCGTCGGGCCCTGGAAGTAGCCGTGGTCGATCGCGAGCATCGTGGTGCGCCCGCTGGGCGGCCGGAAGATCCGCGCGAGCCTGTTGCGCATCCCCCAGTCGTAGCCGCCCGACCCCTTGAGGAAGAAGCCGGGCGTGGTGGCAGGGACGTCGGCGTGGAAGTTCTTGGGGCCCAGACTGTCAGCTTCCGGCATGATCTCCCCTCTCCTGGTGCTCAGATGACTCGGTCATTGCCGCCGTCGACTGGCACCTGGGCGCCAGTGGTCTTGGCGAACGTGGCGCCGCACATGGCGGCGGCCAGCGCCGCCACGTCACCGCTGGTGACTTCGACTCCCAGGACGTTGCGCGTCCGGTACTCCGCCGGAGTCAGCCCGTACTGCGCCGCGCGCGCCGCGATGACCTCGTCGGTCCAGATGCCGGTATCGAAGACCGCGTTCGGGTGCAGCGTGTTCACCCGGATGCCGGCGCCTCCCCATTCCAGTGCCGCCACCCGGGCAAGTTGCGTCACGGCGGCCTTGGACGCCGAGTAGGCAGCTGCCCCTGGTCCGGGTGCCGGCACGTTCTTGGAGGCAACCACCACCACCCGCCCGCCGCGTGGCGCGAGCTCCAGGAACGGAGCGGCCAGGCGCATCAGCAGGAGGCAGGCGTCGGTATTGACCGCGAACGTCCGGCGCCACTCATCCAGCCCGAGCTCACCGATCCGCCTGCTGGACGGAAATATCCCTGCCGACAGCACGAGCATGTCCACGCCGCCGAACCGCAGCGCGCAGCTCTCCAGCGCGGCGGCGACAGCGTCTGCTGAGGTCACATCGCACTCGACACCCAGGAAATCCGGACCGGTGAACGCGCCGGTGATGCCGGGGTTGACGTCCAGCCCGCATACGGCGGCCCCGCGCGCGAGGAACTCCGCGCCGCACGCGCGGCCGATCCCTGAGGCGGCGCCGGTGACGACGAGGACCTCCCCCGCGAACTCCGGCGGCTGCCTGTCCAGCTTGAGCTTGGCCTGCTCGGCGGCCCAGTATTCGACGGCGAAGATTTCCTCCGGCGGCAGTGGCTGCCAGCGTTCCAGCTCGGTGGCGCGCAGGATGAGCTCGATTGTGTGCTTGTAGATGTCGGCGGCCGCCTCGGCGTCGGCTGCGGCGCGCCCCACCGTGCACAGCCCGAGCGCGGTGTCGAGCACGACCCGGGGCGCCGGGTCGAGCATCGTCAGCGGCGGACCGGGATGCCGCCTGGCGTAGGCCTGGAAGTAGTCGCGGTACGCGGCGGCGTAGCCCTCGACGTCGCGGCCGAGCAGCGGGACCCGTTTGGTCCTGATCGCGTGGTCGGGCGTGGCGGGACCCGCCTGGGACAGCGTCTCGAGGTCGGGGCGGCGGGCGAAGGAGACCCCGAGGGGATCGTTGTCGCGGCGGACGATGACAGGGAAGCCGGCCGCCGCCGAGATCCGGCCGCGCAGCTGCGCGAGCTCGCGGCCGGGGGGCCGGTGCCCAGCAGGGTCGGAAACCGCCAGCGCCGGCTCGTCGACGCCGTGCTCGGCTAGATAGTCCTCGGCCCTGGCGACAAGCGCGATCATCCGCTCATAGCATTCGCGGGCGGTCTCGCCGAACGAGACCAGGCCATGGTTGAGGAGAACCAGCCCGATAGTCGCCTCAGTAAGTCGCTCATTGGCGAGCCGCGCGCACAGCCGCGCGAGCTCGAAGCCGGACCTGACGTAGGGCACGACGATCGCCAGGTCGCCGTAGGCGCGGTGCACGTGCTCCTCGCCTGACGGCGTGTTGGCCAGTACCAGGGCTGCTCCGGCGTGCGTGTGGTCCACGTAGCGGTGCGGGAGGACGGCGTGCAGGATCGCCTCGACCGACGGAGCCGGCCTGTCCGGGTCGACCGCCGCCACGCGCAGTTCCCTGGCCATCGCGGCGTCGGACAGTCGATCGAGCCGGGCCAGGGCCCGCAGATGCGCCAGCCGCAGAGCGGTGAACCCGGTGGCGTCGATCGTCGCCAGGTCGTAGCCGCTGACCTTGACGTAGAGCAGGTCCTCCTCGGCCTGCCAGAGGTCCGTCCGCCGGAGCTTCACCGACGTGTTGCCGCCGCCGTGCATGACGAGCGACGGATCGCCGCCCAGCAGGCGCGACGAATAGACACGCTCGCCGAGCGAGCCGGGAAAATCCGCCGCCTCCGCGTCGTCCCAGCGGCTCTTCATCAGCGCTCCAGCTCGGCGCAGACCGCGGCCAGGAACCGTGCCGCCGCCGCGCCGTCCGCCGTCCGGTGGTCGACGGTCAGCGCAAGCTCCAGCTGCGGCACGGCGGCGATGCCATCTGGGGTGACGGCGGGCCGCTCGACGACGCGGCCGACGGCGAGGATCGCCGTCTGATCCGGGTCCACGATCGCCTCGAACCTGTCGACGCCGAACATGCCCAAGTTGCTGAGGGTCATCGCCGCCGGGGCGGTGAAGGCCGCGGCCAGCCGGCCGCGGCGCCCTTCGTCCACGGCCCGCCGCGTCGTAAGTGCGAGCTCTTCGAGATCGACCTGATCGGGTTCCGGGATCGTCGCCACGATCAGATTATCGTCGGCGGCAATGGCCAGGCCTACGTGGCAGTGCGCCAGCCGCTGGAAACGCGGTCCGTCGTCGAGCCAGACGCGGTTCACGTCCGGCATCGCTCGCAGCGCCGTGGCCGCTGCCCGCAGCAGCACGTGGGTGAGCGTTACACCGTCCAGTCCCGCCGTGCGAGCCAGGGCCGGCCGCGCGTCGACGGTCCGGGACACGGTGAACTGGGGCACGGTCGCGGCGCGCGACAGGCGTGCCGCGATCGCCCGCCGGTGCGGCGGCACCGCGTGGGTTGTCCCGCCGTCCGGCTGCCCCGGACCGGCGCCGTCCATCGCGGCGATCACGTCCCGTCGTTCGATCCGTCCGCCGGGACCGGTTCCCGTGAGCTGCGCCAGGTCGATACCGTGCTCACGGGCAAGGGTGCGGGCGGCCGGGGTGGCGGGCAGCCGCGAGGAGAAATCCGGCAACGAGACGCTGGCCGACGTCAGGCCCGGCTGAGCCGCAGCCGCCGCTGCTGGCACCTCCGGGCCGGTTTGCGGGATGTCCTCACCAGGCTGGCCGATCCAGGCGACCACAGCGCCAATGCTCACTGTATCCCCCGGCCTGGCAAGGCAGCGCAGCAGCGTTCCCGACGTGGTGGCCTCGACTTCCAGCTCAGCCTTGTCGGTCTCCGCTTCGAACAGCGGCTCCCCCTCGGTAACCTGCTCGCCTTCCATCTTCAGCCAGGCCGTCAGCCGCAGCTCGTCACTGGTCTGCGCCAGCGCCGGCATGCGGATCGGGGTCGCCATCTACGCCACCGCCTCCCTGACGGCCGCGACGATATCGGCCACCTGCGGCAACACCGCCTGTTCAAGGACCGGCGCGGCGGGCGCCGGGGCATCCTTCGAAGCCACCCGCTTGACGGGTCCCTCAAGGTAGGGGAGGCATTCGTCGGCCGCGCGGGCCGCGATCTCCGCCCCCCATCCGCCGGTCAGGCTGTCTTCGTGTACGACGACCAGGCGGCCAGTCCTGCGCACCGATCCGAAGATGGTGTCGCCGTCCAGCGGCAGCAGGGTGAGCGGGTCGATGACCTCGCATTCGATGCCGTCACGGGCCAGCAGGTCAGCCGCCGCCAGGGACCGGTACAACGACACATGGGTCGCCACCACCGTGATGTCGGCGCCAGGCCGCTTGATCACCGCTTTTCCGATAGGCACCAGGTATTCGCCTTCGGGTACCTCGGCGGTCAGGTCGAGACCTCCCGCCGCCTCCCGCCCCTTGCTGCCGTACAGCAGCTTGTGCTCGAACACCAGCACCGGGTTGTCGTCGCGGATCGCGCTCTTCAGGATGCCCTTGGCATGGTAGGCATCCGACGGCGCCACCACCTTCAGGCCAGGCACGTGCACGAAATAGCTCTCCGGGCACTGGCCGTGCTGCGCTCCGCGGGTGGTCGCACCGACCGGCGCCCGCATCACCATCGGCACCCGGATTTTCCCGCCGGACATGTAGCGGAGCTTCGCCGCCTGGTTGACCAGCTCATCCATGCACTCGAACAGGAAGTCTGCGTATTGCATGTCGGCCACCGGGCGCATCCCGAGCACGGCGGCACCCACCGCCGCGCCGGCGATCACCTTCTCGCTGATCGGCGTGTCGATGATCCGCCCGTGCCCGAATTCCTCGACCAGGCCCAGGTACACGCCGAACGCGCCGCCGAAACCGCCCTCGACGCCGACGTCCTCTCCCAGCAGGAACACTTCCGGGTCGCGGCGCATCTCCTCCGCGATCGCTTCTCGCAGCGCCTCACCGATCGTCAGCCGCCGGGCCGCTGCCACCATCTCAGGCATAGATATCTGCCGTCGCGTCGCCAGGCTCGGGGAACGGTGACTTGCGGGCGAACTCGACCGCGTCATCGAGCTCGGCCTTCACCTCGGCCTCAAGGCTTTTCAGCGTGACCTCGTCCAGGCTCGCGCCGAGGACGAGCAACGGATCACGCGCCGCCCACCGGGCTTCCTCCTCGCGGGTCCGGTACCCGCGCGCGTCACTGCGGCTGTGCCCGGTGAACCGGTAGGTCTTGCATTCAAGCAACGTGGGCCCGGCTCCGGCCCTGGCCGCCGCCACGGCATCCTGTGCCGCCTCACGAACGGCCACCACGTCCATGCCGTCGACGATCCGCGCGGGCACGCCGTATGCCTTGGCGCGCTCAGCGACGTCGGGGACGAGCGCGACCCGGCTGTACGACGTGGACGCGCCATACAAGTTGTTCTCGCAGACCAGCACCACTGGCAGCCGCTCGACCGCGGCGAAGTTAATCCCCTCGTGAAACGCGCCCTCGTTCGTCGCCCCCTCGCCGAAGAAGCAGACCGCGACCTGGCGGCTGCCGCGCAGCTTCATGGCCAGTCCCAGGCCCGTCACCACCGTGTTGCCCCCGCCGACGATCGCGATTGCAGGCAGCATGCCCACGGCCGGGTCCCCCAGGTGCATCGAGCCGCCCTTGCCTCCGCAGCAGCCGGTGCGCTTGCCGTACAGCTCGGCCATGGCCGCGCGGGCAGTCACGCCCTTGGCCAGCGCGTGTCCGTGCGGGCGATGCGTGGACGTGATCCAGTCATCCCGCGTCAGCACACCGCATACGCCAACCGCCACCGCCTCCTGCCCCTGGTACTGGTGGAGCGTTCCCGGGATCTCACCCTCAAGAAACAGCCGATAGACACGCTCTTCGAACCGGCGTATAAGCAGCATCAGCCGGTACAGCGAGTCCCGCAACGCGCTGTCAGCCAGCGCGGCGGGCTCGGCGCCGTTCGTGTGCAAATCCGCTGGCCCACGCGTATTGATCAAATGATCACTCATTGAACAAATGATGCCAGTCAACATAGGGACGGTCAAGTAGCGCGGCCCGGCAGGCACCGCGGCACGGTTCGCGGGCTTGACGGCATGCCGGGTCCGTGCGAGCATGCCCTCGACCGTGAGCATTATTTTAGGTGGTGGGCATATGACCACTGATGGCGCGAAGTTTCCCAAGGTCAAGGGCGCCCATCGCCGGGACGAGACGACGCTGCGACTGGGCGGCATCGGTGACAACTGGCACATGAGCTGGGCGGCCGACGACAGCCAGGTTGTCGCGTTGTGTGACGGCTACGGCTGGCCCGGCACCCGGCGGCGAAGCTACAACTCCCGGCTGTACCGGATCACCGGCAGCCCACCGCAGGTGGGCTTCGAGGATGTGCCGGGGTACCCGGAACTCACCTCCGAGCGCGGCACGCCAGGCGGCTTCTCCCGCTATTACGGGTTTGGCACGCTGGCGCATGACGGGCGGATCTATCAGTTCCTGAGCACGCCGAACGTCCCCTTCGACCAGCCGGACCCGCGTTTCATCGGCGCAAAGCTCATCTACTCCGCCGATGACGGGGCCACCTGGCGCAACCAGGACGGGTCATCGCCAGTCGTCTGGGAACCCTGGGAGTCGAGGTCGAAGCAGAACATGGCCTTCTTCGACGAATCGCAGGAAGCGTTCGGGCTGCTTACCATCCTGCAGATGGGCAGGAACTACGAGCACAACACCGACGGCTTCGTCTATGTGTACGCCACCAATGGCAACACTGACGGCACGATGAACGAGCTAGTCATGTTCCGCGCCCGGAAGGATCGCGTCCTGGACCGCGGTGGATACGAGTACTTCGCGGGAACACGCGACGGCGGCGCGCGGTGGACGCCCGATATCGACGCGCGCGGCGTGGTCTGCTCGTTTCCCCGCGGCTGGGTGAACACCACGACCCATCCGTATGCCTGGCACCCGAGCGTCGTCTACAACCAGCCGCTGGGCGTGTACCTGATGGCCAACTGGGGCATGGGGTGCGCCGCGGACGGCAGGTGGTTCGGCAAGCCGAGCTACCTGGGCTTTTGGGTTTCGCGGAACCCATGGGGACCCTGGGAGCAGATCCACGAGGAGACGGCCTGGACGCCGTGCGACGACCCGGGTGCCCGCGCCTACCAGCCGCAGATCGCGCCGAAATGGATAGCGCCGGATGGCAAGTCGTTCTGGCTGGTCTGGACGGACTTCCAGGAAGGCACTGACGTGACCGGGACGCGGCAGGCGGCCGCCGGGTCGACCGGTGAGGATGCCTCCGATGAGGAAATCCGCCATCGGCTGCCAGCGCCCCGACCTTACTATGCGTTCAACATGCAGCGCGTCGATGTGGCCGTCGGCTGAGCACGGGTTATCCGTCGGCCAGCCGGGTGGCCCGCTCGATCCTGGGATCGCTGAAGATATCCAGGTCGTCCCGGCTCCGGGTGGAAAACTCCGAGACGATCGCCCCGTCGTCCCCCGCCTGAAACCAGTGCAGCGTGTCAGGGGGAACCGTGTATTGCTCCCCGGGCCGCAGCACTATTTCGTGCCACGCGGTGAACGTCCCGTCGGCGGGAACCCGGGCGTGCGGGTGCGGCGCGGGCTCTCCTTCCGTGTACACGTATACGATGCCCGTACGGCAGCGGAAGGTTTCCTCCTTCCCTGGCGTCCCGTCGAACGGCGGATGCCGGTGCTCCGGACAGATCTGGCGCGGGAACATCGCGAGCTCCTTCGCGGCGACTCGCTCCGTGTTCACGTAGACGACGATCTCAAGGCCGGTCTCCTCCAGCTTGGACAAGCCGAAGTCGGCTATCTCGATCGCAGAGCGCTCAGCGTCCGTCAGCGCGATTCTCGCTTCGGCGAATATCTCCGCCGCTCGCTCCCGAGCCTCGGCGAGTTCCCTGCGGGTCAGCATGAGTCCTCCTGCGGTCTCTGGCCTTAGAAAGGCCATGATTGATCATATGCTCGCTAATTGAAATAATGATCAAGGAACTGAACGGATATTCGCATGGAGCGGGCAGGCCCGTCAAGACGCTGCCGCGGCGCCGCCACGGCCACCGGTTTTTCCGGCGGCGGCGCCGGTCAGGTGCGCGGAGCGTACTCGATCGACTCAAAGGGCCAGTCGCGTTCCAGCCACGCGAGGACCGCGTCGTGGAGGACCGGGTCGAGCGCGGCGCGGTCGGCGCGGACCCAGGACTGGACCGAAGCGCGCCGCCGGCCCTCGGCATCGCTAGGCTCGTGGTCCCTGACCGGGTAGATGTACACGCAGCCGATAACGTCCCCGGTGCCGGCGGCGAGCACCGTGTAGGTGAACCCGCGGCGGGCTGCGGCCCGAGCGGGGCCAGCCGGAATTCCCCGGCTATGAGCCCCTCAGGTACCGCGAAGTCGTGCGGAACGAACAGCTCATCGCTCATCCGGCGATATTAGCCCGCCCGCGGCGGCGGCAGACACCCTGGCACACAGGCGACCCGCAGGTGGCCGCAACGGGATGTGCCGCTGCCCCGTCTCCGGTAGCAGATGGCAGGACACCGGCGGCTGGAGCGGCGATGAACCAGCGGATATGGCAGATGACCGCGATGATCATGGCAGGCTGCGCGCTGGCGGGGTGTGCCGCCGCCAGCGGCCCGGGGGCGAGCACGCCCGCGGGCGGGCACATGCCCGCGCCGCCCGACGGCTCCCGCACCGGACGGTGCGGGACGGGAGTGCTGACCCTGGCCTACAGGCCCGGCCTGTCACCGATGACCGGCGAGCACGGCGGGTTCTACGAGCTGGTCAATCACGGCCGCCGGGCCTGCACGCTGGCCGGCTACCCGCATATCACGCTCTACGCTGACGGGGACCCGCTGCCCTTCCGGTACATCGTCGGCGACGGCCCGTACGTGACCAGCAGGCCCCCGGCTACCGTAACGGTGCAGCCTGGCGGCGGGGCCTGGATCCTGGTGGCGAAGTACCGCTGCGACCTGGGCGACCTCCGCGCCGCGACCACCATCGCGGTGACCGTGCCGGACACGGCCAGCGCGCTCACCAGCCCGGTCCCGCGTGACGGCGGCGTATCAGCGCTGTCCTACTGCCGGGGCGGCGCCGGTGCCCCTGGCCAGGTCGTCACCGTCTCCCCCATCGAGCCAGCCCCCGACGCCGCCATCCTCTCGTGAACCCGGCACGCCAGGGGAACGCCCAGGGATGTCACTGGCGCGCCGCGCCGCGCCATGCGCGACCCTGAGTCATGAACAACAAAACGCAGGGCGAAACGAAAGAGCAAATCCTGGCGGAAGAGATCAAGAACGAGAAGATCAGGCGCGCCATGCTCGCAGGTCCCTCCTGTATCACGGCCGAAGCGACCGTGGCAGAGATGGACCTCAAGGGCGACATGACCGTTCTCCGGCCTGGGACGAACGACTGGGTCTGCATCCCCGGCGACCAGAACATCATCGGCGCCACGGACATGTGCCTTGACCCGATGGGAATGGTGTGGTTTCAGGACCTGCTGGCCAGGAAGCCAAAGCCGACCAACACGTCGCCCGGCCTGATCTACATGCTGAACGGGGCAACCCAGCACAGCTACACCGATCCGTTCGACACGACCAGCCCCGCGATCCCGATCGGTCCGCACTGGATGCTCATCTGGCCGTTCGACCCGAAGGCCGCCGGGCTCAGCAGCGTCATGCGGGACGCCGGCACGATGGTCATGTTCGCCGGCACGCCTTACGCCCATCTGCATATTTGCGGCTCGCCTTGGGATGGGAGTGAATACCACCCCGGTGACCGCGGCGTATGGACCATGACCTATGCCCGGCCTTCGGCGTGAGATCCGACGGCACTGACGCTGAATCTGCGGGAAGAGGAACCGCGGGCCCGTTCAGAAGAATGCTCTTTTCATTCAGAACGTAAGGTGGCGGCTGCCGGGAGCCGCGGGCCGGCGTGGGAGGATGACGTGTGACCGAGACCGGTTCGACCAGCCTGCCAGGGCTTTCCGAGATCGCCGACATCGGCCGCGACGCTGGCCGCGGCGGTTACTCACGTCACCTGTTCGATGATGCCGACCGGCAGCTTCGCGAATGGTTCGTCTCGCGGGCAGCAGCGATCGGCCTGGACGTCGAACACGACACCAATGGCAACATCTGGGCCTGGTGGGGTCCGCCTGGTCCCGGCGCGCTCGTTACCGGGAGCCACCTGGACTCGGTGCCCGGCGGTGGCGCCTTCGACGGCCCGCTGGGCGTCGTGAGCGCTCTCGACGCGGTCCAGCGGCTGATCGCCGGCGGCATCCGGCCATCGCGTCCGGTGGCGGTCGTGGTGTTCGCCGAGGAGGAGGGCTCCCGCTTCGGCGTTCCCTGCCTCGGATCCAAGCTGCTGACCGGCGAACTGGCGGCCAGCAAGGCGCTGGCGCTGACCGATACGTCGGGGCGCACGCTCGCCGAGACGCTGGCCGGAGCCGGACTCGACCCCGCCCGCGCCGGCCGCGACGACGCGGCGCTAGCGCGCATCGGCCTGTTCCTCGAGCTGCACGTCGAGCAAGGCCGCGGGCTGAT
>Ga0335072_10003462_pt1 | contig 23777 bp, 23 predicted proteins | sample Lox_Sample_21_FD_206725 | JGI IMG/M metagenome (GOLD analysis project Ga0335072, IMG submission 206725) | Soil microbial communities from Loxahatchee National Wildlife Refuge, Florida, United States - Lox_Sample_2.1 | ecosystem: Environmental > Terrestrial > Soil > Wetlands | place: USA... | reverse complement strand
GAGCAGGCCGCCATCGTCGCCGACGGCGGCGAGCACCGCGGACGTGCTGCCCGACACCGCCCGGCGCAGATCGGCTTCGGGATCGTTCCACGGGCGGGTCAGGCCACTGTCCTGCCACAGCCGGACCGCGTCGTCATAAAGAGCTTCAGGCAGCGGCTCGATCCTCACCCGCCGCAGCGTACTCGGAACCCGCCGCAGCGTACTCGGACGCCCGCGAGCGGTCAGGTCAGCGGCTGGGACTCGGGGTGCCCGGCGCTGCCGAGCGTGCCCTGGGCCGCCGTGACCCCGCCTCGGTCTCCGCCCCGCCCGCGCAGGATATAGGCAAAGCCCACCGCGATGAGGCCGCCCACGATCGGGCCGACCAGGTACGCCCACCACGCGGTCCAGTCGCCCTTCACCAAGGCCGGGCCGAGCGAACGGGCCGGGTTCATCGACGCCCCGCTGACCGGCGATCCCCACAGCCCGGCCAGCGCGATGTAGGCGCCCACGCCCAGGGCGGCCAGCGGCCCGATCTGCTGAGCACCCGATGCGGTACCCAGGATCACGCTGACCAGGCCGGCGGTGAGGATCATCTCCCATAGCATCGCGGTCGTGGTGGAGATGCCACTGCCGGGCAGGGTGAGGCCCGCGTCGCCCTGCTTGCCGATCAGGGCCCACAGCAGCAACGTGGCCAGGATGGCGCCGATGAACTGGGTCACGATGTACGCGGGGACGCGCTTCCACGGGAAGTCACCCCGGGCGGCGAAGGCGATGCTCACCGCCGGGTTGAGGTGCGCGCCGGAGACCGTCCCCATGAACAAGATGATGGCCATCACCATCAGCGCCGGAGCCACCACCTTCGCCCCGTAGGGGACCGCGTTGCCGCCGAACCGGGCGCTGACCATGCCGCCGCCGACCGCGACCAGGACCAGGAAGAAGGTGCCCAGCAGCTCGGAGAACAGGCGCCGTCCTTCGTAGCGGTCGTCCCAGAAGTCGAACTCGCTGGCCACCGAATTCGGCTGGCCGATGGACCGCAGGGCCACCCGGGCGTGACGAGCTTCTTGCTGCCGTTCCGGCCCGGACGGCGGGACTAGCCCACTCGGCTGGCTGGTCATATGAACCTCTTTTCCGGGCCCGGAGCGACGGAGCGCGGGTTCCGGCGCATCACAGCACGCGGGCCACCACGTAAGCGTCGTCCTATCACATTGTCGTTGCCTCACCCACGACGAGTGAATTCATCTCGCGTTCACCTGGCAGGCCGCATTACCAGCTCACGCCAGCAGGCGGGCCTTCCATCGCCGGAAGCGGCCGGCCAGCCGGTGCCGGTCGACGGCCTGCAGCCGCGCGATCTGATCGTCGATGTACTGCACGTACAGCGGGACGAGCTCCCGGCTCAGCAGCGCGGTGGCCTCGTCGTCAGCCGCCGGCTCGGAGCGCCAGGCCAGCGCCGCAGCGACCAGCGCGGCGGCGGGCGCCTGCGCGCCGGCCAGGTAGTGCTCGGCTGCGCGGGTGTTCGTGCCCACCTGGTCCGTCGCCGCGGTGAACAGGAACCGGACTGGGAAGAGCACGACCTTGGTCAGCCGCCGGGGCCCGCGGGCGACCAGCCGCGCCGGGTCACGGATCTCGTCCAGCGAACAGGACCGGAAACGCGGCCCCAGCTGGCCGAGCGCGAACTCGGCGCCGACCACCAGCAGTTCGGCATGGCCGGGACGGGCCAACACGGAACGAACGTCCCGTCCCGTGAGCAGCCGCCCGTACTCGAGCAGATCCAGCCGGTCCAGCGGAGGGAACCGGCCACCTCGCCTGCGGCCCTGCAAGGTCGCGGGCGTGCCCCAGAACACCGAGAGCCGTTCGTCCAGCGCCGATCCGCCCGCTCGCACCGAGCGGGCCACCGTGCGGACGGTCAGCCGGTCTCCGGCCCGGAGCGGGCCGGCCAGGATGAGCCCGAGATCGACATCGCTCACCAGCGGGCTGAACCCGCCGTGCGCCAGGCTGCCCAGCGCGTACCCCGCGACCAGGCGTGCGCCCAGGGCCGCGCGGTAAGCAGACACCGCCCGGGCCAGCACGGCCTCGCCCGCCTCGGCATCTACCCGGGGCCCCGGCGGCTCGGGCCCAGTGTCCAGCATGACCCAATGCTAGGCACGCGACCAGCCGGTGCCGCGGCCGGATGACCCGGCCGCGCGGGCCTCGTACCACAGGCCGCCGTTGAGGTCGAGGTTGTTGCCGTTGGCCTGGCCGGGGCCGTCGTCGCCGACGTAGGTGTACAGCGGATGCCCGTCGTACGTGGCCTGCACCGTGCGGCCGCCGCGGGAAATCGTGCCGAGCTTGCCCGTGACGCCCGGCCCCGCCTTGGGCTCGCCGATGACCGGCGGCCAGTAGGCGGTGCACGATCCGGTGCACCTGGAGGTCGTCGGGGTATCCGGGGCGAACCAGTACAGGGTGAAGCCGCGGGCGTTGGTGAGCACGGTGATCCCGCCGATCCTGACCGTCTTCAGCGTGACCGCCCGCCCTCCGGCGGCCACCGGCGGCGCGGTCCTGGCGTTGGCGATCGCCACGCCGAGCAGGGCCAGGGCCAGGACCGAGACGGCGCCCACCGCGCCGATCAGCACCGACACTGCGGAGTGCACCCGCGCCACCCTGCGGGCCGCCGAGCTGATCCAGCCCTCGGTCTCCCGCTGGGGCCCGGCGGCCGCCGCGGCCAGGGCCAGGGTCGCGAAGGCGGCCACCTCGATCAGCCCGGCCGCGATCCCCGCCCTGGTCCGGACCTCCCTGAACCCGAACAATCCGATCCAGACCGCCAGCAGGTAGGCGCTGAGCGTCGACAGCGCGAACGCCGCGCTCGCCGCCACCGCCAGCCGGCTGTGCGTCACCAGCACCGCGATGGCCAGCGTGAACCCCCCGCAGAACTGCAGCAGGAACAGCCAGCCGATGGCGGGAATCGTCCGGTATCCGGTCAGGTACAGGTCCAGGTGAATACCTGCGGATACGCACAGCAGCATTGCCCCGGCGATCCGCAGCGGCAGACCGCGCGTCTGGTGCCGGCGATGCCGGCCCGTCACCGTCACCCGTCTTCCCACAACCAGTAGACGTCGCCTGGCGGCCACGGGTTCAACGCGAGCGGAGCGGGCCCCGTACATTGCTGCCATGACCGACACGGGCCGCCCGACCAAGCAGGTCATCGTCATCCGCCGGGACCTGAGGATGCGGCGCGGCAAGGAAATCGCCCAGGGCGCCCATGCGGCCGGAGCATGGCTGGCCGACCGCGTCCTGGAACAGATGAGGCAGAACGGATCCGTGGCTCACGTCCCCCTCTCATCTGCCGAGCGAGCCTGGCTGGAGACCAGCTTCCGCAAGGTCACGGTCAAGGTGAACTCCGAGGAGGAACTCCTCGCGGTGTACCGGCAGGCGCTCGAGGCCGGGCTCGTCGTCCGCCTGGTTACCGACCGGGGCCTGACCGAGTTCGGCGGGGTGCCCACCCGGACGTGCCTGGCCGTCGGCCCGGACTACGACGATCTCATCGACCCGGTGACCGGCGACCTCGAGCTGTACTGACGGCCGCCGGGCCGGTCAGGTCCGCCAGCCTCAGGATGCGTACGCGGCCGGGAAGCCCTCCCGCCAGCTCGGGTAGCGCGGCTTCCACCCGAGTTCGGTCTTGGCCTTCGCGTTCGAGGCGCCGCGGGACCCGTCGGCCATCATCACCATGCCCTTACCCGCGACCAGCCGGGCCAGCCACAACGGAACGTGCCGGGGCGGCTTGGCCGCCAGCGCGGCCGCGAGCGCGGGCAGCCACTGCGACATCGGGGCGGGCTCGTCGTCGACGATGTTGTACAGGCCGGCCCCGTCGTGGGCCAGGGCGAGCACGGTCGCGGCGGCGGCGTCGTCGAGGTGGACGAAGGAGGACATGCCGCCGCCCGCCCCGATGATCGGGAACTGCCGCTTGCGCACCGGCTGGATCAGCCCGTCGTTGGCCGCGCCGTAGAAGCCGCCGTAGCGCAGCGCGATCCCGCCCGCGCCGGTCACCGCCTCGTCCAGGTGGCGCATGGCGGCGTTGGTCTCGCGGGCCATGGCCGGCGGGTCCGGGTCGAGCGGATCTTCCTCGGTCTTGACCGGCCCGCCCTCCCGGGCGTAGCGGTAGCTGGCGAAGCTCTGGGCCACGAACCGGCGCACGCCGGCCTCGCGCGCGGCGGCCAGCAGCGCGTCGGTGCCCTCGGTCCGCAGCCGGTTGGTCGGCCTGAAGCTGCGGTCCAGGCTCCGGCCGAAGCGCACCCCGGTCAGCGCGGTCGCCTGGTGGATGATGGCCTCGGGCCTGGCGGCCAGCACGGCCTGGCGCACCGCGCGCGCGTCGAGCAGGTCCAGCGCGACCGGCTCGGCCCCCAGCGCCCGGACCCGCTCGGCGTTTCCCGGCGACCGGAACGTCCCGGTCACCTCGTGCCCGTGCTCGATGAGCTGGGGCACGAGCCGGGTGCCGATCGCACCGCTCGCGCCCGCGACGAAGACTCGCATCGTGCCCTCTCCCGTATCCGGCGGCCAGGTCACTGCTATGACGCCCGCCGGCGGGCAGATGTGACCGGCCCGCCGGACGCGGGCCGGAGCCAGCTCAGGGATTCAGGCCCGGCGGCGATCCCGCCCGGCGTCCGGCCGCGGCATGCGCCGGGGGTCAACGTCCGGGCTGGGCCCTTCGTCGCCCATGAAGCACCAGGCGTCGTCCTGGACGTCCTGCAGGATCTCCTCGATTCGGGCCCAGCCCTTACCCGGGTGCCCGAGCGGGCGGGACCGCCAGGGCGGGCCGAGGTGCCGTGACATGCCGCTCACCGGCCGGTCCGGGCCGCGCGATGTCTGCTCCGGGACAAGGGCTGGTGGTTCCCGGCCGGAGCGGTCTCGGCGTGCGCCGCGCCGTCGTTTCGGTAGCTGTCGCCGCTCTTGAGGGCACTGAGCTCGATGTCGAAGCGCGCGTCCAGGGCCGTGGACAGCGCGGCCAGCGTCCGCAGGGTCAGGTTCTCGCCGCCGCCCAGGATCTGGCTGACCCGGCCGGGGGACACGCCCATCCGGGCCGCGAGATCGGCGCGGGTGAGGCCGCGCTCGCGCATGTGCCAGGTGATCTGGTTCGTGAGCTGGGTGACGAGGGCGAGCATCTCGTCGTCGATCTGGGTTTCCGTATCCCGCTGGTCTGGCGCAGCGCTTGTTCCGAAGACCATGAGTGCCTCCACTTGGTTACGGTCAGACCCGCTGCGCCCGACGGTGTAACTTCCCGTGTACTTAGGTGTAGCTAAACGTATAGCTATAGCTAAAGTCTCGCCGAGTCCGGGTCGCGGCAAGACCACAGTAACGGATCGTTATAAAAACGTTATCAAAAATCGAGTCAGGAAGCAAAGGCCCGTGGGGTGCAGCGACAGCGCATCCCGGGGCCGGTGAGGCTGCTGCGACATCCCGCGAAAGGCTCATTTGACGCGTTCGGGGCTAAAAGTCTAGATAGATGTCAAATCTCTTGCCACCATGGGCTCGGGAGGCGCCCCGGCCGGAATGGCAACGGGCGTAAGGCGAGGGGCTTCGGCATGTTTGGCTTGGTGTTGGGTGCAGTCGCCACCTTCACCGTGTCGCTGGTCCTGGCCTGCACGTTCCTGCGGATGCGCTGTCGCGGGATCGGGCCGCCGTTCGGGCCGCGGGCCCGGTACTGGGCCGCGTTCATCGTGCTGGGCACGGCGGCGGCGTCCACCGCGGTCGGCCTGCTCATCGTCGCGGCCAGCAGCCACAGCGGCGCCGCTTTCGCCGGGATCCTGGTGCCGGCCGGTCTGCACCTGAGCAAGGTGCCCCCGCAACGCGACCGGGACATGCAGCCCAGGACCATGGCCAGCGTGCTGACGCTGCCGTTCAGCCGCCTGTACGACCGGATGGGCGATGACCTGCAGGCCTGGTGCGACACCAGGATCGAGGCGGCCAGGCCCAGGGCGCGCTGGATATCGGAGGCGGCGCAGTACTACTGGAACCAGACGGGCCGCATCACCGACCGGCGGGCGCGGGCCAACCTGGACCGCTGGCGGGATTCCATCGCGCACAAGATCAGCATCGTGCGGCTGATCGACCTGGACACCAGCCCGGGCCGCCTGCGGGTCAGCCTGCAGCTGCATCCGTCGACGCAGCTGGGCCGCAGGTACGCCGACGAGGACCCGGACCGGCTGGCCCGGCGGCTGGAGACCGAGGCGCTGAACGAGCTGAACCTGTTCCTGGCCTACGCCTACCGGCTCGGGTACCACAAGATGCTGGTCTTCCCCTTCCGGCCGGGGGCGAACCGGCCCGAACCCCAGCCGCCGCCCCGGGTCCTGCCCGCCGAGCCCCTGACCCCGGACCTGTAACCCCCCGGCCAGGGCCGGGTAGTCCGGCGCGGCCGTCTCCGGCCAGCGCGCGCTGAGCCGGTCGTGCAGCGCGGCCGCCAGGGCGTGCAGCCGGGGCAGCACGCCGGTCCGCCCGGCCGCGTCGGTGAAGCTGCCCAGCCAGGTCAGCAGCCGGGGCCGCAGCGTGGTCGTACCCCACTCCCGGTCCTGGTCGAGCACCCGGGTGATCATCGACCCGCGGGCCACGATCCAGGCCGCCACGGCCGCGGCCATGGCCGCATCCCACTCCGGGCCCAGCTCAAGGCCGGCCGCGCGCATCACGGCGCGGTACGCGTCCAGGGCCGGGCCCGTCACCTCGGCGGGCAGGGCGCCAAAGCACCAGCAGCTGGGGAACGGTGCCAGTAGGTACGCGGCGTCCAGCACGACCGCGCCCCACCCCGAGGTCTCGAAGTCGAAGATCCGGCCGCGGCCGGCGCCGACCAGCACATTGTCCGGGCAGGCGTCCCCCTGGACCAGGCCGAGGTACCCCGTCCCGTTCAGGATCAAGAAAAGCTCGTCGATGTCGGCATCGATCCCGCCGGTGGCCAGCCCCAGTGTGGCCGCCGCCCGGGCAAACGGCTCCCGGCCTCGTTCCACCGCCCCGAGCCAGGCCGGGCTCAGCGGCACGTCGGGCGCATAGCGGGCCCGCAGGCCCGCCAGCTCGCCCGGCCGCCCCATGCTCCACGCGTGCATGGCGGCCAGCACCTTGGCGTACTCGACCAGGCCGGCCCGGGCCCGCGCCCGGTCATCGCCCAGCAGCGCGTCGGCCAGCGACCCGCCCGGGCCCAGGTCCTCCATCAGCAGCAGGCCCGCCCGCGCGTCCGCCCCTACCAGCCGGGGCGCCACCGGCACCGGCATCGCGTTCAGGTACTCCAGGGCGGCCAGCTCGACCCCGAAACTCGCCCCCGCCTCCCCGCGCCTCTTGACCACGACCGAACGATCCGCCCCGGCCCGCACCCGCACCACGTCCCGCCGGTCTCCGATGGCCGCCGCCGAACGTATCTCGTTCCCCGCCCCCCAGGCCGCCTCAAGCAGGCCAGCAACCACATCCGCCTCAGCCGTCGACAGAACCGCGTCATCCACCCTGGCGATTCTGCTCCTGCCCTACGCCCGGCGCATGGCCAGGTGGGGGGAGAGCCACAGCGGCGGCAGGAAGCCGGCCAGGTTGGACATCGGCAGCACCTCGGGCTTGAGCCGGATCCCCAGCACGTCCGCCATGAACGCCCGCCGGGTGCCCACCCGCGCCCACATCCCCGGGTACCGCGCCGCGATCTCGGCTCGCAGCGAGGCATCGGCCAGCGCCACCCCGTCCTCGATGTTGGACGTGTGATACACCGTCCCGGTCGCCGGGATGATGTCCAGCTGCAGCGCCATGCCCGACCGCAGAGCAACCTCAGACCCCGCGTACACCGGCGAGCTCGGCCACTCGTCCAGGTGGATGAAGTGCCCCGGATTCAGGTGCACTCCGAAGAACGGATCGGCCAGGTGGCGCTGCGCCACCGCGAACAGCTCGGCACCGGTCACCCCGATCCCGATCGTCTCGTACCACTCCGCCGCGCAGGCGAAGTACGGCGCGACCAGCCGCTCCACGTAGTCCGGCACGGGCAGGTCGTCCGCGGACGCGGCCAGGAACCCGCCGCGCGCGATGTTGCTGCCCCAGTAGCCCAGCGACGCGCTCATCGGATCGCCCAGGCTCAGCACCCGCCCCGACGCGCTGGCCAGGCCGAGCGCCGCCCGCTCCCCGGACAGCAGCACCGGGTGATAGGACAACGGCAGCCCGATCGGCTGGTACAAGGTGAACGCGGTCAGTTCGGTCAGCCCGGGCCGCACGCCGAACAGCAGCCGCCGCATCGACTCCGACCCGTGCGTGGCCGCGAACTCGAAGCAAGCCAGCTGGTCGGCGTCGTTGATCAGCCGCAGCCCGGAGCCCGGCGCGGTGAACAGCCCGGTGGCGTTCGAAACCTCGCACCCCAGCGAGCGCAGCGTGTCGGTGATGAACGAGGGCGCGTCTACCCACGTGGACGGCTCGTCGGCCTCGAGAGCGGAAAACCACTTCCACCCCGCGATCCCGACCCGCCGCACGCCGTTGCCCAGGCCGGCCTTGGCCAGTACCACTGCCAGCCGCGGGCTGAGCGAACGGTCCTGGTTCACCAGGCTGAAGCTCTGGTACAGCTGCACCTCGATGCAGGACGGCACCACCTTGGCGTACGACTCACCCTCGTTGCCGACCAGCAGCACCGGCGCCCGGCCCGGCACCAGGATCAGCAGCGACTCCTCGAACCGCGGGTCATACCCGGTCAGGTAGGACAGGTTCGCGAAGTGCTCCCGGTCCGCGTAGACCACCAGCGCGTCCAGTCCCGCCTCGGCCGCCGCGGCCCGGGCCGCGCCCAGCCGGGCCTCGTACGTGGCCACCGGCACCGACGGCTGCTCGACCGGCAGGTCGTAAGCGGGCAGGTCGACCGGCCCGAGCGAGACCCCGGGCGTCACGACCCGGCGCCCGCGGCGCCGGCCGCGCCGGCGTCAGGGGCGGCGTCCCAGTCCACGTCCCCTTCCTTGTCGGTCCTGCGGCCGACCAGTTCGGTCGCGCCGCGCTGCAGCGCGCCCGGCTTGCGGCGTTCCAGCCAGATCATGTAGCCGCCGCCGACGATCAGCGCGGCGATGAAGATGTACGGCGTCAGGCTGACCGGCCACGCCGGGTACGGGTACACGGTGGTGAACAGCACCGGCAGCAGGGCCAGCGTCCCGATGCCGGGCAGCACCATGTGCCGCCAGACGTTGTAGTCGTCCCGGTGTTCTCGCAGGATGTACGCGGTCAGCGCGAAGTTGGCCATGATGTACAGCACGATGACGGCCAGCGTGGTGATCGTGCCGAGGAAGGCGAAGATGTCGCCGGGCGCCAGCAGTATGCCCACCAGCAGGATGGCCACGATCCCGATCGACTGCTGCACCGCGATGGCGAACGTCGGCGTCCGGTGCACCGGGTGGAGCTTCCCGAACCGCGGCGGCAGCGTGCCCGCCTGCCCCATCGTGTAGGCCACCCGGGACGCCGCGTTGGTACAGGCCAGCCCGCAGCCGACCGCGCTGTTGATGAGCGCGATGAAGATGAACCACCAGCCGGCCCCCCACAACGAGTGGCCCAGCACGTAGTACGGGTTCGCGTTGGAGGCGAACGCCGCCATGTTCCCGGTGCCCCAGCCGATCGCGCTCGCGTAGGAGGTGAAGATGTAGAAGACCCCGATCAGCAGCAGCGAGAGCATGATCGCCTTGCTGACGAAGCTGCCGGGCCGCTTGGTCTCCTGGGCCAGCGGCGCGGGCGCCTCGAAGCCGCTCAGCGCGAGTACCGAGAACACCATGCCGGCCAGCACGCCGCCCCAGTGGTGCGGCGCGTTGGCCGGGTTCAGCGGCGCGGCGTAGTGCGACCCGGGCCCGGGGTGGGCCAGGAAGGTGAAGGCCAGCGCCAGCATGATCAGGATCTCGATCAGGCCGAACAGCGCCGTGGTCCGCATCGACAGCCTGATGCCGTAGTGGGTCAGGCCCCACACGATGGCGAAGAAGGCCAGGGCGAAGATCCACCAGGGCACGTCCGTCCCGGTCGCGTCCTGGATCGTGGTCGAGGACAGGTAGCCCATGAAGCCCAGCGCCCCGGCCGGCCCGATGATGTCGTAGATCAGGTAGCTCCAGGTCGTGATGAACCCGGGGCGGACGCCCAGGCCGCGGGTGGCGAAGGAGTAGTAGCCCCCGCTGGACGGCATGAACCGGGAGAACTGCGAGACCGTGTTCGCGATGAAGATGCACACGATCGTGGTCAGCAGGAACGAGATGGGCATGGTCGGCCCGGCCTTGAGCGCGATGACCGGGAACGTGAACACCACGTTGATCGACGGCGCGATGTGCGCGATGCCCTGGAAGGAAACCTGCGGCAGGGTCAGCACGTTCCGGCGGAGCCCGCCGCTCGTCGTGGTGGTTGCCTCAGCGGCCATCTCCGGGGACCTCCTCGTTGCGCAACCGGTTTCGTCCAATTATGGGCTGATCACCTTCCCAGTCAATAGGCCAGTTGAGGGGTCAGCAGCGAGCGCACGTGCAGTTATAGTTAGCGCAACCGATTACTCAGAGCGGCAGGAGCGCACCGTGCCCACGATCCAGGACGTGGCCCGCGCCGCGGGTGTCGCGGCCTCGACCGTCTCGCGGTACCTCAACGGCCAGCTCAAGGTGTCGCCCGCGACCGAGGCCAAGGTGCTCGAGGCGGTGGCCGAGCTCGGCTACGTGCCGAACGCCGTGGGCCGCAACCTGGCCCGCCGCCGGTCCGGGGTCATCGGGTTCGTGGTGCCGGAGATCAGCAACCCGTACTTCGGCACGATCGCCGACTACGTGGTGGAGGCGGTCGAGCGGCACGGCCGGCTGGTCCTGCTCTGCTCGCACCGCAGCCAGTCGGTCAAGCAGTCCAGCTACATCGACCTGCTCGCCACCGGGGCGATCGACGGGATGCTCTACCTCGGGTCGTTCCGGTCCAACGAGCGGCTCGCGGTGGCCATCGCCGACGGCCTGCCGGTGGTCGTCGTGGACGAGCCGATCGCCGGGCTGCCGCCGGTCTCCTCGGTGGTCATGGACGACTACGCGGGCGGCTACCAGGCCACCAGCTACCTGGTCGCCCTGGGCCATAGGAGAATCGCCTTCGTGTCGGGCCCGGAGGAGCTCGGCTCGGTCCAGGAACGCTACCGCGGCTACCGCGACGCGCTGGCCAAGGGCGGCCTGGACGCCGGCCAGCAGGTCCAGCTGTGCGGCCAGTTCACCGAGCAGTTCGGCATGAGCGCGCTGCCCCATCTGCTGGCCGCCGCCGAGCCGCCCACCGCCGCGTTCGTGCCCAGCGACTACATCGCGCTCGGGGTGCTGAGCGCGGCCGAGGCGCACGGCATCCGGGTGCCCGGCGACCTGTCCATCGTCGGCTTCGACGACATCCGGTTCGCCCAGTACGTCCGGCCCCGGCTGACCACCATCCGCTCGCCGGTCGACCGGCTGGCCCAGACCGGCGTAGAGCTGCTGTTCGAGCGCCTGGCCGACCCCCGGGCCCCAGCCCGGACCCAGGTCCTGCCGGTCGAACTGGTCATCCGCGAGTCGGCCGCCGCGCCCGCCATGGCGCACTGAGCCCGAGGGAGACACATGCGGGTCCTGCTGGCCGGCGAGAGCTGGGTCACCCACAGTGTGCACGTCAAGGGCGTCGACTCGTTCGGCACGAGCACCTACGTCGAGGGCGCCGACCGCCTCCGCGAGGCCCTCGGCCGGGCGCACGCCGACGTCGACTACCTCCCCGCCCACCTGGTCCCGCCCAGGTTCCCGGGCACCGCCGCCGAGCTCAGTGAGTATGACGCCGTCATCCTGAGCGACATCGGCGCGAACAGCCTGCTGCTGGCCCCGGCCACCTTCGAGCGCTCGGCCGTGGCCCCGAACCGGCTGGCCTCGGTCGAGCGGTACGTCCGCGACGGCGGCGGCCTGCTGATGATCGGCGGCTACCTCTCCTTCGCCGGGATCGAGGGCAAGGCCCGCTACCACGGCACCCCGGTCGAGGACGCGCTGCCCGTCACCATCAGCGCCCTGGACGACCGGGCCGAACACCCCGAGGGTGTCCACCCCGCGGTCACCCAGCCGGACCACCCGGTCCTGGACGGCGTGCCGCAGGACTGGCCCGCCCTGCTCGGCTACAACCAGCTCACCGCCAAGCCGGCCGCCCAGGTCCTGGCCCGCTGCGGGCCCGATGACGCCGATCCGCTGCTGGCCGTGGGCCGCCACGGCGCGGGCCGCAGCGCCGCCTTCGCCTCGGACTGCGCTCCCCACTGGTGCCCGCCCCCGTTCATGGACTGGCCCGGCTACGACCCGCTGTTCGGCAACCTGATCCGCTGGCTGGCCGGCCAGGATTAGCTGACATACGCGGTGTGTGTCAGGTTTGCCGCCGTCTCGGCTCGTCTCTGTCAGGCCGTACCTGAGGAGGCAGAAATGGCTATCGAGACCATCAACGAATACGCCGAGCCGGACCCCGAACGCGAGGACCTGACCAGGCAGGCGCAGCCCGGCGCCGCGCCGCAGACGCCCGCCGACGTTACCCTGCGGGCGCACGCGACCGCCGCGATCAAGCGCCTGCTGCAGGAACACCCGGCCATGGCCAAGGAGATCAAGGAGACCCTGCGCACCCGCGTCTATCTCCGCGAACTGGCCGGGCGCACCAACCAGGCCGAGGTGACCGCGGCGGACACCGACGACCTGGTGTCCAACCTGGCGGTCAAGCTCGACCCGGCCGGCCACCGGACCCTCGGCTTCGGGCTGGGCGCCGCCCTGGTCACCGGGCTCGTGGTCCTGGACGCGGTGCCGCTGAACTGGGCCGCGCAGGCCTTCGGCCTGACCGCCGCCGGGACCTTGCTCGTCACGTTCATCCTGGTCGTCGCGTCGATCGGCGCGATGCTCGGCTTCGAGATCACCCGCAGCCGCCCGCGGCGGCGCGCCGTGCTGGCCGTGGTCGTCACCACCGGATACCTCGCGCTGCTCGGCCTGCGGACCCAGTTCCTGACCACGGTGGCCGGCGACTCGCTCCCGGTCGCCTTCCTGCAGTCCGCCGTGCTCACCGCCATCTCGGCCGGGCTCGTCTGGTGCGGCGCGGCGGTCCTGGCCCGCACCCGGTCGTTCGGCTACTCCCGCGCCCGCGGCGCCGCCCGGCGCGCGGCTCAGGCCGCCGGCGACGCTCGCGCCGCGCAACTGGCGGCCGCCGAGAAGCTACGGCGCCACATCGGCATGCTCCACCAGATGCTCCTCCCGTGGGCACTCAGCGCCGCCGCTCCGGAGGGCGTCGACCACGGCACGTGGGCCGCCGCGCTCGAGGAAGCCATCCACGCCCTGTTCCAGACGCCCTGACGGGTCATGGACGGCCGCCTATGGCCGCTCCCTGCCCACCGTGACCTTCCGGACGCGGCCCAGCTCGCGCACGCCGCCGCCCTGGCCAACACACAGGATCAAGATCCCGTAGGTGCTAGCACGGCGACCCTCGCGGTGAGAAGTTGTAGCTATGAACGATCTCACGCCGAGTTTTGAGCGCGAGACCGGCCAGGTGATCATCGAGGGCCTCCCCGCGGGGGTGGCGGGAGAAGCCCCTCTGGTCCCTGTGCCGGGTCTGGACCTGGCCTTCGATCGTGTCGATGGGCGTCTGTGCCGGGCGGTTGTGGATGCCGCCGGGCCAGACGGGTCCATCGCCGTCGGTGAGCAGGCAGCAGCGATACTCATCCGGTTGTTCGGTGCCGAGGCGATGAGCGTGGTGGCCGGTGCGCTAGAGGAAGCGTCACCGGAAGCAAGCGCGCTCTCGCCCGAGCCCGACCTGGCCGGGTCCTTGTCGAGGCTGGCCCGTGCCGATGCGGCGCGGGTCGCCAGCCCGATCCCGCCCGGCTCGCCCTGGTGGGCGGCCGAGGCCGCCGAACTCGCGGACCGCGCCGGCCTGCCCGCGCGGGCCCGGGCCGAAGCCCGCCGAGCGCTGCCCGGGCTGCTCGGACAGCTGGACAGCCCGGAACCGCTGTCCTCCGAAGCCATCCGGGCCGCCCTGGCGGTCGCCAGGATCGCCGCGGCCGACGAGCCAGACGCCGCACGACAGCTCCGAGATACCATCGGCCCCCAGTCAGGGTCCCAGGCCGGCCCGGCGCCCGGGCCACGGCCCGCGGCCCGGACGCCGGAACCCGCCCTGGACGTGGCCGCCGAGGTGGAGAGCCTGGAAAAGGACCGGGTGCGGCTGCGGGGCCTGCACTGGATGCTCGACCCGGGCCTGGTGCCCGAAGGGCTGTTCCGGCTCGGGCTGTCCCCGTACTCCGACCTCCTGGTCCGGCCCGAAGGGGCGAAGGGCCGGGTGATAGTGGAGGCGCTGCTGGCGCCGGAAGCGGATTGCGGGGCGCTCACCCGTTGCCAGGCCAGGCTCGTGGACCCCGCCGTCCGCCGGATCCTGGCCCGGACCCCCTTCACCAGGGAACAGTCCCGCGCCCGGGCCAAGCTCGAGCTCACGTTCCCGCTGGACGAACTGCCGGAGAGCTGGATCGAGGTGGTGCAGGACCAGGACCAGCCGGTCCGCAGCGCCAAGGGACACCGGGTCAGGCGGGCTCTGCGCTGGGCCGATGCGGCCCTGCGCGCCGAGCGCGCGCCGGCGGGCCTGGCCCCGCAATCAACGGGCGAGGACTGGGCGGCCCTGGCCGGCGCGGCCTGGGAGCGGTGCCGGCGCGACTGGGAAGCGGCCGACGACGCCGACCGCGCCTACCTCGCCGCCCGGCGGCAGGCCGCCGTCGACCCGCGGACCTGCGTCCCGGAGCCGCCCTCGGCCGCCGCCGCGGACATCGCCCGGCAGGTACCGATCGACGGGCCCGCCTACCTGGCCGAGACCCTCGGCCGGTTAGCCCGGCCAAGGGCCCCGGGGCCGGCCATCGCCGTCATCCCCGGGGCCCAGCGCCGGATCGCGCGGCCAGCCGCCCAGCTCAGGATTCGATCACCACGATGACCCGCCGGTTCGCGCCCGAGGCCCCCGGACCGGTCAGGTCGCTGGCACCGTGACCCACGATTATCAGCGAAGATGCTGCCATACCGTGTGACTCGAAAAAATGAGCGACAACTGTCGCGCGCTCGAAGGACAGCATATAATTCGCCTCAGCCATCCCGGGAGTTGACGCGAACCCATTGATCACCACGGTTACCCCCGGCTCCCGCAGCCGCGGCAGCATCCGGGTCAGCTCGCTGACCGCCGCGGCGGACAGCGCGTAGCTGTCGTTGCCGAACAGCACCGGCGGCGACGCCCAGTCGGCGTGCCCCGCGCCCTGGCTCAGGTCGGCCGAGACCAGCGCGCTGAGCTGGACTTCGGTCACCTCCGGCCCGACCACGGCGGCCTGGGCCGCGCCGGCGGACAGCAGCGCCGCCTGGGCCGCGCTGGCGTCCGCCTCCGTCGGCAGGTACCCGGTCACGACCACGACGTCGTCGCCGGTCAGCTCACCCGCCGGAATCGTGCCGCCGCCGCTCAGGCTGTCGGCGAACAGCACGATCACCCGGCGGCTGCCGAAGCCGTTGCCGGTGCCCTCCAGGCCCGTCATCGCGTTGGCCGCGACCGCGCTCTCCGCGGCCAGGCTGCCGTGATCCGCGAGCGGATCGGCCAGCCTGCTGACCTTCTGCGGGAGGCCCAGGCCGCCCAGCCAGGCCGACACGTTCGCACGCGTCTGGGCCGCCTCGGCCCGTACCTCCGCGGCGTGCCGGGCCCGCCAGGCCTTCAGCTTCTTCTGGTACTGCGCCGTCAGGTACTCCGTCTGGCCGCCGCCCGGGGCGGGCGGCGCGCCGGGCATGACGATCCGCGTCGGGGCGGGGGAGTCGGACGCCACGATCGTGGTGCCCGGCGTCCCCGCCAGCAGGATCCTGATGTCCTCGTTCGGCCGGGCGGTGCTGCCTACCAGGCTGACCAACGCCTGGCCCGGCCCCGGGCCGGCCATCACGGTCAGCAGCGCCGAGGCGGGCACGTGCTGGGTGATCGTGACCTGGGAGCCGGTCGCCGGGGCGCCCGGCGGGGCCACGCTGGACAGGCCGCAGCCGCCCAGCAGGGTGGCCGCGGTGACGGCGGCGCCGATCCGGGCCGCCCGGTGGATGACGTTCCTCATGTTCCTCTTCCTTCGCCTGGTCCGCCGCCGCCACCGGACCGAAGGTCCGGCGACGGCGCCTGGGACGCCCGGTTTACGGAAGTAAGAGCCGGCTCAGAGACGATCCTGACCCGCCGTGTCAGTTTGTGAGAATTCACGCCTCGTCTGCAGTGGAACGACGCGGGCGAGAAGAGGTGATTGTCTTGGCAGACGACCGGCCTACCCCGGCCAAGATCGTCGGTGATCTGCTGATGAACCACGAGGAGGCCGCGAGCCTGCTGTACGAGGCCAGCCACTGCCGGGCGCTGGCGGTCTGTTCCGCGGCGGCCGCCCGGCTCAAGGCCGCCGCGGCCCAGACCGCCCGGCTCGCCTACGAGGCGCTGCGGAACCGGCTCGAGCCGCGGCGCAGCCACCCGATCCACTTCGCCGTGGGCTTGCTGCTCCTCCTGGTGCTGGGGGCCGGCCTGGCCATGCTCAACCTCGTCGAACTCAGCGGGCTGCTCGGTGCGCTGGGGTCCGTGCTGCCCGCGCTGGCGGCCACCGCGGTCTGGCTGACGGTGGCCTGGCTCGCCGCGGTCGCCGTCCGCCAGCGGCGCTGGGCCCTGGTCGCCGTCATCGTCGGCGCCGCCCTGCTGCTCGGGCTGCTGCTGATCGCCTGGCACGGTTCCGCCCCGCACCCGGACCAGCCGGCCGCCGCGGGAAGCACGATCTTCGGCGGCCTGACCTGCGCGTTTATCGTGGTGCTGACCGCCGGGGCCGCCGCCCTCATGGCCTACATGGAGCCGGCCAGCCTGCTGGTGGCCCGGCGGCGCTGGCACCGGGCCCGGACCGCCCACGCGGAAGCGGTCCAGACGGCGCAGGCCGACGCCGAGGCCGCCGCGGTGGCCACGCAGGCCTGGCTCGGCCTGGTCCGGACCCGGGTCACCGCGATCGCCGCGGAGGACGAGTGCCTCGTCCGCGACACCGTGGCCCTGGCCGCCCTCCTCCTGGAAAGCGCCCGCCCCCAACTCCGGTCCGAGTAACTCCGCTCCGTTGTTCCAAAAGATCAAAATCTTTTTTCTACCGAACGAGCCCTGCCTCGTGCCCTCCCGCCTCCGCCCCGGCCGGGCGGGCCGGGCCTCGGGGTCAAAGCCCGTGGAGGTAGGGATGGTTGTTGCGCCAGATGACCAGGATCGCCTTGCCGATGATGGTGGAGCCCTGGATAGGCCCCCAGTAGCGGCTGTCGCAGGAGTCCGCGCGGTTGTCGCCCAGGACATAGAAATCGCCGGGCGGGACCCGGTAGGGATGCTGGCGGCTGGCGATCGACGGGCCGAGCGGATCGTAGGACGGCAGGTACGGCTCGGCCAGCAGGTGCCCGTTGATGTAGATGCTGTTGCCGGCGGAGTAGATCGTCTGGCCCGGCAACGCGATGACGCGCTTGACCAGGTCCCCGGCGCCAAGGCAGTGGTCCAGGGGCGGGTGGGTGAACACCACGATGTCGCCCTCGTGGACGTCGTGCCAGCTGAAGAACGCCTTCTCCACCAGGATCCGGTCGTTCACGCCGAGCGTCGGGACCATCGACGCCGACGGGATCCAGAAGATCTCGCACACGTACGCTCGCAGCAGCACGGCCAGCACCGCCGCCACCAGGAGCGTGATGACCGTCTCGGTCAGTCCCCGCCGCCATCGCCTCCGCCGGCGCGGCTCGGGCCCTGCGGGCCCGGCGCCGGCAGACTCGGCGCCGGCGGACTCGGCGCCGGCCGGATCGGTGCTCGCCGGCCCGGTGTCAGCAGGATCGGGCATGCGCGGTCTCCTGGCCGCACCAGGTGAGGTGGCGCGGGGAGATGGGGGCCGCGCTCGGGGGAGCGGGCTTGGTCTTCGGGGGAACCGGGCGGGACGGCGACTGAGTGGTGCCTGCCGCCCTGGCCGGCGCGGACCCGGCGACCAGGGCCGCCGACAAGCCGAGCAGGCACGCCGCGGCCAGCAGCGCCGCGGCCACCGCGCTCAGCGACCGGCCGGGACGCGGGGTCAGCCACTCGCGGACCGCGCCGGCCAGGTAACTCCACGCGACCGACGTCGCCGGGGTGCCGTCCGCGATGAGCAGCGCCGCCAGCTCGGCGGCCTCGTGTCCGTGGCGTCGCCGCCAGCGGGCCGGGTAGCAGCGGAGCGCGGCATCGACCAGCCGGCCCTGCGGGGCTCCGGGGGCGCTCATCAGACGCCGCCCAGCTGCAGGCGCAGCCGCCCGGCCGCGCTGACGCGTTCCAGCGAATCAAGGTGCGCCCGCAATGCTGCCGCACCCGGTGCGGTGATGCGGTAGGGATGCCGCCGCTCATCGGCGGGCAGCGGCTCGATCAGCCCCAGCCTCTCGAGCCGGTCCAGCGCGCCGTAGAGGGTGCCGGGTCCGAGCTCGACGCCCGCGAACTGCTTGACGTCCTGGATCAGCGCGTAGCCGTGCTTCGGCCCGTCGGCCAGGCTGACCAGGATCAGCACCGACGCCTCCCCGGCCCGGCGCAGCACGTCCGGTTCTCGTGTGCTCATCTGCCCTCCTATTACGTTGGCGAATATATCAGTCAACGTAATAGTCAGGCGAGCGTCACGCGCAACCTTCTGTCCGGCGGACGTGTCGGGTTCCCGGCCGGTGTAGCTGGCGCGGTGCAGGCAGGCCACGATCGCGTCGATGCCGTCGGTGACAGTCGGGCAGGAGTACAGGAAGTAGCCAGCTGGTTGGCACCCTGAGGCGTCTGGTTCTCGGCCGTGGGCGTCGGTACCAGGACGGAACCCGGTGAACTGGCGGCCGTCACCGCCGTCCGGCGAGCCGGCGGGGACGTCGCCCGCGAGTGCGTCGGCCTCGGCTCGGCCGGGACCTTGGTCGTCTGGACGGAGAGGTACAGGGCGCCGACGCCGGCGGCCACGACGGCACCCATCACCACGGTGGCCGAACCGAGGACGGCGATCACCCGCAACGACCCGGACAGGCTGACCAGCTCGGTGACGTCCACGCGGCAACGGTAAGCGGCTGCCACACGCGCATGCCCCGCCCTTTCTGCGGTCAGCAGGGCGGTGTGGGTGGTTCCACCCCTGCCGCGGGCTGGGCCGGCCGTGTCACCGTGATGGCTGAGCAGTTCAGGGACGCGACCACGGGGAGCGTGAGCCATGATCAGGCCAGCTGATAGGGTCGGCGCCCGCTGGACCGCGGTGGCGGGCGCGGTGCTGGTGATCGCGGCGGGCTTGATCTCCGGCGGCTGCTCGAGCAGCGGTAGCAGCTCGAGCAGCCCGGCGGGCCCGGTCTGGGTGTGCGAGCCCGGCCAGGCGAACGACCCCTGCACCTCGAATCTGGCCGCCACGACGGTCACCGCGGACGGCGCCCTGACGCCGGCCACCTGGCCGCGTTCGGCGCTGGCCTCGAAGTTCGACTGCTTCTACGTCCACCCGACCGACAGCCTGGCCGACACGGCCAACACCGGCCTGGCCGTGACCAAGCTGGACATCTACGTCGCCAACGAGCAAGGCGCTCCGCTGTCGCAGGTCTGTGACGTGTGGGCGCCCTCCTACCGCTCGCAGACCTGGACGACCGTGAAGAAGTTCCTCGCGGGCGACAAGGCGGTCGTGGGCCCGACCGCCGCTGTCGCCTACGACAGCGTGCTCCCCGCCTGGCAGTGGTTCCTCGCCCATACCAACGGCAAGCCGATCATCCTGGTCGGGGACTCCCAGGGCTCGGCCATCCTCATCCACCTCATATCCGCCCAGATCGACAACGAGCCGTCGGTACTGCATCGCCTCCTCGTCGCGATCCTGGTCGGCGGCAATCTTCAGGTCCCCACGGGTAAGACGGTCGGCGCCACCTTCACCAGCGTCCCGTTGTGCACCGCCGGTACCCAGACCGGGTGCGCGATCGCCTTTTCCTCCTACCCGTCGCAGCCGCCGCCGGACTCCGTGTTCGGCAGGCCGGGCCAGGGCACGAGCCTGCAGTCCGGGCAGACGGCCACGGCCGGGCAGCAGGTCGCCTGCGTCAATCCGGCGGCCCTGGCCGGCGGCCCCGGCGACCTGGACCCCTACCTGGTCACGGTCGGCCAGACAACCAGGTACCCGATCGACTCCGGGCGGCTGACCGAGCCGGTCTCCACCCCGTGGGTCAGCTACCCGGGCCTGTATTCCGCGAGCTGCCAGCAGGGCGGCGGGGCCACCTGGCTCCAGGTCACCAGCCTGGCCGGGACCAGCCACGCCCGGCCCGTCGTCAACGACGACACCGAGGGCGACCTTGGCGGTACCGGCCCGGCCTGGGGCTACCACGGCTACGAGTACTGGCTCACCCTGGGCAATCTGCTGCAAGACGTCGCCGGCGAGGAGACTGCCTGGCAGTCGAGCCACTGATGTGCCCGGCCGCTCTCGCTGGCCTGGCCGTGCTGCTCAGGCGAAGTAGTGACCCTTGTCCATGTCCTGGATGAGCCCGGGCTGGACCGGCCGCCAGCAAGGTGTGCTCGGGCTGGACGAACGGCAGCACCGGTACCCAGTCCGCGACCGGCTCGACGGTCTCGGTCGACAGCACCGGCAGCAACGGCGATGACATCCTGAGCTTCTCCAGGAACCCGTCCGGGTGCGGCACCTTCAACGTCGGCCGCATCGACCTGGGCAGTAGACAACGGCCTCAGCGGCTACACCTACATCACCGCGTCCGGCCAGCAGTTCTGATCGGCGCCCGGCCAACGCGGGGCCAGGCCGGAGCAGACCTACGCTGAAGGTGTGTCAGAGGAACCGCCCGCCGCAGCCGAGGCCCGGATAGCAGGGACCAGGCTCAGCGGCACGTGGGGATCCTCGCTGACTTCCGGTGAGTTCGCTGCCGTCCGCGGTGCGGGTTTTGAACCCGTCGGCCAGGTGTTCGGCGCGGCCGTGTACGCGGCCGGGTCCGTCCGGGGCTCCATGTGCTCCGCGGCGGGGTCCTTCGGCCCTCTGGTGCAGGCCATGTACGAGGCGAGCCGCACGGCCATTGACCGGATGACTGCCGAGTGTGCCCAGCTCGGCGGGCACGGGGTGGTGGGCGTGCGCCTGACCCGGGGGTCGTTTCCCCTCGGCGGGCTGGAGTTCCTCGCGATCGGCACCGCGGTGCACGCGCCAGGAACCCCGTGCGGGGAGCGGGAACCGTTCGCCTCTGACCTGTCCGGGCAGGATTTCGCCAAGCTGATCATGGCGGGCTGGGTACCCGCGGGCCTCGCGCTAGGCATATCCATCGGGTCCCGGCACGATGACCGGGCCACAGCCCGCCAGGCCCGGTGGAGCTCAGGCAACACCGAGGTCGCTGGCTGGACCGAGCTGGTCAGCGAGTCGCGGCATGAGGCCAGGCGCCAGCTGGAAGGCGACGTCCGGCGGCTCGGCGCCGAGGGCGTGGTCATCGCCGCCATGCAGCTGCGGGTAAGCCAGCGGGACTGCCCGGCCAGTACGGGCCGCCGTGACCACATCGCGGAGGCGACCCTGATCGGCACCGCCATGGCCAGGTTCTCCCGTACCGAGCGGCATCATGTGCTCCCGGCCCGGGCCGTCATGTCGCTCGACCCGCAGCGGCGGCGGACAGGATCAGCAGGTCGAGGATTCGCACCTCGGTGACCTCGTAACCGTGCCCTACGAGCTCCCGCCGGACCGCTCGCACCGCCGAGAGGTTGCGGTCCAGCTCGGTCTGGTAGCCGCGTACCAGGGCCAGCGCCCGCTGCCCGAACGGAGCCCGGGCTCCGGGGTCGTCGTCCCGCAGGTACTTCTGGACGATGCTGTCGAGCATGGGGACCAGCGCCGGGCGCTTTGGGTGCAGCGCCTTGGTCATCTTCGCGAAGCCGACCCCGCGGATGCCCGCGAATGCGTCGAAGAGCTGCCTCAGCGGCAGCCACGGCACCGGGTCCGCCTCCCCGCAAGGCGACGCTGAAAGCGAAGCGCCAGGAGCGATCGCCTCGAGGGCTCGCTCGATCGCGTCGCGCCGCTGGAGGATCGCCGCGATCTCGGCCGCGGAGATACGGGCGCCGCCCCGGTTGGCCAGCCTGAGATCCGGCTCGCCGAACGACGTCGGCTGTGCGGGGTCGCTGAGGTCGAGACGCCAGCGTGACAGGAAGCCGAGCACCACATCCAGCGGATCCTCGACGACGATGCCGCCGCGAAGGACGACCGGCCCGGCCGAGGTCGTCGTCACCCGGTCAGCCTAGCCCGCCTGCTGATGGTAGTTCGTCGGCGTGGTGGCATAGCACCGCCCGGATGGGGTTCTCCAGATCAGGAGACCCGGTTCTGGCTGCTCCAGCCGCCACCTTTCCGCCTGCTTAGACCGATGGTGATGGCGACATAGCGGATCATGGCTACATTCGCAGATACAGCTTATGAACTGGGAAAGCAGTCAGCGGCTCACGGCTGTTCCGGTGAGTAGCGACTAGCGTGCCCGCACGCATCCGCCAGTTTCATGATCATGGCCAGTTCTGGCCGCTATTTGGCCGTTTCTGGCCATGATCATGGCTCCAGCCCCGGGCCGCCAACATGTGTCATTATCGCTTGCACCGTGGATCATGGCGGCACCGCCACACAAGCCGTTGGACTGGGCTGACATCTGCCAGCTGCAGCTTGCGGCGCGGCACTGTCGTCCCGCTGTCAGTGGCGTGCACTGTCGCAGGACACGTCCCGGGACGATGCGGGAAGGGTCGCGTTCGATACCCTGTGCTTGTGAGTTACCAGCCGATGAGCCTCGCTGAGCTTGCTCATTTTGTGGCCGGCGAGCTGGACTTCGATGCGCGATGGCGGCTGGTGGTCGAGTTCCTGAAGGAGTATCACGAGGAGCCGGCCGAGACGCGTCAGCGATTGCTCGCAGATCCGCCGGCGCCGACCGGCGATGAGCGCTGGGACGTGCTGTTCGCAGGGATTGCTGAGCACCTTGCCATACGAGACGGCAAGGACGCGCCCGGTTGGTCGGCATCTCGCGGGTTGCGGCGTTTCTGGTTCCCGTTCGACACGCCCGGCGCGCGCGCGCAGGCGCTCGTGCATGCCCCGGCCGCGTTCCGCAGACGGGGTGTGTTCGTCGCTGACTACGAGATCGACGCCGCGTGAGCGATCCCTCGCCACTGCTCGACCGCGCGGGAATCGAGGAGGCATTCCGCCGCCTCGGCGACCGGCTCGCCAAACGCGGCGTAGTGGCAGACCTCTACGTTTTCGGCGGCGCTGCGATGGCCCTGGCATATGACTCGCGCAGGGCCACCCGTGACGTCGATGCCATCTTCAAGCCGCACGGCATCGTCCTCCAGGAAGCGCTGGCGGTGGCCGCCGAACTCGGCCTGCCCCGCTGGTGGCTGAACGAGCAGGCCAGTTCCTATGTCGCGCCTGGCGGAGACTCGACGGCCTCCCGGATATTCGACCACCCAGGTCTTCGCGTCTTCGCCGCCTCGCCGGAGCATCTGCTGGCTATGAAGGCCCTCGCAGCACGGCCCCGCGACGCGGAAGACATCCGGCAACTCGTGCAGATACTCGGCCTGCATACTGTCGATGACGTCCTCGCCTCGGTGCGCGAGATCTTCCCCGAAGAGGAACCGCCGGCGCGGCTCAGGCTCCTGCTGAAGGACATCTTCTCTGGTCAGGACCGGTGAACGGGTCACCACAGAACTGACGCGCAGCCGGGGTAAGGTGTGTCATTATCATTTGTACGACGGATCATGGCTACATTTGCAGATACAGCTTATGAACTGGGAAAGCAGTCAGCGGCTCACGGCTGTTCCGGTGAGTAGCGACTATCGTGCCCGCACGCATCCGCCAGTTTCATGATCATGGCCAGTTCTGGCCGCTATTTGACCGTTTCTGGCCATGATCA
>Ga0335072_10003461_pt1 | contig 23779 bp, 20 predicted proteins | sample Lox_Sample_21_FD_206725 | JGI IMG/M metagenome (GOLD analysis project Ga0335072, IMG submission 206725) | Soil microbial communities from Loxahatchee National Wildlife Refuge, Florida, United States - Lox_Sample_2.1 | ecosystem: Environmental > Terrestrial > Soil > Wetlands | place: USA... | reverse complement strand
TGACTCCGCGCTGCGCAGCATCGCGCGCTGGCGGTCGGGTTACGCGAAGCCAGCCATCAAGCAGGTGGCTGCGACGGGAATGCCCATGCCCGGCGGCAATATCGCCACGGGTAGGGCGGAGTTCGACAGCATCCGCTTGCCGATGGCGAAATTCCAGAGCTATCTGTCCGCGCAGCGCAAGCAGGCCGTGGCCAGGCTGCGCACCTCGGCAACCGCCCTCGATGTCGTCGGCATCGCCAGCGCGGTCATGCTGCTGCTGGTCGTTGCCGCGCTCGGAGTGGCCATCCGAGCAGCTGCCATCAGGCCGATCACCAGGCTGGCAGCCGACGCCCGGCAGGTGGCGGCCGGCGACTTCGACCACGAGGTAGATCCGGCCGGACCGCGCGAGGTTCACACGCTGGCCGTGGATGTCAACCGGATGCGCGAGCGCATCTTGAGCGAGCTGGCTTCGGTCCGCGCTGCCAATGCGACACTGGAGGCTAGGGCCCTCGACCTGGAACGGTCCAACGCGGAGCTTGAGCAGTTCGCCTATGTGGCCTCACACGACCTCCAGGAACCCCTGCGCAAGGTCGCCAGCTTCTGCCAGTTGCTGCAGCGGCGTTACATCGGCCAGCTGGATGCCAGGGCTGACCAGTACATCGAATTCGCGGTCGACGGTGCCAAGCGAATGCAGGCGCTGATCGACGACTTGCTGACGTTCAGCCGGGTGGGCCGGGTCGAGCGCGAGGCTGTGCCCGTCTCCGCCGCCAGCGCGCTCTCGCAGGCGCGAGTCAACCTCACGACCGAGATCAGGAAGTCGGGCGCGGTCATCCAGACCGCAGAACTGCCCGTGGTCAAAGCGGAGTTCTCGCTGCTGACGTCACTGTTCCAGAACCTGCTCAGCAACGCGATCAAGTTCCGCGGCGACAAGCCGCCGGTCATCGACATCGAAGTGGCCCGGCGGGACGGTGACTGGCTCTTCTCAGTAGCCGACAACGGAATCGGGATCGAGCCCGAGTTCGCGGAGCGCATCTTCATCATCTTCCAGCGGCTCCACGACCGGACCGCGTACGCAGGCACCGGCATCGGCCTGGCCATGTGCCGCAAGATCGTCGAGCATTACGGCGGCACGATCTGGCTGGACACTGACTACCATCCTGGGGCAAAATTCAACTTCACGCTGCCGGTCGCGCCAGCTGACGATGAGGAGACATCTCATGACTGAGCGTGGCGGGCTTGAGCTTGTCGACGTGCTGCTGGTCGAAGACGACCCTGGTGACGTTCTCATGACCAAGGAAGCCTTCGAGCACTATCAGATCCGCAACAACCTGTACGTCGTTGGTGACGGCGAGCAGGCGCTGCACTTCCTCCGCAAGACCGGCGATTACGCCGAGGTCCCGACGCCGGGCCTGATCCTGCTCGACCTGAACCTCCCGCGCCGCAACGGGCTTGAAGTGCTCGCCGAACTGAAGGCGGACGACGCCCTGCTGTCCATCCCGGTCGTAGTGCTCACCACATCGCAAGCCCAGGAGGACATCCTGCGCAGCTACTCGCTGCACGCCAACGCCTACATCAGCAAGCCGGTCGATTTCGAGAAGTTCGTCGGCGTGATCGGCCAGATCGACGACTTCTTCCTGACGCTGGTCAGGCTGCCTAATTCAGCCAGCTGACGGCACTGCTCACCCGATGCCGTCAGCGCCGCCGCCGAGGTAGGCACTGTCGGCCCCAGCAGGCACCCGGACCGACCGGGCGGCAACACCGCTGATCAGCGAGCCGATCGCGACGCCCAGGACCAGGTCGACTGCCGCCGTGGCGACCTTCGCGGTCAGCGGGGCCGAGGTGCTGAAGGGCACGAGCACCGCCAGCACGGTCGCCAGCCCGATGATCCAGGCGAAGAACGTGAGCGGGCGCGGCGTGCCCAGCAGTAGCAGGTGCACCAGGGCGGTAGCCACCAGTGCCGCCGCCGCCGCGATCAGCACCAGGTCGGTCGTGTGCACGTCGCCGTAAGCACCGTCTGATTTGGGAGCCAGCAGCGGGATGCGCAGCAGCCACCTGCACACCAGGACGCCGACCAGGGCCACCAGCGCCGCGACGACCGCGGTCGCGATGCCGCCGGGCCAGAGCCTGCCTGCGTCGACCTGTGGCCGGGACGGGCGCGGCCGAATCGGGGGAGTCCCGCGCTGACGGTAGTCATCGGGGATGCTGGCGCTGGAACCATACCCGCCGCGACCTGGCTCTGGCGGCATCGGGGCGGTGGTCATCTTCAGGTACCTGCCTTCCGGCCGCCCCACGGCGGCCGGAATCTAACTCTCCGTGCTCGCTCAGTTCAAACCTGGGGTTCGCCTCCGCCTCAGGCGGGGCTGCGCACTGGCCGGCCGACTCGCCGCGCCAGGTCCGCTCAGGGCAGCCTGACGACGGCGCGCGCCCTGGTCAGCACCTTGGTACCTGCCGACCGAGCGGTCAGCGCGATGGCCACCTTGTTGCCATCGAGCTTCTCCTCGACCTCACCGCTCACCTCAATCGACGCACCGGCATCATCGTCGGGAACGACGACCATCGACGAGAACCGTACGCCGAACTCGGTCATCATGGCCGCAGGCCCTGCCCAGTCGGTAACGAAGCGGCCAGCTTGTGCCATCGTGAACATGCCATGCGCGATGACGTCGGGAAGCCCGACTGCCCTGGCGATCCGCTCGTTCCAGTGGATCACGTTGAAGTCGCCGGACGCGCCGCAGTACTTGACGAGGCTGAGCCTGGTGACCGGGTAGCTGACGGCCGGGATCTGCGCTCCGGCCTCGACGGCGTCGTAGCTGATCTCGTCGCTCACTCCTAAGCACCCCGCTCGACGATGGTGGAGACCGCCGTGCAGACGTGCTCGCCTGCCACCGTCCTGATCTCGGTACTGGTAGTGAGCATGACGTTCCGGCCGACGTCCCGGATATTCGTGAGCGTGACCTGGGCCGTCACAACGTCCCCGGCCATGATCGGCCGGGTGTACTCAAACCGCTCTTCGCCGTGCACGACCATGGCGTAATTGAGGCCGAGGCCAGGGTCGGCCAGCGCTGCGCCCGAGCCGGCCATGCTGATCACGATGGCGAAGGTCGGCGGCGCGATCACCTCCGCGTGACCGGCTGCCCTGGCGGAAGCCACATCCCGGTAGACCGGATTAGCATCGCCGATCGCATCAGCGAATTCGCCGATCTTCACGCGGGACACTTCGTACGGCTCCGAGGCCGGGAAGACGCGCCCGACGTAGTCGCGGTTAATCACGATGCCTGCTTCACGCTCGAAGAGATGCCGGCTACGGATGCTAACCGGCGGGCGGAGCCCAGGCTCGGCCCGCCGGCCGACGGCCGTTAGCGCGTCTCGCGGTGCGGCTGGTGCTTGCGGCAGAACGGGCAGTACTTGCTCAGCTCAAGCCGGTCAGGGTCGTTGCGCCGGTTCTTCCGCGTGATGTAGTTGCGGTGCTTGCACTCCTGGCAGGCCAGAGTGATCTTGGGCCTGACGTCAGTCGCAGCCACGTGGCGCGCCTTTCTCTCGTCCAGTCATCGGAAGCCCGCCAGGCAGCATCGCCGGGGGGCGTGAGCCCGGAGCCGCCGGATGCCAGCGTGTTTCCGTAGCGGAGGCCGGACTTGAACCGGCGACACAGCGATTATGAGCCGCTTGCTCTGCCTGACTGAGCTACTCCGCCGCCCTGCCCGCCAGGCGCAGTGCCGACCAGGTAAGCATCAGGTCAGACCCCCGCCATAGCCTAGGGCTGACCTAGCTTACCGGAAATAACCGCGACCGGGATTCGGGCACCCGCCGCCCTCAGGTGGCGGCCAGAGCGGGGCCGGCCGGCTGGTGGCGGATCGATGGTTTATTCTACCCGCGGCCGGGTGCGCCGCAGCCAGGCGAGCAGGCCATGGCGTTACCAATTTGTCACCAAATCCTGCAGGTCTGCCGTTTCGGTGGTGGGCAGCGGGTACCTTTGAGTACTGTACTGAGCCGATGTGCTTCCGGAGGCCGGCCAGCCAGGCCGCCTGCCGGGATGTGCGTAAGCCCTGCGAACGCGTGGTGACTATGCATCGCAGTGAACCCGCGGGTTAGCGCTTCTGCGCTGGCCACAGGTTGTACGGTCAGTAACTGGCACGGCCTGGCGTGATCGTGCGGGAACTGATTCACGTGAATGATGTAGGCGAGTCCAAGTTGCGGCTATTGTGGACCGTCATAACTGTTCGGCCGGACTGGGAGAGACAACGTAGATGTCGAGGCGAGAGCAGCCACCAGACGTTACGTATCACGGGTTGCGAGAGGCGCCGGACACGTCGGCTGTCACCTCCGCTGCGCTCAAGGCCTTCGCCGAGACGTACCCGGACCTCAAGCTGCAGCCGCTTGTGGTTGTGATCGCCGCCCTCAACGAGGCGGCCAACATCGGCGCGGTCCTGGACGAGGTGCCACAGCAGATTGGTGATATCCCGGTTTCGCTGCTGGTTATCGATGACGGCAGCACGGACGGGACCACCGAAGTCGCCCAGCGGCACGGTGCGCTCGTGTGCACGCTCAAGGTCAACCGCGGCCACGGCGTCGCGCTCAGGCTCGGTTACCGGATCGCCCGTGAAGGCGGCGCGCAGTACATCGCCACGCTGGATGGCGACGGCCAGTGGGACCCGGCCGACCTTCCGGCGATGGTGGCGAAGATGGAGTCCGGCGAGGCTGACTTCGTGGTCGGCTCGCGCCAGCTCGGCAAGACCGAGAACACTGACCACTTCAGGAACCTGGGCGTGACGTTCTTCGCACGGGTCATCAGCCAGCTCACCGGCACCCGGCTCACCGACACCTCCAGCGGCCTGCGGCTGATGCGAGCCGGCCTGACCGGGACCGTGACTCAGACCCAGCCGCAGTACCAGACCTCCGAACTGCTCATCGGCGCGCTGCTGCAGGGCTACCGGGTCGCCGAAGTGCCGACGGTCATGCGCCAGCGGCTGTCGGGCGAGAGCAAGAAGGGCCGCAACCTGGCCTACGGACTGCGGTACGCGCGGGTCATCGGCGAGACCTACCGGCGTGAGCGGCGCGCAGCGAAAGCGATGCCACCGCGGGCCTCGCGACCGGCCGCAGAGCCAGCCAAGGCAGAGAAAGTCTCCCAGTCGCAGCCCAGCTAACCGCTGCTCTGCCTCACCGCACGCGTTGACGCCGGGCCCCTAGCACTCGATCACATTCACGGCCAGGCCGCCGCGAGCCGTCTCCTTGTACTTGATCTTCATGTCGGCGCCGGTCTCGCGCATGGTCTTAATCGCCTTGTCCAGTGACACCTTGTGCTCGCCGTCGCCGCGGACAGCCATCCGGGCGGCCGTGATGGCCTTGACCGCGGCAATGGCGTTCCGTTCGATGCACGGGATCTGAACCAGGCCGCCGACCGGGTCGCAGGTCAGGCCGAGGTTATGCTCGACACCAATCTCGGCCGCGTTCTCCACTTGGCTGGGAGTGCCGCCAAGCACCTCAGCCAGGCCGGCTGCGGCCATCGAGCAGGCCGAGCCCACCTCGCCCTGACAGCCCACCTCGGCACCCGAGATCGACGCGTTCTCCTTGAACAGGGAGCCGATCGCTCCAGCCGTCAGCAGGAAGCGCACCACTCCGGCGCTGTCGGCTCCGGGCACGAAGGTGGTGTAGTAATGCAGCACGGCCGGGATGATCCCGGCGGCTCCGTTAGTCGGCGCGGTCACAACCCGTCCGCCGGCCGCGTTCTCCTCGTTCACCGCGAGGGCGTAGAGCGTGACCCACTCCATCGCGTACAGCGGGTCGGAGGGGTCGCCGGCCTGCTCGAGCTTCTCCCGCAACGCGTGAGCTCGCCGCCGGACCTTCAGCCCGCCGGGCAGTACCCCGCCGACCGAGCAACCGCGGTTGACGCAATCCTGCATAACCGACCAGATCTGCAGCAAGGCAGACTCCACCTCGGCCTTGTCCCGCCGCACTAGCTCGTTCGCCAGCATGATGCCGCTGATCGGCAGACCGGTCCGGGCGCAGATGGCAAGCAAGTCGGCCGCGCTCGCGAACGGGTAAGGCACTGGCGTCGGGTCCGCCACGATCGCCGGCCGGCCGGCCTCGTCCTCGCCCAGCACGAAGCCGCCCCCGACCGAGTAGTACGTGCGCGCTGACAGCTCGGCTCCGGCGGCGTCCAGCGCCGCGAACCGCATGCCGTTGGAGTGGAACTCGAGCCGCTTACGGCGGTGCAGCAGGACATCGGAGTCCACGTCGAACCGAATTGGCTGACGGCCGAGCAGGGTCAGCTCGCGCGAGGTTCGCAGGAGCGCGACCATCAGTTCAGCAGCAGCCGGGTCGGTAGTTTCCGGCTGCTCGCCGGACAGGCCGAGAACCACCGCCTTGACGCTCCCGTGCCCGTGCCCGGTCGCGCCCAGTGAGCCGAACAACTCGGCTCTGACGCCGCGCACGTCAGGCAGCAGCCCGTCCTGCTCTAGCGAGCTGGCAAACATGAACGCGGCGCGCATCGGGCCGACGGTGTGCGAGCTAGACGGGCCGATGCCGATCTTGAACAGATCAAAGACGCTGACCGTCATCGGGTCTACTCCCTCAGCTAGGACCACAATGTCCTGGTGGACGAGGCCGACGCCGGGTCCAGTGCTAATCCTTAACCTTCTTACCCGCCGGGTCGTAGGGCGGGCGCAGGCTCACGACTGCTCCTGTGAGCTGCCCGCCAATGTTGACCTCATACTGCCCGGCCTTGACGAACTCGGCTGTGACAGGTTCGCTGGCGCAGCCGGGGTCGCGCAAGTAGGCGAGGCCGACCGCGGCGCCGAGGCTCTCACCCCAGGCCGCCGCGGTGAGCTGACCAGCCGGCTCGCCGTTGCGCAACAGTAGCTCGCCGCCCCACATCATCGCATCCGGGGCCGAGAGTATGACCGAGACCAGGCGCCGCCGGGGGCCGTCTGCCTTGGCCTTCTCTACCGCCTCCCGGCCCAGGAACCCTGTGCTGCCACCGAGCTTGCAGGCGAAGGTCAGGCCGGCTTCGACCGGGTTGTAGTCCGGGGTGAGCTCGCGGCCGAACGCCCGGTACCCCTTCTCCAGCCGGAGCGACTCGATCGCGTAGTAGCCGGCGTTGACGACGCCAAGGTCCGCTCCGGCGGCCATCAGGTCCTCGTAGACGCCCACCGCGAATTCCGTGGGAACGTAAAGCTCCCAGCCCAGCTCGCCGACATAGGTTATCCGGGTGGCCCGGACGGTCGAGTAGCCAAGGTCGATCAGCCGGCTAGTTCGCAGCGGGAAGCCAGTCCCGCTCAGGTCGGCCCTGGTGAGGCGGCTCAGCAACTGCCTGGCGGCCGGGCCCATCACGCCGTAGACGGCGTAGGCCGAAGTCACGTCGGTCAGCGTGGCGCGGCTCCCGGGCGGCAGGTGCCTGCGGATGTGGTCCGCGTCCCGCTCGGTTGTGGCCGCGCTCGCAACGAGCAGGAACTCCGCCGCCGACAGCCGGGTCACGGTGATGTCGGACTCGTACGTGCCGCGGTCGTTCAGCAGGCCGGTGTAAACGGTGCGGCCCGGCGGCACGGCGACGTCGTTGGTACACAGCCATTGCAGCGCTTCCTCGGCGTCCTGGCCGCTGACCAGGTACTTGGAGAACGAGGTCTGATCGAACACCGCCACCCGCTGCCGGGTAGCCAGTTGCTCGGCCGAGGACCAGGGCTGCCAGTTCTGCTTGTCCCAGGAGTACTCGATCACCGGCGACTTACCAGGCGGGGCGAAGAAATTGGCCCGTTCCCAGCCCATCTTGGTGCCAAAGCACGCGTTGGCCTCGCGCAGCAACGCGTGCGCTGGGGACCGGCGGAACGGTCGCGCAGTCTCCAGTTCCCGGTTCGGCCAGGCGATCGCGTAGTGCAGGCCAAGCACCTCGCCAACCCGGTCGCGGAGCCAGCGGGCGTTGCCGTTAAAGGCAGCGAACCGGCGGATGTCAACCGCCGTCAGATCCCCGTCCGGCTGCCCGTCGATGATCCACTGGGCGAGCGCCAGCCCGGCTCCCCCGGCCGACGCGATGCCGACCGAGTTGAACCCCGCCGCGACGAAATAACCGCGCAACTCGGGCGCCTCGCCGAGGATGAACTGGTTGTCCGGAGTGAAGCTCTCCGGCCCGTTGTAGAACTTGCGGATCCCGGTCTCGGCCAGTACCGGCAGCCGGTGCAGCGCGCTGTCCATGAGTATCGAGAAGTGTTCCCAGTCCTCATCGAGCAACTGGAACTCGAACGGGTAGGGCATCTCGTCCGGCGAAACCCACGGCTTCGCGGTGGGCTCGAAGCCGCCGACCACCAGCCCGCCGACTTCCTCCTTGAAGTAGGTGTACCCGTCCGGATCGCGCAGCACCGGCAGGTCCGGGTGCACGCCGTCGATTTGCTCGGTCACCACATAGAAGTGCTCGGCTGAATGCAGCGGCACTGTCACGCCGGCCATGGCACCGACCTGCTTGGCCCATTGGCCGGCGCAATTCACCACGACCTCGGCCTGGACGTCGCCGTGATCGGTCCTGACACCGCTGGCGCGGCCATCGCGCACAGTGACGCCGGTGACACGAACCCGCTCGCGGATGACGACGCCGCGCTGCCGGGCGCCACGGGCGAGCGCCGCGGTGAGATCGACCGGGTTCGCCCTGCCGTCACCGGGCAGCCAGATAGCCCCGGCCAGGTCGGAGGTGTTGAGCAACGGGTACCGGGCGGCCGCCTCAGCCGGGCTGATCACCTCGCAGTCGATGTCGTAGGCCTGCGCTGTCGCCGCGGTCCGCGCGAGCGCGGTCATCCGGTCTGGCGTCCGGGCCACCGTCACGCCGCCACACCGGCGGAAGCCGGTCGCCTGGCCGGTCTCGGCCTCGAGTTGCTCATACAGGGCGGTGGAGTACTGAACCAGCCGCGTCCCTGCTTCGGACGCCCGGAGCTGCCCGACCAGCCCGGCTGCGTGCCAGGTTGTCCCGCACGACAACTGGCCCTGCTCGAGCAGCAGCACGTCAGTCCAGCCGAGCGAGGCCAGGTGGTAGGCCGCGCTGGTGCCGATCACGCCACCGCCGACGATCACAACCTGCGCGCGGTCCGGCAACGGCGCGCCCGTCGTGCCCGGACTGTTGGTACCCATCGTTCCCGTCCTCGTCAGTCCTCGTACTGCACGTCATCGAGCAGGCGGTCAAACTCTGGGCTGCCAAAGCCGGCCGCTGCGGCCTCGAAGCGCTCCATCCCCCAGGACCAGAAGTCGAAATCGAGCTGGCTGGTGCCGTGCTGGATCGCTCCCCAGAGTGTCCAGCCGTACCTGGACACCAGGTTGAACAGCTGCGCACGGGCGATCCGGCTGCGGCGCGGCCTGCCGTAGTAGGCGGTCACCAGCGCCGCCAGCGCATCGGCGTCCAGGCCGCACTCGCCGGCAATGTTGCCGAGCTCGAAGCAGGGATCGTTGTTACCGGAGTACTCGTAATCGATGAGCCAGATCCGGTCTCCGTCGTCGATGAGATTGGCCGCAAGCAGGTCGTTGTTACACGGCACCGTGCCTTCCGCCCGGACTGCCAGCGCGCCCCGTGCAGCGGTGAAGGCCGGCAGCAATCCGTCATACCCGGCCGGGATCGCCAGCCCGAGGCGGCTGACGGTCGCCCGGTACGCGGCCTGCACCTCGAACATGTCGAAGTCTCCGGCAAACCGGCCGGCGCCATGCAGCGTCGCGCAGATCCTCGCGATCCTGGCCAGCACGGCGGGCTGCGCCACGTCAGCATTCGTCAGCGTCCTGCCCTCGACGAAGCCGAGCACGAGCACCCCGTCCTCCGGCCGGTACTCGATCACTGGCGCGCCGACCCCTGCTGCCGCGGCGATCACGGAGTTCCGGTACTCGTGCTCGCGGTTGATGCCGAGCAGCTCACCGCCGTCGGAGAACATCCGGGCGACGTACACGCCAGCCGGAGTCGTCACCTTGAAATTCTGGTTAGTCAGGCCGCCCGGCAGCGCGGTGACCGCGCGCGGCGAACCGGCCAGGCTCGGCACTCGTGCCAGCACGGCAACCGGGTCCTCGCCGGCCTCGACGCCGGTTGCCTGGCGCGGATTGGTCACGATGGCACACTAAGGGTGATCAGTTCAAAGGTCTAGACGTCACCGCGCGAAGTCCGCCAACGCACCACCGATCCGGGCCGACACGAGGCGGGAACGAGTGTGCTGTCGCGAATGTCTGGTCTTAGGGTCTGGACAGTTAACTTGCCAACGCCCTACGCTCCTGCTTTACAACGAGCGCAGTGTTACCTCCATCACACCCCGCAGTGCATCCGATCTCAGCAGCGTTCAGCCCGCAGCGTGGCCGCGCCAGCGGCCGGGACAGTCCGGCCGGCTAGCCAGACGAACAGGAGTCCGTCGTGAGCGCAAGCCAAGAAGTCAGTACAGGTCACGACCGGGACTCTGCTGACCTGGCTAAGTTCGGTTACAAACAGGAGCTCAAACGGTCGCTGGGCACGTTTAGCTCGTTCGCTGTCGCGTTCAGCTATATCTCACCGTCGACCGGCATCTTCACGCTGTTCTTCCTCGGCCTGATCACGATCGGCGGGGTCTTCATCTGGACCTGGCCGATCGTCGCGCTCGGGCAGTTCATCATCGCGCTGAACTTCGCCGAAGTGACCAGCCACTTCCCGCTGGCCGGCTCGGTGTTCCAGTGGTCGAAGTACATGGCGAACCGGGCTTACTCGTGGTTCACCGGCTGGATCTACCTGTTCGCCGGAATCCTGACCGTCACCTCCGTCGTGGCAACGCTTCCCCTGGCGCTGATCCCGGCGCTGCAAGGGCTCGGCTGGAAATCGCTCAACATGAGCCTGAACACCGAACTGGTCGTCGCGCTGATCACCCTGGTCGTGATCACTGTGCTGAACATTTACGGTGTCAAGCTGGTCGCGATCATCAACAACACCGGCGTGCTGTTCGAGATCCTCGGCATGTTCGTGTTCGCCATCGTGCTGATGGCGTTCCACAACCATCAGGGGTTCAAGGTCGTCACCGACGGCGGCGGGCTCCATGTAGGTGCGAACACGTTCCTGATCGCGATGTTCATGAGCCTGTTCGTGATCTACGGCTTCGACACCGCGTCGACACTGGCTGAAGAGACTAAAGACCCGCGCCGGGCGGCGCCCAAGGCGGTGCTCTTCTCTGTCATTGGCGCCTTCATCATCGGCGGCGTGTTCCTGCTCGCCACGCTGATGTCGATCCCCAACCTGCACACAGCGATCGCCGGTGCCTGGGGCCCGGCGAACATCATCGAGGCGAACTTCTCCTCAGGCTTCGCGACCCTGTACCTGTTCGTCGTATCGGCCGCTATCTTCGTCTGCTGCCTGTCGATCATGGCGGCGACGATCCGGCTGACGTTCGGCATGGCACGGGACAACCAGCTGCCGTTCTCCAAGGCGCTCGCGAGGGTCTCTCCCGCCCTGCACACGCCGGTCTGGACCTGCGTCGCGGTCGCAGCGATCGCGGCCATCCCGTTCATCCAGTTCACCGGCGCGGGCATCATCGCGATCGCCGCGACCGCGATGATCTACCTCAGCTACTTCCTCGGCAACCTGGCGATCCTGCGCGACCGGCTGCGCGGCTGGCCTCGCACCAGCTCGCCGTTCCGGCTCGGCCGCTGGGGCCTGGTGATCAATATTGTCGGCTTGATCTACGGCGGCGTAATGCTGGTCAACTTCGCCTGGCCACGGATTGCCAGCAATCCCGAGCCCAGATACGAAGTCGTCGGCAAGTCGCAGCTGCTGAACTTCCACATCGGATTCCTGAATGACATCCCCATTCTGTGGACTGTGCTGATCTTCATCCTCATCGTGGGTGCGCTCTACTACCTCATCACCGGCAGGAGCAAGGAGTTCGCTCCGGTGACAGTGCCCGACGACGAGCCGGTGCCGGCTGCCGGAGCAGCGTAGTAGCCGGCGCAGAACCGGATGGCGTGCCGTAGAGCTGGGCCAGGCCCACAGCGACCAGGCTGACGGCGGGGAGGGCGGCACGCCATTCGCCAGGCGGCGGACCGCAGCGGCCGGACGGCATCTGCGGTCCGCCGCACGGCCGTTCCCGCCCGGAGGCACCGCCTAGGCGTTGCCTCCCTGGGGGATAGAGTCCGCATGGCGCACAGGCCCGGGCTGGCAGCATGCCGTGGAGGAAACACTGAGGGATACGCAGCGACGGCAGCACTCCTGGCGCGGCACGGCGGTGGCCAGGCTGGCTGCGCTGCCGCGCAAGCCGCCGATGATCGTCAGGCAGCCGGGTACTACCGCGCATGCCCAGATCGAGGACTGGCTGGCCGACGAGATCGCAACCGGCCACCTGAAGACGGGCGATCGGCTGCCCACCGAGCAGGACCTGGCCGCATGGCTCGGGGTGAGCCGGATGACGCTGCGGCACGCGCTCAGCGAACTGGCTCAGCGCGGCCTGGTAGCCAGGACGGTAGGGCGCGGCGGGGGCACGTTCGTCGCGGAGCCCAAGCTAGAGCAGGATCTGACAACGCTGGCCGGCTTCTCCGAACAGCTGCGGCGGCACGGTAAGGTCGCGGGCGCACGGGTGCTCGCGGCCGCGCGGATCCCGGCGAGTTCGGCAGCTGCGGCAGCGCTTCAGCTGTCCGAGGGTGATCCGGTGCACGACGTCCGGCGCATCAGGCTCGCCGATGGACGTCCTATCGTGATCGAGCACTCGCAGTTCCCGGCTGACCTGTTCCCCGACTTGCTGGAGTGCCGGCTGGACGGCTCGCTGTACGACCTGCTTGCCGAGAACTACGGGCAGCGGCCGCACCGCGCGAGGGAGTCGCTGGAGCCGGTTGTGGCCGGAGTACGCGAGGCCGAGGCCCTGGAGATTGCCGAGGGCGCGCCGCTGATGCTGGTGGAGCGCACCGCGTACTCCCGCGCCGGCCAGCCGCTTGAGTACGCCCGCGACCTGTTCCGCGGTGACCGGACCAGGGTTGTGGTCTGGACGTCAGAACTCAGCGGGGAGCTGTAGCCGCGGTCGCTGTCGGCACGCACCGCAGCGTCAAGCTGGCCATCAGGGGTCGTGACAGCGTGCTCGCTGAGCGATAGCGTCCCGGTTTATGACGGTCAAACTCGTAGTCCTGTACACCCAGCCGGCCGACCCGGCTGGATTCGACGAACACTACCTCGGCGTGCACATGCCACTGGTGGCGAAGATTCCCGGTCTGCAACGTGCACAGACCGGCAAGGTGGCAGCCGCGCTCGACGGCGGCGAGCAGACCTATTACCGGGTGGCTGAGCTGTACTTTGCCGACCAGGCCGCGATGGAGGCAGCGCTGGGCTCAGCTGAGGGTGCGGCGACGGCACAGGACTATGCCCAGATCGCGCCGCCAGGCTCCAGGTTGCTCGTCGAGGTACTCGACGCCTAAGGCTGGCTTAATCAGCCCGACCGGGCTGGCTGAGGTGTGGGGATCACCTCGAAGCTGATCGGCTCAAGCCCGGTGATTTCCCATTTCCCGTCGCCGATGGCAACGGTAAGCCTGGACTTGCCCACCCGCACGCCGCTGATGCGCAGCGGCAAGTACCGGTCAGGTATCTCTGGTGCGCACCACAACTGCCCGCTGCGGATCTCAGGGGTGAACCGGAGCAGGCTGTGCAGCAACAGCAGCGGCGCCCCGGCCGCCCAGGCTTGCGGCGAGCACGAGGTCGGGTACGGCACCGGCCCCGGGAACTCGTCCCGGCCGAAGCCGCAGAACAGTTCGGGCAGCCGGTAACCGAAGGCCGCCGCAGCATCGACGATGGCGTCCATAATGCGCTGCGCGTGGTCGATGTAGCCGTAGCGCACCAATCCGGCCGCGCAGATGGCGTTGTCATGCGGCCAGACCGAACCGTTGTGGTAACTCATCGGGTTGTACGCACCCATCGAGGTTGCCAGCGTGCGGATGCCCCAGCCGCTGAACATCTCGGCGGACATCAGGTGCCTCGCGATCGATGACGCCTTGTCCTTGTCGGCAATTCCGGTCCACAGGCAGTGCCCGATGTTCGAGGTAAGTGAGTCAATCGGCCGCTTCTCAGCATCCAGTCCAACCGCGTACCAGCCCCGGTCGGCCAGCCAGAAGCGCTCGTTGAAGTCCCGCTTCAGCTGCTTGGCTTTCTTCCGCCAGTACACAGCGCCGCGCTCGTCGGCGGTGTGCTTGGCGAGTTGCGCTCTGGCGCGATAGGCCGCGTAAACGTAGGCCTGGACCTCGGCAAGCGCAATGGGCGCCTCCGCGATAGTTCCGTCGGCGAAGTTGATTCCGTCCCAGGAATCCTTCCAGCCCTGGTTAACCAGGCCGTGGTTGGTCTTGCGGCAGTACTCAACAAAGCCGTCGCCGTCGGCGTCTCCGTAGTGCGCGATCCAGTCAAGTGCGCGGTCGGCATGCGGCAGCAGGCTGGCGATCGCGTTGTCCTTGCCGCCCCAGCGCTGCAACTCACCGAGCAGCATGACGAACAGCGGCGTCGCGTCGGCGCTGCCGAAATAGGCGCTGCGACCGCCAAGTGCGAATGACGCGGCCGGGCCGAACCGGACTTCGTGCAATATCTTGCCGGGCTCCTCCTCAGCCGCGGCATCGAAATCGCTGCCCTGCCACGCGGCCAGCGTGCGTAGCGTGCCGAGGGCGAGCCCGGGATCCCAGGGCAGCAGCATCCACGCGGTGAGCAGAGAGTCCCGGCCGAACAAGGCCATGAACCAGGGCGCGCCGGCGGCCACGACCGGCCAGCGCGGATGCTCCGGGTCGAAGATCCGCAGCGCGCCGAGGTCTTCGACGCTGCGGGCAAGCACTTCGGAAAGGTTCCGGTCCGGGGTGCGGACCTGCGGGCCGCGCTGGCGCCACTTGCGCAATCGCTTGGCGGGAAGCGCGCGGTCGACCGCGTGGCCGCGCGGATGGCGGAGCTTCATGGGCACGCCATCATCGACCGGGACCGCCTCGATACTCACGGTCAGCTCGGAGTGCCCGGGCACGGACAGCCGCCACGCCAGCGCGCCATCGTCGGTGATGGACGGGTTCTGGTCGCCGGTGACCCTGAGTTCCTGGCGGCGCTCCCGCCGGCCGCTGGTGATAACGAGCCCGGAGTCCTTCATCGCCGCGCTGGCCACTGCCCTGGGCTTGGATCTGCCTTTGACTTCGAACAAGTCGGCAAAGTCGGCCTCTGCAGTAAGCACGAGCCGGAAGCGCTTGGCCTTGCCCGAGGTATTGCGGAGCGTGATGTCCTCGCGCATGCCGTCACCGACGTAGCGCCGCCTGATGACCAGCAGCGTGCTATCCGCGATGCCGGCTCGCGGCGGCATCCGGCCGAGGAACGACGCGGCGAACGGCTCACCATGCTGGACCGACAGCGGCTGCGGCTCGATCCCGTCCACCGTCAGCTCCCAGCGCGAGAGCACCCGCGTGTCCCGGACGAAGAGGCCTTGCGAGCGATCCGGCACGATATCGCCGCCCGGCTCGCTTATGCAGAAGGTTGAGCCCTCGATGAGGGTCACCGGACTGCAGGCGCCCTGGCCGGGTGGGAGGTCACCCGACTGCCACGGTTCCGTCACCTGGCTGTCGTCCCTGCCAGCTGGCCGGATTGACGCACTGCGACCCGGACCCCGCTGCGCGCGGCCTGCTGACCGCGCGCAGCCGGGCGAGTAGCGCTAGACGTTGATGAGGCGCCGGCCGGCGGCCGGGATCCGGCGCATGAGGCCGGATTCGCGCTCCAGCACGCGCCGGTACAGGCGGTCGTGGTCGCGCGCCATCCGCTGCAGCGAGAAGCGGTGCACGGCCGCATCGCGGCACAAGTTACGGTCGATCTCGGCCACCCGGTCAAGTGCGCTGATCATCTCCCCCTCGTCGCGGCAGAGGTACCCGGTCCTGCCCGGATCAATGATCTCTGGCGCGGACCCGTTCGGGAAGGCCAGGACCGGCGTGGCGCACGCGAGTGCCTCGGCCATAACCAAGCCGAACGGCTCACGCCAGGTGATCGGATTGAGCAAGGCGTCGGCATGCCGGAGCAGGTCGATCCTGCGCTCCAGCGGCATCTCCGCGGGCATGTCGTCGTCCGGGTCGAGCAGTGGCTTAACTTCTGACTCGAAGTAGCTGATCTCCTTGGCCTCGCGCATCTTGACGGATAGATACAGTCGTCTGCCGGCTTTCTTGGCGACCCGTACGGCATGGTGCACTCCCTTGTCAGGCGACATCCGCCCGACGAACATCAGGTAACCGCCACCGCCGGGACCTGCCGCGTAAACGCCGAGGTCGATGCCGTGGTGAATGACCCCGGCGATCGGGACGCCGCCGTAGGTCTGAGCCTGGCGCGCCTGCGAGTGCGAGATAGCCACCAGGGATGTGTACTTGGCCATCTGCGCGAGGACCGGCTGCGTTTCACCATTGAACGGGCCGTGGTTGGTGTTTACCACCGGCGGCCGGCGCATGCCGCGCAGGCCGGAGATGAGCGGGCCTAGGAAGGTGTGGTCGTGGATGATGTCCATCTCCGCCAGTGACTCGTAGGCAGCGAGCACGTGTGCGGTCTCCGGGACGGTCACGCCGATTGGCGCGATCGGCTTTGGGTACAGGTAGTCAATTGGCACCGGGCACTGCGACTCGCCCACTGTGAAAAGCCGGACCTCGTGACCGAGTTCCTGCAGGCCCCTAGCGAGGTTGTCGATAACGACCTCGGTGCCGCCATAGGCGGGCGGCGGTACGGGAACCCAGGGCGGGGCAATCAGGCCGATCCGCATTCGCACTGCCTCCTCGTGTCAAACCGCGTGACCATCACGCTCCGCCAGGCCAGGCGGCGGGCGCCAGGCGCTGGCGACAGTGGACGCGCTACCGGCGCTCGCGCCGCGTGGACGGAACGCCCGGATTGGCGTTCTGCAGTTCGGCGCAGGCACACGGCGGCACGGGGAGTTAGTCCGGTTGTGCCGGTCATGTGACCAGTTCCGGCTCCTACCTTGCGCGCCCGCGGGGAGGCGACATGGTTATTAACAAGGCACCAATTACCTTGTGTTTGGAGCCGATAACCGAATGCATTCTTCCCCAGCGGAAAGGCGCGGCAAACGCTGGCGAGACGGCAGTCATGATCAGCATGACGTCCCGCAGCAGTGGAAGCCTGGCCGGACCTGCGGCGCGACGGCCGCGGTGCTGCTGGCACGCAGCCGCACCGGCCGAGTCAACTCCGTCAACGAGTGGCAAAGAGTCCGCCGGCAAACGTGTCTGGCGACGGTAAGTTTCCGTTGTGACCGATGTTGGGGAGGCCGCAGACAATTCGCCCGCCGCGCCGGCGAGCGTCGGTCAGCCGTCGCTCGGACAGGCCGCCGCGGCAGGACTGCGGCAGCCTATCGTGGCGATTCTGCTGCTGATTGCCCTGTTTGCAACTGTCAGCGGTAAGCCGCTTGATGGCTTCCTGATGCTGGCCGTCGCCACGATGCTGATCTTCGATGCGGCCCGCTCCCGGCGTCAGGCTGCGCCCGGCGGTTCAGGCACAAGCCCGGGCGCGGCGGCAGCAGCTACCTCACCTGCTACCAGGCGCCAGCTCGGCCTGCGGCGGCTCCTGGCGCGAGGAGCATGGCTCGCCGGAGGTGCGTTGTACTGCGTCGTAGTCGGCTCCTTCCGCCGGTACTCCTGGCCTGACACAGCCTCGGTGATCGCACTCGGCTGCCTGATGATTGCCATCGGCTGGCAGGGTCCGCTAGCCGGCCGGAAACCGCTGAGCGGTGAGCCGCTGCGTGGCGCATGGCTCTGGGCCGTGGTGCTGGTGAGCGGCGGTCTGCTGGAACTCGCCTCATTGCTCGAGCAGCCGCACCTGACAACGGATACCTGGCCGTTCTCGCGGCCGGGATCACCCTGCAAGTAGTAAGTATCCGGCGGCCCGGTCGGCTGCCATCGGTCGGCCGGGTGCTGGCGAATGTCATGCAGACCAGAACGGGCCGGGTCGGCGTCGTTGTCGCCTGGGCGTGGGTCGGCCTGCATTTTCTTCGCCCGCTAGCCTCCACCCGCGGACCCCGTCCCGGATCGGCCCGTGCCGCACGCCAATGTCGAAATCCTGTTCGACTAGAGTTGGGGCGGTCTGTGACGGTGCTGTGCATGACTTCATCGAACATACGATGAAGCGCAATCAACGATTTGTGGCGAACGGGTCACGGAGGGTAGATGGTGACAAGGACGTACCGGCGATCGGGCGGGCTCGCGGCCCTCGTCGCGGCGGCCGCGATCGGGCTGGCCGCGTGCGGCGGGTCCCTGCAGGCCACCAACGTGGCGAACCGCACGAAGGTCACCGTGCAGGGCCAGGGGGCCGGTACCGCCATCGATCCGGCCTACTTCAGCCAGGGCGCATGCGTCGAGTTCCCGCCCACGAAGGGGAACCGGAATCTGACGGTGTTCCTGGACGCAGGCCATGGCGGACTGGACCCTGGCGCGGTGGGCACCACCCAGTCCGGACAAGCGATCCACGAGGCTGATGAGACTCTGCCCGTGGTGCTGGACACCATGACGATCCTGCGGCACGCGGGCTTCAGCGTGGTCGTGTCACGGACCGGTCCGACAACGGTCGTGCGGCTCAGGCCGGGCGATGTGTCGGGAGGCGCCCTGACCGTCAAAGGCGTACACGACGACGTGGCCGCCAGGGACGTCTGCGCCAATCAGGCGCACGCGAACGTGCTTGTCGGCGTCTACTTCAACTCCGGCGCTAGCGCCTCCAACGCCGGCAGCATCACCGCGTACGACCAGGCCCGCCCCTTCGTCGCCGACAACCTCCGGCTCGCTGACCTGGTGCAGTCGGACGTCCTCGCCGCGATGAACGCACAGGGCTGGCAGATCCCGAACGGCGGAGTCCAGACCGATCAGACGCTCGGCTCATCGCTCACCTCAGCGAGCCAGGCCTACGGGCACCTCCTGCTGCTCGGCCCGGCCAAGAAGGGCTACTTCAGTACGCCAAGCGCGATGCCGGGAGCGCTGGTGGAGCCGCTGTTTCTCACCGACCCGTTCGAGGCCACGATCGCCGCCAGCAGCCGAGGTCAGCAGGTGATCGCGGGCGGCCTGGCGCGTGCAATCGAGCGCTACTTCGCCCCGGGGCACACGGCCTGAGGACGTTGTCGCCTGTGCGCCCGATCTGGTCCGCGCGCAGATGCGAGGCGGGTCAGGCGGCGCTTGCGGGCGGGCTGTGGCTGGTGTAGGTGCGGTAGGGGTTGCTGGCGGTGAGTGTGCCGTCGGGGTTGGGACGTAGTTGCCAGCCCCAGGTGTGCACGGCGATGAGGTGGTGGAAGGTGCACAGCAGGTAGCAGTTGTGCAGGCTGGTCGTCCCGCCCGCCGAGCGGGGAATGAGGTGGTGGACCTGGCAGCCGGCGGGGGGCTGGTCGCAGCCGGGGAAGGCGCAGTGCCGGTCGCGGGTGATGATGGCGCGGCGCAGGTGCGGTGGTATGACTTCGGTGGGCCGGCCGACGTCGAGGGGCAGGCTCATGCTGGCCGCGGGCTGGGGCAGGAGCTGGGTGCGCAGGTAGGCGGCTAGCCCGGCTGGCCCGCACAACAGCCGGGTGGCGCGGTCGATGATGAGCTGGCGTGCCGCGGTCCTGGCGCGCTCGCGGCGGGCGCCGACTCGGCAGACGTCTCGGTCCCGAACGGCAGCCTCACTGGGCATGTGCTCGCTGGGTCCGCTGTCGCCGGCCCCGGTGTCGCTGGACCCGCTATCCGCGGGCGCGGTGTCGCCGGGCCAGCTATCCGCGGGCGCGGTGTCGCCGGGCCAGCTGTCCGCGGGCGCGGTGTCGCCGGGCACGTCGTCGCTGAGCCGGATGTCGCCGGGGCTGGTGACCGTGCCGTCTTGGCCGATGGTCGTGCCGTCTTGGCTGGTTCCTGGCTGGTGGTTGTCGGTGCTGGCTGGCGCGCTGGTGGCTGGCTGGTGGTTGTTGGTGGTGGCTGGCGTGCCGGCGCGGGTGTCGTCGAGGAGCTGGCTGGCGAGCTGGTCGAGCAGGTCGGCGTCAAGGGTGCCGGTGACGATCGGGCTGATGGAGGCGTCACAGTCCCAGCCGGGCCCGGCGGCAGGCCACCCGGCGATGGTCTCATCAGCGCCGTCCAGGCCGAGAAGTTGCTCGAGGGTCATGTGCAGCTGGATCTGGGTGGGCTGCCCGGCCCGGTCGGGCAGGCCGCCGGCTGCGATGAGGCGACGGCACATTTCTTGCAGCGCGTCGTGGCGGAGCTGGCCGGGGCTGCGCAGGTCCTCGGGGCCGGCGCGCTTGCCGAGGGCGTCCAGGACTGCCTGCAGCGCGGCGCTGCATTCGGGGGTCAGGTCGCCGTCCAGCTTGCCGTGGCCGCGGAAGTGCCGGGCCAGGCGGACGTTGCGGGCGGTGAAGTTCGCGTCCTCGTGGCCGGTGTCTGGCGGCGCGGACCGGCGGTACATCTCCTCGGCCAGCCGGCCGATGTCGGCCAGCTCGCAGCCGCCGGCAGCCGCGGCCAGCATGATCTGGTCGGCGCCGGCCCGGTGGTGCTCGGGCAGGGTGTCGCTCCAGTCGCACAGCTGCCGGGCCCAGGACACCGAGACGTCGCCCTCAGCCAGCACCCGGGCCACCGCCGGGTGGGCACGCAGCCGCCGCATCCAGCCGGCCGCAGCGGCGGCCGCGCCGCCGGTGACGCGGGTCTGCCAGCGCAGCCAGCCCCGGGAGCCGCGGGCCGCGTCCGCCTCGTAGCCGCCAGCGGTGTCGAACGCCGACAGCACCGCCGCGCGGACCGCGGTCAGCCGCGACTCAGCGCGCTCCAGCCCCCGCAGGCAGTCTGCTTGCTCGTCGGCGGTCAGCGCGACCATGTCGGCCGCGGCCAGCCAGGACAACCCGGCGTCCAGCGCCGCCAGCGCGCGCCCGGAGTTCATGACCGGCTCACTCCCGCACATAGCCACCTCCCCGGCACCACCTGATCGACCGTTTCTTCGATGCTAGCGCCAGGCACTGACAATTCATCGAACTTGCGAGCGAGTGGGCAAGCAGCCACTCTGGACGCCGTTGCCGGTCCGGCGACCGCATGACCGGAAGATGGACATGCGAGGATGCTGAGTCATGCTGCCTCGGTGGGAGAACAGCGAGCTGGTGCTGCATACTGCGCACGGAACTGGCAACTGGATCGGTGCCGCCAGTGCGCTTGTTCACGGTGACTACATCTACCTTGCTTACCGTGATAGGCACCCGGTCGACAAGGGGCGGGGCAACCGGGCATACGTAGCCCGCTCGCCAGTTTACGATGGCATTAATTTCGACACGTTGTGCGTTATCGACAAAGAGGATATGGACGCAGAGTCATTGGAGCGTCCGGCTCTGGACGTGACGCCTGACGGTGATTGGGACCTGTACCTCAGTTGCGCCACATTCAATTCCAAGCACTGGCGGATCGAGAGATTGCGCGCGCGCCAGCCACGGGATTTCAGCGCGCAGACACGGCAGACGGTGTTTCCGGGCAGTGCGGCATTCGGTATCAAGGACCCCGTGCTGATTCGCGACCAGGGACTACGTATATTTGCGACAGCGCATCCGCTGACCGAGGGCGACGAGAATGCCGACAAGATGATCAGCGTGGATGCGTATAGCGGCGAATCTGTCATGGTGCCAGACCCGGGCACCTGGTATAGCCGTGGCACCCGGCTAACGTCGGTAGTAGGCGATTATGCTTATTTTGATGGCCGGGCATCGGCGGAAGAGAATTTTGAAGAGCGGACTGGAACAGCACAGTGGAACGGCTCACGTTACATTCCCGTAGCTGGCCCGGCTTCCAGTCCCTTCGGTGGTGGCGCACTGCGTTACGTTTCGGCCATCGAGCTGCCAGCTGGGCTGCGCCTCTATTACGAAAGCGCGACTAAGTACGGCAGCCATGAATTGCGGACCGAGCTGCGCGACCGGCCCTGAGATGTCGGGCCGCGAACCTCGCGGAACGACCACCTCAGTGCAGCGCAAAAGCGGCATATAGGGGCCGGCGCTCAGCGCTCGTCTCGTATCCGGCGCGCACTGGCCTCATGGCGGCGTCCCGAGCCGGGCATGACAGCCACCAGCCGACTGGTACGGCCGCTGGAGGTCCGCATGAACCGTCACTTGGGCCTGCCTCAGACCTTGACGCGCCGGGCAGGCGCGGCGACCCGTGATCAGCCCTGCGCCGACTGCCTGACGGAGCTCGAGGCGCCGGCGCGCCGCCGTCCCGCCATTCGCCGCCCGGTGGCCTTCTGGATCATCGCCTACCTGTTCGCGGTGATCATGCTGGGTACCACGCTGCCAACCCCGCTATATGTCATTTATCAGGCTCAGTGGCACTTCTCGTCTGGCATCACCACGATCATCTTCGCCTCCTACGCGGTCGGGGTACTCGCGGCGCTGCTGCTGGCCGGCCGTTCCTCTGACCAGGTAGGCAGGCGGCCCGTACTGTTCGCGGCGCTAGCGTTCAGCGCGCTCAGCACTGTGGTATTCATCGTCTCGCCGGGGCTCGGCTGGCTGTTCGTGGGACGGGTACTGTCGGGGATCTCGGCCGGGCTGGTGACCGGCACGGCCACGGCGGCGCTCACCGACGCCTACAGTGGTTCGTCGTCGCGGAAGGCCTCGATGGTCGCCACGGCGGCGAACATGGGCGGCCTCGGCCTCGGTCCGTTGATTGCCGGGTTGTTCGCCCAGTTCGGACCCGATCCGACCGTGCTGGTGTTCGAGGTCTACCTGGTATTGCTGGCCGTTGCCGCCATCGGACTGGTCATGGTTCCCGAGACCGTCGGTGACCGGCATGAGCTGAGCCTGCGATTCGCCGGCCTCGGCATACCGTCGGGCGGCCGCAGCGAGTTCATCGCCGCCGGCGTGGCAGGGTTCGCCTCGTTCGCCCTGCTCGGCATGTTCACCTCGCTGGCCCCGAGTTTCCTCGGCACTGTCCTGCACGAGCATAGCCACGCCCTTGGCGGCGCGGTCGTCTTCGCCCTCTTCGGCACGGCGACCGCTACTCAGCTCGTTCTCGCCCGCCTCGCCAGCCGGATCGTCATGCTCGCCGGACTCATGGTGTTCCTGGCCGGCCTGGCTCTCATCGTCGCCGGACTGTCCCAGGCGTCGCTGGCCCTGTTCCTGGTCGGGACCATCGTCAGCGGGATAGCGATCGGTGCGATCTTCATCGGCAGCGTGTCGACCGCGGTCCGGCTAGCGCCAGCCGAAATGCGCGGCCGGGTGGCGTCCACTTACTTCGTATTCGCGTACGTGGGGCTCACCATCCCCGTCATCGGGGTCGGTGTTGCTTCGCAGTACGAGGGCGATTTCCGGGCCGTCCTGGTGTGCGCAATCGTGCTCGCCGTGCTCAGCGCCGTCTCGATGGCAGGCATCCACCGGGCTACCGGCCCGTTGCCCGCGCGGTGACCTGGAGACCAGGGAACGAGCCGTCAGGCGGGCGGTTGCCGACTGCTGACGTACCGGATGAGGTACTCGCCAACCAGGACGGCGGCGCCTACACCGCCGATGAACAGAATCAGCACCCCGACCGTGTACAGAACATCCGCGACTAGCCCGAGCGTGCCGACGACCAGCCCGAGCAGGATGGCAAGGGCTACCGTTCCTACGTTTTTGCTGCTCATAGACCCCGATACACCTCTGGGAGCGTGTTGCGGCTGGTCGCACGTGTACCCGGAGCGCAGTGACGGTACACCTAGCGCGACGGCTTGGCGGCGCGAGGCCGGACATGCAGCGGACGGGGGCGCGCGATGGGGACAGTGGTGCACGTTCTGGCAGTGAACCCTGTGCCGGCCCGCTCCCAGATGGGCTCGTCACTGGGCTTTCACATCATTCTCGCGTGCTTCGGCATCGCGTTCGCTGCCGTCACCATGGCGGCGGAATGGATCGGCATCAGGCGCGGTGACGCC
>Ga0335072_10003460_pt1 | contig 23787 bp, 17 predicted proteins | sample Lox_Sample_21_FD_206725 | JGI IMG/M metagenome (GOLD analysis project Ga0335072, IMG submission 206725) | Soil microbial communities from Loxahatchee National Wildlife Refuge, Florida, United States - Lox_Sample_2.1 | ecosystem: Environmental > Terrestrial > Soil > Wetlands | place: USA... | reverse complement strand
AGATGGTGCCTGGGCAACCAGCGCCACCCCCTTACCTATGTGGGGCGTAGATGGCTCTGGTATGGTCCCCCGACCAAATATGGTATCTGTTTCACGTGACACTTTTTGGCCCATCACTAAGTGGAGCCTCAACCCCCTATCCCCTTCTCTTATCAATCGATAAGACAGTCGCTCGAAATTGGTGTCTTGTCATCAGCGTCAGTGTGTTGCCGGCACCTGGCACACCAAACGAGCCTTCACCTATCACTGTCATGGACCGACAGGCAGGCACCGCGTGGGAAAGAAAGACACTTAATCCAGAGCAGAAACCCAGTTAGCGTAAAGCGTACCGCTACCACGAAGGTATATCACTAGAACAGCGCAGAATGTCCGATAGCAGGACCTAAATACAACGAAGGTATTGATAGACGCATCGCGAAAGGAGGCAGTCTAAGAATCGGAGCCAGCAATGACTGTCGCAGGGAGCGCGAGGGCCGAGTATGTGGGGGACTCAGAATGTTCTCCATAGCACATTTCTGCGACAGTTGTGACCAGCGCCCGAACAAATCTGAGGCATGCGCGGGGGCTCCATAACAATACCCTTAGAGCACGGCTTCAGCTTATAAGATCATCACACTCTGGTCTGCAGCGCTGTAATTTTGATCCCAAGCCTTCCAGCTTACATATTCAAATTTCTCGGACCACCTAACTTATCCTTCTACGTTTCCATCGCCCTCTTATCTTCCCCCGAAAAGCCGCCCCAGCCGTTGAATTCACTAGCAAACTTGACAGCTGCCTTCAAATACGACTCATCCTTGTCGCCCCAGGTGTTCCCAGCCTCTTTAATTGCCCGTATTGCCTTCACATGATGTATATCTAGCGCCCACTTCCCTTCGAGAGCTTGGTCGTTAACCCAGTCCCAATCTCTACCCTTGAGGTCGTAGTTCCGTATGTCATCGAACTTGACAACTGGCCTCATCTGAGCGATGTAGATCGCGACCGTGATCAACCACCACTGCTTTACCAAAGGAAGATGAAATTTTGGGGGTAGGAACGGAATCATGACCCTCACTGCATGGCTGGTCGTTAGTAGATGCACTAAGTAGAAATCATATCCGTGTCCGCCTAATGACTCCGCCGTGGAGATTAGCAGGGCCATAGCCAACTGCTGGCTCTGTTCAAACTGTTTCTCCGGTTCCAGAATCTTCCACGCGTTCCAATGCTCCAGCAGGATACTTTCGTACTCGTTGAAAACCTTTGACAAGTTATTTTCGCCGATGGAATCAAACGCACCCTCAAGGCGCTTGTCGGCATTGACTCTGGCAAGAACTTCAAATGGGTTGCTTGTGGAGTAACTGCTCGGCATTTTCGAGTACTTGTTCTCGTCGAGATACTTGTGCAGATCCGAATAACACGACGCTACCAGCCCCAATGCCTCCATGCCTACCTCGCGACTGTTTAGCTCATACGCGTACCCGAGATGAATCAGTGGATGTCCAAGGCCACTGACGACACAATTGATGAGTGGATTCGGGCCCGTAAGCAGAAAATCAGCGACCACTGACCGCCAATCGTAGCCATGCGTCGTAAGTTGGTCTTCAAAGAAATCGACCCATGCTCGCTGGTAGTTGCCCTTGCCAAGAAAGTCACGCCAGTCGTGGAGCGAGATTTCGCCAGGTGAGTCGGACCAGGGCTCAAGGCCTTCGGACGAGGCGGCACTTTCATAGATGGCAGTTAGGTGATCGGCGGAGGCGTTGAGGAGATAGGCAGAGCCAAGCAGCTAGCGGACTGTTAACAACTATTGGGAATGTGGTTGGGATAGGTTGTAACGATGAGATCGCATACGATATATCAAGGATAACCAGACGTACATGAGGCGTATGATTATGGAATCGCAAATGGTGATACAGTATCGCGAAGGTGACATGATTCAGCTTGAGGAGATGCTTCAGGCGTCGACCTCGTTTGTCTGAAGCAGTCTCGCTATCGTGGACCTGTACGGGGGTTATTTTGATGGGAGTTCCCGTCTCTGCTGTTCTTCCAAAGCCGAACTTGGGAATACCAAAAGGAACGAATGATGAAAACATTATGTTTGCCGCCGTTCAGTCCTAAATGGCACACGAACCAGGCGCCTTGTGAGCGGAGGACGCTCGTGAAAGGAAATAGTCACAACAGCCGTCCTCAGTTTTAAGCAATTGAGACACAACATCTGTCGAATGCTGCTGGAGGACGAAAACTGATGTTGCTTCCCCGCAATCACGGCACTTGCCCACATCCGGGTGCCATGCATCTTGAAAAAAAGGGTCCCCTTGTAATGAAACGCGTCCCGTGCAATCATCCGCTCGTTGCTGATCGGTGAGAGCCGTGCGCATTATAAATCTGTGACTTGACTGAAAATCCCCACAAGCCCCGGTATGCACATAGTTGGACCTTCGGTTTGTGCTTCGAAGACGCACGAATGGCGAAAGAGCGTCAGTACAGTGAGGAGGAGAATCGGCCCTTGACGAAGCAAGACTCGACGACCGCGACGATATCCTCGCGAACTTCCCTCGACACCGTCACCTCCGCGTCAACCACGTCCCTTGTCCTCGAACAACTGAATGGCACTGCGCAGCTGCATCCAAACGGCCCACCACTAAAGCCAGCGCATGAATTCGAGTACGGAGACAATGAAGATGACGTGGAGCTACCGAGATATCTCTGGCCCGCTGGCAAGGCGGCAGAAAGGAGAATAAAACGTTTGATGTCCTTGATTGCTGTTGTCGGGTTAGGTGGCTGGATAATCGCACTTGTACTATTCCTACTTGGAGGAAAGTACAAGCATCCTTCCACGCTGCCATACGATCACGAGACTCCATCAAAGCTGGCGGCGAAGAAGGTAACTCTAGACCAGGTCCTGAATGGATGGTGGGCTCCCAGACATCATGCAATATCATGGATCGCCGGCGCCAACGGCGAGGATGGACTGCTTCTCGAGCAGGGTCAGGCCGGCAAGGACTACCTCATTGTTGAGGATGTCAGGAATCGAAAAGGGAGTTCAAACAGCGTGACTCTAATGAAGGACATGACATTCTTGGTCAATGGAGAAACAATACAGCCAGATGAAGTCTGGCCAAGCCCAGATCTGAAGAATGTACTTGTTATGTCAGATCGGAAACAGAATTGGAGGCATTCCTTTACAGGCCGGTACTGGATCTTTGATGTCGTGACGCAAAAGGGTCAGCCTCTAGATCCTGCCAATCCAGATGGGCGTATCCAACTCGCTACATGGGCCCCCACGTCTGATTCGGTGGTCTTCACGAGAGAAAATAACATGTTCCTGCGCATAATGTCCTCCACTGCTGTTCGCCAAATTACCGAAGACGGCGGTGAGCAGCTTTTCTACGGCGTGCCAGATTGGGTGTATGAAGAGGAGGTCTTCGAGGCAAACAGCGCCACCTGGACTGCTTACGACGGACAGTATATCGCTTTCCTTCGGACCAACGAATCCGCCGTCCCGGAATACCCTGTGCAATACTTCCTCTCTCGCCCGAGTGGAGAGAAGCCTGTTCCTGGTGAAGAGGCGTACCCGGAAGTACGCCAAATCAAATACCCAAAAGCTGGCGCCCCGAACCCGACAGTGGATCTTCAATTCTATGATATTGCCAGAGCAGAAGTCTTCTCAGTTGACATCTCTGGTGGCTTCGCTGACGATGATCGGCTTATCGTTGAAGTACTCTGGGTCGGTAGAGGAAAGGTTCTTGTCCGAGAGACAAATCGTGAGAGTGACTCATTCCGACTTGTCCTCGTTGATGTGACCAGTCGATCTGGAAAAGTTGTTAGAGCCCAGAATGTGGCTGCTCTGGATGGAGGTTGGGTCGAGCCTACACAAACCACCCGATTCGTCCCAGCAGATCCTGCCAACGGACGTCCAGACGATGGCTATGTTGACACTGTGATCCACGAGAACTACGACCACCTAGCCTACTTTTCGCCAGTGGACAGCTCGACACCGATCATGTTGACGCGTGGCAATTGGGAGGTTGTGAACGCTCCATCTGTTGACCTTAAAAACAATTTGGTCTATTTCATTGCGACAAAAGTGGCACCGACCCAACGGCATGTCTACAGCGTCAAACTTGATGGATCTAACTTGCAAGCAATGGTGCCAACTGATACGGCGTACTATGACATTTCATTCTCAAAGGGTGCCGGGTATGCCTTGCTCACCAACTCTGGCCCGGGAATTCCGTCCCAGAAAATCATTAGTACCCCAAGCAACAATGATCACTATGAAGATGTGATCGAAGAAAACAAACAGTTGGCGAAGCTGACTACAGAGTACGAACTACCCCACTTCGTCTACCAGACCGTGACTATCGACAACTTCACCCTGCAAGTCGTTGAGCGACGTCCACCACATTTCGATCCAAGCAGAGAATATCCAGTACTCTTCCACCTTTACGGTGGTCCTAACTCTCAAACCGTGGACCGCAGATTTAGCGTTGATTTCCAATCTTATGTTGCTTCCAATCTCGATTACATTGTTGTTACCGTCGACGGCAGAGGCACTGGGTTCATTGGCCGAGAAGCTCGATGTATAGTCCGTGGCAAACTTGGATACTACGAAGCGCACGACCAAATCGAGACGGCAAAGATATGGGCGAAGAAGCCGTACGTCGACCCAAAGCGCATGGCTATCTGGGGTTGGAGTTACGGCGGTTTCATGACCTTGAAAACACTGGAGCAGGACGCTGGCCGGACCTTCAAATACGGCATGGCTGTTGCCCCTGTCACGGATTGGAGGTTTTATGACTCTATTTACACCGAGCGATATATGCACACGCCACAACATAACCCTAACGGCTACTCGACTTCGGCGATTTCAAATGTGACGGCCCTTGGACAGAATGTCCGCTTTTTGCTAATGCACGGCGTCGCGGATGACAACGTGCACATGCAAAACTCGTTGGCGCTACTTGATAAGTTGGATTTGGCAGCAATCGAAAATTATGATGTGCATGTTTTTCCGGATTCAAACCATGGCATCTATTTCCATAACGCGAACAAAATTGTCTTTGACAGTGAGTGTCGGCCTCTTGCTGATTCGGTGACATTGCCCCGCTGACTTCTGAAATGCAGAATTAAGCAAGTGGCTCATCAACGCGTTTAACGGCGAATGGTACAAAACTGAGGACCCCGTGCCAATACGACGGAAGGGCTTAGAGGCTACTGCATGAGATTTGGAACATCAGCAGGGAGTTCTAGGGTCCGAAAAAGCGATAACGATATGCTTCTGCTGGGAGGCCAATCGATCTTTGACAGGCTGGGGAATGATACCCTGACTCGACAGTTGTTTTACGGCATTGCAGCCGAGAGCGAATCCAACATGTCCCAGCGAAATGCAGGCTGGCCAACTACTGCGCTCAGAAAATGGTGTGCTGGCGGTGCAGGGTTTCTGCCTGTGGCCATGATCCACCATTCGCCAGTCCGTGCCATCCGTTTCGGTGGCAGCCTCGATTGACGCTGGTCAAAGCAAAGGAAACGTCATCTTACAGCACCAAAGTACTTGAATCCCGGGGAGGTGGGGATTCAGCAAGACGAACGTTGGGGTGATAAACTCTAACTCGATGAGATAATGCTAAGGCCCCTATCGGACTAGCTTTGTGACACGTCAATCGAGTGGATAGACGCAAGTGAAACAACGAACCGTTTGGCGGCTGTGGACGACCTACTGCGGGCGGACCGGCGGGACGGCCAAGTCCGCTGCCGGTAAATCTGGTAGCGCGGGTGTTAACCTTCCTAGCCCACTCCTAATCGCCGACGCACGGTGTTCAGTGAAGCAAGCTATGCACTGCAGCAGGGGGCAAGGATTGCCGCAGATATCAGTAGCCATAGGGGTGACGTCCCGTCAAGCTGGGTCGCAGGAAGCGACCCAGACTTGTCTGCCTTGGCATGAAGGGAGCATCGCCTTGGCCTGGCTTTTGCCCTTGACCAATGTGTCGGTATCCGTCATATCGCCTGCAGATGTTCGAATTTATGCTTTAGGATTTCCTTCCTCAAGTCCAGTGCTTCTTCGACCCACGACTCCCTCGCTCCATGATCAAAATGGATCCTTCTCTCATGCAAAGAGCTCAAGCATTGATCAACCGATTGCACAATGGATACAACGAGAAGTATGGCTTTGGATCGATGAGCTGTGCAATCTACGACAGTGCATGGGTGTCTCAGATCTCAAAAGTAGAAGACGGCGTTCGCAAATGGCTCTTTCCGCAATGCTTTCTTTACATCCTGGCCAATCAGAAACAGGATGGCAGCTGGGAATCCTACTCCTCTGAGATCGATGGTATCCTGAATACAGCGGCATCATTGCTCGCAGTGCACCGTCACTTCGTCGACCCTCTTCAAATCAGTCACATCACGTCAGGGGATCTAATACGACGCTTCGATGCTGGAAAGATTGCACTGCAGGAAATGCTGACTGACTGGGATGTGGAAGCTACTGAGCACGTTGGTTTCGAAATCCTTGTTCCCGCTCTGCTGAAATACCTTGAGGACGCCGGATACTGCTTTGAATTTCCTCGCAAGGCTCTACTGATGAAAATACGCGCGGAAAAGCTGCGGAAATTCAAACCTGAATATCTTTATGGAAACGCGAAACTCACTCCTCTACACTCGCTCGAGGCCTTCATAGGCACAATCGACTTTGATCGGCTCTCCCATCAGAAAACTTTTGGATCCATGATGGCTTCGCCGTCGTCCACTGCAGCTTACCTTATGAACGTCTCGAAATGGGATGACGATTCCGAACATTACCTTCGCCACGTTGTCACAGCAGGCCCAGGCTGGGGTAATGGCGGTGTTCCTAGTGCATATCCTTCCACCCACTTCGAATATTCTTGGGTCTTGAGTACCTTGTTGAAGGCGGGATTCTCTAATGCCTCTCTGGGCTCAGAGCAGACGGAAAGCCTCTTAAATGTTCTTGCAACTGCCTTTGATCACGAAAATGGAAATATCGGATTCGGTGATCCACTCGGCCCCTGTAGTTTCGCATTAGCATGGACTGACTTCTGTGACAGCACCTTTCGTTGGCTCAGATGCAGACGATACTGCAAAGACAATCATGGTCATGAACCTGCTTGGCAAACCAACAATGCCCCGAGCCTTGATACAGGCATACGAATCCAAAGAGTACTTCATAACGTATCCTGGAGAAAGGACGCCCAGCTTCAGCGTCAATTGTAACGTTCTGGACTCGCTTTTGCACTCGCCAAATCCGTCGGACTTCATTGTGCAGATTGAGAAGGCCGCTCGCTATCTCTGTAAACGGTGGTACGAGTCAAACGACCCCATCATGGACAAATGGGTTCGTTCAATCCCCCCAAACACCCTTGATTCGTTTGCCTCACGCTAATCTCTTCCAACACGCAGAATATCTCGACTGGCTACTCAACCATGTTGATGTCTCAGTCGTTGATGAAATTGCTAGAGATGTGGGACAAGGAGATTCTTCCTGGACTTGATGATGATCTAATCCATAACGAACTCCCACTTGTCCTTTTCCAGGCTCTTAGCCGAACACTCCAGCGTCAACGAGCAAGCGGTTTCTGGGGAAGGACAGACTCACCAGAGGAAACGGCTTACTCTCTTCTGGCAATCGCGGCTCTTTCTTCACTACCATTTATCGGACCGCTGGACGAAGACATCCAAAATGCTATCCATAAGGGACGCGCAGCGTTGGAATCGCTCTCGGGGGCAGTATCTACTGCTGAATACTTGTGGATAGAGAAGGTGACATACTCTTCCCCCATCTTATGCGAAACATACATTTTGGCAGCATTGCACGCAACCGCTCAGCTCGAGAAACACGTCTACCGACATCAACCTACGGAGGTGATCAACATGAAGAAAGTCAACAAATTCCTTCCGTTCTACCAGAAGCTCCTGACTATCGGCGCACTCCCTGCATGGCGTATCCGCATTTCCCTGATGGAAGGCTGCCTGTTTGCTCCTTTCCTCAGCAAGGTCCGGTACCAGGTGTTCCCCGCCCGCAGTACGGACAATTTTGAGGAGAAATATTGGGACAACATTCGCTTCACATGGTGCTGTGTGAACAGCATAGACTTGACGTTTGCTTCTGCGGACTTCATCGTCCAATGGATGACAATTTCTTACCTGAATTACCAAGGTGACGAGTACATGGAGGCCGTCGTGGGGACTCGCTTTTCTCACAACTGGGAAGCAGTTAGAGCGGTAATTGAGGACGTGTTCAAACCTGAGGCTTCATGGACGGAGCTCAAAGCCTCGCATGGAGCAAAGAAGAATAGAACTTTGACTAATGGACACAATAACAATGACGTCGTCAGTAACGGAGCAGCGAACCACGCAATCACCAACGGCGAAGTTGTCATGAACGCAATAACCCACGATGCGGCCAACAATAGGGAAGCTCTCACCAACGGTGTCATGAATGGAACAACCCACGGTGCGGCCAACAATGGGGAAGCTCTTACCAACGGTGTCATGAATGGAACAACCCATGATGCAGCCAACAATGGGGAAGCTCTCACCAACGGTGTCGTGAATGGAACAACCCACGATGCAGCCAACAATGGGGAAGCTCTCACCAACGGTGTCATGAATGAAACAAGGCACGAGACGCCCAAAGCTGAGGAAGCTGTTACCAACAATGTCACGAACGGAACGACTCACAATGCGGCCAAAAATGAGGAGGCTGCCATAGACAGCGTCATGAGTGGAGCAAGCGGCAACATCCAAGCGATTGGCTATGAAGCTAAGGATAATACCATTACCAAGAACGGAACTATCACCAATGGCATCGAGAGCGAAGCGGCCATCAACGGCGCAACTATCAATAACAATGCCACCAGTAATGGGACCACCCGCAACAAGTCTCTCAAACGTGTCGACTCCAAGCTAGACATGGAGGTCACTAATGGAGCGACCTCGGACGACTTGGATCTCCAAGAGGTCCGAAGAGTCCTGACGCTCTTAAACGACTGGACATTCACTCATCCACAGGTGCTCAAAGCGAGCCCCTACCAGCTGAAAGAGACCAAACACGAGATGAAGATGTGGATGCTTGGTCATTTGATCCAGGCCGAGGACAGTGTCCGTCTGGCTCGCCAAAAAACTTACATGCCCTTTGAAACTCCGACAAGCAATTTCTACAACTGGGTCACCCACGTCTCCGCAGACCATACCTCGGTAAGTCGCTCTCCTATTTCCTGCTGTTGCCATCATGTGCTCTATCAAGAACGGACTATCTAACGTGACAACCCGCATATCAAGGCCCCCTATGCGTACGAGCTCCTGCTTTGCCTCCTCAGCGACGGCAGCGGAAACGACACCTTCCCGACTGCCGAGCAGAAATACTACTCAGCAGCCGTCAACCGCCACCTTTCCACCCTCTGCCGCATGGAAAACGACTACGGCTCCGTGACGCGCGACCGCGTCGAGCGAAACCTCAACTTCATCGACTTTCCCGAATTCTTCGACCAGGGTGGAACTTGTTTCACGTCCACTTTTACGGCCGAGGAAGCCAGGCCTCTGGAAGCCGAGCAAAAGGCCCAGCTCCTGCGTCTCGCGCAGTACGAGCGCGAGAGCTATCGAGATGCGTTGCGGAGGCTCGATGGGCTGGTGGCTGGGGACAAGAAGGCGATGCGCAAGATGCAGCTGTTGCGAGTCATGACGAACGTGACGGATTCGTGGGGCCAGATGTATGTTTTCAGGGATCTGGGGAGGACAATTGAGACCATTGTCCAGGCGAATGATCAGCAATTGAAGGGGCAATGGAGCGTTCCTGCGAAGACATACTGATGGGCGGGGAGAGTCGTGGCCCGATCGAAAGCTGTTGGTTGGGGTGGTAGTAAGTTGCTTGCTTCTATTTGCTAGCTTTTGTGAAGCGCGTAAACGGGTGGCTTCTTTCCCTAGATTTATGATTGAATGAACAGATAGCTTCCATAGGTTTCGATACTACTCACTGCTTCAGCCATGTTTACTTTGTTTCTATTCTTTCTCAAATTCTTACGGCCAATCCCGTACGAAGGCTCCGCAATTCAGCTGTGTTGCTTGCAGTGCGCTACTGCACTCTCTCGTTGTCCGCCTGCAACATGTCAGGTGAGCCTTATCTTGACGTCAAAAGCTTTCGGCGGGTCTCGAAACCGGTGTAGCATTAGCTGCAGCTGTCCAAGACACTCCACTGTCTTGTTCAATGGTCCTGCAACTGCCTCTTTCGTCCTTTTGCCGAGCTGCGCTGCCCGGCTATCGGCTAGAAGACTTTCGTCTTTCCAAGGTAGAGGCGGACTCCACCTGCCCATCACAGGCCTATGGTAAGTTCCGCCCATTCCTCGTCGCCTTGCTCACCTCGCTCTGTGTCGTATCCTCTGCATAGCGCTGATACGCCGGGATATATTGCTCCCTCGCAGACAATGTATCCTGCACACTCTTCCTCGCCTCCACTGCCTCTGCCCATTTCCTCCACCTAGCCCACACCTCCTCATCCTTGCCTCCTTCTTCCGGCGCAGGCATCCCCAGCCCGCCTTCCTTGAAATGGTCAAAGACCCAGAGCCGAACTAGCCACGGCGTAAGCATAATATCGACCATGGAGTACTGCGCGCCAAGGAAGAATGGCCCGGTAGGATCGGCCTCTTTAATGAAGGTCTTGAGGTGGCCGAGGAACTCTGCTCTTGCCTCCTCGATCGAGTAGGACGAGTGGGGTTGGTGTTGGCAGAAACGGTAGAAGCTGGGTACGATGCGTGAATTGACGTGGTCGATCCAGATCCTGCATCGCGCCCTTTCGTATGCGTCTGCAGGATAGAGATTTGGTCCATACTTCTCCTCATCCGTGTAGACTTCGTTCAAATACTCGCAGATGACATTGCTCTCGTACAATGGCTTTGTATCCTTCCCGTCTGGTCCTTTGGGGCATCCGAGAGTGGGCACGAGGCCGCGGGGGTTGAGCTCGAGGAAGGACTTAGCTTTGTGGTAGGGGTTGATCTCGATGTATTGGTATGGGATCTTCTTTTCCTCAAGGACGAGCCACGCACGCTGGACGAATGGGCAGAACCAGCCGGCGTAGAGTTTGAGGGGCTGTTCGGCCTTGTGGGCTTCGACGAGGGAGGCCGCAGCGCCTGAGGCGTGCGGGTAGAGATTGGTATCTACGTTGCCCATGAGGAAGGATTTTTGCTAGAGAGGTTTAAGTGGGTGGAAGAGCAGGCAATCGTCTCAACAATCGCATTGCTAGTGAAGAAAAGTTCAGTTACACAAAGACGTCATCTGTTTGGACGCGTCATTTCTCTCTGCACAGGCTCTACCCGCATTCCTCAACTATTGCGAGTTATAATGCCTGATAATCCATCCAAGTCCCTCCATGCCCTCCCCAATTTCGCGGCCAATTTGCGGTCAATCCTCGCCTAGATTGCTCTAGTTTCTAGGCGCTCTTCCATCTCTCTCTCCGGGAGCTTAATTAAGGCTCGGAGTAACTATCAATTGTAGGTAGGATTGCTTCGTCCTTGGAGGAAGAAGTACGTAAGGCTCTCGACTCTAGATAGTACGCTCCCTTCAACATAAGTTCGCCACGACACATGAGTTTCATAGCCCGTAACGACGCCACAAGTCATTCAATGTACAAGTGGCCCGGAGAAAATTGATCTGTCAACACAGAGAGAAGATTTGCTGCCTCTTTTTTACACAGACCGACAGGAACTCCATTCCACCATCATATTGCCGCCTGTCATCTGAGGGCTCGTAACGTCGAACGTCGAAGGCTGTCCGAGGCAAGCCCCTGGGTCTCCTTCTAACGTCACACTTCCTTTCGACTCGAAAAGCGACCTCCGATACTGTAAGCCGCAAATGCATGCAGGCTCGCCGACTGCGCTTGGTGGACAGCGTTCTATGACTCCAGGATCGTCGGTTTGAGCAGCGGTGGCACTTCCACCCCAAGTCCAAATGAAAGACCGAGACGAAGAGCTTCCTTTACTCAGAATTGTTAGGCGATGTTTCGTGAGAAAGATGAGCTTTATAGATCAAGTTTTGGTCCACTGCCAAAATTAAGACTGACACTGACCTCCTTTGACACGGAGGATGATGAGGGTAACGAACAAGCTGCTTAAGGCTTAGTAGAAGTTACGACTCATGACAGCACTTACTTTGCAGTCTACCGACCTAGGTTTCGTGGGTTGAGGTGCAGTCTTCCGTGGGTTGACACAGCCTCAAGTCAAACTGGGCCAGCATGATGATAGTCGTTGCTTCAGTATTCTCGACGACGGCTGTCGGAACGCACTATTTCAACAGACCCTCACTGCCTCTCAAAATCGCAGCATACAGACGCCTGTTGGCCCGAGGTCCGCCAAAATCCGCCATCTACCTTGAAGCTCTGCTAAAGTCTTGCCTTTCTCTCCATTACATCGTTCGAATACGGACTCCCCTCCTAGTGCTCCAAATCCTTCACCAAAGACGCTTGGATCCAGACCTTTGGTAAGCTAACCACATTATCATAGCAAGAGATACGAGGTGTATACTAACTACATTCTTGCAGTCTTCGCATCACCCTCCGCCAGTGATCTCTGTCCCGGAAATCCTGCTTCCGGCAACATTTCTACGCCGGCATGCTCAGCAGGGAACATGGCAATCATGTTCCCCGACAGGACTGTTGACGCTGCTGCTTCTTCGAACGTGCCTTTGTCGAGCGTCCAGCACGAGCTAATCTGCCTTCGATCTTCAGACATCTCTGTGGGCAGTGGCCAGCATCGTAGCATCCCAACACCGGGCACAAGGGTGATTGCCCGTTAGGGTGGCTGCTCTTTGTGGTTATTCTGGCTATGAGGCTTTGAATTCTAGCGAATATTCCTTGAGTGTAAAAGGAGCCACGTGGATCTTATCGGCAAGAGCGAGGCGTTACAGCATCCGTTGGTGATTGCCCTAGTCTGGCACCGAGGAGTAGAATTCGAGACAAGAGAGAAAGGAGCAAAACATAATGGAAAGCAATGTCGTCAAGGGTCATTTGAAGTTCGTGGTAGGGCACCCGCTCTATCGCAATGTAGAAATGAACTGCTTGATACTTGTAATCTATCCGTGCCTGAGGTTATCGTGCAGCGCCTCCTCTCAAATCACTACCCAGTCTATAACCCCCAACCTTCTCCCACTCGACCTTCTGCCTCGTAACCGGTAATTGCCTCCTCAGCGCTTTAAAGCTCTGCTCATTCATCGCCACAAACGCCTTATTTAGCTCCTCCTGGTATGCCTTTTCCGCGGCCGCAATCTTGCGTATAATCTCGCTAGCTGAGTTGCCTGCCGAAGATATTGAGATAGGTTTCGAGGTCGTGAGCGCTACATTGCCGTCTTCGTAGTAGTGCACATTGACATGGATAGTACCCGACAATTCCGAGTTCGATGGGTCGTAGAGGTAAGTTGATCGCCAGCGGCCGTTCCAGAAGTTTGAAGGCGAGTATTTGTTCGCGACGAGGACGATTGCTATTTTGTTTTCATAGGGGTACACACCGTGGGAGGAGGCGGGGTAGTGCTCTGAAGCGTAGGTAGAGAGGCTTTTGAGAAGCGACCTGATGAGATCGGAATGTTGTGACTCAAGCGTGTAGATTTGAATAGAAGATGCTCGCTGTTTGTACTCAGTCTCACGCCCATACCAGTGCGTCTAGGCAATGCTCACTTGGTTTGCATGGTCATATGCCCAACTAGAGCTGTGTCCTACGTCGAAATAACGGCCATCGGGCAGTCTATTGTATTTGCTGAGCAGGACCTGCTTTGCAATGAGTCTTTGGGAGCAAGGCGTATATTGATAGACCTACAGCTTCGCTCGAGCCAGGAAGCTTAGCCGTGACCAGTTGTTCTTCATTGTACTTTTGGAATGCCGGGCCCAGCTTATCCTGTAGAGAAGGATTCTCAATCGTCAGTGCCTTGATATCACTGACCACGTCGGCAAGCTCGCCTGGCGGAGCTCCGCCAATGAACGCTGACGCAATCTCAGTGGCCTTCGACATGATCGTTGGAAATTGTCATGTCGTATTGGAGATGCTCATGGTACAGTTATTGTTAGTTTGTGGTTTGCGGCTCTGAGACACTGAAGCTTAAACCGCACTTGACCTTACTAACACTGACTGGCGGATCTACTTGGGAAATCCTCCGGAGAGGAGACCCGGTAATTGATATTGCTTGTACATATGCTATTTATGAACTCGAATTCAATCAACGATGGTCATTTCCCTGCCAGGCGGAGTCCAGGTCAAATCGCAGCTCTTGCTTTCCCAGATTGGTGCTCCGAGGCCCATAATGGTCAAGCTTCAATCAATGCTCATGTTCATCAGACTATCATTCGTTTCGACCATTCCCTGAAGCCCGACTCGTTTTGAACCATTGATGCTTCCCGCGCTGTTGCTTCTATCCCCATGTCCATGTCCGTTGGCCTTGGGAGGTGGGTGACCCCAAGATTTATCGCTGCTCAAAACAGGACTCTGAGGTAAGATTGGACTACTCTGCACGCTCATGCCAGGAGACACGGCTCTTCTCTTGAAGGATGCTGGATCGAAATCGTCATCTCTTCGCCGCTTATTATTGACTTTGCGCACCACGTCTGCAGCTGTTGGGGCAGCATAGGAGGGCATCGGCGTGGACGAACGAGAACCTGAACTTTCGAAAAGCTTCGAAGGTCCACTTTCTACGCCAGGTCCTATACATAATGGCGGAGTTTCCATGTTTTCGTCACTCATCCCAGAAGAGCTTTCTTGTGGGACTAGCGGCGGTGGAGGGGTCTGATACCGATCGTCAAAATTATGCCAAAACCCCAAGCCTGCAGAATGTTTCTCTGCATGTCGGCTGAAGTTGCCTGAAGATCGCTCGGCTATGGCATCGACAGATTTGTCTTCACTAATCATGTCATCTTCTGGAGGACTCTCCAGCGCATTATCACCTGATGTAGTGGAGGTGTATAGGACAGGAGAGATTGTAAGCGGAACCGTTGGATCGTTCTCGCGGACTTGATGGATCACTTCTGCCTCACGTTTGACTTCACTTTCGATTGGCGCTGCTTCTTCAAGGAGTGCTGCCCGTATTCTTGCAAAGTTCTTGGTTTTTGGCTGGAGCCAGTGAGCAAACGAGAAGAGCACCAAGCGGAAAGAGGAACTCACCAGGAGATTGCCACGTCTTGTGACGGCCCTTCTTATTACACCTCTCGGGCCTTCGGCTGGGGTGCCGCTGCTTGAGCTTTGATAAGCTGCATTACCACTGCCTTTGCCATCACCATCCTCGCTGTCTGATAAATGGAGGTGATCTGTGCCCAAGCTCAAGCTTTCCCGTCGCGACTGTACCTGATGCCTGGTCAAGCCTTGGCTGAAGTACCCACCATTCATAGTCTCGATACTCTTCAGCAGAGGAGGTGACAGCGGACCGGGGCTGGGTTTAGAACTGTTGACACTAACACTGCTGGAGCTATGCCGACTTCGGCCTTTTCGTAATCGAGCCCGTTGAAAACTCATCAAACCGGCTGCCGCAGGTGAATATTGATTGCTCATCCATTCACCACCAGGGCTGCTGGCCAGGCCCGTAATGAAGTTGTTAGAAAGCTTCGAAACCTGTGGAGTGCTGAGAATGGCATCTTCACTGTCCCTGTCCATCACATCATCTTCGGAAGACGAACTACTATCATTGTCTGAATCTAACATGTTTACGCTGCTGACTGAACTTGAAAGGGTGGGACGGTCGGTGTTTGGCATTGTCGACCACATGCCGGACATGTTGCTGGGTGAATCTAGCACAGTGCTCCCCAAACTTCTTCTTTGTGGTATCTGAATCCCACGTCCGCCTATAGTTGGAGAAGCATCTGGCGACGACTCGGCGAGGGTAGAGTGATGTAGATTTGTGCAAGCCCGTGTGTAGTCCAAGCCTCTTGATCTTCTAGGTAGCATAGAAGCTGGTGAGCCGTAGCTAAGCGAAGGGTCAAGCCTTGGGGATAGAGGTGCCCTCGTTATCGCGCTGCCCAATGCTCCCAGGCCATCCAAGTCCCTTTGTGGCATCTGTAGGGACAGTCCTCGACTGTGGAAGCTAGGTCGTTTAGGAGTAACTGGGTTGGTAACGGCGAAATCATCTTTCGATACTTTCGACGGCTCGCGAAATGCGGGAGATGGAGAGAGTGTCGGTGTCGGCGCCTCGGAAAGCGATCGCGTTCTTGAGGGTGAGCGATAAATCCCAAGTGCGCCATTGTGTCGCACGCGTGATGAGGGAGTGGGTGTTCTGTCGCGTTTGCTTTGCTCGAGTGCCTGGGTTAAGGATGAAGCTGCATTGGAAGGTGGGGCAGAGACAGCCATTGTAGACATTCTTCTGAGAAGGTCAAGGGTCAAAGATGGCGCCGGAGCTAGGCGGTGGCATAATAGGGAGATTGCGACCGAGTCGCTTCAGAGACAGCATTTTTAGTGGGGTGTGAGCGTATTGCACTGGTAGGAGATCACCCGTGGTCCTCGTTGAGTGCTTTTGACGCCAACGGGCGCCGCCACGGGTGCAGAGACAGGCTAGGACGGGTACATCCGCCGCCAGAAGAAAAGATAGACTTCCGCGGTTGTGAACAACTAAGGCCACTTTTATATGACATCAGTCATCCTCCATATTGAAATGTGCATTTTGCGACCAGCATGTCGAAACATAGAATCAAGAATGTCTCATTGGGAGACGATCTCTATGACGACTTTGATGATTACGAGGAAGAACAAGAGGAGACCGAGATTTTGACTGCTGAGGACAAGGAAAAACTACGACTAGGCACATTGCAAGTCCGGGAGGCTCTTGCAGGGGTTCCAGCGTCAGATGGCGAGATTCAGGAGGCACTTTGGCATTACTATTACGATGTTGGAAAGTCAGTGACATATATCAAAAGTCGGTAAAGACACGTCAGACAAATGATTGTGCGGAGGCTCACTCCATCAGACAAACGAAAACCAGCCTCAACACAGACAACCAAAGTTACAGCCAGTATGAAAGCACTATCAGGTTAGTAATACTGTTCGTTGTATGTCGCACTCCTCCAATGATTGCAAGATCGTCTCTCCACGGTCGGCAATTCTAAAGTTGTAACTACGGCACATGGCCAGGAGATCTTGCAAGCAATTCTGATGCGTCTCTGATGCATAGCGGATGGCAAGCCCTGCTCCGCACCCTTGCCGGCTAAGGGCTTCTTCGACGATTGCCCTTGGTTCAACATTCCCACTCATCGCCTTGCCATAATTCTGGTTGAGCCTCTGTACCCTCGCCTGGGCCTGCTCGGTGGATCGCCTTCCAATGCAACAGAGGGTAAGATGTCGAAATTAGCGGCTCTAGCAGCTAAGCGGAGGCAGAAAGAGAACAAGACAACCCCAACTGCAGCAAGCGACAAGATGGACCCCCAGGAAGGGCAGTATTTGGCTTCTAGCGGTCTTCGAACCTTGCATCATCCGGCCCCTGAACAAGTGGGCAAGACACTTCGCAGCACTGCAACTGGAAAACATGATCTGGACCATTCCAAAATTCCGCTCATTGCCATTCCCAGCTCCGACGCAAACCTCACTGGACAATTCTCTCTGCCTGCTGAAGCAGGACCTATAGTGACACAACAATCCACCCTCCTTGACCCTGCTACAGCGAGCCGGGCCAATCCCTCGTCTTTTGCTACGACTATACTGGCTAGCAATTCTATTGCCGTTGATCTTGAAACAAGCCTTACAAATGACTTTGCAAGCACACTGAGCTTGGGTGGTCATCTTACTAAACCTTTCGACTTCGCAGATCCGAGTCCAGATGACGTCGTCACGAAAGCGCAAAGCTCCAAAGGTTCGAGTTGACGACCAGCAAGATTGAATTAGCTGACGGCTGCTGTCACCAGCGTCCCACATGAGTGCCAAGCCTATGGCAAAACCAACCACCTCCGCAAAGACGAAAGTCGATCCCACCATTGGTCTCAAAGCTCTCTCTGTTGAAGAGCCAGCCAAGATCAAAAGTAAGAACCTGGATGTATTGGCAGAATATAACAAGGTCAACCGAAAGAGTGCAGCAAACTTTGTAGTCATTGGTACCACTCAAAGTCTCCAACGAGGTCTCACCGATTAACACTTCCAGGTCATGTTGACGCAGGAAAGAGTACATTAATGGGGCGCTTGCTCTTTGAATTAGGCGCTATCGACCAGCGAACACTTGATAAGTACAGAAAGGAAGCTGAAAGGATCGGTAAGGGGTCATTCGCCTTTGCGTGGGTGTTAGATCAAGGATCGGAGGAGAGAGCTCGTGGCGTGACGATTGACATTGCAGTCAATAAATTTGAGACGAGCAGAACCCGTTTCACCATCCTGGACGCGCCTGGTCATCGAGACTTCGTACCGAACATGATCGCTGGTGCAAGCCAAGCCGACTTTGCTGTACTAGTCATTGACGCCTCAACAGGCAATTTCGAATCCGGTTTGAAAGGACAGACGAAAGAGCATGCGCTGCTCGTGCGCAGTATGGGCGTCCAAAGGATCATAGTGGCTGTCAACAAGATGGACAATGCAGAGTGGTCCAAAGATCGTTTCGACGAGATTGAGCAGCAGATATCAGCTTTCTTGACCGCAGCCGGGTTCCAGCCCAAGAACTTCTCTTTCATCCCTTGCTCTGGTCTACAAGGAGACAATATCCTCCGAAGAAGTTCGGGAGTGAAGTCATCTTGGTACACCGGACATACACTGGTGGAAGAGCTGGACACTTCGGAACCCGTGAACCATGCTTTAGATAAGCCTCTTCGGATGACGATTGGAGACGTCTTTAGAGGTGGTATTCAGAATCCACTGTCTGTATCAGGTCGTCTCGAGGCAGGGAGTCTTCAGACTGGAGACCAAGTTCTCATCATGCCCAGCGCAGAGAAAGCTTTCATCAGAAGTCTTGAAGTTGATGACGAACCTCGCGACTGGGCTGTCGCTGGGCAGAACGCAGTTCTCAACCTTACCGATATTGATCAAATGCACCTGAAGACTGGCGACATGCTGTGCAGTACAACATCACCTGTCAAGAATATCACGGCCTTTACGGCGAAGGTTCTTGCCTTCGACCATCTCACCCCCATGAATATCGATATTCATAGGGGGAGATTACACGTTCCGGGCAAGATTAGTCAGCTGGTTGCAATCCTGGATAAGGCTGATGGAACTACGGCTATCAAGAAGAGACCGAAGATTGCGCAACCGGGCAGTGTGGTTAGAGTGAAGGTGGATATGGAACATGCCGTTCCTCTCCCAGAAGCCAGTAGAATAGTACTCAGAGCGAATGGGGAGACCGTGGCTGCTGGTCTCATCGAATAGCTTATGCCGCGCAGTCTAAAATGTCATCTAGTGGCGATGTCCTTGTTTCAGTGTCAACTACTGACCGTGTATTAAGGAATTTGTCCCCGACATGCACTGCAGAGCGTGTATTCCCGCCTGACTTGTATTCTTCGTGCTGAGTCGTCCAACTCCTGAAATCGTAGTGTCCTGATGCATCCTTGCCACCGCTGTTGGCTATTATTTCATCTGTTGACTACAGAGCCTCCGCGATGGACGTTCTGCTGCTCTCATCTTGAAATCCTTTTATTGATCCCACTGTTGATAGAGAACGGCTAGAAATTCGTCGTCGCTCATGCATGTTTTGCTCAATTCGTCTCGAGGAACGTGTCCGAAGGCCCCTATTTTGGCCTTTGCAGAACGTTGAGCACGTGACGTAATGGGGGGGTGTTTCCGAAAGGACACTTTGGCTGCTAAGGGGGTACTCTAAGGCCAACCTGGCATTATTCGAGACCCTTAAAAAAGTTCCCTGAATAATTCGCTTTTGAACTTTTCGAAATTCCTACACTACACCCACCCACATTTCGAGGGCGTCCTCACGAGTGTATCGACTTGTTAACACCATGGCTCGCACAATGGCGAAGTCTCGCTTTCAATGGACGACTGTTTTCTATCTCCTACTTATATTTGTCTGCCCCCTCGCTTTGATCGGCTCAGTAAGGGCGCAAGACCAAGCGCCCATGGAAAATGATACCAATACAAACTACGGAACCGTCATCGGCATCGATCTGGGCACCACATACTCATGTGTTGGTGTTATGCAGAAGGGAAAAGTGGAGATTATTGTTAACGACCAAGGAAACCGAATAACCCCTTCCTACGTGGCATTTACAGATGAAGAACGTCTAGTGGGGGATGCAGCAAAGAACCAGTATGCTGCAAATCCAAAGAGAACAATCTTCGATATTAAGTAAGTCAGCTTCCCTCCCCAACGGGGCTCTGAGCTAACCGGTGGGCCTCGTAGGCGTTTGATCGGACGTAAATTTGCGGACAAGGACGTTCAAGCAGACATCAAACATTTTCCCTTCTCCGTTGTCAACAAAGATGGCAAGCCAACCGTCAATGTCGAGGTTGCAGGTACGGAAAAGAACTTCACTCCTGAAGAAATATCCGCAATGGTTTTGGGCAAAATGAAGGAAACCGCGGAGGCATATCTAGGTAAAAAGGTCACCCATGCCGTTGTCACAGTCCCAGCCTACTTCAACGATAATCAACGTCAAGCCACCAAAGACGCCGGTATCATCGCCGGTCTGAACGTCCTCCGCGTTGTCAACGAACCCACTGCCGCCGCGATCGCTTATGGACTGGACAAGAAGGGCAAGGAGAGTCAGATCATTGTCTACGATCTCGGTGGAGGCACATTTGATGTTTCACTGCTCTCTATTGATGAGGGAGTCTTCGAGGTACTCGCAACAGCAGGTGACACTCATCTTGGTGGCGAAGACTTCGACCAGCGAGTCATTTCACACTTCGCAAAGCTCTACAACAAGAAGAACAATGTCGACATCACCAAAGACCTTAAGACAATGGGTAAGCTCAAGCGCGAGGTCGAAAAGGCGAAGCGGACTCTGTCGTCCCAGATGTCGACTCGGATTGAAATCGAAGCTTTCCACGAAGGCAAAGACTTCTCGGAAACTCTGACACGCGCGAAATTCGAGGAGCTCAACATGGACTTGTTCAAAAAGACCCTCAAACCTGTAGAGCAGGTTCTGAAGGATGCCAAGGTCAAGAAGTCAGAAATCGATGACATCGTCCTCGTAGGTGGCTCAACCCGAATTCCGAAGGTCCAGAGTCTCATTGAGGAATTCTTTGGCGGTAAGAAAGCAAGTAAGGGCATCAACCCCGACGAAGCTGTGGCGTATGGAGCTGCAGTCCAGGGTGGTGTGCTCTCCGGCGAGACAGGCACAGAAGACATTGTCCTCATGGACGTCAACCCGTTGACCCTAGGCATTGAAACCACTGGAGGCGTCATGACCAAGCTGATTCCACGGAATACTGTTGTCCCCACAAAGAAATCACAGATCTTCTCGACCGCCGCCGATAACCAACCAGTCGTTCTGATTCAAGTATTCGAAGGCGAACGATCAATGACAAAGGATAACAATCTTCTCGGCAAGTTTGAACTCACTGGAATTCCACCTGCACCCCGAGGTGTACCCCAGATCGAAGTCTCGTTCGAACTTGATGCGAATGGAATCCTCAGAGTATCTGCAGGCGACAAAGGGACCGGCAAATCTGAGTCTATCACTATTACCAACGACAAAGGTCGACTTTCCCAGGAAGAAATCGAGCGTATGGTCGCTGAGGCTGAAGAGTTTGCCGAGGAGGACAAGGCTACTCGTGCTAGGATCGAAGCTCGTAATGGGCTCGAGAACTACGCTTTCAGTCTGAAGAACCAGGTCAACGACGAAGAGGGTCTTGGTGGTAAAATTGACGATGATGACAAGGAGACCATTCTCGAAGCTGTCAAGGAAGCTACAGACTGGCTCGAGGAGAACGCATCAACGGCCACCACTGAAGATTTCGAGGAGCAAAAGGAGAAGTTGTCGAACGTGGCCTATCCGATTACGAGCAAGCTCTACAGTGGTGGTGCAGGAGGAATGCCCGATTATGGCAATGATGACGAGCCAAGCGGACATGATGAGCTCTAGAGAGGGTCGCTGAATAGACAGCGTTTGTGCATTAGCATGGAGTACAATGGCTTGGCATTGATAGAATAGTTCCGTGGCCCGGTTTGATAGGAGCAGTCTCTGGTTTTTTCAAATCTGCCGAGCAATAGTGGCATTGTTGTGGTCTATTGTCGAAGTGGCCAAAACGGCCGCTCGTTTGTGTCAAATACTAGCTATGCTATGCTCAAGTCGGTCGATCATACAACGCCACATTTGACGTCTAGCGGAAAAAACCGGCAAAGATCAACGACGTGGGAAAGGGAGAGATGGTGGTTTGCTCCGGTCCCCTGTTTTGCATCCCCTCCCCACATCCCCGAACGCCGAACCGCCCTTGTTGTTGTTGTCAGCAATACCAAAAGCAGCGGGTAAAAAGTTAGTCACTATGCCGATGTCACCTTCCTGGAACTCGTGATCGGTCACTATAATATCACAGTGAGCTTCTCCCTCGTTCCGTGTAGAATTTCCTATCATTTGAAAGACGGCATACGCTGCAGGTGAGTCTTACAGATGTCTTTCGTAGTCTCAGAAGCCATGCCCTGGCACGAGGGCGAGAATAAAATGCACCAGTTGACTAAAGCTGGCGACTTTGACAACCCAACCTCTCCATTTCTCCAACCCAGAGCGGCCAGCATGGTACAAAGATACCCTCTGCTGGCAATAGGCACGCTTGACAAGCAAGACAGGCCGTGGACCACTGTCTGGGGCGGTGAAGTGCCGTTGGCTCAGCAAGTTGCGAAAGACACTATCAGCATTCGCACGATTGTCGACTCGAAGACGGATCCAGTCGTGCAGACTATCTATGAAGGCAGAGACGATGGAGAGGTTATTCACGAGCAAGGAGCTGGAAGAATGATATCCGGTCTTTCGATTCATCTAGAGCAAAGAAACAGGATGAAGCTCTTTGGCAGGATGGTGGCAGGGGCATTGAATACGCACGAAGAGGGCCTCCCGGGCTCTGGGTCTGTAGGCCAGATCCAGCTCGTGGTCCATATTGAGCAGAGCCTGGGAAATTGCCCGAAATATCTCAATTGCAAACGCATCCGTGCCTCTCTACCAGAGCCCAAACTTGTCTCTGATTCGCCGCATCTCCCTCAAGAAGCACTCGACCTCTTGGGGAAGGCCGACATGTTTTTCATTTCATCCGCAGACCACGACAAAGACATGGACACGAACCACCGGGGTGGGCCTCCTGGCTTTGTTCGTGTGGAGTCGAACGGCGACCAGGGCGCAATTCTCGTTTATCCGGAGTACAGTGGCAACCGTTTATATCAGACTTTGGGCAACCTACAAAGCAGCCCTCGAGCGGGCCTTTGTTTTCCGGATTTTGACACGGGCGACGTCCTTTATGTGACCGGCGACACCGAAGTCCTCATTGGCAAAGACGCCACAGCAGTCCTGCCTCACAGCGACGTCGCTGTCAGAATTACCCTGACAGGTGCTCGCTTCGTTGAAAAGGGGCTCTCTTTCAAGGGCGAAACGCTAGAAAGGTCTCCGTACAACCCTACCGTCCGCTACCTGCCATCTGAGAAGGCCGTCATCGGTGACGAAAAGTCAGTAATGGCAAAACTCATCAAAAAGGAAAAGCTCACTCCGACGATCTTCCGCGTGCGCTTTGCCATCTCGGATCCAGGTGTTTTCGGACCCTGGAAAGCAGGCCAATATGCAGCACTGTCATTTTATGATGAGCTTTACATGGGCTACAGCCATATGCGAGATGATGACCCAAAGTCTCTCAACGACGATTACCTACGAACTTTCACCGTCTCATCTCATCACGGCGAAGGCTTGCATGGCGAGGAATTCGAGATGACGATCCG
>Ga0335072_10003459_pt1 | contig 23806 bp, 19 predicted proteins | sample Lox_Sample_21_FD_206725 | JGI IMG/M metagenome (GOLD analysis project Ga0335072, IMG submission 206725) | Soil microbial communities from Loxahatchee National Wildlife Refuge, Florida, United States - Lox_Sample_2.1 | ecosystem: Environmental > Terrestrial > Soil > Wetlands | place: USA... | reverse complement strand
ATCAAATCAAGCGGCTGCGTTGTGCGAATCCTCGCCCATGCCAGAGTGCAACTGCAGGAAGCGCAGAATCTGCCCGCGCGAGAAGATGCCCAGCAATTTCCCGTCGGAGACTACAGCCAGTTGATTCAGGTTCTCGCGGCTCATCAATTCCACCGCCTGAACGGCTGGCATATCGGGCGGCACCGTGCGCAGGTTGCCCAGGGGCTTCATCACGCTTTGCACGCTGGTTTGACCCCAATTCTCGCGGCTTACACCACGGACCTCATTCGGAGTCACGATTCCAGCCACGTGATTGTCTTGAGCTACGACGAAGCACCGGCTCGGGCTATGCAGCAGATAATGATCGACGAAATCTCGCAGGCTCAGATAGCCCTCGACTTGCGTGCAATCACTTTCCATGAGCTCGGAAACGCGGTGATCGCGCAGTCCGGCCATGATGCCTACCTGCGCGTAGCTGCTGCGCGAAGCCTCGAGCAGGAACCAACCAATAAACCCCAGCCACAATCCGCCAAAGTTCGCGTGGATAAAGAACATGAACAAACCGTAGACGATGAACAACAATGCGACGCCTTCGCCAACTTTCGCCGCGATCCTTGTCGACTTATCCGGTTTTTTCGTGATCCACCAGACAATCGCCCGGAACACGCGGCCACCGTCAAGCGGAAAGCCCGGGATCATATTGAAGCCCGCGAGCAAGATGTTGATGTACCCCAGCCACAACAGGACCGCGGCAAGAGGTGTGACCGGCTCGCTTCCGACTGCCACACCTCCACCCAAACCGCGAACAATTCCAAGCAGTACGAATCCGATCACCAGGCTTGTGAGCGGACCAACGATCGCGATCCAGAATTCCGAGCCCGCATCCGTGGCTTCCGACTCGATCTGCGATACTCCACCCAGAGCAAAAAGCGTGATGGCCCGCACCTTCAGACCGCGTGATTTGGCAACCAGTGAGTGAGCCAGTTCATGCAGTAATAACGTGACAAAGAACAAAACGGAGGTCCCGATCGAGACGCCCCACACCACGGCGTCGCTCCAATGGGGGCGAACGGCGCGAAAGTGAGCTTCGAGAGAAAACGCGATCAGGAAGGCAATGATGAACCAGCTGAAATGCAGCCCGATTTCAATTCCGGCGATATGACCAAGCTTGATATTGGATCGCATAGGGCCAACCTGCCACCCGGTTAGATGCTTTCAACCCAAGTGCGGCGACATAAGGATAAGGATAAAGGATAGAGGCCGGGCCCTGCTATTGGCGAGTAAATGCTCCCGCGAAGACGAATCCAAGCAGAAAGCCGAGCACAGAAACGGCCGCCGAGGCCCGTCCAAAATTCCGATGCAGGATGTTTGCAGCGCTGTACTGCTGCTTGGTCTCGTCGACTTTCGACATTAATTCCTGCGCGGTTCGATGAATGCGCTCCCGTTGTTGCGAAGCCTGGATTTCGAGATGTTCCATGGGTGCCGCGCTCATAGGATGTTCTTCGCCTCCCGTTGCAGCCAGACTTTGTCATTGTTTAGAACTCTCATGGTTTTGCGGGGCACTACGCCTTTGGAACTCAGTTGAGTCTTGGCCACCAGAGCCGCGATCCCACCGATACATCCCCACAAGAAGGAAATGATTAGAAACGCAAAGAACCAGCGGTAAGGATCGCCTTCGAATGCAACCACTACGAGCCCGACCATCGCGAAAGAAAATAGAAGAAACCCGACAGTCAGAAAAAGCGCTCCGATCGCTGCCAGCGGCAGCGCTGCTTTGATCACTCTCGCTTTCTCTTCCAGTTCCGCCCGCAGCAGTTCGATGCGCGTCTGCGTGAACTCCTGAAATTCATCCCTTATCTCCGCCAGGATTTCCGCCAGGCTTCGGTTGGTAACGGGGGTAGGGTTGGCATTCGTTAGCGCCGGGACCTCCATATTCGCAGCGTCATCCCAAGCACAAAAGCTGAACCGGCAAGCAAGGCTAAGAAAACCATCGGCCGTTCATTTTTCATTCGGAGCGTGTTGTCCCGCAAATCAGTGATCGCGCGTCTGCAGGCAATCACCGACCGGCGGGAAGCTGAACTGAGAAATTCGCCGGTTCTGATGCCCGCGATAGCGATCCAGTCTGACGGCGACCCCGCACGGGAGGGCAATCCGTATGTTGCGGCCGTTCTATTGGCCGTCTCTGCCGGTGGCGTGATCGATGTTTCTGCTTCTGTTCCGCTTGCACTCACGATACATCTCCGCAAGTTTTCCTAGGCTAGGATGCCAGCGTGCAAGTACGTGTTGTCGTGAAAGCGCCAGCAAGGCATGTTCACTGCGGAGCCGGTCCTTCCACTACTTCCACCAGATCGCCGGGCACGATCCACTTGGCAAATGCGGCTTGCACCTGGGTTGCTGAAAGTGCCTTGTATTTTTCCGCTGCTCGGATCGGCTCATCCAGGGGCAATCCCATCACACTGCGGGCCAGCAGGCCGGTTGCAATGTTGGACTCGCTTGCCTGCCCGAGGGGAATCTCGCGCAACAGCATCGCCACGGCTTGTTGCATCTCGCCGGCGCTCGGCGGAGTCGTTCTCATGGCCTGCAGATCCTGAATGATCAACGCGCGTGCCTTCGAGACATTGACGGGATCGGCGCCATAGGAAACGCTGAAACTGGCGCGCGTCCGGCTGGCATCGAGTTCCTCAGAAACGGTGTAGACGTACCCGGTTTTTTCGCGAAGATCCCGGTACAGCCGCGTGGCGTAGAAGCCCCCGCCCAGAATGTGATTCGCGAGTTGCAGCGGATAGTAATCTGCATTGAAGCGGTTCATGGGCAATTCTTCCGCGAGCGTCACTTCGTCCTGCAGGCGCGTGGGATCGGGCACGCGGCTATCGGCAGTCTTGTTGCGCGGAACCGCCGGAAGATCCACATCCGGCTTCGGACCCGTCTGCTTCCAGTTTCCGAACCACTTCACCACTTCGGTTTTGGCCTCAGCGGGCGTAACGTCGCCAATAATGACGATCGTCGTCAGATCCGGACGAAACGCTTTGCCGTAATAGGACTTCACGTCGTTCAGTGTGAGGGATGAAACTTTCTGTGGCGTGGGCTCGCGCAGTTCCGGATCCTTCGGCGGCAATAAGTTCGTCAGCAAAGCGCGATGCGTATGGTAGTCCGGACTTTGCAGTTCGCCGGCAATAGAATCCGCCGTTTGTTGCCGTACTACGTCGAAAGCCTTGTCGGGGAGCGCGGGCTGCAACTCATTTTCGGCCAGCAACTGCATGCCGCGATCGAAGTACGTCTTGAGCACCTCGAGCGAGAATGTGTCGCCGGCGCTCTCGTTGGCGGCGATATCGTCAAGCGCTTTTTGAAAAGCGATTCGATCGAGGGTCGTCGTGCCGTACGAGAATAATCCGTTGAGCACGCTCGAAACGCCTTCCTGATCCGGAGGAGTTTCCAAATCCGGTTGGTGCCGAATCTGTCCTGCAACGGTCACGGTCGGGCTGAGCGTCTCGGTTTCGACAATCAGCCGAATGCCGTTAGGCAGCGTGCTCTCCACTGGATGCAAATCCCACTTGGGCACGGGCACCGACCGCGTCAGCGACTGCGCCCACTCCGGCAGCGCGACCGGCTTGGTAGCAGTGGGAGTGACCTTTTCTGTTCCGCCGAAACCTTTGCCCTCGACCGGCTTTCCGCTTGGCTCGGGAACCAGCGTTCCAACCACCGAATTCTGCGCGACAAGATATTCCTTCGCAACGCGGTTTACATCCTCGAGCGTGACGCGTCGGATCGCCTCGACATCCTGCTCCGGTGACTCGCGATGTTCCGCGGCAAGCGCTTCCGACCAAAGCGAAGCCAGCCCGGAAATCGAATTCCGCTCGAACTCAAACGAAGCTACTTCGCTGCGCTTGGACGCTTCCACCAGATCGGCGGGAACGCCATTCTTCACATATCCGGCGATGATCGACTGAAGCGACTGCTCAATCGTCGCTGCATGAGCCGTGGTGGGGATCACCGCGTATGCGAAAGCAACCCCGGCTTTGGGATAAGTTTCCCCAATTTCAAATCCGGCATCGAGCGCCTTACCCGCGGGAACAAGGCCATAAATGTCGGCACGCTGGCTGGCCAACACATCACTCAAAACGCGGCTCGCCGCATAATCGGGGCTGTCCGTGCCCGGCATGCGAAAACCAATGATGCTGATGATGTACGGATAATCACTCGGCAGATTGATGTGTTCGGACTTCACCGGCTGTAAGTGAACTTCAGGCCGCGGCGGGACCGCCTTCTTGGGAATGTTTCCGTACAGTTCTTTTATGGTTGCGATCGCCTTCTGCGGATCGACCTGGCCCGTAATCACCAGAATCGCATTGTTCGGCGAATACCAGGTTTCCTGAAAATTCTTCAGCATGGCTCCGGTGGTTTTGTCGAACGACGGGCGCGTACCCAACGGATCGTGCTCGTACGGCGTGCCGGCGAACATGTCTTTATCCATCTGCAGCAGAAATTTGTAGGTGGGACTTGACAGGTCCCGCGATACCTCCTGCTCGATCGCGCCACGTTCCTCGTCCCATTGCTGTTCTGAGTCGGCAATGTTGCGCATGCAATCGGCGTCGGCATGCAGCGCGATATCCAAATCCTTCGCCGGGACGGTCTCGAAATATTGCGTGATGTTCTGTTGTGTATCGGCGTTATTGTCGCCGCCGAGCTGCGCAAAGATCGCCGCAATCTGATCGGCTGAGAGGTCGGCGCATCCGCGGAATGCCATATGCTCTTGCGCGTGTGCCATGCCGGGAAATCCCGCCGGCGTCTCGTCCCCGCCGACGAGGTAGTTTTCCTGCACTGTGACAACGGGCGCCAGGTTGTTCTGCACGATGACCACGCGCAGACCATTGTCGAGCGTGTAGCGGGTGACATCATGCGAGGTCGTTCCCACGTCCGACGACGTCTTTAAGCCGGCACTTTGCGCCCATCCCGATGTGATTGACAACGCGCACAAGCAGAGCGCCTCGACAACAACTCGCGTGAAAGCATTGCAGAAACTCGTTCTCATGAAGCAGCCTTTCTTGGCGGGCACCACCTCCGCCGGATCTTTAGATGATAAATGGGAGCGCTCAGACAACAGGGATGGAACTATCTGGGATCGGAAGCAAGGGCGAACCGATTTTCAAGCGAACTGTGCAAATCTGGGCTAAGTGAAAAATCCTTCACTCTTGACAAGCCTGATCGGTAGCGGCACAATAGCGCCGCCTTCGAGATACGTTTCGACGCAGATCGAGGGTGCCGTCTCGCCCCCCAAGAGCGATGCATTCGGTGTCGCTTTCCTGACGACGCATCAGTGTCGAGCAGTTCGCGAAAAAACAAATAGCAGTCGCTGACTCCCCCTCGGCTCTTTCCGACCAAAGGCTTTTGGGCCCCTAAAAACTTACGGTGAACGAACCTGTTCCCTGGCCAGGAGCAGCCGCCACTCGTGCGGCTGTTCGGAAACGGGGACACTCTCGGGCACGACTATGTCAAGGAGGATCTATGCGGTTTGTGCGTTTGACGCGCTTTTTGGGTCTCGCAGTCCTTTTTCTGCCGGCTGTCTTTAGCCTTGCAGCGACGAACTACACCAGAGCATTCAATGGCCAGTATCGAATCAGCAATGTGGTCGAGCAGGGCACGAATGTTGAACTGACGTTGACCCTGACTCTGAGAAACGCCAGCAAGACGACGGTCACGGGCGGCATTGTCGCGGTCCTGAGCTCGGAGCCAGATCCGGTGCTGATCGCATCGTTCAGCCCCATCAAGACTTTGCCTTCGAAGGGACAAGTGACGGTAAGCCAAAGACTCACCGTTTCCGCGGCCGAATACAGCAGTTGGCGAAACGGACATGCACCCATGCTTCAGTTCCTGGTGGGAACCGGAAGCGGTGCTATAGCTGCGGACATTCAGGCTTATCGCCTGCTGCCGCCCAACAGTCCGACGGACTAGATATTCGCCCCTGGTCGAACGTATGGGGATCCAGCACAGGAACAGTGCTGGCTGAAACTCCGATCGCTCCGGGAGCTGAACTGGTCCCGCGAGCCAACCAATTTTGATTCGACAAAGAGGAGCTCTGTGAAAACACTAATAAGATTCGTGCTCTGTGTAGTAGCAGCTAGCAGCCTGATTTTTTCGGCCGCGGCGCAAGATGTAATCAAGACAGTCGTTGGCGGCGGTCCCAACGGTCTTCCCGGGGTCAACGCCAATATGTACCAACCCTATCAACTCGCCATTGACGCATCCGGAAACATCTACGTCGCGGCGGAGCAACTGCAGCGCGTATTCAAGATCAGCACCACCGGAGTCGAAACGATCGTAGCCGGAAACGGGCTCGCCGGGTATGCCGGCGACGGGGCACTAGCGGTTAACGCGAGGCTGTATAACCCGCAAGGCGTAGCTGTGGATGCGGCGAGCCCTCCTAACGTCTACATTGCAGATGCCAGCAACTGCCTCATACGCAAGGTCAGCCAGTCTACCGGCATCATCACCACGGTAGCTGGTCTCGTGAATTCTTCCGGCACGGGCGGCTCATGCGGTTACAACGGCGACGGCGTAGCCGCCGACAAGGCGGAGTTGTACAGCCCGGCGGGGGTCGCCGTGAATCCTGCCACCAGTGACCTGTATATCGCTGACTATAACAACGGCATTGTCCGCAAAGTGACCGGTGGTGTGCCCACGGGAACGATCACCACGGTCGCGGGCACTCCCTCGCAGAACTGCCAAGGAAGTGCGCCTTATGGCGACGGCGGAACGGCGATTGCTGCGCACTTGTGCTATCCCGACGCGGTCAGTCTTGACACGGCCAGTACCCCCAATCTGTATATCAGCGAAAATCAGCGCTGCACCGTTCGCGAGGTCGTCGGCTCCAGCAAAGATATTTATCAACTGGCTGGCAGTTACACCGCTTGCGGCTACAACGGCGATGGCATCAACGCGGTGGGCGCCGAACTGTACGAACCCTGGCAGATCCACGTCTCGATCAGCGGCTCGACGACAACCGTGGAGGTCGCTGACTACGCCAATGCCCGGGTGCGCCAATTCACGCTGACCTATTCTGGAGCTGTTCCCAAGCCAGGCACGATTTCTACCATCGCCGGCAAAGGTTCAGGAGGTTGGTGTAACGACGACGGCGGCGCGGCCTTGAGCGCATGCATGAACCCGGTCGGGCTCGTCTACGACTCAAGCGGAAACTTTTACGAGGGCGATTACGGCGCCGACCGCGTTCGCAAGATCACCAAGAGCAGCGGCTTGATCAACACCATCTTTGGATGGGGTCCGAACGGTGGGACCCAGGTTTCCTATTCCGATCCTGTGGGAATCAAGGGCGTTACTGGCGGCACTCCCTCGCTGTATTACCCGTACGGTGTTTATGCGGACCCCACCTCCTCGAACGTATATGTAGGTGGCTATCAGACCAACGCGGTCTATCAATGGAACAGCACTACGAATCAGATCACCGGTTTCGCCGGCAACGGCGTCTATGGTTTTGCCGGCGATGGCAGTCCCGCAGAATCGGCTGCGTCGGAGTTCGCTTATCCTCTCGGTATCGGCAAAGACAGCCATGGAAATATCTACATTGCCGACCAAAACAACTGCGCGATCCGCGAAGTCGTCGCTTCCACCGGTGACCTCACTACCGTGGTGGGCGGATCACCCGGCTCGCGCAAAGGATGCGGTTACGTTAACACCGGCGCGGTAGACTCGCAGGTGAACGGGCCTCAGGGTGTAGCGTTCGATTCCGCCAACAACATGTACATAGCGGATTACAGCAACTGTGCGATCCGCAAGCTGACTGCGTCCACCGGACTGGTCAGCACAATCGCCGGAGTCGGTCCACCATCGCCGGGCTGCGGTTACTCCGGAGACGGCGGTCTGGCGGTGAATGCGGAAATCTATTACCCGCTTTCGGTCGCTCTCGACGGCGCAAACAACGTATATTTTTCCGAGGCGGCCACCACCAATACCTGCCGCATTCGGGAAATCGTCGCCAGCAGCGGCATTATTCAGACCGTTGCGGGAGATGGTGCGTGCGGATATACAGGAGATGGTCCAGCCACCGGGAACTCAATCTACACGTCCTTTGTTACGGCCGACGTGAACGGGAACCTTTTTCTCTCCGACTACCAAAACCAGCTGGTGCGATGGGTAACGCCTTCGGGCCAGATGCTCACGTTCGCAGGCGTTTACGGCGGTTACGGTTTCTCGGGCGACGGCGGACCCGCCCTTAAGGCTACGTTTTACTATCCGTCCGGCATCGCCCGCGACAGCTCGGGGAACACTTATGTCGTGGATCAGTATGACCAGCGCGTGCGGCAGATCACCCCGTTCGCGGGGTACGGGCTCTCTGCGGGAAGTCTGCTCTTCGAGACTCAACCCGCGGGCACAGTGAGTGATTTCCAACCGGTCACCGTGAGTGCGATCGGTCCAACGACGATCAGCGCGATCACGGCTCCGACCGGCTATAGCGAAATCGATGACTGCGTCGGCCAGAGTATGACCGCAAGGCAGACCTGCGAGATCGACGTCTATTTCCAACCGACGGCCGCTGGGAAAGTCAGTGGCAGTCTCACCATCAGCTCGAACGCGTTCCTGGCGGCGAATCCCAACAAAATTACTTTGAGCGGAACCGCCTCAGGACTCATTCTTACCGGCACGAAAGCTTTCGGCGTTGTGCCGCTGAAGAATCCTTTGGCAGAAACTTTAACCCTGACCAACAGCGGTGCCGCGGTCACTTTGTCAAAAACATATTTGACTTCCACGACCGCTTTTTCGATTACCGGGGGCACTTGCCCGACGGGCAGTGGAACGCTCGCCAGCAAAGCGAGTTGCACCATTATTGTCACCTTCAATCCGCAGACCGTCGGCGGCTTCAAGAGCACTCTGGTGGTCGCCAGCAACGATCCTGCTAGCCCGCTGCTTGCTCAAGTTACGGGCACGGGAACAGAGGTGAAGCTTTCGGCTTCATCGATCCCGTTCGGATCGATCTCTTTCGGCACGACGAAGACAGTGGATCTCACCATCTCCAACGTGGGAACCGCTGCTTTCACGCTGGCAGAAACGATCGCGGGTGCCGGCTTCTCGATTTCCAGCACCGGCAAGACCTGCACGACCAGCGTAGCCGCGGGAGCAAGTTGCGTTCTGCCCGTCGAGTACGATCCAACGGCGGTCGGCACCAACAGCGGAACTCTCACGCTGACAACCAACGGCGGTTCGAGTCCCGCAATTCCGCTGACTGGCACCTGTACCACCGATGTATCCGTGACGCCTACGACGCTGGCCTTTGGGACCATTACGCACGCAACGGCTAAGGTTCTCGACGTCACCGTCAAGAATGTGGGAACGATTGCTTCTCTCACTGTCTCCACATCGATCTCAGGTACGGGCGCTGCGGCGTTCACCGTCTTAACTACCGGGAATACCTGCGGCTCCGGAGTTGCAGCGGGAAAAACCTGCACGCTGCCAGTCCAGTTCGACGACTCGACAGTCGGGTCTTACTCCGCGACGCTCACCGTAACAACCAACGGTGGGCAAAACCCAACTGTGGCCCTGAGCGGCACCACCGATTAGCTGCTCACTAGGCCTTTAAACACTCGACCGCCGGACGTCCATCCGGCGGTCATTTTTTGAGGCCAATTTATGTTTCGGAGCACGCTACACTGCGGCAGGCGCCACACCCGGCGGCCCAGGTCGCGGCGTATACAGCTCCGCTTGTAAGCGGGGATAGCGCCCCGCAAAGAAGTGAATCGAATACGCGGGGAAAAACACAATCGCGGGCACATAGATCAATGCCACTAAATAGAAGAAGACGACAAGCAATACGCTGCCGATTCCAATGGCAAGCGCGATGGTGTGAGCATTCCAGGTCAGCCCCGCCGTCTTGCCGGTAATCACGGCCAGAATTCCGAGTCCAATACTTGGAACTGCGATGATGAGGCCAAGAATCAGCGTGGCCACTCCCATCAGAATTCCGGCCACAATCGCGAGCACCATCTTCATCACGACGTATGCTACGTAGGCTCCCTTTTCGACTTTCATCATCGCCCACAGCCGGCGCCATCCTTCCATTACGTCCAGACTCTCCAAAGCCATCTGTGGCACGACGAAATCCTTGGTGAGAACAAAAATCACCGCGGTGGCGATCAGAAATACGAAGAAGGTGCAGAAAAGAAATGCTCCTGCGAGGACCAGCGGCGCGAGATGTTGTTTCGGCTCGTGGAACCATCCGGCCGAGAAAGCGAACGTCACTGGGATTCCAATGATCAGGGCGATTCCGGCGAGAGAAAGAATGCCATAGAGCAGCTTGAAGACGAACAGCCGCCAGCCAGGAGCCAGGCGGCGGTTCCAGTCCCAGCGAATATGGCATTCGCGAGCGACCACGCTGTCGAACAGGATGAACCGCATCACACTTCCGACGTACATCAAAATGAGCCCAACCGCAATCGAGGCAATGATTGCCGCGATTGCCGCCGCGATCAATGTGGGATCAATGGCTGAAAATGCGGGAAAGTGCGGCGTAGCCATCGGCCCGTGGTGCACCGGAGCTTGAAAGTTCGAACGGTTGCATCCGTTGGCCCCGAGTTCTCCAGCGAGCAAGCCGACGAAAGCCAGGCGCGTCCACTGGCCAATGCGGAACGGCCGAAACAATTGCTGCTTGGTATGCTCGACGGCGAGCGTGATCGAATCTACGGCGGAAATGGGCACAGGCACCTCTTTCGCCAGAAAGCTACTAAGAATCGCATGGCGGAGCAAATAAAATCAGCATCGCTAATAGCTATACGAAAAAAGTAGCTTGAGAGTTCCATCCCTATTCACGCTGCTAGAATTTCTCCAGCATGGCGGAGACGTCCCATCCCGCATTCCCGCGCACCATCTTTCACGTCGATATGGACGCCTTCTTCGTCTCCGTGGAAGAACTCTACGACCCCTTGCTCAAAGGAAAGGCCGTTGTGGTTGGCGGCCAGCGCAACGAGCGTGGCGTGGTTTCGGCTGCTTCGTATGAAGCCCGCAAGTTCGGAGTGCATTCGGCCATGCCGCTGCGCACTGCGGCCAAAATGTGTCCACATGCGATCTTTGTCGATGGACATCCTGAGCGCTATCGCGAGTGCTCCGAACAAGTGTACAAAGTGCTCGGAACATTTTCGCCGCAAGTCGAGATGGCCTCCATCGACGAAGCCTATCTCGATATGACCGGCACTGAGCGCCTGCATGGCCGGCCGCTAAAGGCAGCGCACACCTTGCATCGACGCATGAACGAAAAAACGCGCCTGAATTGCTCAGTCGGAATCGGAACTTCGCGGCTGATCGCCAAGGTTTGCTCAGGGCAGGCGAAACCCAATGGCGTCCTCTGGATTGTCCCGGGCGAAGAAGCCAAATTTCTCGCCCCGCTCGATGTGCGCGAGATTCCCGGCGTGGGCAAGATCATGGAAAAGCATCTGCATGATCTCGGAATTCAGAAAGTTGGCGACCTCGCCAAGCTCGAAGCAGGCGAACTGGAACGACGTTTCGGAAAATGGGGTCTCGCTTTGGCGGGAAAAGCCCGGGGCGAGGACGCTGGCGGATGGTTCGACAGTGAAGTCGGTGCCGATCTCGCCGCTAAATCGATCAGCCACGAACATACCTATGACGAAGACACGGCTGATGTTGCCCAGCTCGAGGCCACACTGATACGGCTTTCCGAAATGGTTGGCCGCCGCCTGCGCGAAGCGAATTTTCACGCATGCACCATTCAACTCAAACTACGCTACAAGGATTTCACCACTATCACGCGCGCGCATACGCTGCCGAACCCCACTCAACTCGACATCGAAATCTTCGAGAATATTCGCGCTCTGTTTCGCAAGAACTGGCAGAAAGGAGCGCCGATTCGTCTGCTTGGGGTGCAGGCATCTTCATTTACGACGGCAGCCGACCAGATCGATTTGCTCGAAGGCACGCGCCAGCAGCGCTGGAAAGATGCGCTGGCTGCCGCCGATAGCCTGCGCGACAGATTTGGAGAATCGAGCGTTGGCCTGGCGTCCGGCTTGCGTGGCAGCTTCCGCGAGAGGACGCACGAGAATCCCGCAGCTTTGCCGGGGAAGGGAAAAGACAAGACCGAGCGCCCATGACGGGCTCAGGGCTCCGTGGTTCCTCGTGTTCATCCTTGTGGCCGTGGTAAATGAATTCAGGACATCATGACCAGTTTGACCGCCATCCCTCGCCGGAACTAAGATTCCCGTTTGCTTCAAGCAACAATCCCGCACGCGACAGGAACCGTAATGCGCCAACTGATCGGTTTTATCTTCTTCGTGACCTCGCTCGCCCTCTCGACACTTCTTACAACCGCAAGCGCTCAATCCAATCCGCCGCTGCTGCTCCGCATGCCCACGGTCAGCAAGACGCAGATCGTGTTCAACTACGGCGGCAATCTGTGGATCGTCAACCGCGATGGCGGCGACGCGCGCCGCTTGACCTCGGATATTGGAGAGGATACCGATCCGGCGTTTTCTCCCGACGGCTCGATGGTCGCCTTCACCGGCGAATATGACGGAAACAAAGATGTCTACGTGGTGCCTGCTGCCGGCGGCGTGCCAAAGCGGCTGACTTATCATCCGGCCGACGATCTCGTCGTGGGCTGGACGCCTGACGGCAAGAGAATTCTCTACGGTTCGTGGGGTAACAGCTTCCGCCACTACGAATTTCAGCTCTATACAATTCCGCTCGGGGGCGGATTCCCAACCGAGCTTCCGCTGCCAGTGGCTGCCGAGGCTTCTTATTCTCCCGATGCCTCTCATCTGGTCTATGTCCCTCATGTGCAGTGGCAGAGCGCGTGGAAGCGCTATCGTGGCGGGCAAACCACCCCGATCTGGATCGCTGACCTGAAAGATTCGAGCATCGTGGCGAAGATTCCCCGCGACAACTCGAGCGACCATTACCCAATGTGGGTGGGAGACACGATTTATTTCCTGTCTGACCGCAACGGCCCCGTCAGTCTGTTTGCCTACGACACGAAGACAAAACAGGTCACGGAAGTTCTGCACAGCGACGGACTGGATTTCAAAACCGCGTCGGCCGGGCCTGACGCCATTGTGATCGAGCAGTTCGGAGCGATCAAGCTCTACGATCTTGAGACCCATCAGGCGAGGAACATTTCCATTCGCGTCTCGGGAGACATTGATGCCGTTCGCCCGCACTTTGCGAAAGTTGAGCCCAAGCGCATTCAGAATTTCAATTTGTCGCCTACCGGTATGCGCGCGGTGTTCGAAGCCTGGGGAGAGATCTTTACTGTCCCCACTGACAAGGGCGATATTCGCAACATCACGCGCAGTCCGGCTGTGGCCGATCGCGATCCGGCATGGTCTCCGGATGGAAAGTCGATCGCATACTTCTCGGATGAATCTGGAGAATACGAGCTTGCCATTCGCGACCAAAGCGGGCTCGGCGATGTGCGGCACATCAATCTTGGAAATCCACCTTCGTTTTTTTACACGCCGACATGGTCGCCCGACAGCAAGAAGATCGCGTACACCGATAAGCGATTGAATCTGTGGTATCTCGATCTGGACAATCCCAAGCCCAAGCTCGTGGATACAGATTTTTTTGGCGGCTTCGGCACCACGCAGCTCAGCCAGACCTGGTCTCCCGACAATAAGTGGATCGCCTACACCCGGCAGCTTCCGAGCGGGCTGCATGCGGTGTTCGTCTATTCGCTGGATCAGGCGAAGACCTTTCAGATCACTGACGGCATGAGCGACGCGCTCAATCCGGTGTGGGATAAGAATGGAAAATATCTCTACTTTACTGCATCAACTGATACCGCGCTCTCGACCGCTGGCCTTGATATGTCGAGCGACGAGCATCCGGTCTCGCGCAGTGTTTACGTGACGGTTCTCAGCAAAGACGAGAAGTCTCCGCTCGCGCCCGAGAGCGATGAGGAGAAACCGAAGGAAGAAAAAAAGCCGGATCAGGATAAAGACAAAGATCAACAAAAAGACTCAGGGAAAAAGTCGCCGAAGGACAAAGCAAAATCCGGCGAAAAATCGGCGGACGACAAGACTGCTGACGATAAGAACGACGACACGAGCAAAGAAAAGCCAGTTGTCGTGAAAATTGACTTCGAGGGCATTTCGCAACGCATTCTCTCGTTGCCTATTCCCGCAAAGAATTACGTAAACATGCTGGGCGGCAAATCGGGCATTCTCTTCCTGGCGGAAGGTCCGATGGTATTTACGGAAGAGACCCAGGGAGGTGCCAATCTCACTCTGCAGAAGTTCGACCTCAGCAAGCGCAAGGTCGACAAGTGGGTAGAGGATATCAACGACTTCACCATCTCGGATAATGGGGAGAAAATTCTCTACCGCAAAGACGATTCCTGGACGACGGTTGCCACCGATGAGCCGCCAAGCTCCGGTGGGCCGCCAAAGCCTGGCTTCGGACCACTGAAACTGGATGACTGGCAGGTCTATGTCGAGCCCCGCGCCATGTGGCGGCAGATCTACAACGAAACGTGGCGGATCGAGCGCGACTTCTTCTACGATCCGCACTTCCACGGGCTCGATCTCGAAAAAGCAAAGAAGAAATACGAGCCTTATCTCGACGGCATCGCCTCTCGCGGTGAACTCACATATTTGTTCGAGGAATGCCTCGGTGAGTTGACCGTGGGCCACATGTTTATTCGCGATGGCGAAAAACCTCAGCCAAAGCATGTCAAAGGAGGCCTCCTCGGCGCCGACTATACCCTCGAAAACGGCCGCTATCGCGTCGCGAAAGTTTATGACGGCGAGAATTGGAATCCCGGCTTGCAAGCCCCGCTAACGCAACCGGGTGTAAATGTCAAAGCCGGGGATTACATCCTGGCGGTGAACGGCCGCGAGTTGCACTCTGCCGACAATATCTACAACTTCTTTGAAAACACGGCAGGAACACAGGTCGTGGTGAAAGTCGGACCCAATCCCGACGGCAAAGATTCGCGCGACGTTACGGTAGTTCCAGTCGCCAGCGAAGAAAATCTGCGCCATCTCGCCTGGATCGAAAATAATCGCCGTCGTGTCGACGAAGCCACAGGCGGACGCGTTGCCTACGTTTACGTACCAAACACCGCCGGAGCCGGCTATACCAGCTTCAATCGATACTTTTTCGCCCAGGTCGGAAAAGAAGCGGCGATTATCGACGAACGTTACAACGAAGGTGGGCAGCTCGCCGATTACATCATCGATTACCTGCGGCGTCCGCTGATGAGCAAGGTCGTGACTCGCGAGGGCCACGACTGGTCGAGTCCCTCCGAAGCGATCTATGGACCGAAGGTGATGATCATCAACGAAATGTCCGGCTCCGGCGGCGACGCGTTGCCCTGGTACTTCCGGAAAGCCGCTCTCGGACCGCTGATCGGAAAGCGCACATGGGGTGGTTTGGTCGGCATAGGCGGATATCCAGAGCTGATCGATGGCGGCAGTGTGACCGCGCCGCGGGCTGCCATTTACGGTCTCAAAGGCGAGTGGGAGGTCGAAAATCACGGTGTTCCACCGGATGTCGACGTCGAAATGGATCCCGCGGCCTGGCGACAGGGCCACGATACGCAACTCGAAAAAGCGATCCAGGTCGTGATGGAGGAATTGAAAGAGCATCCGCTGCCCGAGATCAAGCGTCCGCCATACCCGAATTATCACGAGCACGACGGGCTCGGGGCGAAATAGATTGCGCACAGGCGGATAACTGGTCACACCCGCCCGTGATCGCAATCACATTCCTGCGCGCAGGCTCCTCCTAGACTGCCCTGTTATGGCAGTTCGGGCCCGGTAGGCCCGAGGAGGAACTCTATGCGTGTGATGAAATTCATCAGCATTGCCGCGGTTATTGTTCTATCGTCATTTGCAGTGGCGCAGAATGCCACGTCCCAAAACGCCCCTGCGGTCAAGCACATTCCCATCACGGATGTACCGTCCAATTCCGGCAAAGAAATGTACAAGAGCTATTGCGCCGTTTGCCATGGAACCGATGCCAAGGGCAATGGCCCCGCCGCTTCCGCTCTGAAGACGGAGCCGTCTGATCTGACGCTGCTGGCGCAGAAAAACGGCGGAAAATACCCGTCAGCGCATATAGCCTCGATACTTCGCGGACAGGCGTCCATGCCATCCCATGGCAGCCCGGACATGCCGATCTGGGGACCCCTGTTTTCCAGCATCAGCCAAGGTCACGAGTCGCAAGTGCAACAGAGAACCGCGAATCTGGTGAACTACATCGAAACCTTGCAGGTAAAGTAGACCGGCTGACCCGAAACGAGATGCCGAGCGGCGCCTCCAGCGGTTTGGTTGAAATCCTGAGACGCCGCTGTTTGGCGCCCGAACGACCTCGCGGCTTGCCGGCCAGGCATACCTCAGTTGCGCGGCTGTCAAAGCGGCCGGGAACCATACTCGTTCCTCTGGCCACACGGTTCCTTAGCACCTGTCGCCACAGGCATTGCCCTCCCGGGCAGTGACTTCAGTACCTTAGTCGGCTCCTAGCCAGGGACTTATAATCCAGTTAGCTCGAAACGTCTCGATCGAGAGGTCAGGTAAGCACAGGCTCGCACATCCTGAGGAAGGGAAGTCCCACCCAGGATGCAGAACTGCGTGAGCGCGTAGATCAAAGTGGATCCGGTGATTGCATCGGCGGTTCTTGTCCTCGGGCTGGCATTCGGCAGCTTTCTGAATGTGTGTATCTACCGGCTTCCGAGAGGTTTTTCTGTGACCACGCCGCGTTCCGCGTGTCCAAATTGCAAACGCCGAATCGCGTCCTATGACAACATTCCGGTCGTCAGTTGGCTGATTCTCCGAGGGCGCTGCCGCACTTGCCACACGCCGATCTCGCCCCGTTATCTCTTCATCGAACTCCTGAATGGCGTCCTCTGGACGATCTGCTATTGGCATTTCGGACTTTCATTTTCAACTTTGAAATTCTGCGTCTTTTCGTTCCTCGTACTCGGCCTGGTTTTCACCGATGCTGAAACGAAGCTGCTGCCCGACAAGTTGACTCTGCCCGGTCTCGCGCTGGGCTTGGCCTTCAGCCTCTTCGTTCCAGTGAGTGATCTGGCATCGCAATTTCTGCCCGGCCTGATAAGCCTGCCCTTCAGTGGAGACATTTCACTTCGCCTGCTGTCCTTTGTCGATGCGCTGCTGGGAGCGGCGGTCGGCGCGTCGTTTATCTACGGCGCAGGGGCAATCTACTTGCGCTGGCGCGGCATGGAGGGCATGGGCTTCGGCGATGTCAAGCTGATGGCCATGATTGGCGCGTTCCTGGGTATGAAGTTGACTGTCCTGACGATCTTCGCCGGTTCGGTAGCCGGTTCCGTGTTCGGATTAGCGACCGTCTTCATCGTCTGGCTCAAGCGAACTCAGCGTTTCACAAAACGACTGACGAATGCGCAAGCGGCACGCCGCCGCGGATGGCAATCGGCGCAAATGGTTTATCGCTACTATCAGATGCCGTTTGGGGTCTTCCTGGGCAGCATGGCGGTATTCGCGCTGTTCTTCGGCAATCAGGTTCTACGCTGGTACGGGAGGCTCTGGTGAAGTTTTTTTCGAACCCCATTTTTTTGCAGGGCGTGGCGATTCTGTTTTGCTCGTCGCTTGCATTCTTAGTAGTCCTGGTCGTCATGCGGAAGTTGCGCCAAAGCATTCAAGAAGAAGCCGAGATCTCCTCCGATGCCCCCGCCCTGGAGGCCTTGCCGCTCCATGTGTACAACACGGTCATCCATCAACTGAAGCAGCAGCACGATGAACTCAAAGCGCAAGCGCAGGCCGAGCAGCGTCGTTCGCGGAGCACCGAGCAATTCACCGACGCCGTGCTTTCCAATGTTTCCTGTGGAGTGTTGAGCGTGGGAAAAAACGGCCTGATAAAAAGCAGCAATCCAGCGGCCAAACAGATCTTGGGTTTTGCTTCCCTCGTCGGGATGCATCTGAGAGACATTTTCCGTTGCGCCACGATTTTCGCTGAATCCAACTGCGATGCTGATAGCGCCGAATTTGTGTCTGACGAGTTCGACAGCATACTGCGATCATCCGGCGCGGCACGCGAGATGCAGGCTGAATATGAGACGCCGGCGGGCGAGAATCGCTCGCTTTCCATCACCATTGTTCCAGTACAGGCCGATGACAACACGGTGAGTGGCGCGGCATGCCTGATCAGCGACATTACGGAACTCAGCCGGTTGCGGCGCGAAGTCACAAGCGGGGCGCGCCCGGCCGACGGCTCTTTTGAAGCCGCCCAGGCCGCGGGCTCGGGAGTTTGAAGCAACAATAGTTTTAGTCCCGAAGCAAGGGTAATAGAGGATTGAGAATAGCCGGTTCAAACCGAAGGAAGGGTGGAATTATGAAACGAATCGCAACCATCGCAATCGGATCGTTGCTCTCTCTGGGTTTGGCTACGCTGGAGATGGCGGCGCAGAATCAGACGCAGTCGGGCAGCCAGTCCAGCTCTTCAACTACTTCTTCGGGTACATCGCTGGGCGACTACGCGCGGCAGATTCGCAAGAATTCTCCGCCCACTGGCAAACCCAAAGTATTCGACAATGACAACCTGCCGAAAGACGACAAGCTGTCGGTTGTAGGCACGCCCGATAGTTCGTCAGAAACCAAATCGGCCGACGATTCGTCCGCGAACTCAGGTTCCGATGACAAGGGATCGGCCCAAAGCAAAGCTCCGGCGGATTCCAAAGCCGGTGATCAGTCCAGCGCGGCAAAAAATTCCGCAGGGGATCAGGCTGAGAAGGACGCTGCCGCCAAGCAGTGGGCCGATAAGATTTCCACGCAGAAGGACGCCATTGATTTGGACGCCCGCGAACTCGACGTGCTGCAGCGCGAGTATCAGTTGCGCGCCGCGGCTTTCTATGCCGACGCAGGCAACCGCCTGCGCAATGAGACTGCGTGGGATCAGGAAGACGCCAAGTACAAGCAGGAAATTGCCGACAAGCAGAAACAACTGGATGACGCCAAGCAGAAGCTCGATGACCTGCAGGAAGAAGCTCGCAAAGCAGGCGCGCCCTCCAGCGCGACCCAGCAATAAACTCTCTGATTCCGCTGCCCCGCCCTTGCCTCCGCGCGCTGTGCGGTGGCAGGGTGGGAACTTTGACTTGTGCCGCGACGCAAAAAGACACCAAAACATTTGCGCCCGCGATTGAATTACTCCCAAATCATTTTCCCGAGAATGATTCCCGCAACCGCCGAATCTGTTGCACATGATGCCGGCCGTGAACGAGATGAAATTTCCTCCACTGCGCCGCCGTGAGCGGCCCAAGAATGGGATGGTCGAGCAAACGTTCGCTGCCGCATGCCTCCGCGCAGCGGGTAATCGTTTCATCCATCTCTGAGATTCTCGTATTGATTTCCGCCCTGATCTTTTCGGGATCCAAACCGCGGGGCCGAGTGTTAGCCGGAGCCTCGCGGCCGGCCGGCATGTGCCCGAGAACGAGCACGACGAACCGTCGCGCAGGATGAATCCTCTCCGGCTTGGAAGGGAAGTGCTGCCCCGCTGCGACCCGCTCGAACCCCTTGATGGTCCCCGTGTAAGTCAGATAAAGATGCTCAAGCACCTCGGCGACTGACCACTTGCCAGGAACATGCCATCGAAGTTGGTCCGGCGTAATTCCTTCGACCGCCATCGCGATTCCCTTTTGCAATTTTTCGAGATGACGGTCCATAGGCGGTCACTTACGTTTTCCTGTCGTTCGGGTAGAATGTTGCGCGACGTGAAAAAGATTCAAAATTTATACCAGGAAAAAATGTCCATGAAGACCGACCGCCTTGCCCTCCCGGAATGCAGGAATGTGCGTCAGCCATCGGTGCGCACAGCTTCGCCCTATCGCACGATTTTCCCGCTCCTGATCGTCATGTGCCTGCCCTGGCTGAATGCGTGCACTTCCAACCCGGAGAAGTCAGCGGAGTCAAAACCGGCGCCGAAAACGACGGAGACGATTACCGGCCGTTCCGGATTCCAAAAGCTCTACATCGCCGCGCGCGGGTGGAATGCCGACGCCAAGCCGTATCGACTCGAATCCAGTGTCACCACGGACGCCAATGGACACGACGGCAAGGCCGCGGTCTGGCGCGCAAGTTTTGCCTCGCCTTCTATGCGGAGCGAGAAAAGCTATACATGGTCGGGCAGCGTTGCCGAGGGCGCTCCCGAGCAGGGGGTTAATCCAGGCATCGAAGACAGTTATAGCCCATCCAATGCCTCGACCCAGGTCTTCGACATGGGTTTTCTGAAGATTGATTCCGACCAGGCCTTCGATACTGCGCAGAAACACGGCGGCGATAAGATCCTGGAAAAGGATCCGAATACACCGGTCTTCTACGTTTGCGACTGGAACCACAACACGAACGAGCTGGTATGGCACGTGATCTACGGTGCCAGCCGTGACGATGCAAAGCTGACCGTTTCAGTGAATGCCTCGACCGGCGAATTCATCCGCGTGGAAAAATAGCTGTAATTATCCGTTTCAGTCGAATCGGATCACACAGCGCGCAGCCACGATTTACTCTGATGAAGCGTTCAGCTTGTCCTGATATTGCATTTGCAGCTGAAGCTGCGAGCAGAAATCACGGAGAGCCTCGGCTGAGGCAATTATGCGCTTGAGCGCCTGGCGGTCGGCGAACATGACAATATCGTGCGCGGAATACTGCAGCCGCACCCGATCCATGGCGCACTGCGCGCTCAGCAGTTCCACTTTGAGTGCCGTGAGTTCCGCCATGAGACGGGGTACATCCGGCTGCTTCTTTACTCCTGACATCATGTACAACCCCTCGACTTTCTATGGAATCTTGCTCAGGGGCGCCGGCGCCGATTGGGAGGACTGCGAGAATTTCGGTCTGCCAGAACCCCTGCAGCAGACTGGCGTGATTGCGCCAGATCAATACAGTATACGATGTTAATAATACGACGTGCAAGTAATTAATACGTTTTAATTGCGGGAATATAGAGGAGGAGAATTGCCCCGGCATCCCGACCCAGATCTTGAGCGGCGTATTCTCGAAGCCGCCTCGCGGCTGTGGGCCCGCGGCGGTGAGAAAGCGCTCACCATGCGCAGCGTAGCCAAAATGGCGGGCACCACCACCCCAACCGTCTACGAGCGCTACCGGCACCGCGATGACCTTTTGAGTGCGTTGCGCATCGAGACGCGCCGCCAACTCTTCGAGACGCTCACACCGGCGCGCACGCTGCGCCACTCCGCCGAGCGCTATCTGCAATTCGCGCTGCGCCACAGTCACGCCTACGAAGTATTGTTCGACGGCGTGGCCCAACCGCCTTCGCTCTACGAGGCATGGCCGTCATTTCGTCTGTTGCGCGAGCGCGTCGCCAAGGAACTGGGAGGTAACCCGCGCCAGTACACCCGTCTTATGCTGGCGTTGTGGTCGCTGATGCACGGCGCCGCGATGCTCACGATTCGCGGCCGCTTTGAAGGAGCGCTGCGCATTCAAGCCGTGCACGCCTGTCTCGACGCGCTGGATGCCGTTCTGTACGCTGCGAAATCCAAGCACTTGCATCAGTCCGAACCGAAATGGCCCTCCAATCTGATTTTGGGCGAGGGCAAACAAAGCCGCGTGGACAGCGTGCGAGTGAGAAGTAGAAAATCGCGTTGAGCTTGCGAGTCGTTTTTTGTTGGACGAATCCTACCGAGCGAGACGAGCCGAAGGCGCGAGGAATTTGATTTTCTACTTAGCGGGATTTGATTTTGCCGCCGCATTCTTTAGCCGCTCCAGAGCTTTCCTGGCGTGTTCGGCGTCATGGCCCTCGGGCAGAATCTTGAGATACGATTCGTACTCCTCACGCGCTTCGTCGGGCCGATCGAGCTTTTCGAGACTAACCGCCAAACGATACGTTGCGATGGCGTCGTTATTTTTGTAGAGCAGCGCTTCGCGATAACGGCTTTCGGCGGCGCGATAGTTCTTCCGCCTGAAATAGAAATCGCCGACCTCGACGTCCTTCGCCGCTTGGTGCGGGTCCCAGGGATGCATCTCATTCACATCCGGTTCGGGAACTGCGCGGCTCGCGCCGAACGATGATGGGCTATTCGGATGCGCGGCCGCATCGCCGGCGGGCGGGCTGAGATCGACATCGTCGTCTTTGCTCGAGCTCGACCCTTTGGGCAGCGCGCTGGCGTCCACGTGATCAGAACTGGGCGGAGTGAAATTTGGTTTTGGAGCTGGCGTGGGAGCGGGAGGGCTCGGCGGCGGCTTCGGATTCGTCGGCTGCGGCGCGTCTGGCAGGGGAGCTGAAGACGAGGAGGATGAAGATGAATTTGAATTCTGCGCCCATGCTCCCAGGGCGAAAATCAACGGAATGGGCAACAGCCAGCGAAACATAGATTCAATTTTACTGCGCTTACGCGTGCGTTGCTCGATACGCCGCAAGGCACCGTCGCGATGTTTCCAGCTCCGAAAACCGGCTGCCTTCCTGCTCGATCAGGTAATACTCGACTCCGCCAACGCTTTCAGCCGCCTGGAAAATGCCCTTCCAATCTGCGACACCTTCGCCGAACAGCACGCTGTAACCTTCGCCCGATTTCGGAGACCAGTCTTTGCAATGGATGGACTTGATACGCCCCGGGTTGCTTCGGATCCAGGCGACCGGGTCGGCTCCGGCGGCGAGACAGGTTCCGACATCCAGTTGCAGCATGACTGCGGGATTGGTATTCACGGCGAGAACGTCCATGGGCCGCTTACCACCGACAGCTTTCCATTCGGCATCGTGGTTGTGATAGCCGACCTTGAGACCGTCAGGAGCAAGTTTTGCCGCGGCCGCGTTGAGATTATCGGCGACGGCCTTCCAGTCATCCGGATTCGGCTTGGGATCGCTCCACGCCTGCACGACATATTTCGATCCGAGAATGAGGTTGAGATCGCGGGCGTGCCCGATTTTTCCGGGCTGCAGATAGTCTTCGTTGTTGTGCGTCGAATAACACTTCAGCCCCAGATCGTCGAGCAGCTTCCGCATTTGTCTGGCTTGCGCCGGGTCCCAGTCGTAATACGGAGCGTAGAATTCGACGACCTGATATCCCATCTGCGCGACGGCACGAATCGTCGCTTCGGGATCTCTCTTCAATTCGTCGCGCACGGAGTAGAGTTCGAGTCCGACCGGAATGGAAGACGGGGTCGCAAGCCCAGACGCGATTCCGCGTAGAGCCCACGGCAACGCCGCAGACACGGCAAGAAACGACCGCCGGGAAAGATTGGAGCATGGCATGGGAGAAATCTTACGCCACGAAGCAAGCGAACAGTCAATTTCGGAGACTGGTGGTGGTGCACAAATCCAGAACGGGCTGGAAACTGCAAAGCGCGACTCACGCAGTTGAGGCTAATAGTGTTTGCACTCGCCGCGCTCGAGAGCAAAAAATCAGGCCGCTCGGGGGGAGGCGAGTGAGCGGCCTGTGGAGAAGTCCTCCGGGGGAGGAAATCGAGCTCTTGCATCACTTGAACGCGTGTTCGTCGCGCAGTAGCAACCTGCAAGGGCAGACAGCATCGTCCGCCGTTGCTCCAGGCATCAGCCTTTGCCACGACGACCAACGGCTTTGCTACATCGACGACGGCGTCGTATTCTGCCCGGTAGTCGTGGGCTGCGCCCCAACCGTGTTCGTCATCAGGCGGACATCGACGCGGCGATTATCGGCGCGGCCGGTGGAAGTCTTGTTCGATTCGACCGGCTTGTCCTTGCCCAATCCGACCACATAAATCTTGTAGGCGGGCACGTTAAACTTCGACGCCAGATATTGTACGACCGAGTTGGCGCGGCGTTGGCTCAGACCGTAGTTGTAGTCTTCCGAACCGACCGAGTCGGTATTGCCGTCGAGCGCGATGATGTAACCCTTCGTGCTCTGGATGCT
>Ga0335072_10003458_pt1 | contig 23809 bp, 37 predicted proteins | sample Lox_Sample_21_FD_206725 | JGI IMG/M metagenome (GOLD analysis project Ga0335072, IMG submission 206725) | Soil microbial communities from Loxahatchee National Wildlife Refuge, Florida, United States - Lox_Sample_2.1 | ecosystem: Environmental > Terrestrial > Soil > Wetlands | place: USA... | reverse complement strand
GCAGTGCCGAGGATCAAGAAGCGACTTAAAGCTGCGGGGAACATTCCTGGCGAATGAGATCGAGCCTCGTTTGTTTCAAACAACGGATCTGAAATCGAGAAGCAAAAGCCTGCTTAACATCTTATTCCACTGACACTTAGTACTATGTGGCGATTGGTTCGACGACGAGCTATGTGTGTGCTTGTTGGTAATCCTGGGAAGCCCATTTTCTTGAGATAGTCAGACTTCTGCTGAGATATGAGTGCCTTTTTTTGCCCACCCTCGTTGAGACCGCGTTTGCGTGCAATCGTCCCTCGCTATCTTGCCTTCGACACCCACATACAATTAATCCAGGCGACCCTTAAGATCGCTATCATTCGATATGGAGGTTCACACGCTATTGGCGCCAACATCACCAAGCGTAAGTACTTCGATTAATCACGGCATTGTCTAAGAAATTGCCAGAAAGAACCTTTCCCAACAACGCATCGAGATGTATTCGACCCCTATCATAGGATTCCAAACCGCATTACTTGCCTCCCACCGTCGGACCAGAGTCTAATCCCGCACCACGACCCTGCTGAAGGGTGGGAACGGCTGCAGCTCACTCGTTTGCGTGCCCTGGTCGAGGACCAGGAAGCAGAGCTTCAAGAGAAAGACTACAAGCTTGAGATGCTCTACTGCGAACTTCGGGAGGAGCGCCTGAAACACAGTACAACTAGGGAGGCGTTGGAACGTAAAAACGCATTGGTACGGCGCAGCGTTGATGCTACTGGAGCTTCCAAAGAGCTGTCTGCACTTGGCTTCGCTGTGGAGGAACTCAAACTCCGCCAGCAGACGACACCCCAGCTGCTGCTAGAACTCGCTGAGTTGCTCGGAAAGCCACAGTTGGGCGCATGATACGTCACTTGTATAGTAGTGATGGGTCTCGTGAGGACGCTGTGACCTACGTTTTGGAGATTTGCGTACAATTATCACTGTATGACTAGCTTTCATTGACCTAAAGTCCACCTCTAATCAAACAACATTATGTGCATTTTGTACCAGAATCCCCTTTACCCTCCGTAGTAAAACAAGAGAAGAGTAACTGCCTTCCCTACCTACAGGCAGCTCGAACCCTGCCCCAAACCCCACCAAACTGTTGGCTGGCATTCTAACATGTAGATACGGCGTCTGCGGAGTGCTTCCAAGATTGCGGTTGTATACATCTATGATTCCACTTGAATCGATGACTGCGAATCCATTTCGTCTGATGGTGGCGGTGAACAGCTCCCGCAACCTAGCTGCCGGTGAGCCTCACGTGTCAAAGCCTGTCGGAGGCGAATTGACAACGCTGGCGCTTTCGCTGGTGAGCGTAGCGGTTCAGACAGTTGCCGCTTGATTGAGCCAACTTGCACTCGGCTGTTATGTAGTGTTCAAAGCCGAGAAGGTGGTTGTACTAGATATTCAGGTCTTGCGTCTCTAACGAGCAGGACAGCAGCTTCGTCCTGCGTTAGGGCTTAGGTTTGGCGGGAGGAAGAGAGGCAGCAGCAAGGAGAGAGGCGTTAGCAAGGAGAGAGGCGTCGGCAAGGAGAGGGGCGTCGGCCGGGAGAGAGGCGTCAGCAGGGAGAGAGGCGTCGGCAAGGAGAGGGGCGTCGGCCGGGAGAGAGGCGTCGACAAGGAGAGAGGCGATGGCAAGGCAGTTCGCGTGAGGAGGGGCGAGCTAGAGGAGAAGACGAGAGGACGAGGGCAGCGGCAGGAGCCTAAAGTGGCTCCATTTCAAGCAGAATTGAAGACCCAGAGGCCAGGGTGAGCCGAGGGTGAATGTCGCACGACTCACCCTCTACTCGCCTGCTCGCGAGATGTAGGCGTTAAGGCGGCATGGTGGTGGGTGAGCGGGAAGGTGAGCTCGGTGCAGATTTTCCAGACTCCAGTTAAGTCATGTAGATTGAACGCGTTCCAAAACTCCAAAACTACAGAAGCGGTACACAATGATCCACCTTGTTTCGCTCCATCTGCCAATACTACCAATTCCCTGAATCCAACCTCATTGCTTTTCATCTGCGTCCACTGCGCGCACTGCGCGCACCGTAGAGCTAGATGCTCCCTGATCCCGAATGGATTTTCAGACGCGCTTTTCCTCAGGGACCACAGGATCCACGGCGTCGTCCACGTTACCATCGTCTTCTGCCATTTCTCGGACCTTGCCACCGTCAACGTCAGCTTCAGTCAACAATCTGGCTTTGCCCGCTAGCTGCGCTGTCTTATTGATGTGGAGTATTTCCATGGCCGTAACAACAGTATAAGCAAAGCAAATAACTGTAATCATCCAACCGAATGCTACTTTGAAAGCACTCATCATCTGACATCGAGTCCTGAGCGGGCATATTTTGCCATTGGTCTTGTAGATTTCGCAATGAGTCCAGAACACCGTGTTTATGAGCCAGCCGTGGCTCATAAGAATGGGAAATAGGAGCCGAATCGGATTGGTGAATACACCGAGTACGTCTGGAGACAACGTGCGTAGGACGTAATGAATTGTAAGATAGAGTTGCGAAAATAGTGGTAGCGTAACACTATAGGCAAGCAGGGCTCCATTAACGAAGGTCATGGAGATCGAAGCGTTCACAATGGTTTGAGAGACTGAGGCGCTCGCGGCTTCGGAGATCAAAACGCTCAAGACGGCCTGGGAGAATGCGATGGCGAGAATTATTGACGACAGCCATGAGATAGCGGGGAAAGTGAAGCAGCGAACTCCGGGGAGCCATGTTAGCGAATTTTGTGAGGCCATGCTAGTTTCGTGTAGGGTGGTAAGAGTGTAGTGAAGTGAAGATCCGTTGAGAATGCTGCTGGACCCAAGCATCCTTTATAGAGAGGAAAAATAGAACTTACTGAACTCCGACCCGGCCATGCAAGGCTCCGAGGCATGCATATATGTTTGGCCAATTATGAAGTCGAATGTCGTTTCAAGAATCAGATGTTAAACAAGCCGATGCATGAGTATTTGCGAACCATTGAGTTTCTGCAAGCAGAAAAAGCCAAAACCAATTATGAAAGGGGAAATCGTTTCAGAAATTTTAGTCTCCCCTATACAGCGAATGAATGTATTGCGTAGGCGAGTCATTTGGCGTTAGCCTTGTCCTCAGGGATCAGTTTGCCCCCGATCAATGATTTGAGACCTGCTAAATTGAGAGTCCACCTTTATTTTTGTAGCTCTTCCAAGCTTATGGAGACTAGGGCTATGAGCAGCAGCGTTCAATGATTGGGACATCCCAATGACATTGCGGGCCATCGAATACACTATGCCTCGGAGGGTAGTAACGAACGGCGGAGAACGATTGCAATAGCGAGCGTGAGGCGTCCTAACTCACGGCCGGTGATTGTCTCGAATGCGCGTCTCTTGCAATCTTACCTGCAAATGCACGATGATTCGATATACTTGGCCACTGTAGGAGCCGGACGCAAAAAGAGTTTGAATTTCTACGGACATTTGCTTTGGCTACAGGTTTGGAGAGTCATTGATCAAAGCGTCCAACTGAGATGTCCAGCAAAGAGAATTTCCTGTCAGTGTATGACTTTTGTTCGTAGTTGACCTCTTCCAGTACTGACGTGAGAACAGCCCACGCCTGTCCTTGCTCCAGCTGTGCTCCGAGGTACACATCATGATCCTCAGCTTCGTTCTGCAACCTCCCGACTTGGTGGAGACTTTACGGCGAGATAATTTTCCATTCTCGAAATCTGTCATTCCTTACGTCGTACCCTACAGCCCACTGAGGGTTGCGAAGGAAGAAGGTATACTGCGGGTCAATCGCCACTTCCGAACTTTGGGACTGGAAATCCTCTTCAAAGACGCCGCTTATGCTCCTGTTTGTATTTGCGCTCGATGGTTCCATCGGCTGAGTTATCTTGACCTTTATGCTCAAGTAGCACATCGAGCCTGCGCCTACAAGCGCCAAATCTTACTCTCCCAGTACGAACGGACCTGGGAGAAGCCATTTCTCGGGATCTCATACTGGACGCGGCTGGTACTCCCCATGAAGGCCTCTCGAATTGGTACAGAACTGCAGACGCTCGCTCGACTATTTGCGAAGATGATCAGTTTGAAATCAATCCATCTTATCATTATTCTTCCGCTGGCTCAAAATGAGAGTGATTGGGAGGTTCTACTTCGTGAGCTCTGTGAGCTCAAGTTCTTAGACCACGTCAGCTTCACTATTCATTGCACAGCTCCTTGGTATGAAGACCTACGAGCGAGTGTTCCCACACTTACCACTCCCTGTGGTCGCGCATACGTTCCGGTTATCAATTCCAATAGCGTCTGTTTTGAAGGGACAAATCTTTCAAAGGGAGATGGTCTTGGTGATTTCAAACGCATACTCGGCCATATGGATGAGGTTCATCGGCAGATCTCGTCGGGAAGAAATGGATGGCCCTCTGGTAGGGTGTCTTAAGTTGAAGCTCTGGCAGCGGAGTAATTCAGTTGGGGTAAACGGCTATGTTTCTTGCTTGACAGAGTTATATAGGGTATACCACTATAGCTTATCCACCTTCCATCACAGCCGTTCCATCAACATGGGCGTGTACCTCGCAGGCGTGCATCTCATAGATGTGTCTCATAGGCGTGTACCCCATGGGCGTTTACCTCACAGGCATGCATCTCATAGGCGTGTATCTTGAGCGTGCGTCTCATTGGCATGCACCTCATAGGCATGTACTTCCCGGGCGTGCACCTCACAGGCGTGCACCTCATATACGAGCGTGTATCTCACGGGTGTGCATCTCATGGGCGTGTACTTCATGAGCGTGCATCTTATGCGTGTGTCTCATAGTCTTGTATCTCATGCCTGTGTCTCATAGGCGTGTACCTCATGAGCGTGGGGCGTGCATCCGATGGGCGTGCATCTGGTAGGCATATCTCTCATATTTACCTCATAGACATGTATCTCATGGGCGTGAGTCTTATGGGCGGGTGTTAGGCGGGTATCTCATAGCCTCATAGACGTGCATCTCACGGGCGTGCATCTTAGGCGTGTACCTCATGGGCCTGCACTTCATGAGCGTGTACCTCATGAGCGTGTACCTCGGGGCGTACACCTCATAGGGCGTGTACCTCATGGGGCCTCATGGGCTTGCACTCATAGGCGTACACCTCATGGGCGTGTTCCTCATGGGCGTGCACCTCACGGGCGTGCATCTCATAGGCGTGTACCTCATGGCGTGTACCTCATGGGCGTGTACCTCACGGGCGTGCAGCTCATAGGCGTGCATCTCACTGGCGTGCCTCATGGGCGTGCATCTCATAGGCGTGCCTTATGGGGCGTGCATCTCATAGGCGTGCACCTCACGGGCATGCGTCTCATGAGCGTGCATCTCATGGGTGTGTCTCTCATAAGCGCGACTTCACGGGCGTGCACCTCATAGGTGTGCACACAGGCGTGCATCTCATAGATGTGTCTCATAGGCGTATACCTCATGGGTGTGTACCTCACAGGCATGCATCTCATGGGCGTTGGTCTAATGAGTGTGCATCTCGGGGGCGTGCGTCTCATAGGCATGTACCTCACAGGCGTGTACGTTATGGGCATGCACCTCATTGGTTTGCATCTCATAGGCGTGTACATCATGGCATTTCATGGGCGTGCATCACAGTCGTGCGTACGTACTTGCGGCTTTTGGCCTGGGGCCCTATTCCGCGCTGCGGAGGGCCCGAGTGCGGAGGGCCCGAGGGAGAACCCGCCAAGTTTGAGAAATGCGAGGTCCCACAGCTATAAGACACTCGTGAGATGCAGGCTCATAAGGTGCCCACGCTGCCAGACACACGCCTAGGTGCCAGACACACGCCTAAGCGCCAGACGCACGCCTAGGCGCCAGACACACGCCCTGCCAGACACAGGCCTAGCTGCCAGACACACGCCCACCCCGCCAGACACATGCCTAGCTACCAGACACACGCCCAGTCTGCCGGACACACGCCCAACTATCAGACACACGCCCAGGCGCCAGACACACGCCTACCTGCCAGACACACGCCTAGACGCCAGACACACACCCACCTACCGGACACATACCTACCGCACGCGCGGTAACAGGGGACGATGAAGAGCGGACAGAAAGCATATTCTACAATGCGATTGCCTGTGAAAAGCTATGCCAGAAGCCTAAGCCGCCCCCCTACCCGAATTGTGTACCCGGCCGATAAGCTGTCCAATTGTGTACCGCTATCTCCAACCCCTTTTCCTTATCTTCGCTTAGACAATTTCAGTGCAGGTACACGGTTCTCCTCCAAGCTACGGGATATTCAAGATTCTTTTGTTACGGGCCTCATAAGTATATACCTATGAGCTCTTGTCGTGCTCGCGTAGCTCCGAGCACCGTAAGCACCGTGAGCACTGCCTTGCTCGGGGTGCTCGCAGGTCTTTGGCCCCCGAGCCCTGCGAGCACCGCTTATCTTGGCATGTTTGCTCTCCAGGCAAACTTCCGATTGTAACATCTTTGCCCCGGATCACTCCCTCGTAGTCCACTTGTTGCTTCTTCCGAGACCAGAAGCCCCTCGAAATTGCCGGTTGAAAGTCAAATTCATGATAGTCCACTTGCCGATTCGTTAGCCTTTCTGCAACACTACGAACCCTATCGCGGAAATGGTTTTCGGCGGACACTATCACCAGAGTCGTGTCAGCATACTAGTAGCAACCGCAGCCATTTACATACCTGTGACAAGCATTCTTCCTACACGCTTTTCCATCTCGAAGTCCATAACCTCTTCCACGTTAGCCTTGCCATATAGCTTGTTTATTCGTACGCCAGAGCCGTAGGCCACCTCGTTGCTTAGCTTCTTCTCTGGATCTAGGAAATCGTGGACCACATAGAGGGATATCCGCAGTATCTGTTTGATGTTTAGTAGGCGAATAAACATGGCTTGCTTCATGCGTTCTAACCTTTTCCTTATCCGCATCGACGCACTGATCTATCCATGGTTTGACCCAGTCTTGTTCAACTAGATAACTGTCAGTGATGGCAGGTCAATCCTAATATGGTAAGTTTACCCTCGGAATCCATCTGCCAAATGATTGAAATCCGGCGTAGGATGTTAGTCCGTAGCTGATAGTCCCTGAAAGCCCGTTTGAGTACTGAGAGCTGTGCCGCAATACCAATGCCAGTGGCGAATAGTACCAGTGTTCCATATCTCGAAGTGTCCACTGACTGACCGTGTGGTCCTTCCAATGCGACAATAAACGATTCTCCAGGGTTAGTCGCAGCCAGGTTGCGGCTGAGACCGTGCTGAGCCTTGACTAGTAATGACACAGTTTCTGCGTCGCCTGACTCATCTTCCGACCACCACGCAATTGAATAAGGGTGACGTTGGGAGAACGACCAGAAACCGGCAGCTAGAGTACGTAGAAGTACCCACTGTCCAGGCCCGACCTTCCATCGGCGTGGAACGGCGATGACAACTTCTGCTGCGCCGTTGAATTGTTTAACTCTAGCCGTAGTCCATAGACGATTTCTAGAAGTATTGCGGTAGAGAATACTGACAAATCGCAAGAGGTTCAAGCACACAAGAAGCCCAGCAGAAACAAGCAGGAACACACGGTCTCGATTTAGCACCTTGTTGCCGCCAGCGTGTCGCCATAGATAGTATGCTGCGAAGCCTAAAAGGATGTAATGTGACCATAGGAAAAACTCGTACAAATACTTGCGTGGAAATGGTAGTGCTAGCAATACCAACAGAGTCATTGCCCCGCCTGCCTGTTGTGGCGGGTTTATATCAGCTTGGAAGAGCCTTAAAGCGAAGAACGTACCATAAGCCCGTTGAAGTTTTGGTGAATACCAAATTCACCGCTAAGGCATTTCAGAGTTACATGCGCAACGGCTTGTAAAATTGTCATGACTCCAATAGATTTATGCATGTGTAGCAAGTTCCGTAAAGGCATATCCATAATGTCAGCCATAAAGCCAAGGCGATCTGCGATGACCAAAGGAACGAAGTTGAAGATAGCAATTGATCCAGCTCGTGAGCCAGCTGCGGAAAGAGTACTAGCGCCAATGATGTTGAAAATGATCGTGACCGCCCAGTAAAGAAACTGCAGCACAGCAACCAGACGCGAGATTGGCGGTAAGTTGAATAGCAAAAACCTTCGACGGCAATAGAGGTAAGGATATAGATGTGTAGCCATAAATGTGGTTACTTGGCGAGAATGGATAATAGCGGCGGCAAGGTCGCTTATGCCGCGGAGACAGAAAAGGAATAGCAGGCTAGCGACAACTATACCGTAGATAATAGTAGGGTCCATTTGAGCTATCAGTAACCGAGATATGAAAGAATCAGGGAATACGTAGTGTCCAGCCTGTACATAAAGGAAGCGAGAGGGGCAGAGGGTGGGGTGGTTAGGGACGAAAGGACTGGGCGGAGGGTATACTGGTTGAACATCACCAGACACCCGAAGGTGGGGGAAGGGCGGTGGTGGGGTTAGGAGGGCAAGGGGGAGACAGTACGCTGGGTGAAGGCAAGAAAAACCCCTCCCCCCGTTTCAGCGAATTATGGATGACGAATAAGTGACCCTAGCGCCCCCACAGTTGCCAAATTAGTATTGCCTCGTCGTTTTGTTTCACAATCTGATACCCAAGAAAGACAAACTGCGTTTTGAATCATTCCCGCAAAGCGGCGGCTCTTACCCCACCAAAAATGGCCCAAGGAAAAAGGTATATCATTGACCACTTCCTCACTCGAAGTAGTGCCCTTTCAAGATTCCCCTTTTGCAAGCCTCTCAGCATATCCTGATAGAATCTCCGAACACACAAAAGAATGGCAATTACCAAAGTCAAAAGGTATTGCGAGACCAGTCGTGGCAGAAGAGAAAAGTTTAAGGGGCGGAAAATGAGCATCATGCACAAAGCATATGAACTTTGGACGGAGTGCGAGGCCGAATGCTGGATCACTATCCGCCGGAACGGTCGCTTCTACCTTTACACCCCTGGTACCGACGGTCAACCTCCGCCCAATTGGGACGATATAGTACGCTGCCCAAAGCCTCTCTTCCATTTCCCACCTGACATCTTACAGATTACTACGAAATACCCTTTACCTCAACTATTGGGCCCTGAAAACTTCTCGCCAGACACCAGGGACGAGCGTGGGATAGGCAATGGCACCTTAGGGCATAAGACGAAGGACCTGGGTGAGGAAAATCATGGCGACGGACGGGCAGACAAGATTAAGACTGAGCATAGCGATGCTGAAGACCAGAGGTGTTTCCGAAACTTGCCGACTCTGATCGAGCTTGATGTTTCACCGGTTCAAGCAAAAGTCTACCATTTGGAATAGCAAGGAGGACAATGGCTGCCGGGATATGATTTGACTTGGGGAATTGCTGTCTTTAGGAACCTGTAACATTAGAGCCTCTACATTTTCTCCTGCTAATTTGTCTTCCAACTAAAACCATTCACTCATTCCTCTGATCCTTCTCCTGGGGCGTCGAGACTCTGAGTATTTGAGATTGGGGGGGGCTAGAAACACTCCAGCGTCAGTGCCAGAAACCACAGGTATATAGGTGGCTGACCTCGTTAATAAGGCTCTCCTCTTCTTCTCGTAATGCCGTCATATGTTCGACCTCAGAGAGAGAAAGTAGATTAAGAAGCCAGCTATCAACCGCCTCTTTATCCCAAGTGTTGCGTCCATTGCCTTTCAATTTTGGATTGAGCCGTCGTATTCTCTGAAGCTTGTAATGCGTTGCGTAGGCGCTGCGATTGTGGCCGCGATGTTGCAACAAGCGGGCGATGGCGAAAATGTCGCTGTCTCGTGAGGCGAAGTACACAGCAGTTGCAGCCTCCAACTCAGTCCATTCACAACGTCCAGAAGCATTCATACCGGGCTTAGATTTTCAGAAATTGTAGTGTGAAGAAATATCATTGAAGCAGCGGATACTATTCAAAAAGACTCCTGGGATACATGAATTTCACCGGATCTGCTCCACAACCTAGTCTCGGCCATTCCATGCGTAGTGTGGCTCGGGAAGTGGAGCCTTCATTCGCCAGCATCAAGCTTAGAGCAAAAATCATGTAGTTTCGCAATGTTCTCCGACAATTTCGAAATATTCCCGGACAGTCGCGTGTATCTCCTAATGATATATCAGTCTCTGCATCAATTATCATCGGCGTCAACTCACTCCTCAAACCGCTCAGATCTGCACAAGGTCAGAAAGATAGTAGGACAGAATTTGGACATCAACTCACAGCTCCATATACTGCTTTTCAATGACCGAAAGCTTTGTCTCAGTGGTGGCTTGCCGATTTTCTGTGGATGTTTGCCGAGTGTCCATGTTTGTCCGTCGTGTATCCATCCCGGTTAGGCGTGCCTCTATCCCTGTAACACGAGCAGAGAGGTCACTTATTTGACGGAAAGTGGGCAGCGTATTTTGAATAGTGATAAGGCGTTGATAGATGTCGTGGAATCGCTCGCCATGCTCGCCATTCATAACACTGTCACGATAGCTATTTGGCAATGTGTTGTACATCATTGGCATAGGTGCAGGTGCAGGCTCGGATGCCGTTCTTGGCAGTAATGGCCTTTGGGGTTGGGGTTGGGTTGGGTTGAAATTGCTGGCTGGTGCAGGATTGTTCTCTGGTGGCGTTGCATGGACATCCGGCAAGTTTGCCAGATGATCCGGGAAGTTTCCCAGATGATCCAGGGGTGTCGTGCTGAGAAAGTTCTCCACGAAATCAAAGTCGTTAAGGGTGGGGTAGGCCTCCGGGTAGAGGGGTTCAATGCAATTGGTCTGCATATTGTCCATTGTCTTGTAAAAGGAGAAGGCTATTTGGTATTGAAGCTCACAACTGCAAAATATGCCAATTGGACCTTACCTACGAGGCTACGAACCGTTTTATATGTCCGTAAGGAGGCTTTGCTTCTCTTCTAGACCTCTCAAAAGGGGGCTGTAGGAGGCGGTAGGGTGCTTTGTGTGGCATACCCCGATACCCTCCCCCACCCGTTCCTAAAGCCAGTTCTCACGCTACTGAGTTAGAAAAAGCCTGGACGCATCACGAGGTAAGCGCCAGGAGGCGTGTCTTGCATATCCCCAACATGGGGCTTGCCTGTCCTAGAGAATGAAAAAAATGTGGGTATCATCATTGAAGCTAGTTAAACTTGACGATGAAATTAAAGTTTTTATAGGCCGATCATTGTGGACATGACGCATGGATCAGCGGGCATGGATCAGCTGATAGCAACAAATCGGCTGTCGCTTTAAGCGGCGTCGCCACCTAGAAGCACTCTCCGCTGACGTCCGTGTCTTCGAAGCGCGCAAGCCTAACCCCTTCCCCTCCCCCCACAAGAAGCTAGCAGTCGTGTGAACCGTCAAGCCCCAAAGCCTTTACGAGTCAAGCATGTGCACAGTCATCTAGTGTGTTTACTTGTCCAATGAGTAAAGCTGTCTCCCTTCGCCGAAACAAATTTCCCATCTCAGTTCCCGTGCAAGAAATCGCGCAGGCCAATAGAAAGTCTGGCCGCCGATTTGCCAAACTTGGCCTTTTCTGCGACCTGTTCAAAACATCCAATACAATACTCGCTTGATTTTTGACCCTGTGGGCTAGATCTTTTTTGGGATTCATCGCTTGATCCCACTTTACGGCGTCTCTCGACAACGTCATGCTCAGGCTTCGCAAACCGCATTTTCCTCTAATGGCAAGTACCTGTGGGCCCCTTCCAAGCCAACAACTTTCAGCCAGTCGAACTGTTTGAGATTTTCATCCAAATAGCCAGATCGCGTTCTAATAGGCTCTAGGCCCCTGGACAAAGAACCTGATCACACTTTGCTCCGCAATTGCGCTTCTTGATCCCCATGCACCTAAGCTAGCTCTTGCGCTTAATTTAGTAGTCTTACGATGGCGAAATATTTCACGATGGTGATTTCGATTCACGAAGGCGGACTACCAGTATCCCGGAAGTTTAAACAGCCATAGTTCAGCATTTCGCATTGACATGCGGTACGTTTGAAGAGTGACTGCCAGGCAGGTACGTGAAACAGAACCACAAGGCCCTCATTTATCCTCAGACAGACTCACTAATACGCAGCGAATTGAAGTTCCAGTCCTTTTGAGCTGGCCAATATGTCTCCGGCAGTGGACTCCGCTCTGATGGAGCGAGAAATCGGCACTCTCCCACATGTCTCGGAAACGGCTACCTTCGCTTCCGGTGAAAGCCCTCTGCTATCCAGAAAGCTCGCCCACGCTACCGCCTTCGAAATATTTCGTAACTCCTTGGAGACGACGCAGACCTTTCAAATTGGTTGGGAAAGCTTATTCAATAGACGCCGAAATGTCATGAGTTCACAGGGAAATGGATCTGAGGTCACGCGACTGACCTGGGAGCGCTGTGGTGAAGAGGATGTCGCAATGTGGTGGAAGGTCATGCTGATGGTATCTGTATTATGTGATATCGCCGATGTTGGATACGCTATGTGTATAAGAGGCTCCGTGTTGAATCGCGACGGCAAAAAATTGGTACAATGCGGAAGGGAATGTATCAAGAAAGGGAAAGAACTGCAGGCTGAGGGCCTGCGCCTCTGGGAAAAAGGTCAAGGGTTGAGAATGGAAGGAATTTATTTGACAAGAGAGATCGAGAATTCACTAGACTATGAATGGCGGATCATGGACGAGGTTGAAAACATGATATTCGAAGCTGAAAGCTTGATTGAAGATGGTGTGAAAATGATGGAAGAGGGCCATAGCTTGGAGTTGGCTGGTGAAGGCGCACTAGAACAGGGACGGGCCTTGATGGATAAAGGCGAGCGGATGATTGGGGAAGGCGGAAGGCTAATCGATCATAGCGAGGGTATACGTATGTAATTGATGAGAAGTTACCTCCTGCTGGGGAGTAGGAGGAGCGGAGGAGACTCTGGAGAGGGCTCCCCGTGCTGGGATTTTGGTAGCCAGCCTTCAGCCTTTGCTGTTGCGCCTTTAGAAGTCCTCTTGCGCTCTCTACCTCCCTTCCCTGTATATAGTCTAGCTGGTGCTGTATATGGAGGTAAAGGAGGAGGCGAGGACCTTTCTGGGGACTGTGGCAATGCAGGAGCACTTCGGGCAGGTGTCGGGGGCTTGCCAGGTGTCCTCTCGACTAAGGTACACGTTCTCTTGCAGCCTGGGGGTGTAGTGAGACAGCCCGAGGAGTTAGATCCCCAAGTGATCTTCTGGAGAGCGTACTCTAATGGCTGAACTGAAAGGTCGTAAATCTTGGCGACGGCGGTTTTGTGTGTGTGTGTAAAAACAAAATATCCTTAGTTGCCCTAAGCCGTTGCCCTAAGCCGTTGCCCCACCCGCCTCAATAGCCGAAATCACCTGCCCTAAAGCGCCCCGCTTGAAAAGGGTACCGCCAAAGCATGAATGCAGGTTGCGACCTCTTTCAGAGGGGCCAACAACACACCGTGGTAAAGCGTTGTCGCTGCCGCCTCGAACCACCACTGCTGTTGCTTCGCCGTGCAGGTACGCCTCCCTGCTGTGAAGCGCCTGGACACGGTTGCGACCCGTAGACCAGCGGGACCAAGAACGAGCGTCTACGCACGGATAGACCAGCTTTAACAGAAACGACGCCGGCAGTGCCGAGTATGTACGAAGCCTGTCAGCCCGAGGGTTGGACTAACGCCGACAGGGTCGCCCTCCTCTCTTCCCTCGATCGAGCCGATAACTTGATGACGGATGAGCAGGAACAATACTAGGCGGGAGTGCAAGAGCCGACAATAGCTCGCGCCTTCCCTGAGCGGAGGAAGACAGCAATGATCGTTCGCCTTAAAGTCTGCCAGCTTACCGGAGGCTCATTGATGGTAGCAACGATAATCTAGGTCGCTGCTGATGGATACGGTTCGACCGACTTGGGTTGCCTCATGACCGCTACCGGAAGAGCGCTACCTCGAGACTCCGCAGTACATGACACCGGAGTAGGACTTGCACCCGGATGTGAGAGATCCAGGATTCTCCCACTCGCCCCCACCAGGTCGCAAGGACTCAGTATGGGCGAGATTAAGATGAAGGAGTACAATGCTTATCAAAAGGAAACGGGTTTTGAGCAGAAGCGGACAGGTTTTGTGTTGCGCGCAGGTGTACATTGAATTGATTGTTGAAGCACTGCTTATTATCCTAACGTACCCAGATGAACGAGCGACTTAAGTACACAATGCCTGTCTACGCAGTAGCAGGCGGATAACACGCTGAAAACAGGTAAACACATACTTGCGAATAGCAACCGTGATGCAGCCTTCTCCACTAGGGGCATAATCGTCTGGGATTCGAGGCGCTAGCAGCGGGTATCCCCAGAGAAGTTCTTCGAGGAAGAACTTTGTAGGGTCTGATAGCAACGGGAAGGGCCCATAAGCCAGATGGTTTGTAGACGATATGCAAGCATAGTGACCGAGTGCGTCTCGTCATTCACGGCTTGGCCTTTTTCCGTGGTGTCGGAGGAGGGTTCGGGCGTTTGCGTTTACACCGATCAGGAGAGCATGCCTGACAGCGAAGGCCGCCAGGATCACCATGCGATGCAGATCCAAAAGGGCTATGAAGATTTTGCCTCTTGATGAACCAGGTAATAGAATTTGGCATGGCACTGATCTTCCTCCTTTCGCATTTCCCGCCTCTGACCGACAACGTGATTTCATCTTCAAGTGATTTAACAAGAAACTCCACAGGACATCGGTACCTGTAGCATTCAGTGCAGATGTCGGTCTCGTCCAGCTTGCACCCGAAATTGTCACCATCCTTGCAAAGCTCCATAGCGCCCTCATGTACGCGCATCAATGCTCTAATTAAGTAAATGCTTCCTGATCGACAGCGTATTGACCCTTTGCAATGATAAGACCCCCCTTTATAGGTTGGTATACCATCGAGTTCAAAGAATAGACTTGAGACGAGGAGAGCGGAAAAGACTTTAAACACTTGTGCCTTGTGAAGAGGGGTTGTGATACACCTTGGGAGTTCTTCCATACAGTCGACATCGTCGATCGCGGGTTCCGCACCAGGAAACGTAAAGTTCAATCTGAAGTAATCCTTTTTAGCTTCCTCGCCGAGGCCATTCCAGAACCTGATCCAGGCTTTCTCAGGGTCGATCCGAGACTTCAAGGTTCGACAGAGGCGTGGGCCGAATCCACTAAAAATTCTTCGGAACCAGTCCGCTTTGAGCGAGTTCACTGCTGCGTTTTTTCCGTTTCCGAGTGAAAGAAGAACATCCGGTCTGGTGCTCGGCCAGATATGGCGACTCTCCCAGGTAGCCAGTTCTGCCGGATTAGGATGTTCCAGAACCCCATCTTGGAGTTCGACCTCAGAAACTTCAGTCGGTTTGAAATAGCTGCCCTAGATTAGTATGGACGCTGCTGGTGAACAAGGCCCAGATCTTTCACTTACACAGGCGCTGCTGACGTTGCACGGCCTCTACGCAAGTTAGTTTCGGGACAACTATTTAGGGTGGTAGATTTGGACTTACGCTTGCCATATCAATGGCTCTTGCTCTATATCTGCCGGTCTTCCGAAGCGGTAGCCTGTTCTGGATGGTTAGTGCTCGAGAGGTTAAAACAAGAATTGCAAGCATTCCGCACCACAATCGCCCTTTCGTTCTCCTTCGCCGTTGTAGTTCGCAATTATATATGCAGAGGAATCATCTGTAGTTGTGGCCGTAACCGCAACTTTCGACCCTGATGAAGTGAGAGGACGGTAACCGAACATCCGTGATTCCGTTCCAAAATATTCTTTCAGCGCATCCTCCACAGCCTCTGTATCGTAGAAACCATCCGAGGCCCAGCACTGTAGGAATCGTCGAATTTTGTCGGCAATCGATTGATCCGGTTTCTGGCCTTGACCGAAGACACGCCGCGTGAGTGACTTGAAATTTTCGGCTGACTTCTCGACATCCTGGCGGTTGATAAATAGACTGAGAGCGACCAGACCGCCCGCACTCGTCCCAATTGCAAGGTCAAAAAGGTCCTGCACCGCATATTCCGGATCCACAAGATCCTGCAACATCGACAGCCACTTTAGGGAAACGATGCCAAGAGATCCACCTCCGTCAATGCTAAGAATTCGAATGCCGGCTGTATTAGGCAATAGCTTCACGATCAGTGCAGAGCGCATCTGGCAAATGACGCACGAGTCCATAACATATTGATGTTCAAATCCTACCATACCCTCTCCAAAGATTCGAACGCATGTATCACAGTTTGAATGACGGCATTGCATAGCATGCTCCGGTTTGCGTCTCAGGCAGCTCAGACATGTTAAGTTTGTGTGTATGCCGGCCCAGTAGGCTTTGTGGCGAGCTAGATTCTCTCGATGGATTTGCGACGAGGTCTTCGGATATGAAAGGAAGTCATTGTGAAGCAGAACGAGATGTTCTTCGATGGATTGGTATATAGTCTCCGCGTAAGAGAACTCATCGTAAGCTCGTCGTGCGGCATGCAAAATATAAGGACGATACAAGGTACGGGCAAGTACGACCGGGTCAAACACTGGATTCGCCATCAAATCGTCAGATAATGATTTCAATCAACCAATGGCCATAAGACTCACTATGCATATTTGGAGGATAAGCATCCATCAGTATACTCGAGGCGACGAACGAACAAACTGCCTCAATAGGTATAGCTTGCGCCATGCTAAGAGAGAGGAAGTTCTCGAGATGAACAGAATAGTTTGTCCCCAACTGGTTGGCCTCGCGCGCTGCACGCACGAAATCAAATGTTTCTTGAATGGAGTGTGATGCATGCCTGAGCGCACTGTCAAATAACGCGCTTTGATGTGTTCCTGAAAACGCCGCAGACGCCGCGGTCCGACTTCCACGAGCGAGAATAAACTCTCTTGCAATCTTCTCTCTCAGTTTCATATGTCGCACGAATGGGGAGAGATGTTCGCCAGGAAGCACGACTACCTTAATGCTGGCAAAGGTCTGCGACAAATCTACTCCAATATCCTGGAGCAGGTCATCGCGAAAGTTCTCTCTCTCAAGCAGGTTGTAAGTGACACTCGAATGGTCTTCTTGCGAGACCACTAAAAGACGTGGTCGAACGGTTGAAGGAAGGCTTGAAGCGGACCCGATGGTGGCCCAGGATGTAAGTAGAGTCTTCACGCCATCCAGGCCGCCCACATCGTCAGCGAAAAGGCAGATGACATCGGTGAAAAGAAACAATAGCCGACTGAGAATGATGTCTTGCAACAGATGAGGCACGGCGGCCGCCCAAGGAAGGGAGACAATTTGGTGCGGGTGACATGACAAACAACATTGGTCGTCGGTTAATATTTGTAGGTTCGGGTCTGCGTCAGCGAAAAGGATGGGATGATCTGATTGTAATGATGCCTTATCGACTTCTAGCCGAATAGAGCCCTGAGTGCGATGCCTTTTGAGATTATTACGGGGGAATATCTGGCACAGGGCGATGTCTTTCTTTCTCCTGCCCAGGAAAAAGGCCAAGGCAGGAGATTTTTCTGGATTAGTCAGCTGTGCGATGACACGCTGGTACCGATTTTGATAGCAAACACCGAACTCCGATTTGCCGCCTATTAGGTGCAACCATGCACTGTGATCGCAGGCACTCCTGGGCATGGCTTGAAATCAATTGCAGTTACTTTACAGCAATGCAATCACTCGGGGCATCTTCGCCTTTTTATGCTACCTAACTCCTCGTCATGGCAGGAGGCGTCCACGATGCTACGCAATCCCTCCCCCCCGGGGACCTCTCGAGGGAGCGCCAAACAAGACGGCCACAGGGAAGGTGAGGGGGGGGGAGAGGAGTTGTCGCGCCAGACTCCGAGCCCCCTGCGCTGTATCCTCTTAATGCTACAAGGTTTATACGCAAATATTCCTGCAACTGAAGCTTTGTATATAAGGTGCCCACGCTCATGCATCGACAGGGCTTCAAGTCAAACCTCCCAGACCTCTTCGTCTATTATGCGCCTTCCTTCCCAGATAAATTTGCGGGCCTCCACCTCTTAAAAATGGGACCACCTAGGCCACGGATACCAGAACCGAAACCTCTCGATCATCATATTCTTAAGCACGGTGGTACCACATCCACGCTAGACAATCTTCCACACCGTGTCCAACATATGAAATCCCTGCCACTCGATCTTCAGTCGCGCAACGAAGAACTTGTACGCGAGAACCAATATTTGCGGCAGGAAATTTCTCGACTCACTCAAGTTAACGACGCGCTACTCGCGCTCCGGGAAACCTTCATGGAAGTGTTCTACTGTTCTCGAACTGCCTTGCAGACTCTCTCAAACAAGATGGCGACAGCTGATGGCGAGTTGGCGGATTACTGGGGACTGCGCTTGGATGAGACACAAGAGGATGATATAACAGTGATTTGAATTTACTTGAGTTGTTGAGCTTCACACAAGTCTTTAGCACAGGAATACCTAGCCTGTTTACACTCTGCTGCCTTCTGACTTTGTGATGAACTATCTGAGCCTACTATTTGCCCCTTCTCTGTTACACCAAGATCCGGGCCGTAAGCTCTTCAGCGTCACCCACTGTCTTAAGATTCTCAAAGAAGCTCCGCCTTGCACCCTCTAACGTAACCGACACCAATTTTACATGGACGCCAAGTTTATACGGGGCCGGTTGGCCTCCAAGGCCCCCCCGCCTAGCCTAGCGTCCGCGTCCGACAGCCCACCCCCACCAACCCACCCAGGGGCAGGCCCAGGCCGGAGCTACTTCCTGCCCTTTTTCTGATCTGCTATGGTACTTCAAGAACATATGGTGACTTTCCGCTACTGCTGAAAATGTATTTGCAAAATTTGGGGGCCCAGAAGCCTTGACGTCATTGTCCATCAACACTTTGTCCGTGGTGATTCGCTGAACTAGCTTTCGGAATGGCAACCGTTGTTTCTGCTACGGCGCGCTTCAAACTCGTCTTCAATGTGCCCCCATCCGCTGTCGAAACCTGCAAGGCCGCCGTCTTCGCTGCTGGTGCAGGCCGCTACCCCGGCCCGGGAAACTACACCGAATGCTGCTGGACCGTCATGGGTACTGGTCAGTTCCGCCCTGGAGACACTGCGAATCCGCATATCGGAACCGTTGGTGCACTGGAAGAGGTGCAGGAGGTTAGGGTCGAAACACTATGCGTTGGCGAGGATGTGGCTAGGAAGGCGGTCAAGGCGCTGAAGAAGTAAGTTCGTATTGTTGCTTTTTGCTTTCCATCAACTTCGAGCCACATTAAATTATGTGTGTGTTGATCACATTGCTGGCTTGGTCTGACATCCCTTCTAGTGCCCATCCATACGAGGAGCCTTCATGTGAGGTGTACAAGTTGGAGGATTTCTGAAGAAACTATACTATTAGGAGATGACCTTTTGACGAGGTTGTGGCTTTCGGTCCAAAGAAGTTCTGCAATCTCTGTGAATGCTGTCGAAGACCAAAAGATTACTTTCAGGCCCTTCATACGCATGCGGTTGCCGACTTGTCTGGATAGTTCCCCCCAGACAACCTGGGATAGCTTTGGTCCTAGGCCTCCCGCCCCAGACACCTTTCCCAGTCCAACTTGACCTAGGACAGCTTTCGTCCTAGGCAAATCGGCCGAAGACACCTTTCCCAGCTCTAACTGCGCGCGACATTTTCCTAGTATTCCTCTGGTGCCAGCATTCCTCTGGCGTTAGCATTTTTTTGGTATCGGCATTTTTCTGGTACCGGATTGCTCTACCTCTATCATCATGCCTAGACGCTTTGGAGCCAGAAACGGTGTCTTCTGGGGCCACAATGAGCACCCCTAAGCAATTCTATGTTGTAGATGTTATCATTTACAATACCCTTCCCTGACGAACCCAGGCATACACAGTCCGAATCCAAAAGATCGTCTGGATGCCATGCTTGCGGTGTTCGATGCTGGAAGCTTACGATGCTTCAGCTCATGCCCGTTTGACTTGCTAAACGCAGATCTAATTTCGACCTGTCCTTTCTCGACGTGTACTTTTCCCAGCCAGAGAGCTGTTCATAGAAGAGCAACCTCCTCTGCCAGCAATCCCAAGTCCCAATAGCCGGTGTAGTCTCACAACCACAATTCTAGAAGCTCGCAGCACTAGAACTAGGGTGGATAGCTAGGCCAAGTAGGCACATTCCTGTCCCTTCCTATGGCTCCTCTTTTCTCCCCACAACATGACCAAGAAAACTTAGCCATAGGCTAAAGACCGAGTAGTGTCAGGCCCGCTTCCAACTCCCCGTAGCTCGTGCAACGCGTTTCGGACGTGTCAATCACAGTGTTATCTTAGGGGCTTCTTTTGCGTAGTGATGTCTGGCATAAGCCTCGTCGGGAGCCGGGAGATCTCGCTGAAGCGTGTCTTTTCGCATTTCCAAGAGGGTATGGAGTATGTCATTATCGAAATTCGTACGGGCCGAGAGACACTGATCCCTTATAACACGTAGCGGTCTAACACCGAATTTTGATTCCTCTTAGTCTTCTTATTGTGCTTCCCGTTGTCTCAAGTGCTGTCTTTTCTCTCGGTGCGCCCTCTCTTATAGCCGGTGGATCCGGCTCGAGCTTCCAGCTGCTCAGCCGTGGCTTTTCGTTTCGCCATGATGGTGGAGAAGGCGGCCGTTGGAAGAGGGAGAAGGAGGGAGAAGGAAGGAGAAGAAGCGGGAAAGCACGTGTTGCTAATCGAACTGCAGGCATGATGGAATGGGCTTCCACGCCCTTAAGTATTGGAGCCCAAAATAGCGTAAAGAAGGAGCCCATTTTGGGACCCATAGATCGAGCTTTCACTCACCCGTTGCTCACCCTGCTCGTGAGGTACGAGTGTTTAAAGCAGCACGGTGTAGGTGAGCGTGAAGGTGGATATCTAACATCTTCTACCGCACAAATTTAGGGAAATGATGTGTGCGGCGGCGCGTACTGACATTTCCGGCAAGTGGCCGCCGATTCGGTTCCGCAAATTACACTTGGCGCATGTCTGCTCCTGATCCATAGCAGACGTGAGGCATAAGTGACCGTCTTAACAGAACGATAGGAAGGGGATCCTTTCATCCTGCGCCACTACCATAATCGGCTATGTAAGCAGAAGGCGCAGAACATCTTATTGCAGTAATCAAAAGGAGAGGTTTCCCCACCTGCCAGCTACATACACTCAATTATCGTCCTTCAACCCGCAAGTAACGACGCACCTCCCTTGCTGTACCAGAATCCCTCCACACCTTCAGCTGAAGATTCAGAGATATTGGTCGAGTTTGAAGACAACCATCATCGCATCTCTCTTTGCTACCCTACTTGGAGTCGTCTTCTCGACCCGAGCGCTGCGCCGACGCTTGGTACGTTCATTTTGAGCCTTGAAAGATGACCGAACCCAACCCATGTCATCGATATGGCTCTGGCGAGTCCAACATAATTTCCACCGAATCAAATAGACGGTTTGGTCTTCAATTTTACCTCTCTGTATGGGGGTATCGACATGAGACCAAAGATCGCCGTTGCATTCTGCTCGGGAAGTACGATGGTTCAAATCCCACGGGTCGGACTGGTACTTTTGGAGCTTAGCCTCCAATGCTACCTCTGCTCCGCTGATGTTGAAGTCGCTGGGATACATCCATCTACGGACATTCTCAAGGAGCCATTCGTCTTCCTCGTGTTGGATGCAGAATCTGCATTCGTGGGCATTGACGAGATCCCATTTGCCATCCTGTGGAACGCCAACATCGTCGATGTCCTCAGGTTGCATGGATTCTGGCAAGGCCGAAAGCGGCTGAGGAGAGGTCAGGCCGTTCTGGAGGCTTGGATTTCCTTGCCCATTGTCCACGTAAGCAGAAACCTGTCCACCTATCTCTTGTTAGTCCAATTCCCGTATAGCTGACGGGGGATCGGCTTTCACTCACCTTCAGCCCGCGGACTCGTTGGATTGTCGTAACTAGCGGCCTGCTCGCATCCAAGCAGAAGGCCGTTGCTGTCAGGATCGGGTCGCCTATCGTGACCGCGTCAGAGCTATAGTCAACTGGCAATTTCAGGACACATACCTGTTGCTTTCAACCTCCTGCGGCTGATCCTGCTGGGCCGTGCCCTCGGCGTGATCTGGGTGCGCAGGCAACGATGAATGACAGGCACCTTTCCCACGGTTTCGACGAGGTTGTTGAACAGGTGGCCATTTGGCAGGCTGTGTTTTGGGGACAGCTCTGGAACGCAAGAACCGCGCGGCCTGAAGGCTAATCTGGTTGTGTTGTCGGCGAGTGATAGCCATTGAATCGAAGAGTGTGCTGGTAGCTGAGGAGAAAAAGGAAGAAGGAGAGAAGGTGGGTGGGACGTCGACTTTATACACGCCGTACAGCCCCCAGCCGTCTTGTCGACGCTACCGCTAGGCCAGCCTTCTCGGTGCCGTCCTTCCCGTTCCCATGCCTTTGGTAGCATCGTTTGGTGGCCTTAGTCCCTACTCGGCACGGTTTGCCTCCTCTAAGTGGCAGCTTTGTCTCCTCTCTTACTAGAGTGGGATAGGTCGTGGAACGGGATCCTCGAAGTTACGCGGGACGGAGAAGGAGATGTCACGGGCATGGCCAGGATAGGTTGGAATACCATCACATGATGGACCGATAGCGTGGCCCAGGTCGATGACATTTTGGAACATGAGACGGAAACGGTTAGCTAGTGCAGTACAATGTTCGATTTAGCCGTTAAGCAATAAGGGAAAGTATAAACGCAACCCAAGAGTAGCTTCATAATCAATCAAGTCCGTCCCTGCTAGATTCCCGCACTAACACTGAATGTCACTAGGTCCCTGCGGCCCCAGCTAAGCAAATACATGAAGGTCAAATGCATAAACACGAAACGCATTCTCAATCCCACCCTCGCTTGTACGATCAACATGAGGGGCGTGAAATGATCAAGTGATTATGACATCCATACATGTTGTGTACGCCTCATCCTTTCCGTTCGGGAGGCTAGGATCTATTCCAGAAGCAGTTGGCCAATCCCAGACCCAATATAAGGTGATCGTGCTCCCAGCTGGCAGTGGCTGTTGATTTTGATCGTTCAGGGTCACATTGGTGCCACACCAGAGGTTAATGCCCTGAAGTGGATCTGGCATTGGATGAGTAAATTGCTGTTGTCTTGCAATTGAGATTGGGCTATCATTAACTTGATAGCACTTGCCATCATCAAACTCTTCACTGGCAATTAAGTAGCCTCGTCCATCTCCGCCACTGCCATCAGAATTCCAGATATTATGAATTTCTGAGAACATGTCATTTGCGCTCGGCTGGCTAGTTGCGTACACAGAAACTGTCCCCGAAGTAAGCTTCCCGAGTTGATTCCATGGCAGTGTAATATGGCCGTTCTCCTGAAAGCGGAGGATAATATGACTGCCGGCTGGTGCAGACAGTGGAGGAAACAGATCTACCTGTGTGCCAGGTCCTTGTGTAGATTTGCATATTAGATCTGTAGGTAGAAATGTGGTGCCTGAGGACGGTAATAGGTATGTCATCGCATCATCGGAGAATGTTGGCGATGTCCTTGAAACTTCGCCCTGATGTTTTAGTATGTCATTATATGGTAGAACAAGGCGACGAACCAAAGCCGCGAGGATATCCTGGAGTGCCCACTAGTCCACCTGTATCATTAACGACGGAGATTTGTTCAATCCATGTATGCGCCTGAATGTCCGTGATAAAAAGGGCTAGGAAGCATAGTGAGAACATTGTGTAGCAGGTCATGGTATCAAGATATCACTAGGCTTGAAGTTTAAATTTCGGAAAAAATGGTCGAGTCTGGGGAACAGAGGGTAAGAAAGTCGGGACTAGTGTGGGAATCAACTAAATGAGACTTGATAGAGGAGTCCATATTTATAAGAACCTCGAGGAGATATAATCTTTCTTGGAAGAAAGGAGGGGGATCTCTATTGAAGGGAGAGAAGA
>Ga0335072_10003457_pt1 | contig 23811 bp, 11 predicted proteins | sample Lox_Sample_21_FD_206725 | JGI IMG/M metagenome (GOLD analysis project Ga0335072, IMG submission 206725) | Soil microbial communities from Loxahatchee National Wildlife Refuge, Florida, United States - Lox_Sample_2.1 | ecosystem: Environmental > Terrestrial > Soil > Wetlands | place: USA... | reverse complement strand
CTGGTTAAAGTGCTGGGCCAGCGGACGCACAAAGCTTCTTTCGGGAGTCTGTCGCTGGAGCCTGGTACTGGGGCACTCGCTAATGCTGAATAGGAAGAATTGCGTACTGGCGCAAATGTGAGGCACGGTCATGAACATTCAACCAATTGATATACCGTCTCTTCTCAAAGCGATCAGCTGGCCGGCGATAGCCGCCGTCGCCTTGGCGCTCTTTCGACGGCCACTGGCGTCTCTGTTTGCGGCATTGGGCCAGAAGGTCAGCAAGTTCTCCTTCGGCAGCTTCTCGGTTGAGATGGCACAAGTGCAGGAAATGAAGCCGAGCGCGATGGATACCGAGATTCGGCAGCTCCAGGCCGGGTTGGTCCCGCAGAGCGGCAGCACTAGCCTTACGGAGCTGGTGAATGAATTGCAGAGTGGTGGACAACACGACTATGTCCTGATCGACTTCGGCTCGGAGGCCTCGCCACGATGGTTGACTTCCCGGCTATACCTGCTCTGCTTCTTGATTACGCTGATCAATCGCCAGATCTGCATCGTTTTTGTAGAAACGATCGGCAGCGTCAGGAAGAAGCTCATCGGAACGGCTTCTCCGGAACAGGTGCGCTGGGCGCTGGCATATAAGTACGGCTGGCTGGAATCGGCAGCCGTAGGCGCCTATGCGAGCCAGGCAGCCAACCCGCCTGCGGGAGTAGTCTTCTATCCGACACGGGCCAATCAGTTTGCTCCCAGTACCGGCTACTATTTGACGCTGATTCCGAACGTAATCCAGCAATTCCTTACAGCGATCAGATCGGTGGCAGCCCCTTCCGACCAGGACAAATCAGAATGGGTATCTTTGGACAACCAGCAGACGTACGAACATGCAAAGTGGCTCAATGGAGCCCGGCTTGAGAACCTGCTTGGCAGTGCTCTGAGCACCGCACGCGTAACCCTCTTGCTCAATCAAACCTTGAATGACGCGGTAAATCCGATCTTGTCGCAGCGGGGCCGGTTTATCGCGGTGGTCGAACCGGACCAATCTTTTTCATCTCTTGTTGACCGTTTAGAGGTACTAGATGGAGTTGCTCGAGAGTTGTTGAAGCAACGCAGCCTCAGTAAGGCATAGCTTCCTTCAGATTCGTGCGTCGAGGAGAATCATGCCGGAAATCAGCTCAGATATAACGCTTCGCAGCCGAGTACTGAACCACAGCGCCGGCTGTTTGGCGGGCTCCACGCCCAGCGGATTCAGGCCCAGAGCGTGGGCCAGATCTTGCACATGCAATAAGCACATCCTCGTTCACCGCAACAGGCCCCCTGGATCAGTTCCACATCGGAGAAAAATATGGCAAGTCCGACATTCTTCGACCTAATGGGCGCAGATTATGCAGGCAGCGTGCTCCAAAACCTGCAGACAGCTTCTCCAACCATCAAAGCATCACTGAATAACACGCTGGATTCCGCGCTTCAATCGAAGCTGTCGTCGATTCTTCCCGCTGGAACTTTCCCCGTTCTCAGCGGCCTCGTCGACAAACTTCCGGCTGCCGATTTCGCAGCGGTCAGTAATCTCTCAGTCCAGGCCTTTGTGAAGCAACAGCTTGGCCCACTCCTACCGGCTGATCCCGCCGCGCAGCAGGCAGCCGATAGTGAGATCGCCAAACTCTCCGATACGACAACGATCGGCGATCTGCTACAGCTCAACATGCCGCTTGGCAGCAATCCTCTTTTTAGTGCAGATGTGACCAAAGCCGGCTTCGCATCGTTGTTAGCCACTTCGCCTAGCCTTGGACCGAACCAGCAACTCCAGGCCGATCTCATCAATCGATACCTCGGGTCAGCCGGGTCCATTCAGGATTTCTGGAGTCAGCTCAGCGCTGATCCGGAATTCAAGGCGGCGCTTCCGGAAATCCAGTTCACCCTCCAGCTCGGGACACTCACGCTTAACAACTCTCCTCTGGTCGCGGCGCTGCGCAAGCAATACCAGCCGCAAGCCCTGCAGGCGCTTATATCGCTAACGGCAAGTAACTGGACGCAGTTAATTGTGGATAACAATGTGGTAATTCCAGCCTCGATTACTGGAAATACATCGGCGCAGAAAATTGCGAACTATGTCAGTACCATCATGGGATCTCTCCAATCCGCGTTCCCCTCCGATTACATGGTGGAGGCACTCACCGCGAGCCCCATCGATAAGTTTGATCAGCAAGTTGCTCAATTCCTGAAGAACACCCCCGCTTTCAATTTGGTAAAGATAAATCTCCAGCAGTACCTGAATAAGAACCCAGACGCCCTAACCGGCATTGCTGACGCAGACAAGAGCAATTTTCTTAAGAGAGTCAGCGGATATCAGCGACTCGCGAGGGTGAATCCCGACGCTCAAGTCATGACCGCACTCATGTCGAAGGGACTCGACTCGGCATATAAAATTGCGTCGCGTCCGCGCGCTGCGTTCCTAACCCAATTCTCGCCACTGTTCGGAGATAGCGATAAAGCCGAAGCCGTCTACTCCTCTGCTCGAAGTATCACCGCGTCCGCGCTCAACCTCTACACAAGCGTGCATGAAGGCTTAAGCAACAATCATCCCCAAGTATTTGGCAATGTATCAGAGGAAGTAGCAGCAGCCATAAAACAGGTTCCCAACTGGCAGGAGTTATTTGGACCAACGAGTTATTGTACCTGCCAGGATTGCCGTTCGGTCCTGAGCGCCGCGGCATATCTTGCCGATTTGCTGCACCTCCTTTCAGCATGGCAGACCGATCCAACCAATCAAAGCAGCTCTACGCTCCTACAGATGCTAAATCTTCGCCGGCCCGACCTCGCAAATATTAAGCTTAACTGCGAGAACACGAATACAACCCTTCCTTACTTAGATCTCGTAAATGAAATTTTGGAGACTGTGGTCGCAGCAGAAACTACAGTTGCCGCGAGCAATGGTGTGATCTTCACCGTAGCGACCGGACCGGCGATCGCTAGTGCGCTGCCGATTACAGGCTCAGTAGGAACGTCGGTTACTATTACTGGCGTAAATTTCGGCGCCACGCAGGGCGCCAGCACCGTTACTTTCAATGGAGTGCCTGCTACACCTACCAGCTGGACCGACAATCAAATTGTTGTAGCAATACCGACCGGCGCTGCCACCGGCGACATCGTGGTTACAGTTGCGGGCGACGCCAGCAATGGCATGCTCTTCACGGTGACTGTCAGCGCAGAGCCAGCTATTAACGAAATATTGCCAGCTGGCGGCCCTGTTGGCTCATTCCTTGAGATTCTCGGAACTAATTTTGGTGCTATGGGCACCATCACGGTGAACGGGGTACCAGCAACATCAACGGCCTGGCTGGCGACATTAATCTATGCGACGGTGCCGAGCGGCGCCACCACGGGGAACGTTGTCGTCACGGTGGGAGGTGTTGCCAGTAACGGTGTGAACTTCACCGTCTTTGAAGGTGCGGCGCCGGTTATTTTCTCCGTGTCACCGCCTCGTGGTCCCACCGGTACGTCCGTGACAATCTCCGGAGCAAACTTCGGGGTAACACAGGGGCCAAGCGGTGTTACATTTGGCGGAGTTCCTGCAACGCCACTAAGTTGGAGCAGCACCCAGATTGTGGTGTCAGTACCCGCCGTTTCCACAACCGGCAATGTGGTCGTTGGTGTGAAACAGCCGCCTACGCCCGTTGCTTACAACACGAGCGCCGACGCCAAATCCGACGAACTCAGCGTAAACCCTGAATACACACGCGACGCGGCATACGTACCTTTGGCAAACGCCTTCTATCCTTTCTCACTTCCCTTTGACCGGTTCTTGAGCATTGCTCGATCTTATTTGGAATTCGCCGGCACCGGTCTGTACAACGTGATGAAAACGTTTCAAATCGGGGTCGATCCGGTGGTTCCGGCCAATAGCAACCCAAATCCCACGCCAAGCGATCAAGCCATTGCACTTGAATATCTGAATATCAGTCTGGACGAATTGTTGATATTGACCGGTCAGCCTTTTCAAGGGACATCGCCGCTTACGAATCCGAACGATCTGGCGCGGTATTACGGTGAGCAACCAACCTCCGGGAATGTCGTGAACATTGCCGCGTCACCCGCCGGTGCCGTACGTGCGGCCAACATAGTCACCATCACCACCTCAGCACCTCACAATTTCAACACCAATGATGTGGTCATGATCTCCCAAGTGGCCGACCTCAGTTTTAATGGAATGTTCGTGATCACGTCTGTCCCATCGGCGACCACATTCACCTATGACCAACTCGCTTCCGACGGAACATCTGGCGGAGGCACAGCCACCGAGAATTGGTATACCGATCTCGCTTCAGCGGACAACTTCCTGCAGCAGACAGGCGTCTCTTTTCAGGATCTAGTCAACCTGTTGGAGACTCATTTTCTGAACCCGTCGCAGTCCATCACTCTGCAGACGGATCCGGAAAATCCCTGCGATATTGACACAATTGCAATTGCCAATCTCGCTCGCGCAGACACCGACGGAGATGTAGATTTCACCGCGCTGAAGAAGTTTTATCGGTTCATACGCCTTTACACAAAATTCGGTTGGCAGATATCGGACCTCGACAAGACGCTGACAGCCCTCGGCGCGACCGATATCAATCCATCGTTTCTTCTGCAGCTCTCGCAGATGAAGCAGATTCAGGACGCGCTGACTCTGACTCCGGTCGAAATCCTCGGCCTCTGGACCAATCTCGATACTGAAGGCTCAGGCTCGCTTTACCTCTCTTTGTTTCAAAACAAGGGGACGGTGAACCCATTGGATACTGCATTTACGCTCCGTTACACGACAGCCCTGCCAGCTAGTTCGACCGTGAACCTTTCATTTCTCACCCCATACGGAGCGCAGGTTTCCTTTTCGGGAGGCCAGTTAGAGTTCAGTGGGAACAACGGTCAGCCAATGACCGCCAACCAGGAAAGATATCTTCTCAGTTGTTCGACAGACCCGAACTATCAGCAAGCTGTCGCACAGCTGTTCATTCAGAGTGAAAACACAGCCCCGCTCGTAAGTCTCCCAGCCGGTTTGACGCTGCCGGCCCAGCTTCCTGACGCGATCTATTACCAGGGCAATCAGCTTTACTTCATCGGACAGATGTCAGATCAGCAAAGAACCCAACTGAAGACGCTCTCAACGGACCAGAATTACCAGTTGGCGATCGATAACCTGTACGACATGCGATGGGCCGCTGGCACGGAAATAGCTATCGCTACGCAGTCGTTGGCCAGCCAGCCAGGGCAGTTAATTCCCGCGCAAATGATTCCCGCTCACCCGAATACGCTCCTTGCAGCGTTGCGGATTTCAGCTATTGACTTAGCCGCGATTATTTTCTCTCTGTGGGGCCAATCAGCCCCGCCGAAGCCAGTTGTTACTGTCAGCAATACAGGAGGCACGCTCGCTACCGGAACTTACTATGTGATCGTCACTGTCGTCGATCAATTCGGCGAATGGTTGTATTCGAACGAGAGTGCCGCCATCGAAGTTACAGGTCCGAGCGGCTCGATCGGCCTAACATGGACGTCCGTCGCCGGTGCCACCTTGTACCGCGTGTACTACACCAGCGCAGGCGCAGGGGCTGGCAACGAAACACTGAAAATCAGCTCGGCGCACCCAAATACAACGATCACCACCACTGTCGCGGCGGGTGCGGTTTCCACGGGGACGGCGCCGGTCAATCTGGCGTTCCCGTTGAATCTCGCCAACCTCTCAGCCGTCTATCGCTACTCTATGCTGGCGAGCGCGCTGGGTATATCGGCGCTGGATCTGCTTTCGTTAATCCAGTTGATTGGAATTAACCCGTTTCAGCCGTCAACACGGGGTACCCCTGGGGCGATTGAATTCGTTCACAAAGCTCAGAAGGTCTTACAGTCAAAGGTCTCCGTTGCGCAATTGAATTATCTTTATCGCAACATTGCGAACCCGTCTGCAGGTTTCGGCCCGCGACAAGCCGATCTGGACCAATTCGTCTCCTCACTGCAATCAGCTCTGAATGCGCCGCCGACCGAAACAAGCACCGTGACGGATCCGGCCGGGAGTCTGCTGCAAGAGTATCTGCAAGCGGTGCTCACAACACCCGATGTCTCGCATGTGACGGCGCTACTGAACGGCTCAATCCAATACTCGGCCACGTTGTCTGCATTGCCTCCCATCACGTTCCCCGATTCGCTTGCTGGATTGATCGCATTCAATCAGGCCACTGGACAACTGACATTCACTGGTCCAATGTCAGTGGCCCAAGAGATCCAATTTTTGGCTTTGTCTAGAGCCTGTTATTAACTTTCCCACGGGTGGCGCTGGGAGCCGGTTTTTCTCAGTTCCCGGAGCGAGGAGTGACGAATATCGGGAATCTTCGAGCGACGAGCGACACCGAAATGAGGAAAACCGGCCCCAGCCCGAAGGCTTCCACCCCCGTCGCCGAAGGCGCCGGGGGCCCCGAGGGTTGCGGCGAAAATCGTCCCATACTTCGTTGTCGTCCTCGACGGTGGACCCGCCACAGCCTTCGTCCTCCGCCTCGTCTGGGGCGATTTTCTCTCGCAACGCCGCCCGCGCGAAAGTTAATAACAGGCTCTAGCAACGCGAGTTATCAAGCTGCGATTGAGGAACTTTTCTACCAGGGCGCGGCGGCACGGGCAACGCTCTACAAGTCACCTGCCGCTCCGAGTGCGCTCTCATCCATTTCCCTTTCTCCCATATTTGTGGGCATGGCCAGTAACGGCATGGGCTTTACCGTGGGGGCGACGCCCGTGATCTCTTCCTTGTCCCTGATTGCCGGCCGGCCGGGGGCGTGGATGACGGTCACGGGAGCAAACTTCGGGGCTACGCAAGGGACCAGCACGGTTACCTTCAACGGAACGCCAGCAACGCCTTTGCGTTGGGATGACACCCAGATTGCGGTGACGGTGCCGGCGGCCGCGACCACGGGCAACATCATGGTCACGGTCGGCGGAGTTGCCAGCAATGGCTCGCCCTTCACCGTGGGAACGATGCCGGTGATCTTTTCTCTATCACAGGTCACTGGCATCGTGGGTACATCGCTCACAATCACGGGAGTGAACTTCGGCGTTGCGCAAGGGACCAGCACGGTTACCTTCAACGGAACGTCAGCAGCAGTGACGAGTTGGGGTGATACGCAGATCGTCGCGGCTGTGCCGAGTGGCGCAACCACGGGCAACATCGTGGTTACGGTCGAAGGAGTTGCCAGTAACGGCGTTTCGTTTGCCGTGAACACGACTCCAGCCATCTCCCCTTTGTCCCAGCTTACTGGACCAGTTGGCGCGTCGCTCACCATCACGGGAGTGAACTTCGGGGCTACACAAGGTACTAGCACGGTCGCCTTTAATGGAACACCGGCAACTCCGACGAGCTGGAGTGGTACACAGATCCTGGTGCCGGTGCCGGCGGGCGCGACCACCGGTAACATCGTAGTTACCGTTGGTGGCGTCGCCAGCAACGGCGTGCCCTTCACGGTTGGGACAATCCCGGTGATTGCTTCTCTATCGCAGGCCGCCGGTCCAGTGGGTGCACCGCTGACGATCGCGGGAGCAAACTTCGGGGCCAAGCAAGTGGCTAGCACCGTCACCTTCAACGGAACGCGAGCAACACCGTTGAGTTGGAGTGATACACAGATTGAACTGACGGTGCCGGCGGGTGCAACGACGGGCAACATCGTGGTTACGGTGGATGGGGTCGCCAGCAACGGTGTGTCCTTCACCGTCGGAACAATGCCGGTGATCTTTTCTTTGTCTGAGGTTACAGGTGCCGTAGATACATCGCTGACCATCACGGGAGTCAACTTCGGAGCCAAGACCAGCACCGTGACCTTCAACGGAACGCCAGGAACACCCTCGAAGTGGGACGATACCCAGATCGTGGTGACGGTGCCAAGTGGCGCAACCACGGGCAATGTTGTGGTGACAGTTGGCGGAGTTGCCAGTAACGGCGTGTCGTTTGCCGTGGACACGACTCCAGCCATCATCGCTTTATCACAGGTTGCCGCTCCGGTGGGAGCATTGCTGACTATCACGGGAGTGCACTTCGGGGCTACACAAAGTACCAGCACAGTCGCCTTCAACGGAACACTGGCGACACCAACAAGTTGGAGTGACACTCAGATCACCGTGACCGTGCCGGCTGGCGCCACGAGCGGCAACATCACAGTTACGGTCGGAAGCCTGATTGCAATCGACCCAACGAAGCTCTCTCTTCTGCTCCTCGGACCGATGTCTTCTGACCAAGAAACACGGCTTCTGAGCTTGTCTGCGGATCCAAATTATCAGGCGGCAATTCAGTACCTGTTCCAGCAAAGTACATCCGCCTGGTCGGTGGCCTACACTGCTGCTCTTAATGCACTCCCGTCCATATCTTTTCCGGCTTTGAATAGCGGCAGCATCGTTTTCAAGTCGCCCTCTGGTCCGTTGACCTTCACCGGAGCCTTATCCGATACGGACGAAGCGACGCTACTCAACCTTTCGCCAGGTCCTTCCTACCGGTCCGCCATTGAAGGCCTTTACCAGGAGCCGCGACAGTTCATTGTCACGAGGCTGTATTTCCTCGATACAACAAGTCTTATTGCCGAGCTCATCAACGATCCAACTGCCTCGGTCTCCGACAAATACGGCTTCCTCTTGAATGCCATGCTGAACTCGATCGGCCTGGTCGTTCAATCAGTGAGCACCCTCCTTGGCCTCGACGTCGACCTCGTTCGTCTGGTGCTCGTCGGTGGGCAGAGCTCATCGTCTAAGCCGCTTCTGAACTCAACCATCAATCCGAATCTGGCGGCCATCGCCGATTTCTTTGCTTTACTTGGCAATGGGCTGTCAGCGTACTACTACTCGAAGCCGAATTTTGGCGGTGTGGCGCAGCCCCAGACGGTTGAGCCAGCCATCGACTTCACCTGGAGTCCAACTGCGCCTCCCCTTCCGGGCCTCGATCCGAGCGAATTCAGCGCTAAGTGGGCTGGGCGGTTGGTTGGCGAATTCAGCGAGGCCTACACGTTCTATGTGCAGGTTTCTCCGCCGCCGCCTTCCGGCGCTGGAGTACCAGTAACGCTGATCGTAAATGGTCAGGCCGTCGCTCTTTCATTGTCACCTTCTACGGGATCGAGCAGCGCACCCGTAGGATCCAATTCATCCACAGTCGAATTCCTGGGGACAGCAAATCTCATTGCCGGCGGGCCGACTCAGATTGAGCTGTATTATCCCAACGCAACGGGTCTCACCATAACCAGTTTACAGTTGAGCTGGAGCAGCCTCTCAACGACAAAGAGCACAATTCCGCAACATCAACTCTACTCAAGCTCAACGTTCACGTTTGATCAGCCACTCGCTACCTTGCAGTTGCTCTACCGGATCGCACTGTCAGTCAACACATTCCGCATAACGCTCAACGACTTGAACTATCTTGCAGCGAATCCCGCTTCGTTCGCAGGTGTCGACCCTGTTGACCCGACCATAACAGCTGCTTTCAATCTCAATTTGCTCCCCGCTGCATCTGCCTCATATTCGCCCGCGCTTTTCAATCAATGGGAACGGCTGCTGGCGCTTTTCACTTTGCGAGATAGTCTCCCGACCGGAGATTCGGGGCTGCTAGGGCTTTTTGAGGCTGCAGGAAGCAGCCCCGCGCCTTCGGGCTCTACCTTATTCTCCGCCGTAGCCGCGGCAACCACGTGGAATGTTTCCGAATTAGGAATACTGTTAGGGTCCCAGATTGATCCGTTGATCGGAACAACGATCGGGTTTGGCCTGACAGCGGGTGATTTCATAGACGAAAGGTGGCTCGTTCGACTTCAGTCCTGCTTTGGTCTCACAACTCGCTTCGGCGTCTCCTCAAAACACCTGTTTGAATGGGCGTCTTTAGGTTCCAATTCTTTGACAGAGCCCAACATCGCCACAGACATCCAGGCGGCGATCAAAGCGCAGTACGACGACGCTACGTGGGTCAACGTTGGCTCATCGCTGAACGATCAATTGCGCGAGAGCTCCAGAGACGCGCTCGTAGCTTACATTCTTGCTAATCAGGGAACCTGGCAGCTGGGTGCGAACCTCACCACGCCTGATGATCTCTACGAGTACTACCTTATCGATGTAGAGATGAGCGCCTGCATGCAGACATCACGTGTTGTGCAGGCGACAGCTGCCATTCAACTTTTCGTTCAGCGCTGCCTCATGAATCTTGAGCAGGGAATTTCGCCCGCAGCCGTCGACACAACAGTCTGGAGCTGGATGGAAAATTACCGGGTCTGGCAGGCGAATCGCGAGGTGTTTCTCTTCCCGGAAGACTACATGGATCCTACTCTGCGTGACGACAAGACACCGTTCTTCCAGGATCTTGAATCACGGTTGCAGCAGAACCCTCTCACCGAAGATACGGCAGAACAGGCTGTAATCAACTACCTCGAACAACTCGATCAGGTCGCGCGCCTCGATATTCGCGCCATGTATTGGAATTACAGCCCGAATCCGCAGACCTTGCCGGATGGAACCGTCGATTCCTCCAATGACATATTGCACGTCTTCGCACGCACGCCTGCAACCCCCAATAACTATTTCTATCGCCAGCTTTTTCATGCGAGCCAGTACGGCCAACAGGACAGTCCATCAGTTTGGACACCTTGGCAAAGTGTGGATGTTGGGATTCAGGGAGATCAGCTAATACCGGTCGTCTGGGACGGCCGTCTGTATATCTTCTGGCCGCTCTTCACGGAGACCTCAGATCCTACGACTCCACCGCCAACAAAGTCCGCACCTCCAACAAAGACGCTGCAAATCCAGATGGCCTGGAGCAGATACAGCCAGGGTGGCTGGACTGCCAAGCATGTATCTACTGATTCTCTGACTCCGCAGTTTGTCGATATCCTAGCGGGCGCACCTTCCGCTGATTATTGGGGGGCACTCACATCGAGTGTGTTCCTCTTCAGCACAGACAAGACACAATCGGACGAACTGGTAATTCGTGTGTGGATACCTCAATGGGGATCTACCAGCTACGTGCCCGGTGCAAACATCCCAGGCGAGGGAGGTTCTACGCCTCAGGCGCAAACGGGGGCCGTGTTCGAGGGTGCCTTCGTTTTCACCGGATGCGCAAATGACGGTATCGTAGTCTACACTGACCCGGTCTATAACTGGAACCAGAATCTCACAGTGTCGCTCGGTGAGTATTTTCCGCTGAAATGCCAATATGACTCAAACGAAGTTAATGTAATCAGCGGCGCAAAAGAGCTTAGCCTATTCACCTATGGCATAACCACTCCCGCGACGATAGATTTTCTAACGCAGACTCCCAGCCCTTACCGCATAGCGCAAACTGATGCTGTGCAACCACTCACCTCCGCGTCTGATCTGGAATTCTTTCTACCCAACCAACCATTCATCTACCAGGATGCCACGCGCACCTACTTCGTGAACCCCGGCGGAATCTTTTATACGTTTATTTGGACAACATACTGGGTCTCGATGCAGTTTGTAACCTTTTGGCACCCGCACGCGTGCGCCTTCATAAGAATTGCGAATCAGTACGGCATCCGTTCACTCATGTCGATTCTGACCCAGCAGATGACAAATGACGGAACTGTCGTATCCGGCTTTGCGCTGTCAACCACCAACATCCTTACCCCCGGTCTTACTCCCGGAATTCTCTACACGCAAGGGCAGCTATACCAAACAACCTTGCCACCGACCGTTCCGGCAATGCCCGCGTCGAGCACTCAGCAACTGTTCTGCAATCCTCAGGGCCAGTTGTATTATTCACCGCAGACGGCATGGACACCGGGCGATGCGCTCATCGGAAGCCTTGTAAGCAGCGCGACAGCGATTACACAGGTAAGTCAACCGCCTCAGCCGGCCATCTTTTCTGGGATCTATGGACCGAGCCAGGGAGAATGGCTTGGCTATGGCCTCCCGTATGTCTCGCCAACCTATCCGCTCGAAGACGTCGACTTTTCTTTTGCCGGTGCTTACTCCATTTACAACTGGGAGCTGTTTTTTCATATCCCATTGCTGATCGCCACTCAGCTCAGCGCAGATCAGCAATTCCAGGCGGCGCAGGAGTGGTTTCACTACATTTTTGATCCCACCACCAACTCCACTGCGCCTTCGCCGCAGCGGTTCTGGAACTTCCTTCCTTTCTATGAATGCTCCACGACTGATGAAATTGTCGGACCACTGGAAGTCTTGCTGCGTCAATTGGACGGTGCCTCGGGAGTAATTACTTTCCAGGGCGCCTTATATGCGTCGAGCAATCAAGTCAATTGGGTGAGCGGTCCACAATTTGATGCCTCGTGGGTCGGAGCGACGATCACCATTCCTGAAACCACTTTTACCTTTGGAACTTCCTTCACGGTTGTCTCGGTGGAGAGTCCAAGCAGCCTGACCGCGTCTGAGCAATGGCTCGCAGGGTTGAACTTTTCGTACTCCGTGAAATTCACATCCCCCCGTACCGAGTGCGGACAAGATGTGCAGTCGCAGATTTCTGCATGGCAGTCCGATCCATTTGACCCATTTCTCATCGGCCGGCTTAGAACCATCGCCTTTCGAAAAATGGTTGTCATGAATTACCTCGACAACCTTATCGCCTGGGGTGACTCTCTTTTCAGTCAGAATACGCGCGAGTCAATCAACGAAGCCACTCAACTATACGTGCTGGCTCAACAGATTCTCGGCGACAAACCTATCTCGATTCCGCCCCAGGGATCGGGTCAAGATTACAGCTATAACGACTTGGTGACTCTTGGGCTCGATGATTTTTCCAATGTGCTTGTGACGCTTGAGAGTACATTTCCGTTCAGCAACGGGGCATCAGGTACCGGTGGGACAGAAAGTCTGAATGGAACAGCCGCGCAAAGCTTTTATTTTTGTGTTCCACCCGACAGTCAGCTGCTCGGCTATTGGGACACGGTTGCCGATCGTCTCTATAAGATCCGCCATTGCATGAACATTCAAGGCCAGGTGGAGCAGCTTCCACTTTTCGCGCCGCCCATTAACCCGGCCATTCTGGTGCAAGCTGAAGCCGCTGGTGTGGACCTGAGCAGCGTGCTGAACGATATTAACTCTCCGGTTCCGAATTACCGTTTTTCGACGTTTCTTCAGAAAGCTTTGGAGCTTTGCGCCGAGGTACGGTCCCTGGGCACTGCCCTGCTCTCGGCCTTGGAAAAGAACGACGCCGAGGGCCTGTCTGTTTTACGCGCCACCCAGGAGATAAGTCTTCTCCAAGCGGTATTACAGATCAAGCAATCCCAGATCGATGAAGCCAACGACAATCTGGCGGGCTTGCAGGCTTCCCAAGCAGTAACTCAGTATAAGCAGCAGTATTATCAATCGTTGATAACAGCCGGGCTCAGCTCTTATGAGCAGCTCCATGTCGCCCAACTAGCGGTGGCCCAAGGTTACCAGGAGCAGAGCCAGTTTCTTGAACTGCAGAGCGGGCTTGCGGGGCTGCTGCCCAACTTCACAATCGGGACCGAGGGAATCTCCAGTCCAGTCGCGACCTTCACGTTCGGTGGAATAGATTTGCAGGGTGTTTACGCTGCTCAAAGCCGCGAGATGAACATGTTGGCGTCATACTGCACATATCTCGCCAACATGGCTTCGATCATGGGTAGCTGGGACCGGCGCTCACAGGACTGGAATTTCCAGTCGCAAACAGCAACGAAGGAACTCGTCCAAATTCAGAACCAGATTGATGCTGCCACGGTTCGAGTACAGATCGCCCAGACAGATCTTCAGAATCAGCAACTGCAGATTTCGAATGCCCAGGCTGTTTTGGACTTTCTCAACAGTAAGTACACCAACCAGGAACTCTACAGCTGGATGATTTCACAGATTTCATCCACTTATTTCCAGTGTTACCAAATGGCCTATGGATTGGCGAAACGGGCTGAAGCGTGTTTCCGTTTCGAGCTGGGACTAACCACTTCAAACTACATTCAATTCGGTTATTGGGATGGTTTGCACAAAGGCCTGCTGGCAGGGGAAGGGCTGTATGCGGACCTGAAGCGAATGGAGCTCGCATACCTCGACCAGAACCGGCGCGAATACGAGATTACCAAGTACATCTCGCTCGTGCTTCTCGATCCTCTGGCGTTGATCACCTTGAAGGAGACGGGGCAATGCGTCATTTCATTGCCTGAGGCGTTGTTCGACCTGGACTATCCCGGCCATTACTTGCGCCGGATTAAGTGTCTCAGTCTTACGATTCCCTGCGTGACAGGGCCCTACACCAGCGTAAACGCCACGCTCACGCTTTCCAGCAACCAGATCCGCGTGGACAGCAGCGCCAGCAGCCCACAGGACTATATACAGGGTTCACACTTCATTTCTAACCTCGCGGCTACGCAAGCCATCGCGACCAGCTCCGCACAAAATGATAGCGGCATGTTTGAACTGAATTTCCGGGATGAACGGTATTTGCCCTTCGAAGGAGCCGGGGTCATTTCGACCTGGCTGCTGCAGCTGCCGCAGGATTGCAATGCATTTGACTTTGAGACCATCTCCGACGTGGTGTTGAACTTGAAGTACACTGCCCGGGATGGAGGTGCCGCTCTGCAGGCCATTGCTAGGCAGGCCGCATCCCTCCCTGGACCGGCGGATCAGGGAGCCATTAGTGCGAACTCGGTACCGTTCCCGAGCCAGAACAATCTGGTTCGCTTCTTTAGCCTGAGACATGAATTTCCAACTGAGTGGTACAAGCTCTTAAATCCACCCAGCTCCGATATCGTGCAGACTATGATGCTGGCACTGACAAAGGAGCGCTTCCCGTATCAATATCGCGGCAAGAAGGTTTCCGTGACACAGATTGATTTGCTCCTCAAGTTCAAGGATATTTACGACACGCAGCGATTTAAGACTGGAACTCCGCTCGGAGATTTCGCAGCCGGCCAGGGCACTCCAGGCTCGCTGAATGTGTATGCCGTGCCCGCATCATTCATGCCAGGGCAGCAACCGCAGCCTCCGACGCAACCCCCGCAAGGGGTCCAACCAATAACGTTGACCTCGGTTGCGGCCAGTTTTGATGGGACGCCCTACGGAACTGGGGCGGTTGCGCTAACCACGGGCTTCTGGTGGCTCCAGATTTTCACATCTGGCAACTATATGGGGAGTGTGGCGTCGACGCTTCTGGATTCAAACAACCACCTGATCCCAACTGTCATTGACGATATATTCCTGGTCTGTCACTACTCTGCCAGCTAATGTGGCGGTGACGCTGGCCCCGCGTTTGGGAAATGCTACGACGGACGGATTTCCTTAGGTTTGACCCGGGGGCGAGTTTCTCGATATGTCGGGTGGAGGTACGCAATGAACGGAAAAACCTTCTGGTTGGCGTTACCTTTGGTAGTGTTGGTTGTTTTTTCCCATGTGTCGCTCGCGCAGAGCCCACGCGTTGCCGTACAGGCGTCAACTGGTGGCGGCCCGAAGGGCCGGTCCCATGCCTTATCCGATGGATTCCATTTGGACGAACCAGGATTACAGGCCATGCAAGTCATGCGGAGGTGCCCAAGATGAGTGCAGACCTATCGCGGAGATCCTTCCTAGAACGATTGGCACTGGCCACTGCCTTTGCAAGTGGGGGAAGCGGGCGTCAAGCACCGAAGCATTACGTTATCGCAGAGCCGTGCATCGGTACGAAAGATACCGCTTGCGTGGACGCCTGCCCTGTGGATTGCATACATCCCCGCAAGAACGAAGCCGAATTCAAGAAAGTTCCTCAACTCTACATCGACCCGGTGGAGTGCATCGATTGTGGGGCGTGCGTACCGGTCTGTCCAGTCAGCGCCATCTTCTTCCCATCGAGCTCCATCTTCTTCCCATCGGATGATCTACCCAAAAAGTGGGAGAAGTTCGTACAGATCAATGCAAGGTACTATCTGGATCAGAAGTCAGCACGTCATGAAACAAGGCAACAAAATAAATAGCGGTCGGAGTGAAAGTGATGAAAAACGGGCCTGACAACAGGACCTGCGAAGGTTCCGAAGACGGGACGCCAACGAAGTTGGACAAGACTTACTGGGAGACCGAAAAACTCCGGCTTGAGACGAGGAATTTTGAGGATCCATTTCGGCGGCAACCTGTGCTGTGGTTGACCATCTGTACCCTGTTGCTTTCATTGGGAGGTAGCAACGTCACTCACATGGCGTCACGCACGCTTGCCGAAAATTCACCGTGCAACTCATCTGACATTCCGGGATAGTTAGGAGAATAAGCCGAGGCTGGGAGGCCGGTGTCAAGGCTCTGCGACCGCGAATGCGGCGCGCAGAGCGCGGCCTTGACTCCGGACGGGCCTCGGCTATGCTGCGGTGATCCAGGGAATGTCATCTTGGAATGTGGCATTACATGCCTATAGCAAATCCCTGAGCGATCTCGTTTACACGGACGGGTTGCTGTTTGATTTGATGCGTTGCTGGTTCCTGCTGAATCGCAGGAGCGTGGGACACGTCGCGGCTGAGTGCTTGACCCAGCGCCGATGCGTTGTTCGGTGAGCTTTCCGCAAGCCTGCGCATCGATGTGGAAGACGAAGATGGCGTGCAGTCCCAGATGGCCGGTTGCTTCGCCGTTGATTGGGTGCTCAGCTTAGGCTGCTTTTGCAACCGGTGACAGCGTAGTATTATCAGCCAATCGATAATTCGCCGCTTTCAACCTTTCCGCCTGAGCCAGGATCGCATGGAGCTGGAACGATGAATCTTTGCGCGTTTCTATATGCACCTCCTTTTTCAAGCTTCTTTGGCGAAACTGCGGGGACATCGAGCAGACCACGCCGAGTGGCTAGCCTGGCGATGATCTGTCTTGCTTTTGGGGCCGGCGGGTTCATTTGCTCGACAGCTAATGCGCAGTCCGATGCATGGGCCTGGATTGCTGGCAGCAGCACGCTCGGCGGCACCGGTGCACAACCGGGGGTTTATGGCACATTAGGGCAACCCGCACCTGGAAATCTCCCCGGAGGCCGCAACCAAGCAGTCATATGGACCGATCCCAGGGGCAATCTTTGGCTCTTTGCAGGGTATGGGGCCGATACGACAGGCGAGTGGCGAAATCTCAATGATCTTTGGGAATTCAATCCGTCCTCGAACGAATGGACCTGGATAAGTGGAAGCAGCACGGTTACCGGATTTTGGGGACAGGCGGGGGTGTACGGGACGCTCGGTCAGCCTGGCACTGCGAATGTACCGGGAGGCCGCTTCGGAGCTACGGGCTGGACAGACAGCAATGGCAATCTCTGGCTTTTTGGCGGCTGGGGCTGCGAGTCAGCATCCACCAATGGCTTTCCCGACACGTGTTATTACAACGACTTATGGGAATTCAATCCAACCGCCGATACATGGTCGTGGATGGGCGGAAGCAATACCACCAACCAGTCCGGGGTGTACGGATCCCTCGGAAAGGCAGCCACAACCAACATTCCAGGGAGCCGGGATAATGCCGTCAGTTGGACAGACAGCCAGGGGAACTACTGGCTCTTTGGCGGGTATGGATACGACTCTGCGGGAACCTTGGCCTATTTGAACGATCTTTGGGAGTTCAGCGCCTCTACCGACGAATGGACTTGGATGGGTGGAAGCGACGTGGCAGACGCGCATGGGGTGTTTGGCACGCTCGGTACGTCCGCGGCAGGGAATATGCCCGGTAGCAGGAGTGGGGCTGTGGGCTGGACCGATAACAAGGGTAACTTTTGGTTGTTTGGCGGCTACGGACTGGCCGAAAACGGCGGAGTGGCGTATCTCAACGATCTTTGGCAATACAATCCGTCAACTGGTGACTGGACCTGGATTTCAGGCAGCAGCGCTGTGGGCGCAAGCGGTGGTCAGCCAGGCACGTATGCAACGTGGATGACGCCCGCATCCGGCAATGCTCCGGGAAGCCGTCAGTATGCAACCGGCTGGACCGATCAGGCAGGCAATCTTTGGCTGTTTGGGGGCTATGGCTACGACTCAGCGGCAAACTACGGCTATATGAATGACCTCTGGGAGTTCAATCCGTCGACCGGTGATTGGGCGTGGATGGGAGGCAACGAAACTCTGGTTGAAGGCTCGAACGGAGATCTCGGCTCGGCAGGAGTTTACGGCACTCTAAACACGCCCTCTCTGGCGAACACGCCGGGCGGTCGCGAGGGCGCGGCCGGTTGGACCGACAGCCAAGGAAATGTTTGGTTGTTAGGCGGCAATGGATTCGACTCTAATGGCACGCTGGGTTACTTCAACGACGTTTGGAAACGCCAAACGACCGCTGCGGGCCTTCCTGCCACAACGGCGCCGAGTTTTTTACCAGACAGCGGAACGTTCTCCGCCGGGCAATCGGTGACTCTCACGGATGCGACGCCCGGAGCAACTGTTTTCTATTTTTCGGGCGGCAACCCCTCCGCAATTGAGTACTCAGGTCCGATTACTGTTTCCGCAACTGAAACCATAGAGGCTCTTGCTACAGCACCCGGCTACGCCAACAGCGCAGTGACGAGCGCAACGTACACCATCCCGGTCGCAGCTACTCCGACTTTCAGTCCCGGAGCAGGGACCTACTCAACTACGCAAACCGTGAGCATTTCCGACGCGACCCCGGGTGCCATCCTCTACTACACCATCGACAGATCTACGCCGACGACAGGTTCTAAGCAGTATACGGGGCCCATAACGGTGTCCTCGTCTGAAACGGTCGAAGCGATCGCCGTCGCTCCTGACGATACAAACAGTGCGGCCGCCATCGCCACTTACACAATTTGGCCAGCTTCAGCTGTCAACGAATGGGCATGGATGGGAGGAACCGACGCGAATCAAATCTATGGTGTATGGGGAACTTTAGGTGTCCCTGCTCCCGGAAACCTTCCGGGCAGCCGCGAAGACGCTGCAACCTGGACTGACACGCAGGGAAATCTGTGGCTCTTTGGCGGCAATGGCATCGACGCTTCAGGAAACCTCTATTCCTACCTGAACGATCTCTGGAAGTTCAATCCCGCCACCAGCGAGTGGGCCTGGATGGGAGGTAGCAGCGTTGTCGGCCAGCACTCAACCTGCTGGACAGGCGGATGCGGTCAGTCTGGCGTTTACGGCACGCTTGGCGATCCCTCAACAGCAAATATTCCGGGAGGGCGAGACGGCGCGACCACATGGGTCGATAGCAGCGGGCATTTTTGGCTCTTCGGAGGCGGCGGTTTTGATGCCCAAGGTAATGCAGGCCTTCTCAATGACCTTTGGGAGCTTGACCCTTCCACGCTTGAATGGACCTGGGTGGGAGGCAGTAATTCAGTCGGATCTAACGGCGGACAATCGGGGACCTACGGAACTCTAGGCACGCCTTCTGCTGAAAATATTCCCTCGGGGCGCGCTGCTTCGGTCGCTTGGGTAGACAAAGCCGGACATTTCTGGCTCTTTGGTGGCGATGGCATCACAGTGCCCTTCGATTCGGGCGGCTACAACGATCTATGGGAGTACGATCCCTCTTCGAATGAATGGACGTGGATGGGCGGGAACAATACCGCGTGTGATTATGGGGTTCAGTCTGGCGTCTGGGGGGCGATGGGGACAGCAGCTCCAGAGAATGTTCCTTCGTGCCGCTTTGGAGCCAGCAACTGGACCGACCGAGATGGCAACTTATGGCTTTTCGGCGGACAGGGAAGAGATATTTATGGCGATTGGGGCGATTTGAATAGCCTGTGGGAATTCAATCCCACAACGAAGCAATGGGCATGGATGGGCGGAAACAATATCGTCGGCCTACCGACTGGAGATCTTCCTGGCATTTATGGCACGCAGGGGGAGCCCGATGCAGGCAATATCCCGTCGAGTCGTTGGGGCGCGGCAAGCTGGACCGACCCAAGCGGGAACTTCTGGCTGTTCGGAGGCATCGAAACGGGATTCGAGGGCGACAATCAAGTCGCACCGTTGAATGACCTGTGGGAATTCGATCCTTCGGCCAACGAATGGACTTGGATGGGAGGAAGTGGTGCCATCTTCCCGCCGTATTCTGGGATATATGGCACTGAGGGCACTCCGGCGCCGGGAAACTTCCCTGGAAGCAGGTCCGGAGCCGCCGGCTGGACCGATTCGCAGGGAAGTCTATGGTTGTATGGCGGCGAGAGCGACGCTGCCAGGCTCAACGATGTCTGGAAATACGTTCCCTCTGCAACGGACCCGGCGCCGGTGCCGGGATTTGCAGTTGTTGATCTGAACGATCAGGGCTTTGTTCTTCCAGCCGGAACAAGCGGCACGACGACCGTCAACACAGTAGTTGCAGACGGCTTCAACCAGCCGGTCACTTTGAGCGCAGTGAATCTGCCGACCGGCATCACCGCTGAATTCAGTCCCAGCACAATTACCGGCTTCGGCGTATCCCAGGTCACATTCTCAGTGGCCCTCAACGTCGCGCCGGGGGACAACACTCTCACCATCGCCGGAACGAGCGGCAGCGTTACCGAGACCACAACGCTTACGCTTGAGATTGCACCGGCGCCGCCTCCCAATTTCTCCCTCAGTGCTTCTCCTTCCTCTCTCGTTGTGAACTCTGGCAGCCAGGGGTCTTTGACTTTAACTGTAACGCCACAATACGGATTCAACTCCAGCGTCAGCTTTGCCTGTTCGGGACTGCCTGGAAACGCGACCTGCTCGTTCAGTCCCACGACGGTGACGCCTTCAGGCACCGCCGTGACAACGCAGCTCACGATCGCCGTCAGCACGCAAGCGAGTGTTGTGCGACCCGATTCGCGCCCATTCCTTCCAGCAACTGGGTTGGCCGTAGCAGCCTGCTTCATTTTTTGGAAACGCCGGCGCGCATGGGGCGGAGCCTTGGTGGTGGTACTGGTCCTCGCCTGTGCTGGTCTGCTCTCTGGATGCGGTGGAGGCGGTAGTAACGGCGGGGGTGGCGGCGGCGGGGGTGGTGGTTCGCCTCAAAACTATACGGTAACGGTGACGGCCACATCAGCAACCGTCATGCAAACCACCACTGTGACGCTCAGCGAGAATTAGTCAGGACGCGCACCGAGTGTGTGACGGCTGGATGCCATCCGCCGGTCATTGTTGCGACCGCTCTAACTAAACCGGGCGTCGATGCCCGTGGAGTGGCCAAAAACGTTTCGTGCCTTGCTCCGTCGAGGCCCCCGGTTTTGCGGGCACATTACGGTGCTCCATTTACCTGACTTCACACTATCCTTTTCGGCCATCCGAGCCACGGTAGCGCGTCAGGCCCGGGCGACCCGGCTGCGGTAGTTCCACGGCATCCACTCCGCCGGATTTCGCGCCAGATCTTCGGCATGCCGCTGCAACTCGGTCAGGTAGTCGAACGGATTGGCGCCGTTCAGCTCGCAGGTGTGGATCAGGCTCATGTACAGGTCGCCCACCTGCGCCCCGTTCAGCGTCTTATAAAACAGAGAGTTCTTGCGATGCAGGATGGCCCGCTTCAGGGCTCTCTCGCACACGTTGTTGTCCAGCGGCGCCCCGGCGGTGCGCAGGAACAGGGTCAGCGCCTTCCAGTGGCGCAGCATATATTGGATAGCCTTCCCCAGTCCGGAGTTCGGCTCCGTCCTGCGGGTGTCTAACTGTGCTCCCATCCAGCCATGCAGTTTATCCATCACCGGACGGCTGTGCTGCTGATGGAAACCGAGTCGCTCCTCCGGCGACATCTTCTGCTCCCGCGCCAGCGCATCGTTGCGATACACCGCACCCAGCCACTCCAGCACATGACGGCACTCCTCGGGGAAGTTCGTCAGCACTTCAACGAACTGCCGCCGCCCGTGCGCCAGGCAGTTGGCGATCAGTTCCTCCACTCCGTCACCGAGCTTCGGCGCGTTCCGCGCCAGCGCGTCCGACATGCGGATCGGCACGGCCAGTCCTGCTGCGCGGTGCCTGAGCACCGCGGTCAGGTTCTCGCCCGCATGTTTTGCCCCGCTGAAGAACAGGGCGATCTTCCAGCCCGGCGCTGTGGACACGATGCCGCTGGTGAAGACTCCGGTGCGCTCATCTGCAGGCTCGCGGGCCAGATGCAGCACCCGCACGCTGGTGTCATCGTTGTGCAGCACTTCACCCTGTGCCGCCTGGCGGATCAGTTCATCCCACGCCGGCCGTATCGATTCTGCCGCCTCCTCGACGATCTCCCATTGCGTGGCCGCCGGCAACGGGATGCCGAGACTCTGTTCCAGATGCTCCAGCCGGTAGAACGGCATGCCGCTGCCGTACTTCAGCTGCGCGATCATCGCTGCCGCCGTGTCCTCGTACTTCTCCTCGCCCACTCCTTCCGGAGTCTGTGCAGTGAACACTTCGCCGCACAGGTTGCAGCGCAGCCGCTCCAGCTCATAGACGGTTGCCGCCAGCGGAGCCTGTCCCGCGATCCGCACCAGCACGCGCGGATTCTGTTGCACATAGACTCTCCCTTTTTCGCATCCCGGACAGCGATCGCCTGCCGTCAGCTGCCCATGCGGCACCTCCACGCGCGTGGCGCCGCTGTAGGCATCGGCTCCGTTGCGTCCGTGTCCGGGCTTCTTCTTTTCCTCTGCTGCCGGCTTCGGCTTGTCGCTGAGCCCTGCCCGCTCCAGCACCTCGCGCGTCTTCTCCGTCACCAGCGGGAACAGCAGCTTGCGCAGGTCCCGGATCGTAGTGTCCTTATCCGCGATCAGCTCGGTGAGAAGCTCAAGCCCTTCTACCACCGCCTTCAGCTTCCGGAAGTCCTCTTCCGGCAGCGACGGCCGCACTCGCTCCAGCAGCGACTCCAGGTCCTCCTGCGAGATCTCCAGCACTTCCGCCGCGGGCTTCGTCACCGACCCAGGTTCGCGCAGACCGGTTCAAAAGGCCAGGTTTTTTCTCAGGGGTGTATCTGCGCGGATGCGGCGCTGCCGCCCACCGGACGCCACACCGGAGCTGCCCGCACCCGCGATGCATCCCCGGCAGCCAGCAGTAACTGCGCCTGCCACGCTTCCAGCCGCCGCGCCGCTCGGCCTTCTCCTTCCGGCCACCAGCCGAACCTTCCCTTCGACAGCCGCTTGATCAGCAGCCAGTAACCCTGCCCGTCATAAGTAAGAACACGGACTGTGGTTCCACTCCGGCTTCTGAAGATAAACACGCATCCCGAGAACGGGTCCTCTGCCAGCTTCTCCTGGCACAGCCGCGCCAGCGAGTCGATCCCCTTGCGTCCGTCCACCGGCTCGATCGCCACCAGCACCCGCATCTGTGGCGTCAGCTGGATCATCCCGCCACTTCTCGCCACGCTCGCAGCAGAGCCGCCCAGTCCGGCGCGGTCGCACTCTTCCACTGCACCCGCATCCGCGGATGCGGCGAACCCTCGAACTCGATCACGTACTCGTCGGCGACTGCTCCCGTCGCCCCGATCAGTTCCACGAACCCCGCCGGGCTCGGCTCCTGATGCTCGGCTGCAGTTCGGCCCATCCGCTTCTTCAGCGCGTTGTAGTCCAGCCGCAGCGTGTGCGCCACCACGTTCACCCCGTGCTGCCGCGCCTGCTCCACCGCTGCCTGCCACAGCGACTCCGGCAGCCTCCCGCGTCCGCTCCGCCCTGACCGGAACTGCTCGAACTGCCGCTCCAACTGAGTTACCGCATCGGGAACCGCAACCTTCTGTAGGGCCATCGTCAGCCGCCTTCACCGGCTAACTCAACCTACCAGCCCTCCCGCCCTCAAATCATGCACGCCTACCGAAAGCTCACCGTAAATCAGGATCTTTGGAAACGACAATGGCTCAACGAATCAGAGTATCCATTTGTGTGGGAACTTACCGCGAATCTCCGGAATACCGAACCGATTGCGAGGAAGGTGTCACAGGCCATACATGAGGCACTTGGTCGGCTGGGAGCGCCAGGCCCGGAACCTGTGTGGCATCTGGTCAACGAGTTACCGATTCGGCCCGGAC
>Ga0335072_10003456_pt1 | contig 23814 bp, 23 predicted proteins | sample Lox_Sample_21_FD_206725 | JGI IMG/M metagenome (GOLD analysis project Ga0335072, IMG submission 206725) | Soil microbial communities from Loxahatchee National Wildlife Refuge, Florida, United States - Lox_Sample_2.1 | ecosystem: Environmental > Terrestrial > Soil > Wetlands | place: USA... | reverse complement strand
GCTCCACGGCAGCCGGACGCCGGATCGCCTCGTTGCTCGGCGAGCGGATCGGCCGCTACACCCTCGAGCTCGGCGGCAAGTCCGCTGCCGTCGTTCTGGACGACGCCGACATCGAGGCGACTGCGGCCCACCTGGCCGGCGCCGAGTGCCTGATGACTGGCCAGGTCTGCGCGTCGCTGACCCGCATTGTCGTGACCCGCGACCGGCACGACGCCTTGGTCGACGCGCTGGCGGCGAGCTTCTCGCAGGTGCGGGTCGGGTCGCCGTTCGATCCGGAGACACAGATGGGACCGTTGGCCATGAGCCGGCAGCGTGCCCGCGTCGAAGGCTATATCGCCAAGGGCATTGCGGAGGGCGCCACCCTTGCCGTCGGCGGTGGCCGCCCGAAGCACCTCGACCGTGGCTACTACGTTGAGCCAACCGTCTTCGCCAACGTCGACAACGCCCACACGATTGCCCAAGAGGAGATCTTCGGGCCGGTGCTCAGTGTGATCCCGGCCGCGGACGAGGCCGAATCGATCCGGATCGCCAACGACACGATCTACGGCCTTAACGCCTCGGTCTTCACCGGGGACCTGGACCGCGCGCAGGCGGTGGCGCGGCAGCTCCGATCCGGCACGGTGGGCATCAACGCGTTCCGCAGCGACTTCGGCATCTCCTTCGGCGGGTTCAAGCAGTCCGGCGTCGGCCGCGAGGGCGGCCGAGAGGGTCTGCTGCCTTACCTCGAAGTGAAGACTGTGCTCGGCGACCAGGCGCCAACTGGCTACTCGCTGATCTGACCACGCCGTCTGCCTCTCCCCCGTAACGCGCGGTACAGATGGGAACATCGATGAGAATAGACCTGACCGATCCCGCCGCGTACGCAGCGGGCCAGCCCTACGATCAGTTCCGCTGGCTGCAGGACAACGACCCGGTGCACTGGCATGAGCTTCCCGGCGACGAGGCCGGCTATTTCGCGCTCACCCGCTATGCCGATCTGAAAGCGCTCGAGGGAGACTACGTCACCTTCTCCAACGAACCGAACGCCACCTTGTTCGATGTCAACTCGATGGGCGACGAGCGGCACAAGATGATGCTCTATACCGACCCGCCGCGGCACACCGAGCATCGCCGGTTCCTCGGCGTCGAACTGTCGCCTAAATCGGTCAAGGCGTTCGCCGCCAAGGTCGACCGCGTCGCCGACGACGTTATCGACGAGATCATCGAGAACGGCGAGTGCGACCTCGTCGCCGATGTCGGAGGCAAGCTCGCCTCGTACGTGACGGCGGACATGATGGGGTTGCCCCGCGAGTTGCTCGTGGAGCTCTATGTGCTGTCGGAGGAGATCAACAACTCCAAGTCGCTCTCGGAGGGGCAGGGCCTTGAGGCGATGATGAAGATGGGGGCCCACTCCCAGGCGATCTTCGACAGCCGTCGCGCCGAGCCGCGCGACGACATGGTGACCCAGATGGTGCACGGCGAGTATGCCGGGTGCCCAGTCGACGCTATGCAGTTCGGTATCGACTTCATCCTGATCGTAAACGCGGGAGGCGACACCACCCGCAACGTGGTCGGCGGCGGGATGCAGGCCCTGTTCGAGCATCCCGATCAGCGCGCGAAGCTTCTCGCCGATCCGTCGCTCATCCCATCGGCCGTTGACGAGATGCTGCGCTGGGTGTCACCGATCGTCTACCAGCGTCGCACGGCCACCGCCGACACAATGATCCACGATCAGGAGATCAAGAGGGGCACGAAGATCGCCGGTTACTACGGTGCCGCTAACCGCGACCCGCGGGCTTTTCCCAACCCCGACACGTTCGATGTCGAGCGCAAGCCGAACGCTCACGTCGCCTTCGGATTCGGCCCGCACTTCTGCCTTGGCTCGCACCTGGCCCGCCAGGAGTTGATCATCATGTTCCGCCAGTTGCTGAAGCGCATGCCCGACCTGGAGCCGACCAGTCCGGCGGTCTGGGCGCTGCCCCCGGGCGTCGCGCCGACCGTTGTCGGCCCGCGCACGATGCCGGTGAAGTTCACGCCCGGACCACAGCTCGCTGCCTGATCTGAGGTTGGGAGGTTAGCCGTGACGAATGGAAGCGATGACCGCTGGGCGGTGTGCGATGTCGTTTACGCCTTCGCCCAAGCGATGGACTCACGGGACTGGACGCTCTACCGTTCGGTCTTCACCCCGAAGATCGAGATCGATTACTCGTTCTTCCATCCCGATCAGAAGGGCCAGATCACGGCCAGCGAGTGGGTCGATAACGTGGCGGGGCGGCTGAGTCGCCTGGCCGCTACCCAGCATTCGATGACCAATCCGCGCCCGCGCATAGACGGCGACCGTGCGCGCTGCGCCATGTACGCCCAGGCTCACCACACCGCCGAACTGGACGGTGAGCTGGCATGGTGCCTGGTTGGCGGGGAGTACACCTTCGGACTGATCCGCGCAGCTGAGGGCTGGTTCATCGACGCGGTAGCGCTGCGGCCGCATTTCATCACGGGCGACCAGCGCGTGCTTGGCGTGGCCCGGGCGTTAGGGCTGATAGCCGCGAAAGCCGGAGACCCGGTTGGCGATGCGGCCAAAGCCGGGCTGCGTCTTACCTGGCCAGTGCTCCGGCATCGACTGGCAGCGCGACCGCGGTCACGTAGCGGGCCTCGTCCGAAGCCAGGAACAGCACCGCGTTGGTTATGTCGACCGGCTCGACATAGGGGATTCCGAGCGGGTTGGCGGACAGGCTCGCGGCGAGCTCCTCGAACACCGGGTTCTCTACGCCGGGGAAGCGCGTCCGGTAGAGGTTGTCGTTCTCGACCATCGGGGTACGCACCGTTCCCGGGCAGACGGCGTTGACCCGAATACCGCGCGGGCCAAGCTCGAGGGCGAGCGTGCGCATCAACCCGATCAGCCCGTGTTTGGCGGACACGTAGTGACCGAGCGCGGCCAGCCCATGGAACGCCGCCGTGGAGCTGGTCAGCACGACTGAGCCGCCGCCGGCCGCCAGCAAGTGCGGTACCGCCGCCTTGACCGTATGCCATGCCCCGGTCAGGTTGACGTCGATGACATCGCGCCAGACCTCGGTGCTCATCTCCTCGATCATGCCGTAGGAGACGATCCCCGCGTTTGCGCAGACGATGTCGAGCCGCCCAAGGGTGGCCACGGCGTCGTCGAGCTGCTGGCGCAATTGCTCGAAATCGCGGACGTCGGCCTGGATGCTGACCGCCTGGCGGCCGGCCTTCTCGACCGCCGCGATCGTTTCCGCCAGATCGTCTGGCTCGGCCATCGGGTACGGCACCGAGTCGATTGGGCGGCACAGGTCCAACGCGATGACGTCGGCCCCCTCCTCGGCTAGCCGGATGGCGTGCGAGCGGCCCTGCCCACGGGCAGCCCCGGTGACGAAAGCGACCTTACCCGCGACTCGACCCGCCCCATCACTCATAATCTGGCTGCCTCCTGCCGTGCCCACCGGCCCAGCTGGCCGGCTTTGATCTCTTCAGCATAATTATAAGCACCATTGATGATCCTATGGAGCATTAATGCGGGGCGAGGGTGCTCCGATCAGGAAGCGGGGCTGGGCAGCTGCGGTGCCAGTCGGTCGCGGACTGGAAGGCATGCGCGGCCCGCAGCACGGTCGCTTCGTCGAACCAGCGTCCGGCGAGGTGCATTCCGAGCGGCAATCCGTCGGCGAATCCGATCGGTACGGTGATGGCAGGGTTTCCCAGCCCGTTCCAGTAGGTGGTGTGGATCGGGCCGTAGCCACCGGTCAGCTCGTCGGCGAGCATTGCCTCGATCGTCGGCGTCGGCGCGCTGGAGGTTGGGGTGACGACGAGGTCGACACCGGTCAGCAGGTTGCCGAGCTCGCGGCGGCCGACCGCGCGTACCCGCTGCGCCTGCACGTAGTCGGCCGAGCCGAAGAAAGCGCCGGTCAGCAGGGTCCGCCGGGTATCGGCGGCGAAGTCAGCCGAGCGTGTCCGCAGGTTATCCCGGTGAAACGCCAGCGCTTCGCTGAACGCCGTGACCAGGGTCGCGGCCGTGAGCTCGCCGAACCGGGGCAATTCCACCTCAGTCAGCTCGGCGCCGAGCTCGGTCAGCACGTCGAGGGCAGCATCCAGCCGGCCGGGAAGATCGGGGTGCGCGGCTCCGGCTGCAACTCGGCTCAGCCGGTCGACCCCGATGCGGAGTCCGCGCAACTCGCCAGCGAGCGACGCCGGGTAGTCGGGCACCGGAGCGTGGACGGTGGTCGGGTCCGCCGGGTCCGGCCCGGCCATGACCGCCAGCAGCAGGGCGCAGTCCTCGGCGGTGCGAGCGATTGGCCCGACGTGGTCGAGGCTGAAGCCGGCCGGGATCGATCCCTGATTGGGCACCCGGCCATACGTTGGCTTGAGGCCCGTCACCCCGCAGAACGCTGACGGGATGCGAACGCTGCCGCCGGTGTCAGTCCCGAGCGCGGCGGCGGCCGCGCCGACCGCGACGGCCACCGCCGAACCGGAGCTGGAGCCGCCGGCCCAGTGTTTAGGGCGCCACGGGTTACGCGGGATCGGGAACGGCTTGCCCGGATCGGGGCGCCCGATGGCGAACTCGTTCATGGTCGTCTTCCCGAACACGATGGCCCCGGCCGCGCGCAGACGGGCCACCGCCGGAGCGTCCCCGCTCAGCCAGCCTCCGCCGGTGACGACGCTGCCGGCGCGGCAGGGCGCCTCTACGGTCGCGATGTTGTCCTTGACCGCGATGGGAACCCCGTGCAGGGGCCCCCGCAACGCACCGCGGGCCTGATCGGTGTCGGCCGCCTCGGCCGCGGCGAGCGCGGACTCGTCGAAGCGAGCGTCGAAGATTCCGAGCGCGCGATCGCACCGGTCGGCCGCCGCTCGGGCCTGGCGGACCAATTCGACGGCGCTGACTGTCCCGGCTCGCACAGCTTCGGCGGCCGCCGCGAGGGTGTCGGGGCCGGTCACGGCGCCGCTGCCCTGGCCGCGAAGATGAGCACTGGCTCAGCGTCGGCCGGGACCGACCAGATAAGCGCCAGCACGGCCCGGCTGGCGGCGAACTGGCTGGCCACCACGTCGGGTGACTCGATGTCGGGCGGCAAGCCGGCCGCCGCCAGCAGCCGGGCCGGATCGGACTGGTCGTGACTCATAGCTCCTCCTCGCCGCTGACGAGGGCAGGCGAGAACCGTTCGCCGGCCGGGCATGCGCTGCCTTCGTCCCCGTGGTTGGGCGGTTTCGCCAGTCAGGTGGTGGGAGCGGTGCCGCCAGCCGTCCAGTACCGCTCGCGGATTGTCGGCTTGTGCAGCTCGAAGCGCCATCCGGCGTCGGTGCGGACAAAGGTGTCGTGACAAGTGGCGATCACCGCCGTCCCGTCGGTGTGCGGTCCGAACACGTGGTAGGAGGCCGCGGCCCGGTCGGCCCCCTCCTCCACATCGATCACCACGTTGGTGTGGTAGTGAACGTACGGGTGAGCAGGGAAGGAGCTCAGGTAGTCCTTGAGCTTTTCGAAACCGTGATAGGACAGCCCTGTCCCATCAGCCTCGAAGCCGCCGGTCTCGGCGAAAAGCTCGCCGAGACGGTCCCATTGCTTGCCGTCGACGATGTGCGAGTAGAGCTGGATGAGCCGGTCGATCTCCTGGTGATCGGTCATGGTCTCTGCGTGTTCACTTGATGCCGAGGGTCGAGCGAACCTCCGTGGCCACGCGCTCCGGCTGCGTCCAGTACAGCGGAAGCGTTTCCGTCTCGATGCTGATCAGCCGGCCGTTCCGGACGAGTTCGACACCGTCGACGTCTCCCGGGTGAAGGATGTCGTTGTCGGCCGTGAGGAAGACGACCGGTGCCTTGATCTTCGGCAGCGCCTCGCCGGGCGCGTACTTGTATACCGCGTGGTAGGGCCAGAAGACGCGATCAGGGAGCATCGAGGTAGCGGCCACCATGCGGCTGCGCACCTCCGGCTCGTACTCCTTCGGCGGCCGGTGGAAGCCGGTCAGCAGGTGTGCGCCGTCGTCGGTGAACTCCGGAACGATGGCCACTCGCCGCTTCGCCAGGACCTCGGGACGGTAGAAGGGCAGGCCCAGGCAGAACACCGCGTCGATCCGGTCAGGGATGTCGACCGCGGCAAGCTGCACGGCCAGCTGGGCCCCGGTGTGGGCGCCGAGAACGGACAGGCGGCCGATGCCCAGGGCGTCGATTCCCTCGCGCAGGTGCGCCGAGTACTCCTCGATGGTGGTGATCGCCGGCGGTGGGTCGGACTCACCGCAGCCCGGGATGTCGAACGCGACGACGCGCAGGTGGCCTGAGAGTTCGGGGACCAGTCGCTTGAACGCGCTGTAGTTCAAGCCTGTCTCGTGAATCAGGACGATGGTCCGCTCACCCGAACCGACCGACTCGTAGTGCAGCTGGCCCCAGCTGGTCTCCGCGTAGCCGCGCATGGGAACGTCTCCTCTCGAGGATAGCGCCCGCCCAGGCGGCCGCTATTGTGGTGCTGACATAGACGGAACGAGCTGGCACTCGCCTTCCATTGTCAGCTATTCTGCAAGGGATCACCACTATTATGCAAGCTATCCTCATAGTTAGACGAGTAGGGGCGAAGTGAGGAACCGACCATGTCCACCACTGCCCGGGACGCCGCTGGTAGGAGAAACGCGGCCATGACGGGGCGCCGGGACATCGATCTGTCGCCGGGATCGGCGACCCTGCGCTGGCCGTACAACCAGGCCGTTGTGGTGAACGGGATGGTGTTCGTGGCCGGCCAGATCGGGGCGCGCGGCACCTCCCCCCAGGAGCAGGCGGCCGAAGCGTACCGACGGGTCGGCCACTACCTGGCCGAGGCCGGCGCCAGGCCGGACGACGTCGTCAAGGAGACGGTCTACCTGGCCGGCAGTGCCCTGATGCCGATCGTGGCTGAGGTGCACAACGAGTTCTACTCCTTGCACTGGCCGGTGACGACGGCGGTGATCACCGGTCGCAACGGCGGACCGGATATAGAGATCGACGTTATCGCGGTGCTGGGAAAGGCGGATGGCTGACGGATCGCGACGTCCCGCCGCAGACTCCTGGCCGGCGATGCGCGGATTACCCGTACCCGACCTTGGTCGCGTTCTCGGGCAGGCCGCTGTTGGTGGAGTTCATCTCGGTCTTGCGGTCGGCGTGGCGGTGCACCAGCTTCCACTCGCCGTCTTCGCGCCGGTAAATGTTGGTCACCCGCAGCGTGTATGTCTGCTCCACCCCATTGACCGAGCAGGTCGTCGGCTCGAAACCGACCGTGTAGGCCAGGTCTCCGCTCGCACCTGCCGCATGGACTTCAAAGTCGTAGGACTTACAGTCCGAGAACGTGGCCGCTACGTTGGAGATGGCGTCGCTGACACCCTCCCACCCGCTGTTAAGGCGCCATGTACCGAACACCGTCACCGGGTCGTTGTGTGACCACATCGCCAGCCGCGGCCCGACGTTCCCGTTGTGCACATCGATCTCAGCCGCGATCTGGCGGGGCAGAATGTCCGCTAGGAACTCCTCGACCTCGCTCACCAGCTACCTCCATCCATATATCTGAGCTTGCCGACGTCACCCGACGCCTGCCGCTACTCGTCGGGGTTCACTCCGCCGACGCCGGCGTAGGCGCTCGGCAGTGACCCGATGCCTACCGAGCCCGGTCCGAGCGGGAGGAAGTCCCGTCGGCTGATGCGCCAGCCCTCGTCGGTGCGCTTGAATTCATCGACGTAGTTACCCGTCGACACGAAATCGGCCGGGCGCAGCCGGCCTAGGTGGCCGCTCGATCGCAGCCAGGTCCATCCGGTTACGTACGTGTTGGCGTGCGCGGTGTCCCCGTCGACGTCGATGATCCAGTTCGAGATGAAGTGGGCACTGGCCTCGGTGGTCAGATTCGACCGCGTGAACATCGCTTCGATACCGGATCGGCCTTCCGCTGGCGCGCCGAAGAATCCCATGTTGTCGATCGCGTCCTCGGTGAATACCTCCCGTGCGATGCGGGCGGCGTCGCGGGCGTCGACCAACTGGCAGTAGCGCACCAGCACTCGCCGGATGGCCTCCTCGTCGGGTATCTCCCGGCCTGTCGAGCCGGGCTGGCCGGTCGCGGGCATGACGAACTCCCTTCTGTGTGATCTCGACGGTGGGCGGCGAATTAACATAATTGGAGGCTAGTTTAGCAACATTAGGGAATGCTGAAAAGATGGAAACTGTAGTGAGCGGTCGCCTGGACGGCAAGGTCGCCGTGCTGACCGGCGGAGCCGGGGAGATCGGTCGCGCCACCGCGTCACGCTTTGCCCGGGAGGGTGCCGATATCGTGATCGCTGACATCGAGGAGCGGGACCGGGACGCGACCATCGCGGCGGTCGAGGCGTCCGGCCGGCGCTGCCTGTTCTGCCTGGCCGACGTCACCATTCCGTCAGCCACTGAGTCGGTCATGCAGCGGGCGGTCGACGAGTTCGGTCGGATAGACGTCCTGCTGACCGCGGCCGGGATACCCCGGAAAGGCTATCGGAGCAGCGGCGTGACCGATGCCGAGGTGACCCGCAAGGCGCGCGTGCAGACCGATCCGGCCCGGGCGTTCACGGATGCGCCGCTGGACGACTGGACGGCCGTGCTCGACGTGAACCTGACGGGCACGCTCCTGGCCATGCAATCGGCTGCCCGGCGCATGGCGGCTGGCGGGACGATCATCACCATTTCCTCGGTCGCCGCGAAGCAGCCGGGCGGCGACGCGCCCTCCTACAGCGTGTCCAAGGCCGGCGTGTGGATGCTGACGAAGTTCGCCGCTCAGGCCCTGGCCGGTGCTGGCATCCGGGTCAACTGCATCGCGCCGGGCTTCCTGGCGACGAACCAAACGGCGGCTATGAGGGCAATTCCCGACCTTGTCAACGCGACGCTGGCCCGCGTGCCCATGCGGCGCTTCGGTACCGCGGACGAGATCGCCCGCACGGCATTGTTCCTGGCGAGCGACGAATCCTCGTACACCACCGGGGAGATCTTCCACGTCGACGGCGGCTTCTACACGGAGTGACCCGGGCTAGCCTTGGGCTAGGCCCGGATCCAGGAGGACGACCGGGCGGCCTGGGCCAGGGTGGCGGCCACCCGGTGCAATTCCTCGCCGCTGAGGCTGCTGGTCGTGACCCGGACGTGGGGGTGACCCGCGGTGATCGTGAACGGTGCGCCGGGCGCGACGCCGACGCCGTGGCAGGCGGCCTGCATCATGGCCGCGCTCTCGTCGGCGACTGGCAGCCAGACGTTGTATCCGTCCGCCCCGGCGACCTTGATCCCCTCGGCGGCCAGGTGGTCGGCCACCGAGGCCCGGCGCTCGCGGTAGTGCTCCCGGGCTCGCTCGACGACCCGCTGGCTGTGCGCGTCGGTCAGCAGCGTGTACAGCAGCCGCTGGAGAATGCGGCTGGTCCAGCCTTGACCAATCTGGCGTAGCGAATTCACGCGGCCGATCAGCTCGCCTGGCCCGCTCAGCGCGGCCACGCGTACCTCCACGCCGTGGGATTTCGAGAAGTTGCGGAGGTGCACGGTCTGGCCGGGAATCCAGCGCCCCAGGCTGGATAGCATCCCGCAGGACACGGCCGCGCCAGCGGCATCCTCAATGACCAGGGCGTGGGATCGCGCGGCGAGGTCAGCCAGCACGCGGGCGCGGTCGGGGCTCATTGTGATGCCCGTGGGGTTCTGGCCCTGGGGTTGCAGGTAGATCGCCGCCGTCGGCCGCCGGAGCGCGCGGTCGAGAGTATCGGGCAGCATCCCATCCGTGTCCAGCGGCACCGCGGTCACGGCCACCCGCCGGTCATCGAGCAGATCCAGCAGCGGCGGGAAACACGGGTCTTCGACGATTACGTGCGATCCGGCCGGCACAGCGACGCGCGTGATGACCTCGAGCCCGTTGATGACGCCGTTGACCACGGTCATGCTTTGGGCTGCATAGGGCCATTCCTGGCGCAGCACACGCTCGAGTTCGGGCAGGACCGGCTCGTCAAGGAAGCTCGGCCCCGGGAAGCGCGGGCTCATCGTCGCGAGCGCTGCCGCCAGGTCCGGGAGCAATGCCGGATCCGGCTCCCCGTGCGAGACATCGATCGGGAAGCGCGACGCGGGATCGAAGCTGCGCCGATAGCGCCGCCCGGAACTGGGTACGGCAATGGTCGTTCCCCGGCGGCGGGCCGTGGTGATGGTGCCCGCCTGATTGAGCAGGGACCAGGCGGCGCTGACCGTCGTCGCCGAGATCTTGAACTGGCGGGCCACGTCGCGAATGGGAGGGAGCCGGTCGCCCTGGTTCAGCCGGCCGGATCGCACCGCGTCGATGATTGCCTCGGCCAGCTTCCGCGCGCTCGGAGCTTCTAGGTCTAGATCCAGTCGTGGCGAGGACATTATTGTACGGTAACATAATTACAGCGCTTTGTACCACGCATGTACTGTGCCAGATCGCACGGCGTGACACCCGTCTGGCCTGCGTGGTCTGTGGTGCGGTCAACATCGGCCGCTGACTTTGTAGTGTATCAAATTAAGTGCTTGACAGTAATAAATTATCCACCTTATGTTGCAATAGGCAGTTGTGCTGAAGCCCTCCGGTCATCGCCAACAGGGAGAAGTACAGGTGTCAGCTGGACCAGAACCGAAGCCGCCGCTGGTGCTCCAGCAGCGTGCCACCGACGAGTACGTTCCTCCTCCGCTAACCCCGGCGGCCGCCACGGCGCGGCGCCGGGTAGTCGGCGAGGGCGAGGACCGCTCCCGCCAGGTCGGCCTCGGGCTGGGCAGTTACTGGGCCAGCCGGCTGGGCACCGCCGCCGGCCTGCAAGCGCTCAATGACGCGAGCGGGTGGTCCTACTATGACGTTCCGGACGAGGCGAGCGACGATTTCGCCGCCGCCAACGAGGCCTTCGGCGGACCCGGTCCGGTCATCGACGTGCAGACCCACTACATCGCCGACGCCCGGCACATGGACGAGGCCGCTGGCGCATTGATCCGGTCCTACCGCGATCGCGCTCCGGACTGGTGGACCGGTCTGGACGGCATTGTGGGTTACGGCCTGGCGGAGTTCCTGCGCTGCGTCTACGTGGAGAGCGAGGTCATCGCCGCGGTGCTGACCGCGCCGCCGGCCGACGATCGCGGCGACCGGTTCCTCGACAACCTCGAACTGGCGGGGACGCGCGAGCTTCTCGATCGCATGGCCGGGACCGGAAGGCTCTTTAATCATGCCGTCGTCCAGCCCAATCTCCCTGGCGAACTCGACCGTATGGCCAGCTGGCACGACAAGCTGCAGCCGGTCGGCTGGAAGGTATACACCGCTGGGGTCATCCTCGGAGAGCGCAGCCCCGGTCGCGGCATTCCGGAAGATGACCGGTGGATGCTCGACGACGAGGAAGTCGGCATGCCGTTCCTCGCCCGCGCCCGTGATCTCGGCAGCAAGGTGATCTGCTCGCACAAGGGCCTCAGCCGCGATGTCGACAACGGTTCGCCGCGAGACATCGGCCCGTGCGCGAAAGCCTTCCCGGAACTTCAGTTCATCGTCTACCACTCCGGTTTCGAGCCGGAGCTGGCCGAAGGTCCCTATACCGAGGAGACCGCTGGCGTGGGGGTCAACCGCCTGATCAAGACGTTGTACGACAACGACATCCCGCGCGGCGGGAACGTCAGCGCCGAGCTCGGCACGACCTGGTTCTGCCTGATCAAGCGCCCGGAAGAGGCGGCTCACCTGCTCGGCAAGCTGCTCCTGCACCTGGGCGCCGACAACGTCATCTGGGGGACCGACAGCATCTGGTACGGCCCCAGCCAGCCGGTCATCGATGCGTTCCGGACGTTCCAGATACCCGAGTGGATGCAGGAGAAGTTCGGCTACCCGGCTCTCACCCCGGAGATCAAGGACAAGATCCTCTGCCGGAACGCGGCACGCATCTACGGCTTCGACGTCGACGCGCTGCTCAGCACGCAGCGCAACGATGCGATCGGCTGGACCAGGCAGGCCGCTCTGGAAGCCGAGGCCCATGGCATCCGGTCCCGCGCGCTGGACTAGGCATCGTCCCGCTCCGGCGATTGTGAGAGGGAGGCCACGGTGACGCAGCGGGCGGCATCCGTCGATGACTTCCGACTGCTCAGCACCGAGATGCTGACTGAACCGTACGAGTACTGGGGGCTGCTTCGTCATCTGGCGCCGGTCCATACGGTCGACGAAGGCATCGGCTACACCATTGTCACGCGCTATGAGGATGTCGTGGCGGCCCTCTGCGACTCGGAGTCGTTCTCCAACCATCTGGGCCGCCGGTTCCCGTCGGGGATGTCGGCCTATGTCGACAGTCCGGCGGTGAAGGAGGTCCTGAGCCAAGGCTGCCCCTACGTGGACGTGTTGTCTTTCAGCGACGGCGACGTTCATGCCCGGCACCGCCGCATCGGACGCCGCCCGTTCACCTCACGGCACGTCCGCCAACTCGATGACATCATCATGCGGACCGTCGATGACCTCGCCGCGGCCTTGCCGCGGGGTGCCGAGGTCGATCTGGTCTCACGCTTCTGCATACCGCTGCCCATCACCGTCATCGCGCACATTCTCGGCGTCGACCCGTCGCGGGCGGGCGACGTGAAGCGCTGGGCCGACGCCCAGGTCGCCCGCCTGGGCGAGCCCCTGGACGATGAGGCGGACAACCTTCGCCTGGCGCGCGACCTGGTCGATATGCACCAGTATCTGTTCACCCAGATCCGGGATCGCCGGGAGCACCCGGGCGAGGACTTCCTGTCCGACCTCGTCAACAGCGGCGAGTCCTACACGGACGAGGAACTCGTGATGATCGGGGCGCAGCTGATCGTCGGCGGGGCCGAGACCTCGGCCAGCCTCATCGCATCCGTGATCGACCTGCTGCTGAGCCACCCGGCGGCGATGCAGCGGTGCCGTGAGGATCCTGGGACGATCCCGGACGTCGTTGAGGAGACCCTCCGACTCGAGTCCCCGATCAAGCTCGTCCACCGCATCGCGATGCGTGATGTCGAGCTCGGCGGAACCCTGATCAAGAAAGACTCCGTGGTGTTGCTGATGCTCGGCTCGGCCAACCGGGACGAGCGGTTCGCCAATCATCCCGGCAGCTTCGACCCGGCGCGGGCCGACGGCCGCAAGCACGTGGCATTCGGCCAGGGCGTTCACATGTGCCTGGGGGCGGCGCTCGCCCGCGCCGAGGGACGCCTGGCCGTGGCCGGGCTGCTCGGAGCCACCCGCACGATTGACCGCGCCCGTCCAGGGAAACCGAACCATCGAAGCAGCCTGACGGTGCGAGGCATCGCGAGCCTCCCGGTGGTTATCGATGCCGGCGAGTGAGGCCGAGCTCGAGCGCCTGCGTCGCAAGTACCGGGAGGAGCGGAATAGGCACCTGGCTGCCGACCGCGCGTCGAGTCTCGACCTCCGCGGCCCGTTCAGCCGGTACCGGCAGGACCTGTACGCGGCGTGGGTACCGCGCGAACCGGTGGTGGATGAGGCAGACGTGCTCGTCGTCGGGGCTGGCCTTGGCGGGCTGGTGAGCGCCGCCCGGCTGCGCGAGGCCGGGGTGCGCCGGATCCGGCTTGTCGACTTCGCCGGCGACGTCGGCGGCGTCTGGTACTGGAACCGTTACCCGGGCGTGCGGTGCGACGTGGAGTCCTACATCTACATGCCATTGCTCGAAGAGCTCGGTTACATCCCGCGGGAGAAGTATGCGTCCGGCGGGGAGATCCTGGCTCACGCCCGCGCTATAGCGAAGCATTACGACTTGTACCGGCAGGCGCTATTCCACACGACCGTGACGGGGATGCGGTGGGATGACGAGGCAGGCTGCTGGCGCGTGCAGACCGACCGCGGCGACAGCCTAAGGTCCCAGTACGTGGTACTCGCCCTGGGCACGCTGAACGAGCCGCGGCTTCCGATGATCCCCGGAATCGAGCGCTTTGCTGGCGCGATCTTTCACTCCAGCCGCTGGGATTACGCTGTCACCGGCGGCGCCGAGGATGGCGAGCTCACCGGGCTGGCCGGCAAGCACGTGGCGCTGGTCGGCACCGCGGCGAGCAGTGTGCAGTGCGTACCGGTGCTCGCCCGGTGGGCGGGGCGGCTTTACGTGGTGCAGCGCACCCCCTGCACGGTGATGCCCCGCGATAACCGGTCGACCGAACCGGGCTGGGGCCGGGAGTTTGAGCCGGGCTGGCAGTTGCGCCGGATGGAGAACTTCTCCAGCATCCTGGACGGCGGGGGGGCCGAGGTCGACCTAGTCGACGACGGATGGACCCAGACATTCAGCGACCTGCTCAAGGGGTCACGCATGGCGGACCTCGACGAGAGCCAGCGGGCGCGGGAACTCGCGCTGGCCGATGCCGCGCGAATGAACGAGATCCGCGCTCGCATCGACGCGACGGTGACCGATGTGGATACCGCCGAACGGCTTAAGCCGTACTACTCCTACCTGTGCAAGCGGCCGTGCTTCCACGACGAGTACCTGCCCGCCTTCAACCGCCCCAACGTGACCCTGCTGGACACCGAGGGACGCGGCATGGACGAGATACGCGAGCACGAGATCGTGGTCCGGGGCAGGGGCTTTCCCGTCGATGTGCTGATCTTCGCCACCGGCTTTCAGCCCGGCGAGAATTCCGCGCTCGCGAAGCTTAACTTCCCGATCGCCGGGCACGGCGGCCAGTCGCTGACCAGCAAGTGGCGCGGCGGGATCGCGACCCTGCACGGCGTCGCGTCCAGCGGGTTCCCGAACCTTTTTTTTCACCCGACCTTGAACTCGCAATCGACCGGGTCGTCGAACTGGACGCACATGATCTGCCTGACCGCTGCGCACATCGCCCACGTCGTCGATCAGGTTCGCCGGCGCGGGCACCGGGTCTTCGAGGTGACCCCGGAGGCCGAAACGGGCTGGGTGAACATCATCCTGGCTAGCCGGGTCGACAATCGCGAGTTTCTCGAGGCCTGCACTCCGGGCCGGGTGAACAACGAAGGTCGCCCGGCCGACCGCCCGCCACAGAACGCCAACTACGGTCCCGGACTGCTCGGGCTGATCGGCGCGCTCGACCGGTGGCACCGCGACGGCGACCTGCCCGGTATGGCGACGCGATGACTCGACAACCCAACTGAAGGGACACGACACCATGGCGACACTGCTGAAGGCAGACCGCGAGGGGTACTGGGACCATTTCCCGGCCCTGCTCGCGCATCTGCCGGGTGAGCTGGACGACACCGTCAAGCTCAACTACTTCGTGCTGGGTTCGGAGGCGGACAACGCGCCCACGCTGGTCATCACCCAACTCGCGCCCGGAGCCGCGATCGGCAAGCACGCCCATGTCGGGCGCCGTGTCGAGATCGTCATCCGCGGCGAGATGTACGCCGGCGACGAGGTCCTGCATCCGGGTGACGTGATGATGTCCGATGCCGACGAGCAGTACGGCCCGCACACGGCCGGACCTGACGGCGCGATGACCGTGGAGTTCTTCCCGGATTTCGTCTCCGCCTACCGCACCGTGTACGCCGGCCTCGACGGCCGTCCGATCGTCATCGACTATTCGCAGCCCGGCGCCGTCGCGCTGCGTCCCATGCACCCGAAGGAGCATCCATGACCTAACGGGGAGCCAAAGTTTCCGGCCCCTTCGCCCACCCGGTTACCTCTTCTTACCCGGCCTCCGTAGAGCGGGTCTCGTTCGTCGCGATGGCTGACAAGGGCGTCGGCTGGCTTCGGCAGCTTCCTGGCTTCGACTTCGCCGGTCCATTCCTCGAGACACCGGCGGCGCTTGATCAGCCACCTTCCGTCGATTCGCACGAAGTCATCCAGGTACCGGCCGCAGCCTTCGATGATGGAGCCGGTTTCGGTTTCCATATGAAAGACGAAGTAAGTTTCCCCGAAGGCCTCGTCTCCGTCGATCTCGAACGAGGACTGGCCGAGATGGTGGTGGCGGAACCGCGACGAGGCCGAGAACGACTGATGGCAGATGTAATCCGCGAATTCCCGTCCGGTCCCGCGGAATCGGCCGTGATCATCGTAGGAGTCTTCGGTGTAGCAGGAGACGATGAGGTCGTAATCGCCTCGCTCGTCGGCACGAACCAGGGTTGCCAGCAGATCCTGGAGTGCGGCCCGGTCAGCGAGTTGCGACAGAAGTTCGGACTCCTTCAATGTTCCTCCTCAGATCGCGAATGAGCTGCCGGTACCTGCCCGCGCGGACGGGGTGAAGCGGACCGGGATGTGGTGCGGCCCGACGACGATGGGCGCGTACTGGATGTCTTCGCGGTACCACCTCGTCTCGCCAGCGCGTTCCATGTCGGGCATCCGCTTCATGAGCTCACGGAACAGCACCCGCATCTCGAGCCGGGCCAGATGGGCACCGAGGCAGAAGTGGGGGCCGAAGCCGAAGGTCAGGTGGTTGTTCGGCGTGCGGGCCACGTCGAAGCGCAGCGGGTCGGGGAAGAAGCGCGGATCGCGGTTGCCGGCCGGGAAGAAGTTGGCGACCTTGTCGCCCGCCTTGATCGCCTGGCCGCCGATCACGGTGTCCTCGACCGCCGTGCGCCGCATGTAGACCACCGGCGTGGTCCAGCGCAGGATCTCCTCGACCGCGCTGGGGATCACGGCGGAGTCGGTGCGCATCAGCTCGTGCTGGTCGGGGTATTCGAAGAGCGCCTCCACGCCGCCGGCGATCGCATTGCGCGAGGTATCGCCCGCGGCGGTGAAGATAAGCATGAAGTCGATGGCGAACTGGGGGTAGTCCTGCTCCCGTCCGTTCACGACGGCAAAGGCGTACCGGGTGACCAGGTCGTCGCGTGGGTTGGCATGCCGGTCGTCCCAGGCCGCCTGGGAGTACTCGTTGAGCTCGAGTGAGGCCGCCAGTCCGTCACCGCTGCTGACGCTCTCGGCGTTGACGATCCGGTCGGCGATTTCATACATCTCGACCATGTCCTGGCGGGGCACGCCCATCAGGTCGGCGGTAGCGTACGCGGCCACCTTGCCGGCGATGTCGGTGACCAGGTCGCACTCACCCGCCTCACACACGTCATCGAGGATCCCGGTGACGATCCCCTCGACCCGCTCGGTCATGTCGCGCACGGCCGCCGGCAGCAGCTCAGGGGCGAGATGCCGGCGCCGGATCGGGTGCATCGGCGGGTCGGTCATGATCAGATGGCAATAGTTCTCGCCGTCGCCGACGCCGGTTCCGTCCGGGACCGTCACGGTCGGGAAGTTGCGAAAGAGCTTGGCGTTGCCCTGCACCTGCTTGATGTGGTCATAGCGCGTGAGCGCCCAGAACCCCGGACCGTCACCGGGCTCCTCGTGCCAGTGCACCGGATCGTTCTCCTGCAGCCACATCAGCTGGTCGATGGGATGCCCGCCCCGGTAGGACTCGAGGCTTAGCAAGGCAATCTCGGGGGCGGTCTGCTTCCCGGGCTGGTCGGTCGTGGTCATGAGAGGCTCCGGGGCGAATAGGTGTGGCGGCACGGAACGCAATGGATCTGATGGCGGCCCTAATTATGTCACAGGCAACAACACTTGAGCCGACCATACCGGAACAGTAATCGTGGATCAAGGCAGCTCGGTGGGCCGAGCCTCATGAGAGTGAATAATTAAAGACTCCCGTTCAGGATTAGGCGCGTCAGATCAGCTTTCTGGCGGCCTCGCTCAACGGGACCGGCGCTCCGAGGTCGCGTGCGGCGCCTAGGCACATGTCGAAGTCGCGCTCCATCAGCTTCTGCAGGGATGGCGGCAATGTCGTCCCCCCCTGGGTGAACTGCTGGCCCTTGTAGGCGCTGTAGGTCGACCCGATCGGCGAGGCATTGATGAAGTCGAGAAACGCCGAGCCCTGGACGCCGCCCCGCCGGGCGAGCGCCGCTAGCTCATACAGCGATGTGGTGAAGGTTCCCATGAGCACGTTGCTGCACAACTTGACGAGCATCGCTGTGTCGCCCAGGCCTGCGTAGATTACCGTCGGAGCGATCACGTCGAGGTGGAAACGCGACGACTCGAAGGCCGACGCGGATCCCGACGCGACGATAGCGGCCGTGCCCCCGGCCACCATGGCAGGAGTCCCGCTGATCGGGGCGGCGAGGAAATCGACTCCGTGCTTCTCAGCCGCCGCGCGTGCCCGGGCCGACGCCTCTTCAGAAACGGTCGAGCAGTTGATGATGGCCGGGCGGTTGTCCGCCCGCAGCAGTCCGCCGGGACCGGTCACCACCTCGATGACGTCGTCTGAACCGGTCACGGTCAGGAAGACGATCTCGACGCCCAGAGAACCGATCGAGTCGGCGACGTTCGCGCCCGCGGCTGCCAGGGGCTCGGTCTTTGCCCTGGTCCGGTTCCAGACCGTCAGCGCGACGCCGCTTTCTAGCAGGCGCCGGGACATCGCCGACCCCATCGCGCCAACACCGATCCAGCCCACCGTGGTGTTCATCTGATCAGGCATGAGCATCTCCTCGGAGGCGGTTGAACGATGACAGTTCGAGATGTCCTGTGCCCTGTTCACCGTTACAGGTCAGGAACGACGGCGTGAGAATGCAGCTGTGCTCGTCCCGCAGACCGGTGAGGCCCTGAATCAGGTCGTTGGGCGCTTGAATGCTCATCGCTACCGAGTCGATCGGCGTGCCGTCTATGACAAGTTCCTGACCCTGGTCGTCGCGCAGAACGATCCGCCAGTTTTCGGGAACGTCGTCGCGCTGGTAGGTCGGAACCTCGACGACCTCGGCGTCGTAGGGGATGCCGTCACGAACCGTGAAGCCCTGGCTGAACTTGGGGGTGCTGTCAACGGCGCGGGTCTCGAACATCCCGGCGAACAGCCCGCTCGGGAACGTGCCGCTCAGCAGCGTGTGGCCACTGCGGGCCTCGAACTTGCGCGGGCCGCGGCTGTGATCGCGGAAGCCCTTCGCGTCCAGCTCGATGACCTCTCCGTCGACTGTGACCGTGCCGGCGTAGCGGGCCACCTGCTCGAAGTGCTGCTTGGCGCCGCCGGCCAGGCCACCGTCCTCGGGCTTCGACGTCGCGGCTGACCACGGCTGGTAGAGAAACTCCGCCTCCAGGTCGAACTTCAGGCGTACCGCGCGCCCGTCGGTGTTCACTCCGGCCATCAACGCCGCCCGGGTCGTGTCACGGGCCACCCCGTCGAAGGACAGGTGCCAGCGCCGGAACGGCTCGATCACCTCATAGCGCAGGCCGTTCGCCCCGGCGATCGTCTCCGACTCGTCCGCACGCTTACCGAACGACTTAGCCAGCAAGCCCCGGCCCCCTGGCAGCAGGACGTGGATGTACTCCCGCCACAGCTCCGGATCCTGAAAGCTGCGGCCAAGGTGGGAGAAGATCCCTACCTTCTTGTCGTAATCGAAGGGGAAGAAGAAGATGTTCTCCGACCAGGCTTCGACGCCCTGAGGCACCGGCTGGATGAAGTCTTCCTTGGTCTCGGGCTGAGGTGTGCGCATGATGCTATGGTATTGTAAACACAATTAGAGTCAAAGACACGATTGGTCAGGCCGACTGGCCCTCGGGGAGGCTGGGAACCGGGTGACGAGTTCAGACACGGACTCGACCTGGAGTCCAGTCCCGGACCGGACCGACCTCACCCGCACCCGCAAGGTGCTCCGGGCCTGGCTGAGCGACCGCCGGCCAGACTGGCGCTATATAGAGATCAGCTCGCTGCGTCCGCCCTCGACGACAGGCGGTACCGGTGACAACCTGCTCCTCACGGTCTGCTACCGGGCCGCTGGCCGGGCGCGTGAGTGCAAGCTGGTCGCGCGCCTGTCGCCCGGGGACTTCCTGTCCGTGCACGGCGCCGATATCGCCGAGCACTTTGCCGTGCTGCGCGCACTGTGGCCGACTGACGTCCCGAGCCCAGAGCCGCTGTGGCTAGAGACCGACGAGACCGTGCTCGGGCTGCCCTTCATGGTCATGGCCCGGGTACCGGGCCAGGCCCCGTCCGACTTCCCGATCTACAACGAGTCTGGCTTCCTGGCCGACGCTCCCGTCGAGTACCGCCGCAAGGCGTGGCGAGCCAGCATCGAGGCGCTCGCCAAGGTGGCGGCCGTCGACGCGTCCCGGTTCGCGTTCCTCGACCGTCCCGATCGCGGCGCGACCGGGCTCGACCAGCATCTGGGATACGTCGACGAGGCGTTCGGGGCCGCCCACGAAGGCGACGGCCACCAGGGCATCGAGCGCGGCCTGGACTGGCTCCGCCGCAACCGTCCTGCTGCCAGCGTCGATGGGCTTTCCTGGGGCGACGCGCGGCTGGGCAACGTCCTCATCGACGACGCCGGCACCGTCACCGCGCTGCTCGACTGGGACCGGGCCTCACTCGGCGGCCCGCTCGTCGACCTCGGCTGGTGGCTGCTATTCGACGGTATGCACGCCGAGGACTATGGCCATCCCAGGCTGGAGGGCCTGGGCAGCCGAGAGGACACTATCCGGCTCTGGTCAGAGCTCACCGGCCTCAACGCGGACGACGCCGGGTGGTTCGAGATACTGGGCGCGGCGCATCTGGCCGCCGTCCGGCTCCGGTCTATTCGCATGCGCAGGAGGCACCACCTCTGGGTGCCGGACGCCGACAACCCGCGCGGCGTCGAACGGCTCCTCCAGCGGATGAGCCGGCTGATCGTGGACTACGAGGCTCGCTGAAAGCAAGCCCGCAGGTCAGGGCTTGAGCACCTCGGCGAGCGGCGGTTCCGCGTCGTCGCGCTCGAGAACCTCGATCAACTCGCCGTCCGGGCCGTGCGCGTAGAACGCACGGTCGCGGCCAAGCTCGGCGGGTGCGCTGATCGTCGACACACCCGCATCAACCAACCTGCGGTGCATCTCGTCGACATCGGTCACACGGAACGCGAGGTGGGCTAGGCCGCGGTCGGCGGGGCGGCGCGGGCCGCTCGAGATGCCGAGGGGGGACCGGTACGACACGAGTTCCAGGTTGATCGGACCCGCCGCGAGCAGCGCCCAGGAGCCGTGCAGTGTTTCGGCGGGATACCCGGCGACCATCGCCATGCCCGGGATGCTCTCGATCGCCGGCTGCCTGGCCAAGAGCTCAAGACCGAAGAACCTCTGGTAGAACTCGATCGAAGTCGCGATGTCGGCGACGCTCACCGCCACGTGATTGACGCCCTGCACCAGTTCTCGCGGCGTGATGTCACACGATCGCCGGCCCGACGGCTCGTTGGCAGCCTCGCTAAGCATGCTTGCCATGATAGGCCATCATAGCAGGACAACCAAGGACAACAGTTGACGGCGCCCGCCAGGAGGCGGCTCCCCGCTCTTCGCGCCGGGCAATAGTGATCCGTAAGATAGTGCAACAAGCGTATCAACATTGGTAACAGGCTAGCCGCCAGCCTGTCCGCTCGGCGGGTGCGGGCGCGGCCGCGCCTCGTCCGGCGTCGTCCAGGAGGAGCAGGCATGTCCGTTCGGTTCGATGGCCGAGTCGCAATCGTCAGCGGTGGCGCGCGCGGCCTGGGGTTCGCGCACGCGAACCTCCTCGCGTCGCTCGGCGCCGCCGTCGTGGTGAACGATATCGGGAGTGCGGTCGACGGGCAGGGGGCCTCAGGTGATGTAGCGCACGAAGCCGTTGCCGTGCTTCAGCGCGCGGGCTACACCGCGGTAGCCTCAACGGACTCGATCACCGGGCGAACTGGCGCACAGGCGGTGGTGCAGACAGCCATCGACTCCTTCGGCAAGGTCGACATCTTGGTCAACAACGCTGGCATCGCGCTCCAGAAGCCGGTCGACGAGCTGACGGACCAGGATTTCGAGAAGGTACTTCGCGTCCACGTGTGGGGTTCGTTCTACCTCACCAGCGCGGTATGGCGGGGCATGCGGGAGCAGCGTTACGGGCGGGTGCTGAACACCACGTCGAACGTTGCCCTCCTCGGCTCGGCGAACCATTCCAGTTATGCCGCCGCGAAGGGGGCGCTTTTCGGTATGACGAAGGCTCTTGCGGTCGAGGGGCGCCAATTCGGCATTGCGGTGAACGCCCTTGCACCGATCGCCAGGACCCGGATGAACGAGGAGGCTATCCGCAAGGGGCGTGCGGACGCCAACCCGGCGAGGCGGGAGATGCTGGACGCGCTCGAGCGCACGATGGCGCTGCTCGATCCTGAGAACGTCGCGGCCGTGGCCGCATGGCTGGTCCACGAGGACTGCCCAGTGACCGGTGAGATCTTCGCGGCGGCCGGCGGACGGGCAGGCAGGTGTTTCGTCGGGTTCACGCCGGGATACACCCACCGCGGCCTAACGATCGACGACGTGCAGAGTCACTTCGGCGAGATCCGCTCGACTGAGGGGTTCTTGGAGTTCGCCACCTCGGCCGAGGAACTGACCTACCTGGACCAGGTCCTGCCGCAAGCGTCGGAAGCCTAGGACAGCGCCGGTGGGAGCTCCTCGCGTCGACATGCCACAGATCCTGCCGTGACAGCGCACGCTGACCCCAGTTCTGTGCGGCGCCTTCACCTGACCAAGGTGATCCTGGCGGTAAGCGCCGGAGCCTATACCTTGCTGCAATCGCTGCTATTTCCCGTCCTGCCCACCCTGCAGCAAAACCTGCACACGTCGCAGTCCGCGGTGACGTGGGTGCTCACTGCTTATCTGCTCTCCGCGGCTGTGTGCACGCCAATCCTCGGACGGCTTGGCGACCGGTATGGCAAGAAACGGATGTTCGTCGTCGCTCTCGGCGCACTCGCGGCTGGGTCACTCTTGGCCGCGGTAGCCACCGCGCTACCGGTGATGATCGTCGCGCGGGCGATTCAGGGCGTCGGCGGCGGCGTCTTGCCGCTCTCATTCGGAATCGCGCAGGATCAGCTGCCGGCGGCGGAGGTCGCCGGTGCGATCGGCACCATTTCGATGGTGTGCGGCTTGGGGTCCGGGCTCGGCGTGGTCCTGGCGGGACCGATCATCTCCGTGCTCGGCTACCACTGGCTCTTCTGGATTCCGTTCATACCGATCGCCGTGGCCGCCGTGACCTCGTTCCTGGTGCTGTCCGAGTCGCCCAGGGAAGGCGCCGGGCGGCTACGCTGGCAGGCGTTTGCCCTGTTGACCGCCTGGCTGGTCGCCTTCCTGCTCGCGGTGAGTCAGGGCAACGAATGGGGATGGAGGTCGGCGCTCATCATCGGGCTGTTCGCTGTGGCCGGCGTGACATTGATCGCATGGATCATAGTGGAGAGCCACTCGGACACGCCGCTGATCGACATGCGGATGATGCGCTTGCGAGGCGTCTGGTCCACCAACCTCGTCACGCTTCTCCTCGGCCTTTGCATGTTCGCGTCGCTCGCGTTCACCGCGGATCTCGCTCAGACGCCGACGTCGGCAGGCTACGGACTGGGCGCCTCGGTGACCCAGGCTGGCCTCATCCTCGCACCGCAAGCGATCGCCACCGCCGCTGTCGGGGCGGTCCTTGGCTGGCTCACGACCCGGGCCGGCGCCAAGATGGTCCTGCTCTGGGGAGCCCTGACGTGCACTGTGGCCATGATGGCCGAAGGATTTCTTCATAACGCCGCGTGGCAGCTTATGCTCTGCATGGCGCTTACGGGAGCGGGCATCATCATGCTGGTCAGTGCCCAGGCCAACATCAGCGTCACGGTGGTGCCGCCCCACCAGACTGGGGTCTCGGCCGGACTGAACGCCAACATTCGGCAGATCGGCGGCTCCATCGGGGCCGCACTGATGGCGAGCATCGTCACCTCGACCGCGACCCGCGGCGGCCTGCCGACCTCGGCAGGGTACGCGCACGGTTTCTTCGCGCTGGGGATCGCCGCGGCGATCGGGGCCGTCGTGGCGCTGTTCGTGCCCTCGCCGCACCGGACCGCGGCGCCGCGAGCGCTGCAGCGGCAGGCCGGAGGCGCCGGCAGGCCGGCACCTCCGGCACCAGAGACAAAGCCGGAATCCGCCTGACCCGTGAACTGCAAGTCCTTACCTT
>Ga0335072_10003455_pt1 | contig 23815 bp, 24 predicted proteins | sample Lox_Sample_21_FD_206725 | JGI IMG/M metagenome (GOLD analysis project Ga0335072, IMG submission 206725) | Soil microbial communities from Loxahatchee National Wildlife Refuge, Florida, United States - Lox_Sample_2.1 | ecosystem: Environmental > Terrestrial > Soil > Wetlands | place: USA... | reverse complement strand
ACCCGGATCATCGACCTGATCAGCCCGATCGGCAAGGGCCAGCGCGGCCTCATCGTCTCGCCGCCGAAGGCGGGCAAGACGATGATCCTGCAGGCGATCGCCAACGCCATCACCAAGAACAACCCGGAGTGCCACCTCATGGTCGTCCTCGTGGACGAGCGCCCTGAGGAGGTCACCGACATGCAGCGCACGGTCAAGGGCGAGGTCATCCACTCGACCTTCGACCACCCGGCGGATGACCACACCGCGGTCGCCGAGCTCGCCATCGAGCGCGCGAAGCGGCTCGTGGAGATGGGCCACGACGTCGTGGTGCTGCTCGACTCGATCACCCGGCTCGGCCGTGCCTACAACCAGGCCGCGCCGGCCAGCGGGCGCATCCTGTCCGGTGGTGTGGACTCCACCGCGCTCTACCCGCCGAAGCGGTTCTTCGGCGCCGCCCGCAACATCGAGAACGGCGGCTCGCTGACGATCCTGGCGACCGCCCTCATCGAGACCGGCTCCCGGATGGACGAGGTCATCTTCGAGGAGTTCAAGGGCACCGGCAACATGGAGCTCAGGCTGCGCCGTGAGCTGGCCGACAAGCGGCTGTTCCCCGCGGTGGACGTGGACGCGTCAAGCACCCGCAAGGAAGAGATCCTGCTTGCCCCCGACGAGCTGAAGATCATCTGGCAGCTGCGCCGCGTGCTGCACGCCCTGGAGCCGCAGCAGGCGCTTGAGCTCCTCATGGAGCAGATGCGCAAGACCCGCAGCAACGCCGAGTTCCTGCTCCAGGTCCAGAAGACCACCCTCGGCGCCGATCGCGAGCGCTAGCAGTCACCCGGTTGGGATCTCAGTTGGGAATTCCAACCGGGTTCGACTGGTTACTAGCGTCTGGCAGACTAAAAGCCGCACGTACGCGGTACCGGTTCACGCCCCCGCCGTCCTGCTCAGCTCAGGATGGCCCGGCGACCCGGCGACCGCATGATGGCAAGGAGCCACCTGATGAAGCCTGAGATTCACCCCGAGTACGTCGCCACGGAAGTGCACTGCGGCTGTGGCAGCACCTTCGTGACGCGATCCACCGTGTCAAGCGGCGTGATCCACACCGACGTGTGCTCGCAGTGCCACCCGTTCTACACCGGCAAGCAGAAGATCCTCGACACCGGTGGCCGCGTCGCCCGCTTCGAGAAGCGGTTCGGCACCAAGGTCACGGGAACCAAGGCCGGCAAGAAGTAGAACCGTTACGCTTGACGCCCGTGCGGCAGGGAGAGATCCCCGCGCCGTACGGGCGTTTTGCCCGTTTCGGCTTCAATGAAAAGAGGAAGGTCCCACCGTGTTCGATCGGCTCGCGGACCTGGCCAGTGAGCACGCCGAGCTTGAGCGGGCTCTCGCGGACCCCGCCGTGCACGCGGACGCTGACCAGGCCAGGACGCTCGCCAAGCGCTACTCCGAGCTCACCGCTGTCGTCACCGCCTACCGGGAGTGGCAGCAGATCGGTGACGACGAGGAGGCGGCCCGCGAGCTGGCCCGTGAGGACCCCTCGTTCGCGGCCGAGGCCGAGGAGCTGGCCGCCCGCCGCGCCCGGGTAGAGGACCGGCTGCGCACGCTGCTCGTGCCCAAGGACCCCAACGACGACAGGGACACCATCCTGGAGGTCAAGGCAGGCGAGGGTGGCGATGAGTCCGCGCTGTTCGCCGGGGACTTGCTGCGGATGTACCAGCGCTACGCCGAGCGGCATGGCTGGAAGACTGAGATCATCGACTCCACGCTGACCGGGCTTGGCGGAGTCAAGGACGCGACCATGGCGGTGAAGGCGGGGCGCAGCGGCGACGGTGCCTGGTCCCGCCTGAAGTACGAGGGCGGCGTGCACCGGGTGCAGCGCGTCCCGGTCACCGAGTCGCAGGGCCGGATCCACACCAGCGCGGCCGGGGTGCTCGTGCTGCCCGAGGCCGAGCCGGTCGACGTGCAGATCAACGACAACGACATTCGCGTTGATGTGTTCCGCTCCTCGGGTCCCGGCGGCCAGTCGGTGAACACGACCGACTCGGCGGTCCGGCTCACCCACGTGCCCACTGGCATCGTTGTCTCCTGCCAGAACGAGAAGAGCCAGCTCCAGAACAAGGAAGCGGCGCTGCGCGTGCTCCGGGCCCGGCTGCTGGCGCAAGCCGAGGCCGAGGCGGACGCGAAGGCATCGGCCGAGCGCAGGTCCCAGGTCCGGCAGGTTGACCGGTCCGAGCGGGTGCGCACCTACAACTTCCCTGAGAACCGGATCTCTGACCACCGGGTCGGCTACAAGGCCTACAACTTGGATCAGGTCATCGACGGCGACCTGGACGGGGTCATCGACGCGCTCGCCGCGGCGGACCTCCAGGAGAAGCTGGCGGAACAGACCAGCTAATGAGCCTCCTGCTCGACGAGATCGCGCTGGCGACGGCCCGGCTGGCCGAGGCCGGCGTCGAGTCGCCTCGCGCCGACGCGGAGCTGATCGCGGCGCACGTCCACGCCATCAAGCGAGGCGAGCTGCACACCGTGCCTGACGCCGCGTTCGACGCCACGTTCTGGGCGGATATCGCGCGGCGGGCCAACAGGGAGCCACTGCAGCACATCACCGGGCATGCCTACTTCCGGTACCTCGACCTTGCCGTCGGGCCCGGTGTCTTCGTGCCTCGGCCGGAGACCGAGGTGATGACGGGCTGGGCGATCGACCGGCTGCACGCGATGGACGTGGCCGAGCCGGTCGCGGTTGACCTGGGCACCGGGTCCGGTGCGATCGCCTTGTCGATCGCCCAGGAGGTGCCGCGCGCCCGGGTGCACGCGGTGGAGGGCGACCCGCTGGCCCGGGGCTGGGCCGAGCGGAACATCACGCGCTACGTGGATTCGAACACCGCCGGGCGGGTGCTACTGCACGCGGGCGACTTCACCCGGGGGCTGCGCGACCTACCCGAACTTGCCGCGCTGGCCGCCGGAGTGGACCTTGTCGTCAGTAATCCTCCGTACATCCCGGTAGGCTCAGAGGTACCGCCCGAGGTGGGGGAGTATGACCCGCCTGCCGCTCTCTGGAGCGGAACGGACGGCTTGGACGCGATGAGGTCGGTTGAGCGGGTTGCTCGGCAGCTGCTGAGGCCCGGCGGGCTCGTGGCGGTGGAACACGGCTGGCAGCAAGGAGCAGCCGTTTACTGGATATTCAGCGAGGAAGCCGGCTGGCGTGACACCCGCAACCACCGGGACCTCGCGAACCGGGACCGGTTCGTCACCGCAACCTGGCCCGGAACCTGAGAAACGCTCGGCAGCCGGGTGTATAAACCAAGAACGTCCGTTCCCCGGATGCCCCTTAGGATGGAAGCCCATGAGCGCGCGATACGACTGCGCGGACGCGCAGCAACGGGAAGCCGGGATCTCCGAGGCCGTCACCTCGGCCCGCGCCGGCGGCCTCATCGTCTTGCCGACCGATACGGTGTACGGCCTCGGCGCTGACGCGTTTTCCCCGGAAGCCGTGTCCCGGCTGCTGGCGGCCAAGGGCCGTGGCCGCAACATGCCGCCCCCGGTGCTCGTCGGCAGCGTGCGGGCGGCGACAGCGCTCGCGGAGTCGCTGGGCGCGTTCGGCCAGGACCTGATCGACGAGTTCTGGCCCGGGCCGCTGACCCTGGTGCTGCGGGCCTCGTCCACGCTCAAGTGGGATCTTGGCGACACCAACGGCACCGTCGCGATCCGCATGCCGCTGCACCCGATCGCGCTTGAGCTGCTGCGGCGCACCGGCCCGCTGGCGGTGAGCAGCGCGAACAAGACCGGCGAGCCGACCGGCGCGACCGCCGCCGACGCCGAGGCACAGCTCGGCGATGCCGTGGACGTCTACCTGGACGGCGGTCCGTGCTCTGAGAACGTCCCCTCGACCATCGTTGACCTGACCGGCTCGATGCCGCGGGTCCTGCGCAACGGCGCCATAACCGTCGACCAGCTGCGCAAGATAACACCCGTCATCGAGCTGCCCGCCGCTCCCGCCGGCTCGGCCGACGCCGGCTGACCTGGCGCCGGCATGCGCGATTATCTGTTCATCCTGATCATCGCGGCGGCGGTGACCTACCTGCTCACCCCGCTCGTGCGCCGTTTCGCCCTGCTGGTCAAGGCACAGCGCGAGCCGCGCGCCCGTGACGTGCACAAGGAGCCGACGCCGCTGATCGGCGGCCTGGCCATGTACGCGGGGATGGCCGCGGCCCTGCTGGTGGCCCAGCGGCTGACCTACCTGAAGGCGGCGTTCCCGTCCACCCGCACGATCAACGGGCTGCTGGCGGCGGGCGCCCTGCTGGTCGTCGTCGGCATCATCGACGACCGCTTCGAGATCGGCGCGATGAGCAAGCTGGCGGGCCAGATCGCGGCGGGCGGCGTCCTGGCCTACAGCGGCGCCTACCTGTACTGGCTGCCGATGCCCGGCGGGTCCACCTTGTCGCTTGAGCCGGACCTGTCCATCACGCTGACGATCCTGCTCATCGTGGTCACGATCAACGCGGTGAACTTCATCGACGGCCTTGACGGCCTGGCGGCCGGCGTCGTCGGCATCGGTGGGCTGGCGTTCTTCATCTACTCCTACACGCTGACGAACTCCGTTGACCTCCCGTCGCAGTCCGTGCCTGCCGTCGCGTCGGCGGTGCTGGTCGGGATGTGCGCAGGCTTCCTGCCGCACAACTTCAACCCCGCCCGCATCTTCATGGGCGACACGGGATCGATGCTCATCGGCATGCTGCTGGCCTACGGCCCGATCTCGAGCAACGCCTCGCTCGACTCCGGCGTGCTCGTCAATTACTCGCACTTGCAGGCGGTGAACCGGTTCCCGACGATCTTGCCGGTCCTGCTGCCGGTGGCGATCCTGATCGTTCCCTACGCGGATTTCTTCCTCGCGGTGATCCGCCGGACCGCGCGTGGCCACTCGCCATTCGCCCCCGACCGCAAGCACCTGCACCACCGGCTGCAGAGCATGGGGCACTCGCACCGGCAAAGCGTGCTGCTCATGTACCTGTGGGCCGGGCTGTTCGCCGGGGCGGTCGTCGGCCTGTCTGTCGTCCGGACCGAGCTGGTCTGGCTGGGCATCGTGACGCTGGCGGCGCTCATCGCCCTGCTGTTTGCGACGATCCCGCAGTGGCGCCCATGGCGAAAGAGCCAGCCCCGGCGCACGGCCCACGCGGCGGCGCCGACGCCTCAGCCGCCAGTCACCTCCCCTCCTCTTTTCCCAAACGGGCCCGTCACTCCGTCCTATCCCGCCTCTCCGACTGGCCCGGCATCGGCCTACGGTGCGAATGGTTACCCGGCAGGCCAGCCCGCCGCCAACGGCCACCCGGCGTACGCCCGCCCGGCCGACGGTCGCTCGGCCAGCGGCCACGATCGCCCGGCGAACGGTCACCCGGCGTACGGCCGCCCGGCCGACGGCAACGGGGCTCACCGCGACGGCGAGACGCCCCAGGGCTGGCCGCTGCCGGACTACCCGGCACCGCCTAGGTCCTGGCGCTGACAGCTGACCCTCCAGCGCTCGCCGGCGTTCCCGGCTGCTTCTTGACGGCTGCCCGGGACCTGGGTGCGAGTCTGGAAACTTGGTCATGTAAAGTCAGCAATCAGGTAAAGACAAAGTCAAGAAGTTTGTGATACGCTTCACAAGCACCCTCCCCGAGAGTAAGCGAGAGGCACGTGGTAACGTACGTGGACCTACCTGGGCGGTTTGGTCGCGACACCGTCGCGATTGCGCCCGCGCGGATCACGCGTGCCTGCTCAGGGAGGCTCCCCTGGGATGTCAGCACCCCGGGCAATGATGCCACCTCTCCCTCAGGAGCCAGCAGATGATGGCCAACTACGTCCGCGTCGTCCGGCGCTCGGCCGCGCTCTGCAGCGTGGTCGCCGTCGCGATGATCGCGATCTGCGCCACCGTCACCGGTACCAAGGGCCTGTACGGAGCGCTGATCGCCGTCGCGATCGTGACGGCGTTCTTCGGGATCAGCATCGTGGCTGTCGGCCGCGCCGCCAAGGTCAGCCCCATGTTCATGATGGCGGTAGCGATGGCCACCTATATCGTCAAGATCCTCATCTTCCTGGTCGTGCTGGCCCTGCTGCGCCACGTCACCGTGTTCAACCCGCGGAGCCTTGGCATCACCGCCTTCGTGCTCATCTTGTCCTGGAGCGCCGCGCAGGTCGTCACGATGATGCGGACCAAGATGCTCTACGTCACGCCGGAAGAGCAGGCGTAGGGGATGGCAACGGTGAGCGCTGACGACACCCCGCGAGGCACCGCGGGCGCCCCGGCTCCCCGCCGGACCGTCGCGTCACGGCGACGGCAGACCTTTGCCAGCCGCTGGAACGGCGGCAAGCCCGACGGCGCCGCCACCGGCCCGGGTGTCGGCTCGGAGGCCTTCAGCTACATCGCCGCGGGCCTGGTCGCCTATGGCGGCATCGGCTGGCTGGTGGCCCACTTCACCCATATTGAGCTTTTCTTCCCGATCGGCATGCTGGTCGGGGTCGCCATATCGCTCTGGTGGGTCGTCTATAAGTACGGCCGCAAGAGTGACTGACATGTTGAGCATGCGCGCAGCAGCGGGCGACCGCGTGCGCCGCCGGAGGGGAACCCCCGAGAGGAGAATTGCCGGTGACCGGTGACGTCGCGGCTGTCGCGGCCGCCACGGGCGGCTGCCATCTTTTTAGCGGGTGCGGCTATCCCGCACCTGGCCTGCAGGACTTCAACTTCAGGACGCTGTTCACCATCGGCTCGTGGAACGTCACGAAGCCGGAGCTGATCGCCGTCTTGTGCGGGCTGATCGTGATCGTCTTCTTCTGGGTCGCCTTCGCCAAGCCGAAGCTGATCCCGGGCCGGACCCAGAGCCTTGGCGAAATGGCGATCCTGGCCGTCAGGGACATGATCGTCCGGCCCAACCTGGGCAAGAAGGGCGACAAGTACCTGCCCCTCATGTCCTCGCTCTTCTTCTTCATCGTGCTGATGAACCTGATGGAGCTCATCCCGGTCCTTCAGTTCCCGGCGATGTCCAGGATCGGGTTCGTGATCCCGCTGGTCGCCATCATCTACGTCTGGTACTGGTACCTGGGCTTCAAGACCAAGGGGTTCATCGGCTACTTCAGGTCCTGGATCCCGACGGCCCCGCTGTTCATCCTGCCGCTGCTGATCCTGATCGAGGTCGCCAAGTACGTCCTCATCCAGCCGTTCACCCTCGGCATCCGACTGTTCGCCAACATGTTCGCCGGCCACCTGCTGCTGTCGGTCTTCATGGTCGCGACCTGGTACCTGGCGGGCCTGTCCATCGGCCTGCTGTACGCGGCCGGCTCGCTGTTCATGGTGTTCTTCGTCTTCCTGCTTGAGCTCCTGGTCGACCTCCTGCAGGCGTTCATCTTCGCCACCCTGGTTTCCACCTACTTCGCGGACTCGCTGGAGGCGGCTCAGCACTGAGCCGCCAGCCTGCCGCTTCCACGCAACCATCCACAGCTAGCCAGCCCGGCGGGGTTACCTCAGCCGCCGGACCGACCGCAAAGGAAAAAGAAATCACATGTCTCTCGCCGTTCTCGCCGCGTCCTCCGGCAACACCATCGACATCAAGAGCCTGGGTGCCCTCGGGTACGGCCTCGCGGCCATCGGCCCGGGCGTCGGCATCGGCCTGATCTTCGGCCACGCGATCGAGGCCATGGCCCGCCAGCCCGAGGCCAGCGGTCGCATCGTGCAGTACATGTGGATCGGCTTCGCCCTGGCCGAGGCGCTCGCGCTGATCGGCTTCGTCGCCCCGTTCCTCTTCTCCAGCTGACCCGTCCGCACCGTTTGCCTAAGAAAGGTTAGGGAACATGTCCATGCCCCTAGCTGCGGCGTCGACGACCAACCCCCTCCTCCCGTCCCCGACCGAGCTGATCCTCGGGATCGCCGTCTTCGTCATCGTCTTCGGCGTCCTTGGCAAGATGCTCCTGCCGCGGATCATGAAGACGCTGGAGGAGCGCGAGGACGCGATCGAGGGCGGCATCCACCGCGCCGAGCAGGCTCAGGCCGAGGCCGCCGCCATGCGCGAGGAGTACCGCGCGCAGCTCGCCGAGGCCAACCGCGACGCCGCCCGGCAGCGCGAGGCGGCCCAGGAGGAGAAGGCGCAGATCATCGCTGAGGCCCGTGAGCAGGCCCAGGTCGAGGCCCGCCGGATCCTCGAGTCGGCGCAGAACCAGATCGCCGCCGAGCGGCAGCAGGCCCTGCAGAGCCTGCGGGCCGAGGTTGGCGCGCTCGCCACCGAGCTTGCCAGCCGTATCGTCGGCGAGTCGCTGGCCGACACCGCGCGCCAGGGCCGGATGATCGACCGCTTCCTGGCGGAGATGGAAGACAGCGACGCCACCGCCGCGACCACCGGGAGCCCTAGCTAATGCGCGGCGCCAGCAGGGCTTCCTACGCGGAGCTGCGGGAGCGGCTCGCCGCCACCGCCCCAGGGGCGCCCATCGCGGCGCAGGTTGGCGATGAGCTGTTCGCGGTGACCCGGCTGCTCGACTCCGAGCACGGGCTGCGGCGTGCCCTCGCGGACCCGACGAAGCCAGGTGAGGAGAAGGCCGCGCTGGTCACCCGGCTGCTGCGCGGCCGGGTCGCGCAGACCACCGTCGACCTGGTGGGGGAGGCCGCGGCCGCCCGCTGGAGCAGCTCAGGCGACCTGGCCGACGCGATCGAGCAGCTCGCCATCGAGGCGCTTACGCTGGCGGCGCAGTTTGACGGCACGCTCGACGACCTCGAGGACGACCTGTTCCGGTTCAGCCGCGTGGTCTCCGGCCAGCCGCGGCTGCGGTCGGCCCTGATCGGCCCGGTCAGCGAGCCCGCCAAGCAGGAGCTCCTGCGGGACCTGCTGGCGACCAAGGTGAGCTCAACCTCGCTGAGCCTCATCACGCAGTTGCTGACCCATCCAAGGGGACGCTCGCCCCAGGTGGCGCTCGAGCTCGCGGCCAGCATCGCCGCCCGCCGGCGGGAAGAGCTGGTCGCGGTGGTGCGCGTCGCCACCGAGCTGACACCGCAGCAGCGCGAGCGGCTCGGCCGGATGCTGGCGACACAGCATGGCCGGGCTATCCACCTCAATGTCTTGCTCGACCCGACCGTCCTTGGCGGCATGTCCGTCCAGATCGGCGATGAGCTGATCGACGGGACCGCGGCCAGCCGGCTGGCGGAGGTCCGCCGACGGCTGATGGGCTGACGGGCGCCGCTCACGATGCGTGGCGAACCGCTACGATTCTAATAAGAAGCTAGAAAACCAGCAGCGATTTGCCACATATGCGCAGGTCATGGTGCGGCCCGAACTCAGAAACCTAGTTTCTGATCAGTTACTTACGAACGGAATGGGGAAGATGGCGGAGCTGACAATCCGACCGGATGAGATCCGCGACGCACTGGCGCGGCTCGTCGAAGAGTATGAGCCCGAAGGTGCCACTCGTGATGAGGTCGGCACGGTCGTTGAGTGCGGCGACGGCATCGCTCGCGTCGAGGGCCTGCCCTCGGCCATGGCCAACGAGCTACTCCAGTTCGAGGACGGCACCCGCGGCCTCGCGCTGAACCTCGACATCCGCGAGATCGGCGTGGTCATCCTGGGTGACTTCTCCGGCATCGAGGAGGGCCAGACGGTGCGACGCACCGGCGAGGTCCTGTCGGTGCCGGTTGGCGACAGTTTCCTTGGCCGCATGGTCGGCCCGCTGGGCGAGCCGCTCGACGGCATGGGCCCGATAGAGGACACTGTCGAGCGCGCCCTCGAGCTGCAGGCGCCCAACGTGGTACAGCGGCAGTCGGTCAAGGAGCCGCTGCAGACCGGCATCAAGGCGATCGACGCCATGACCGCCATCGGCCGGGGCCAGCGCCAGCTGATCATCGGCGACCGGCAGACCGGCAAGACGGCCATCGCGATCGACACGATCATCAACCAGAAGGCCAACTGGGCCTCCGGTGACCCGACCAAGCAGGTCCGCTGCATCTATGTCGCGGTCGGCCAGAAGGGCTCGACGATCGCGGCGATCAAGCAGTCCCTCGAAGAGGCCGGCGCGATGGAGTACACCACGATCGTGGCCGCACCCGCGTCCGATCCGGCCGGCTACAAGTACATCGCGCCCTACACCGGCAGCGCGATCGGCCAGCACTGGATGTACGACGGCAAGCATGTCCTGATCGTCTTCGACGACCTGTCCAAGCAGGCCGAGGCCTACCGCGCCATCTCGCTGCTGCTGCGCCGCCCGCCGGGCCGCGAGGCCTACCCGGGTGACGTCTTCTACCTGCACTCGCGCCTGCTTGAGCGCTGCGCCAAGCTGAGCGACGACCTCGGCGCGGGATCGATGACCGGCCTGCCGATCATCGAGACCAAGGGCAACGACATCTCGGCCTACATCCCGACCAACGTCATCTCGATCACCGACGGGCAGATCTTCCTGGAGACGGACCTGTTCAACTCCGGTGTCCGCCCGGCCATCAACGTCGGCCAGTCGGTGTCACGAGTCGGTGGCTCCGCGCAGGTCAAGGCGATGAAGCGCGTCGCAGGCCAGCTCCGGCTGTCGCTGTCGCAGTTCCGCGACCTGGAGGCGTTCGCGGCGTTCGCGTCCGACCTTGACGCCGCCTCCCGCGCTCAGCTGGACCGTGGCGCCCGGCTGGTCGAGCTGCTCAAGCAGCCGCAGTACACGCCGTTCCCGGTTGAGGAGGAGGTCGTCTCGATCTGGGCCGGCACCACCGGGCAGCTCGACGACATTGCGGTCGAGGACATCGGCCGGTTCGAGACCCAGTTCCTTGACTCGCTGCGTCGCAACCAGGCGGGCCTGCTCGGCGCGATCCGCGAGACCAAGAACCTGTCGGACGACAACGTCCAGGCGCTGCAGGAGGCGATCGACCAGTTCAAGCGCACGTTCCAGCCCTCAGGCGGCGAGTCGCAGACCGTCGAGGAGGAGGACGTTGACGCGCTCGGCCAGGGCGAGCACGGCCAGGACACGGTCGCGCGGTACGGCAGCAAGCCCGCTCCGGCGGACGGCGAGTAGGGCGCTATGGGAGCACAGCTTCGCGCGGTCCGGGGGCGGATCAGGGCGGTCAAGTCGATCTCCAAGATCACTCGTGCCCAGGAGCTGATCGCGTCGTCCCGGATCGTCAAGGCCCAGCAGCGGATGCGTGCGGCGGAGCCGTACGCCCGCGAGCTGACCACGGCGGTCGAGGCGGTGGTCAGCCGGTCCGCCACGCTCAACCACCCGATGATCACCGAGCCAGAGAACGTCTCCAAGGCCGCGATCCTCGTCCTGACCAGCGACGGCGGCTTCTGTGGCGCGTACAACGCGAACGTGCTGCGCGAGGCGGCCCGGCTGCGGACCCGCAACGAGGAGTCCCAGCTCTCGTCCGACATGTACGTCGTCGGCCGCAAGGGCATTGCCTGGCACCGCTTCCGCGATGTCCCGCTGGTGGGCGAGTGGAGCGGCTTCTCGGCCACGCCGAACTACCAGGTGGCCGAGGAGATCACGCTCGCGCTGCTCGAGGCGTACGAGAAGGACGACGGGGTTGACGAGATCTACCTCGTCTCCACCGAGTTCGTCTCGATGCTGACCCAGCGCCCGACCGTCCGCCGCATCCTTCCCCTCCAGGTGGAGGAGAGGGAGGGCGAGCGGCCGCTCGGGCAGCTGCCGAGCTACGAGTTCGAGCCGTCACCTGACGTGGTGCTGGACGCGCTGCTGCCGCAGTACGTCGCGAGCCGTATCTTCTACGCGATGCTGGAGGCGGCCGCCTCCGAGCTCGCCGCGCGGCGGCGAGCGATGAAGGCCGCCACCGACAACGCCAATGACCTTCTAGACCGGCTGACCCGGCAGGCGAACAACGCCAGGCAGGCGGAGATCACCCAGGAAATCAGCGAAATCGTCGGCGGGTCGAACGCGCTCGCTGCAGCGAACGCAGGGAGTGAGTAGCACACCATGACCGCACCCGTAACAGAGAGCGGGACCGCGACGGGGACCGGCCGCGTCGCCCGGGTCATTGGCCCGGTCGTCGACGTTGAGTTCCCCGCTGAGTCCATGCCCGAGATCTACTACGCGCTCAACGTGGACGTTGAGTTCGGTGGCGAGACTCGTACGCTGACCCTCGAGGTCGAGCAGCACATCGGCGACAACGTGGTCCGCGCGATCTCGCTGCAGCCGACCGACGGGCTGGTCCGTGGCGCCGAGGTCACCTCCACTGGCGCCCCGATCTCAGTGCCCGTCGGTGATGTGACCAAGGGCCACGTGTTCAACGTCCTCGGCGACCCGCTGGACGTGCCCAAGGCCAGCCTGGACGTCACCGAGCGCTGGTCGATTCACCGCCCGGCCCCGGCCCTGGACCAGCTCGAGTCCAAGACGGAGATGTTCGTCACCGGCATCAAGGTCATCGACCTGCTGACCCCGTACGTGCGAGGCGGCAAGATCGGCCTGTTCGGCGGCGCGGGCGTCGGCAAGACCGTGCTGATCCAGGAGATGATCCGCCGGGTCGCCCAGAACTTCGGTGGTGTCTCCACGTTCGCCGGCGTCGGCGAGCGCACCCGTGAGGGCAACGACCTGTTCACGGAAATGACCGAGTCCGGCGTCATCGCCGACACCGCGCTGGTCTTCGGCCAGATGGACGAGCCGCCGGGCACCCGGCTTCGCGTCGCCCTGAGCGCCCTGACGATGGCCGAGTACTTCCGCGACGTCCAGAAGCAGGACGTGCTGCTGTTCATCGACAACATCTTCCGGTTCACCCAGGCGGGCTCCGAGGTCTCCACGCTGCTCGGCCGCATGCCGTCCGCCGTGGGTTACCAGCCCACCCTGGCGGACGAGATGGGCCAGCTGCAGGAGCGGATCACCTCGACCCGTGGCCACTCGATCACCTCGATGCAGGCGATCTACGTGCCCGCCGACGACATCACCGACCCGGCGCCGCACACGGTGTTCGCCCACCTCGACGCGACCACGGTGCTGTCCCGGGCCATCACGGAAAAGGGCATCTACCCGGCCGTGGACCCGCTGGACTCCACCTCCCGGATCCTGGACGCCAAGTACATCGGCTCCACGCACTACGACGTGGCCCGTACCGTCCAGCAGATCCTGCAGCGGTACAAGGAGCTCCAGGACATCATCGCCATCCTCGGCATCGACGAGCTGTCGCAGGAAGACCAGATCACGGTCCAGCGGGCGCGCCGCATCGAGCGGTTCCTGTCCCACCCGATGTACGTCGCCGAGCAGTTCACCGGCCAGAAGGGCGAGTTCGTCCCGCTGGAGGAGACCATCTCCTCCTTCAAGGCGATCGCCGATGGCAAGTACGACAACGTGCCCGAGCAGGCGTTCTACATGGTCGGCGGCATCGAGGACGTCGAGCGCAAGGCCAAGGAGCTGGAGCGGTCGTGACGCTGCACGTCGAGCTGCTGATGCCGGACCGCTCGCTGTGGTCCGGCGAGGCCGGACTGGTGATCGCGAAGACCATGGACGGCGACATCGGCGTCCAGAGCGGGCACTCGCCGGTCTTCGGCATCCTGTCCCCGGGCAGCCTCGTCCGCATCCGCGAGGTGCCGGGCGACGACAACCCCGGTGACGTGGTCAGGGCCGCGATCAGGGACGGGTTCCTGTCCGTGTCCGATGACCGCGTGTCCATCCTCGCCTCGGCCGCCCAGCTGGCGGCCGAGGTCAACACCGAGGTCGCGCAGGCGGACCTGGAAGAGGCCGCCTCCGGGGCCGGTGGCTCGGTTGAGGAGTCACCGGACTACCGGTACGCGAGGGCGCGCCTGCAGGCCGCCGACGTGCAGGCCTAACCCGGCCAGGACTGACGCGCAGACGACGTGGGCGAAGGGCTAGCAGTTGACGCTGTCTGGCTCTTCGCCGTCCTCCTGGCCCTCATCGTGGCCGCCGCGGCGGCCCTGGCCGTCCGCAGGTACTGGCTAGAGCGCAGTGGCGGCACCGTCGAGTGCGGCCTGCGCAGCCTGTCCGGGCGTGGCGGGTGGCGGCTCGGCGTTGTCTCCTACCAGCGTGACGAGCTCTACTGGTACGGGGCGCTCGGCGTCGCGCTGCGCCCCGAGCGCGTCTTCCCGCGGCGGTCGGTCGAGGTAACCTCCCGCCGCCCGGTTGATCCATCCGAGATGACCGTTCTCGATCCCTCCTGGATCGTCATCGAGGTCAAGACGGGCCTGCCCGACAGCCCCGTCGAGCTGGCGATGACGGATCAGGCCCTCACCGGCCTCCTCGCCTGGCTCGAGGCCTCACCGCCCGGCTCCCACCTCGACGACATGCCCTGACCTCGCGGCTAGCCGGCGATCCTCAGCTCGGAAGTGACGACGTCCACCGGGTCGGCGGCGAGCGGGGCGCGGCCGATGATCAGGTCGGCGGCCCGCTCGGCGACGGCGATCGTCGGAGCGTTGGTGTTGCCGCGCGGCAGCGTCGGGAACACGGAGGCGTCCACGACCCGCAGCCCCGTCACCCCGCGCACCCGCAGCTGCGGGTCCACGACGGAAGGCTGACGGGCCATGTGCAGGGGGGAGTCCCCGCCCATCGCGCAGGTCCCGGTCGGGTGATAGAGCGTCGAGACGCTGGCCCGGATGTAGTCCCGCACGACCTGGTCGGAGACCACCGCCCCGCCCGGCGCCAGCTCGCCGCTGACGATGCCGGACAGCGGCGCGGCCGACGCGTAGTCGCGCACCATCCGCACCCCGGTGGTGAGGGTGGCCAGGTCGGTGGAGTCCGACAGGTAGGCCGGGTCGATGAGCGGCCGGTGCCGGGGATCCCGCGAGCGCAGCCGGATGTGGCCCCGGCTGGCCACGCTGACCAGGGTGACGAGGACGGACATCGCCCGCCGCGCCGGGTCGGTCAGGCCCTGGTTGAGGAACGCCGCCGGCAGCACGTGCCACTGCAGGTCGGGTGCCTGCAGCCGCGGGTCGGACCGGGCGAACCCGCCCGCCTCGGCGATGTTCGAGGTCAAAGGCCCCTTGTGGGTGAGCTTCCAGCGGATGACGTCGGAGTTGCCCGAGCTTTCCCACGGTCCGCGCAGCGTGGGAGTAGACCAGATAACCGGGACCATCGGATGGTCGGTGAGGTTCGCGCCCACGGCCCGGTTGTCCTCGATCACGAAGATCCCGTGCTCGCGTAGCTCGTCGGCCGGGCCGATGCCGGAAAGCATCAGCAGCTGCGGGCTTCCGATCGCCCCGGCCGCGAGGATCACCTCGGCCTCGGCCCGGATGGTCTCGTCCTTGCCCGCCTGCCGTACGGTCACGCCCGCCGCCCGCCCGCCCTCGATGAGGACGCTGGTGGCCAGGACGTCGGTCCTGATCGTCAGGTTGCGGCGGGCGGCCCGAATCGAGGCAGGCAGGTAGGCATCGGCCGCGGAGCAGCGTCGTCCGTCCCGCTGCGTCACCTGGTAGAACCCGACGCCCTCCTGGACCGGCCCGTTGAAGTCATCGATGTCGGGCGCGCCCCGCCGCCTGGCCGCCTCGACGAACGCCTTGCCGTGCTCGGACCGGTAGCCCAGGTCAACCACGGACAGCGGCCCGTCGGCGCCGTGCCAGCGACTCGCGCCGCGCACGTTGGTCTCCGCTCGCCTGAAGTAAGGCAGCAGGTCACGGTAGCCCCAGCCGATACAGCCGAACTCGTCGCGCCAGCCGTCGTAGTCAAAGCGGCTGCCGCGAATGTAGATCATGGCGTTGATCGCCGATGACCCGCCGAGCACCCGACCGCGCGGCCAGTAGATCGGCCGGTCGTCAGCCCGCTCCTGGGGGACCGTCGTGTAGTTCCAGTCGTACTTGGTCTGGAACAGGCGGCTCATGGCGGCCGGGATGGCGATCTCGTCGGCCCGCGCCTCCGGCCCCGCCTCAATCAGCAGGACGCGCGTCCCCGGGTCCTCAGACAAGCGCGAGGCAAGCACGCACCCGGCGCTGCCACCACCAACGATCACGTAGTCGTACACGCCACCCACCAGCAGGCTTATCGCGACATTTGCTGACACGATAGCCCGATATGGGTCAGCCTGCGGTGAAATCTGCCGGTAGGAAACCGTCGCAGCAGTGATGTGACACAGGCGTGACCCGGCCCGCGGTCACCGACCCGCCTCCCGGCTGCCCCGCGACCCGCCCCCCGGCTGCCCCGCGACCCCCCTCCCGGCACAAGGCCGCTGACCTCTGCTGCCTCGTTGTCACCAGCGGTCCATCGCGCCGCACCAGGTGGCCCACAGACTGGCCGAAAGTCACCGATGCTGTTGATTGCGCCGTAAAAATCGGCCCAATCAACAGCGTTCGCTCCAGAAAGTGGCCATCCGGCCCCGGCGCGAGTCCAACGGCGGCCAGGCGCCTGCCTGCCGTCAACCCCGGACGAAATGGAGTCCGGGGTCCGGCGAGCCCCCGATAACCGCCGGACCCCGGAGTCTGTGGGATCGACTACGCACTGTGACTATACAGCCCCCTGTGGTAGCTGACAAATTAATACCCCAGGTCAAAGCCATGATCACCTTTTTCTTGCAACTACTCTCCGTAACCATCGGCCAGGCGGCGGAGACAGGGCGGACGGGGAGGCTAGGGTAACGGCATGGCCTCAGAAGAGCGCGCGGAGCGGCACCGCGAGAACCCGGTTGTCCTGTCGCGGATCTACACCCGCACCGGCGACGATGGCACCACCGCCCTCGCCGACGGGAGCCGTGCCCACAAGACCGACAGCCGCCTCGCCGCCTACGCTGACACCGACGAGGCCAACTGCGCCATCGGGGTGGCGGTGACCATGGGCGGGCTACCCGATGACCTCAAGGCTCTCCTGGGCCACATTCAGAACGAGCTGTTCGACGTCGGTGCCGACCTCGCCAACCCGGTCAGCGACGAGCCGCCGCCCTACCCGCCCATCCGTGTCGACGAGAGCTACGTCAGCGGCCTCGAGCAGGCCTGCGACAAGTACAACGCCGACCTGCCGACCCTGCGCAGCTTCGTCCTTCCCGGCGGCACACCCGGCGCGGCGCTGCTCCACGTCGCCCGCACCGTGACCCGGCGGGCCGAGCGGTCGGCCTGGGCGGCCAGGCTCGAGCACGGGGACAGCGTCAGCCCGCTCCCCGCCAAGTACCTCAACCGCCTCTCCGACCTGCTGTTCATACTGGGCCGGGTCGCGAACACCGGGACCGGGGACGTTCTGTGGCGTCCAGGCGGGGATCGCTAACGGTTCTTGCGCTTGGGCTGGTAAAGGCGGCCGTGCAGCAGCGTGACCAGCTTGACTAGGCGGTCGATGTCCGTGGGGCTGCGCCGGAACGAAGTCGTGAGCACCGCCGGGCGCAGCCACTGCCGTGCGATCGACTTGGCCCGGGAGAACTCACGCAGCCCGTCAGCGCCGTGGATGCGCCCGAAGCCGGACTCGCCCGACCCGCCGAAGGGTAGCGATGGCACGCCAACGAACCCGAGCACCGAGTTGATCGACGTCATGCCGGCGCGCAGCGACCGGGCCGCGGCCAGGCCGGTCCTCCTCTTGCGCGTGAACACAGAAGAGCCCAGTGCGTACGGCGACGCGTTGGCCAGCCGCACCCCGTCGGCCAGGGTCGCGACCGCGGCGACGGTCACGGTCGGGCCGAAGGTCTCCTCCCGGACAGCGGAGCTGTCTTCCGGCACGTCGGTGAGGATGACCGGCTGGACGAAGGGCTTGCGTACTGAGTCGAGGCCCCCCACCACGGGCCGCCCGCCCCTGGCCACGGCGTCGGTGAGGTGCCGCTCGACCGTGTCGGGCTGGCTGGGCAGCGTCATCGGCCCGTAGCTGGCGCCCTCGTCCTCGCCGGGCCGCAGGGTGGTCACTCGCTGCGAGAGCTTCTCAAGGAAGGCGGGGTAAACGGACTCGACCACGTAGACCCGCTCAATCCCCACGCAGGTCTGCCCGGCGTTGGACATCGCGCCCCAGGCGGCGGCATCGGCGGCGGCGTCAAGGTCAGCGTCGGCCGCGACCAGCATGGCGTCCTTGCCGCCCCCCTCGACGAGCACCGGGGTCAGCTGCTCGGCGGCGGCGGCCATCACCTTGCGGGCCGTCGCGGGAGAGCCGGTGAAGGCGACCTTGTTCACCCCGGACCTGGCCAGGGCCGCGCCCGTCTCGCCCTGGCCGCAAACCAGCTGCAGGACTGGCTCGGTGTCGCCGAACACCTCGCTCAGGGTGTCGGTGAACGAGTCGACGAGGAACTTGCCCGTCCCCGTCGTCAGCTCGCTCGGCTTGAACACGACCGCGTTCCCGGCTGCGAGGGCGTAGACGATCGACCCGATCGGGGTGAACACGGGGTAGTTCCACGGGCCGATCACGCCGATCACGCCGAGCGGGTAGTACTCGAGGGACGCCGCCTGGTTGTACATGAGCAGGCCGCTCGGCACCCTCCTGGGCCTCAGCACGCTCCTGGCATGCCGCGCCGCCCAGTCGACGTGCAAGATGGCGGAGATGATCTCCAGCGTGGCATCCTCGCCGGGCTTGCCTGTCTCCTCGCGGACGATGCTGGCGAGCCGGGGCATGTACCGGGTCAGCGCCGATTTCCAGGCAAGAAGTCGCAGCTTCCGCTCGCTGAAGCCCAGGCCGCCCCACCACGACGCCGCCTGGCGGGCACGCCTGACCGCCTCGGCGACCTCGCGCTCGCCGTGGACCGGGTAGGTGGCGATCACCTCGCCGGTCGCCGGGCTATGAGACTCAAACGTCGCGGTGGTCGAGTCCCAGGAGCGCATATCAGGAGAAACCACATGTCCTGCCATGAGAACAGAGTAGACACCACAAGACTCCCGCGCACCTGCCTCTCGTCTCGGTCCCGCCGACGGCCGATAAGCTTCCCCTCGTGCCAGATCGTCCCTACACCGTGGTGAGCTGCGCCATCTCGGTCGATGGCTGCCTGGACGACTGCTCGCCGCGGCGGCTGATCCTGTCCGGGCCCGAGGACCTAGACGAGGTCGACGAGCTACGGGGCTCGGTCGACGCGATCCTCGTGGGCGCGGGCACGATCCGGGCGGACAACCCCAGGCTCCTGGTCCGCTCGCCCGCGCGGGTGGCCGCCCGCGTGGCGCGGGGGCTGCCGGACCAGCCGTTGCGGGTGACGTTGACCCGGGCAGGCGGGCTGGACGCCTCAGCCCGCTTCTTCACTGGCCCGGGGGAGTGGGCCCTCTACGAGGGCGAGGATCTCACCCTTGCGTCTGTCTTGGAGTCCCTGGCGCAGCGGTCCGTCGCCAGCGTCCTCATCGAAGGCGGCTCGGCCATCTTGGCCTCGGCGCTGGCCGGTGGTCTTGCCGATGAGCTAAGGCTGGCGGTGGCGCCGTTCTTCGTGGGCGAGCCGCTGGCGCCGCGATTCGCCGTTCCCGGCTTGTACCCGCACACGTCGGCCAGTCCCATGCACCTGGAATCGGTCCGCCAGGTTGGTACCGTCGCCGTGATGCACTACCGCCTGACCGATCGGCAACGCGCTAGCGGTACAGGACTACCTTGCCCATGACACCAGGGCTCTCCAGGAGGCGGTGTGCCTCGGTCAGCGTCCTGGCGTTGATGCCCTCGATCCGCCGCGTCACGGTGCTGCGCAGCACGCCCTGGTCGAGCAGCACCCCGGCCCGGTTCAGCAGTGCGCCCTGTTCCCCCATGTCATCGGCCTGGTGGCTGGAGCGGGCGAACATGAACTCCCAGTGCCAGGTGATGCTCTTGGACTTCAGCGGGTAGACGTCGTCGTGCTCGTCGTCGATCGCGACGATGTGCCCGAACGGGCGCAGCACCTCGGCGAATAGGGGGACCTGCCCGGCGGAGAACGAGGTGAAGAGCCATGTCACGCCGTGCGGCGCCACCCGCTTGACCTCGTCGGCCAGGGCGTGATGGTCGACCACCTCGTGCGCGCCCATCTGCTTCACCCACTCCGCTGACTCGGCGCGCCCGGCCGTGGCGATGACGCGCAGCCGGGTCTGGGTTCGGGCCAGCTGGGTGAGGATGGAGCCCACGCCGCCGGGCGCGCCGACGATGAGGAAGTCGCCCTCGGACTCGGCGGTGGCTCCCAGGTGGTCGAATAGCGTCTCCCACGCTGTGATCGTGGTCAGCGGCAGCGCGGCGGCGTCGGCGAAGGGCAGCGTCGCGGGCTTGCGGCCGACGATCCGCTCGTCCACCACCTGGAACTCGGCGTTCGATCCCGCCCGGGTGATGTCGCCGGCGTAATAGACCTCGTCGCCCTCGACGAACCGGCTGACCGCCGGGCCGGTGGCGATGACCGTTCCCGCCGCGTCGTAGCCGAGGATGCGGCCGGATGAGCCCGGGCGCACCTTGGTGTCCACGGGGTTGACCGACACAGCCGCTACCCGGACGAGCACGTCGCGCGGCCCGGGCTCAGGCACCGGGACAGAGGCGTCCACCAGCGTGCCGTCGGCAGTGACGACGGCGGTCATCTGTGTCATCTGCGTCATTCGGTGTCCTCGTAAGGTCCTTGGAAGGTCGTTCCCGGTGTGGTTCCGGGCACCAAAGACTGTACGACCCAGGCCGCGGCCGCACCCACAAGGGCCGGCTCTCCGGCGTGGCCTGGCTACCGCGACCTAAAACAGCGTGCCCTCGCGCTCCTTGCCGCGCATGGTGTCGTAGTCGAGGGTGACACAGCGGATGCCGCGGTCCTCCGCGAGCGTGCGCGCCTGGAGCTTTATCTCCTGCGCGGCGAAGATGCCATGGACCGGGGCGAGCAGCGGGTCGCGGTTGAGGAGCTCCAGGTACCTGGTCAGCTGCTCAACGCCGTCAATTTCGCCGCGCCGCTTGATCTCGACCGCGACGTGCTCGTTGTTGGCGTTCCTGGCCATGATGTCGACGGGACCGATCGGCGTCGGATACTCGCGGCGGATGAGCCGCCAGCCGTCGCCAAGCAGGTGGAGTTGCTCGGCCAGCAGCTCCTGCAAGTGCGCCTCGACGCCATCCTTCACCAGGCCCGGGTCGATCCCCAGGTCCACCGAGGTGTCGCTCAGCGTCTCCTCGATGTTGATCGTGAGCGTCTCGCCCGGCTTGTTGGTGACCGTCCACTTGGCTGGCGTCTCAGTCAGCCTGCACGGCGGGGACATCCAGTTCAGCGGCTTGTAGGAGCCGCCGTCCGAGTGCACAAGGACCGAGCCGTCAGCCTTGACGATCAGCAGCCGCAGGGCCGAGGGGAGGTGGGCGGTCAGCCGGCCGTCATAGTCCACGCTGCACCGCGCGATAACGAGTCGCACGAAACTGCACTGTAGCCCGAAACGATGCCTCGGGAGAGGTGGTTGAGTAGGGAGCGGGCGGTGCGTAAGCGACCGTATCGGGGGCGTTACGGGCGGCCGTCCCCCCGGTAGACCCGGATAACCTGGGTTGCTGTGAGTCCGCGCAAGACCCGTCGTCAGCCTCCCACCGCGCCGTCCGCTCCGCTCGGGCCCGAGCGCATCGAGGAGTGGCCCGATGATGACTGGGTGGTCCGGCCGGTGCCGGGCGCGGCGGCGACCAAGGCCTACCGGTGTCCCGGCTGCGACCAGGAGATCTACCCGGGGACGCCCCACACGGTCGCCTGGCCGAGCCGCGCCTCGGGGGTGGAGTCCCGGCGCCACTGGCATACTGCATGCTGGCAGCGCCGCATGCAGCGACGTCCGGGCCGCTAGCGGCGCACATCACTTAACGAGTTCCCCCAACCACAGCGAGGCATTGCCACCGTGACTGAGATCAGGGCAGCGACCATCCTTCCCGCGCGCCGGGCTCCGATCGACATCCAGACCGCCGACGGGCTGAACCTCGTCGGCGAGCTCGCGCTGCCGGAGGCCAAGGACCCCGCGGCCACGCTGGTCCTGCTGCACCCGCTGCCGACACACGGCGGGATGATGGACAGCCACGTGTACAAGAAGGCGTCCTACCGGCTGCCCGCCCTGGCCGACCTGGCCGTCTTGCGATTCAACACCCGGGGTACCGAGTCTGAGCGGGGCAAGAGCGGCGGGGAATTCGGTAACGGCGACGCCGAGCGATTCGATGTCGAGGCGGCGGTAGCGTGGGCGGTCGCGCACGGGCTGCCGAGCATCTGGCTGGTTGGCTGGTCATTCGGCACCGAGATCGCCCTGCGCTGGGGTGACCTACCCGAGGTCGAGGGGGCGATCTTGCTGTCCCCGCCGCTGCACCGGGCTACCGACGCCGACCTTGACCGCTGGGCCGCCACGGGCAAGCCGCTCATCGCCCTCGTCCCCGAGTTCGACGATTACCTCAAGCCAGCCGAGGCGCAGCCCCATCTCGCTCGCGTGCCCAAGGCCGAGTTGATCGCCGTCGACAACGCCAAGCACCTGTGGGTGGGCGAGCCTTATGTTCGCATCGTCCTGAACGCCATCGTGCGCGCGGTCAACCCGGCCGCGCTCACTGGCGGGGCGCTCCCGACCGACTGGCAGGACTGAGTCGGCCAAGACGCGACGAGGCCCCAGGGACCAAGCGGGGTCCCTGGGGCCGCGTCGGCTGTGGTAGCCGAATTACTCAGTCCACCAGTCTTCTTCCGTGCCCGCGCCGCCGGACGAGGCCCCGTTGCCGTTGCCGTTCGGTGCGGCCGAGGCGGCACCGCTCGGGCGGGCGGCGGGCTGCGCAGGCGGCACGCTCTCCGTGATGGCGGGCTTGGCCGGGGGTGCGGGGACCTGCTGGTCCAAGGACGGCATCGCTGGCATCGCCATGCCCATCTGGCCACCGAGCAGCTGGCGAACCTGCGCCAGGTGGCTGGAGATGTTGTCCTTCTGCCTGGTCAGCTCCTCGACCTCGCGCTGGGCCGTGAGCCGGCGCCGCTCGGCCTCGCTCTTGGCCTCGCTCATCAGCGTCTCGGCCTGAGCCTTGGACTGCGCGACGATCTGGTCGGCGTTCTTCTTCGCGTTGGTGACCAGCTGGCGGGCGTGCTGGTCGGCGTCGCGGCGGGTCTGGTCGGCCTGCGCGGACGCCTTGGAGGCGCGCTGCTCGGCGGTGGACGCACGCTGCTCGGCCTCGGAGACCAGCTTCTGGGTGGCGGCCTGGGCGGCGGCGAGCCGCTCGGCCTCCTGCCGCTCGGCCTCCTCGCGCCGGGCGGCCAGCTGGATCTCGAACTCGGCCTCGGCCTGCGCCCGCTGGGCCTCGCTCTCCTCCAGGATGCGCTGCGCCTGGCTGCGCATCTCGTCAGCCTGCCGCTTGGAGGAGTTGAGGATGTCGTCCCGCTCCTTCTTGGCAGTTGCCTTGAGCTGGGCGACCTCGCGCTCCGTAGAGGTCCGCAGCCGGGCGATCTCCCGCTCGGTCGCGGCGCGCTTCTCCGCGACCTCGTGGTCGGCCGTGGCCCGCAGCTTGGCGACCTCGCGCTCGGTCGTCGACGTGAGCTCGTCGGCCTCCCGCCGCGCGGTGGAGCGGATCGAGTCCGCCTCGCGCTCGGCGGCACCGCGCACGTCGTCCGACTCACGCTTGGCGTTCGCCCGCAGTTCCGCCGCCTCGTTCTCAGCGCCGGCCCGCAACTCGGCCGCGTCGACCTTGGCCGCTGCCTTGATCTCGTTCGCCTCGGAGCGGGCGGCCTGGACGAGCTCGGTGGCCTGCTCCTCGGCGAGGCGAAGCAGCTGCTCAATGCGGGCGCCGAGACCTGAGTAAGTCGGGCGCTCCTGCTCCTGGATCTGCCGGTGGGCGTCGGTAAGCTCACGCCGAGCGGCCAGCGCGTCTTCCTGATGCCGGCGGACCTCGGCAGCGAGCTGCCGGATGTGCTCATCAACCTGGTGCGGGTCGTAACCGCGCATTACCTTGGCGAAGTCGCGAGGCGGGGTCTCTTCGAAGAAGCTGGTCAGTTGAGCGTCAATGTCCGATTGCATTTGGCCTATATCCTGGCTAGACGGGGGACGGCAGGCGGGGAGGTCAGCCGAGTTGTCGCCGGCGTGGCCGTGGTCATGCGGACTCCGGCGAGGTTCTCGCCCAG